>VSSL01000289.1_pt1 | contig 14659 bp, 16 predicted proteins | sample 4557531 | NCBI WGS metagenome assembly VSSL01 (sample SAMN10986726, study PRJNA523729) | hot springs metagenome | isolation source: hot springs | place: India:Timba, Gujarat | collected 2018-05-31 | reverse complement strand
CTCCCTACAACCCGTGAGATTAGCTCGCTTTTAGGTGCGATTGGTGCGAAACTTGAGCAAGGCGTAAAGGGGGCAGAAGCCTACCAGTCCAGTGATGAGGGGCACGAATCCAAACCATTGGAAGAAGACGCCCAAGCCACCGGTGACAACCCCGCCCCACCCCAAGTAGAGCAGCACAATACCGACCACCACGCGCAGGATGCGGTCCCAAGAGGCTTCGTTAATAAACTTCATCTCCATCACTCCTTTCGTTCTAATTGTACGAATACCACTATTGATTTAGATCAATGTTGACCGAAAAAGTTACATTAAGATAGTCTTTTGATGTATAAAGTGAAACCCTTCCGAGGTTTGAGACCTCTCCGCTAGGTCACTAACCGCGGTGGGTTGGGATTAATAGGGGAATAGAGTGATAGCGTTGGGATGGAGAGCGCGCAGCTTTCGTGCTATACTTAGCGCCGCTTTTCCCCTTCTGGTTGGGGAAGCTCTAGGGCCGCTGGTGATAGTGGCTAACAACTGCGGATGGAATGTGTTTTGCATTCCTGCCAAATTCACCTCATCCCTAGAGCGAGCATTTTGATTGATTCTTTTGGAGGCTGACCATTCGCTTGCGCTGGACCTTGCCTGTTCGATTGTTTTCCTTTTCCCTTTGGTTAGGGCTCGTCTCGATACTAATCCTAGTAAGCGCTTGTGGACAACAACCTAAGGGCCTGAAACAGGATAAAGCGCTCAACGTGGCTTGGGAGGACTTGCGACCTTATACCTCTTCGCAAGATCGTGTCCATTGGGCCGAGATCTCTATTGGGCGTGTCTATGGCCGCGATGTGGTGGATGAGTTCACCATCCCTCCCCTGAGCAACTGCCCTGGGCCGGAGCCACCGGAAAATCAAGCTATTCGCACCACGGCTCAATATTGGCTGGTGCGCCTTGCGCCGCGCCATTTGGTGGACCCAAAGTATAAACTGCCCACGGTGCAAGCGGGCGAGCCCCTGCTGCCGGAGCCCTACTTTCGGGAGGCGCTCCTTCTGGTAGACCCTTACAGCGCGAAGGTAGTAGCGCGCAAATTTATCTGTTTTTCGCCTTGAGGGCTGGGACACGCCGTTTCTTGGCAAGCAAGGCGAGAAATCTTTTGCTTAGGTAAAACTTTCGGATCAACTGGGTTATCTGGAATGCCTTTCATCGCACTTTGCCGAGGAAAACGAATTTTGAATCTCTTCTGGATCGTTTCAGGTGTCTTTCTCGGGGCCTCTCTCCTTACGGTGGGCGGCCCCATTTTGGGGGAAATGCTCGCTACCTTACCTCCTTTGCGCTCTCCCCAGCGCGCCCTTGCGGTACGCCAACTGGGGCTATTTTATGAGGAAGTGTCTTTTGAGACTTCCGAGGGATTGACCCTGCGCGGCTGGTTTTTCCCCGCGCAGCAGCCGGATAGCCCTGCCGTGCTTTACGCGCCGGCTACTGCTCATGATCAAGTTTCGGGCTTATCTTTGGTTCGACCCCTTCATGAAGCCGGTTACCACGTGCTGCTCTTCAGTTATCGCGGCCATGGCGATAGCGAAGGGGATCCCTTGGGATTCACCTACGGTGCCGAGGAGAGCAAGGATGTGGACGCAGCCCTGCGCTATTTGGTGGAAGAGCGGGGCGTACGCCACGTTGCCGGCATTGGACATTCGGCGGGGGCGGTGGCGCTGCTCCTGAGCGCGGCGCGCAACCCTCGCCTTGAGGCCGTGGTGGCTGCTTCGCCTTACCCTTCGTTAGAAGAGATTTGGGAGACCAATCGCCCCTCTTTCTTCCCTAAAGTTCTCCATAGGGCGATCTTCCGCTTGGTGGAATGGCGCAAGGGATTTTCGCGTTATGAAATTCAAGTGGATGAGGCGATCGCGGCGATTGCCCCCCGTCCGGTTTTGCTTATTCATGGCAGCGAGGACCGACGGGTGACTTTGGCACAAGCCGTGCGCCTGTTTGAGCGCGCCGGCGCGCCGAAGCAGCTTTGGGTGGTGGCCGGGGCCGGTCACCATCAGGTGCGCTACCCCGCATTGGATCGGTTGATGGATCGCATTATCCCCTTTCTCGCTCAAGCCCTGCTGCCGAATGAGCGTTGCCTGGCGGAAGACTATGAGGGTTTGCGTCGAATCCAAGCACGATGATCGGGGATATCGCGGTCGAAAAGTAGGCGCAGCCAGAGCACCCGACGGCGCTCAGTCGGTGTGGAAGGGAGGGGACGGCGGTTAGCCTCCAGCCGTTTGACGAGGGTGATGAGCAGCATCCCTACAACAGCCATATCGAGGAGCTGCGGATAATTTAGATAGTGAATAAGTATGGGCATAGTAGCCAACCCGACCAATGCCCAGGGCGCGGAATCGCCCAGGACAAAGCCCACCGCCAAGAAGCCTAGCAACCAAGGAAAACCCCAGGGGAAGAGGATCGAGAGTACGCCGAGGAAAGTTCCCAGCCCACGCCCGCCGCTGAACCCTAAGAAGATCGGCCAGTTGTGGCCGATAATAGCCAGCAAGCCACAGAGAATCGCCGCCCCTAACCCCAGGTTCAGGCGCAGACAGAGCCAGGCCGGCAACGCTCCTTTGGCCACATCGAACAGCCCCACCGGTATCACTAGCCAGCGCGCCACGTGCTCGTAGACCATCGAACCGCTAACCGTTCCGCTGCCGTAGTAGCGCAGGTCTATGCCGCGCGCCAGGCGGCCGGCCAGGTAGGCGGTGGGTATGGAGCCGAGTAGATAGGCGAAGAAGCTAAGCAGAAGGATGGTGAGCCAGGCGGGGAGGTTCATGTTTTATAGTATAGCCAGCCTCGCCTTAGCCGACAAGGGATGGAAAGTTAGGGGATGAAGTGCTGGAAGCGCCATACCCCACTTTCGACTTTGATTTGGGAGGATTTACCGATCACCTCGTACCAGGTGACGCCCGGTTTGTAGGGGAAGAGACTGCCATCGGGCCAGGTGAGGAAGAGGACCGAATCTTTTTGGGGGCGCTGCCACAGCACTTGGAACACTTGCCCATCGCGGAAGGCATAGGCAACCCCGCTGCCGTTCAGGTCAATGCCAACCACTTCGTTTGGGCCGGGACGGCTGTTAAAGACGAATTGGTGGGGAACAATGAGCACCACGACGTTCTCGGCAGCGATTTGCTGGCCGCTCAGGCCATCTATCAGGGGAGCATAGGCTTCGCTGGCGAGATCGGGGGCTTCTTGGGTATCCTGCCAACGCAGGTAGCGCCCGCTGGCAGGGTCGTAATCCCAACGCACATAGGCGCTGATGGAGAAACGCACGTACACCTGCGGGGCACTTTCGCCCCCGGAGGGCGTCACGCTCTCGAAACGCATCCCATCCAGGTTTTGGCGGATGTTATCCACCCCTTTGGATGTGGCAAAAGCGCTCAATTCGCGCGTGTTTGTGACCAGGTAGTTATTGCCGTTGGGGTCTATGCGGCACAAGGGTGGGCAGGTGGCCAGCCCCTCAACCACAAGGCGAGGGGCGAACTCCTGACTGAAGAGGCGGCTATACGTGCGTCGTTCGGCGCTGCCGAAGGCAAAAATGGACTTATACATCCTCACCAGTTCAATATCCAGTAGCCGAGCCGAGCGGATGGGGCCGACCATCTCGGCCTCACGCCCGTAGAAGATGGCGTGAAAGCGGGTGAGGCCGAAGTTTTGATAATAGTCAAAGACGATCTCAGCCTGGGAAATGCCCCAAGGGGGGCGCTGGCTGCGGGGAAACATTTGCACTTTCACGGCCAGGGGACGGCGCTCCAGGAGTTGGGGGTCGGCCACTTCCTTCCCGCTGAGGGGACTGACATAAGGCGGAAAATCGCTCGGACCATAAGCAGCCGGCGTGGGATTCCAGGTAGGGGTAGTGTTTTGGGTAGCTTCGACGGTGGGTGAAGGGGATGGAGGTAGCGTTTCTGTAGGTTGAGCCGTTGCCGTGGGCACAGGGGTTGGGCTTGCCGGCAACGGTAAGGTAAAAAGAGCACATCCCAGAGTAACCAGGGTAAGGACGCTCCAAAAGGTGAGCCGTTTCACCATATCTTTCTCCACATGTCCACAAACTGGCGGGTATCATACCGCAGAAGAGGGAGTTTGTGGGATATTTGGGCGAGCGTGCTTGCTGGCGTGCCTTCCCGATGTAATGAGGAGGGAGGTAGAGAGGCGGAATAGATGCTTCGTCTATTTGCTTGTGGATCCTCTGCAGCAGATTGGATGGCAACAGTCTGCTACCCTGGTAAAGAAGGCGAGAAGCGCCTTATAATAGCGCTGTGAAAACGAGAGGTTTGTCAATTCCTGCGCTTCGCTGGGGCGGCCGAGGGCTCATATGGGGGATAAGCGGGCTGGTCATCCTGATCTGGTTGCTTAACACACCCCCCGGCTTGTTGGGCAAAGCGGATGCGATTGGGTATGCCGTTTGCCACCGCGTTGGTCTGCGCTCGTTTCATCTAGGAGAGCGGGCTTTGCCCCTTTGCATCCGCTGTAGCGGCATGTACTTGGGCGCCATGCTCGGTTTGGCGTACCACCGATGGGTGGGACGGGGAGGGGTGGGCCTTCCCCCTCGGCGGGTGTGGCTGGTTTTTGGCGCTTTTGTTTTGGCGTTTGCGGTGGATGGCCTTAACTCCTATCTTCACTTTTTCCCTGGGGTGCGGGGACTCTATCCCCCCCATCATGCATTGCGTTTGCTCACCGGTACGGGAATGGGGTTGACCCTCTCGGCGATTCTTTACCCCTCCTTTGGACAAACCGTTTGGCAGCGTTGGAATCCCCAGCCTGTGTTTCAGGACCTGCGCAGCTTGATGCCGCTCCTTGGGCTTGCTTTGCTCTTGGATGGGTTGGTGTGGACGCAGAACCCGTTGATTCTCTACCCTTTGGCGCTCCTTAGCGCGGTAGGAGTGGTCATCGTTTTGACCATCGTTTATGCCCTCCTCTTTGTGGTTGTTTTCCATCAAGAGAACCGGGCCCAGCGAGCCAGCCAATTGATCCTCCCGTTGGTAGCCGGTTTGGGGTTGGCCTTTGTACAAATTGGTGTCTTCGATTGGTTGCGCTTTCTGCTCACCGGCACATGGGATGGCTTTCAATTCGGCTGAGACACCTTTTATTAACAGAGAACAGGGATGCTCTATGGAAGGGCTTTTAGGGATTTTTTCGGCTTTCGGGCTATCGGCCAGCGCAGGTTTGAATGCTTATATCCCTCTGCTTGTCGTAGCCCTATTAGGGCGATTCACCAACCTGATCAAACTTGAGGCTCCCTGGGATGCGCTCACCAGCCCTTGGATCATTGCCCTGTTAATTGTGCTGCTCACCATCGAGTTCTTTGCCGATAAAGCGCCGGCGGTAAATCATCTGAACGACTTGATCCAGACCTTTGTGCGCCCTACGGCAGGAGCGATCGTCTTTGCCGCTAGCGCCGGCGTGATCCGTGAGATTCACCCCATTCTGGCGTTAGCGGCAGGATTATTGATCGCCGGAGGGGTGCACGCAGTGAAGGCCGCCGCCGTGCGTCCCGCGGTGACGGCTACCAGCGGGGGCGCAGCGAACATACCGGTGAGTCTGGCGGAAGATGTGGTCTCGACCACCCTCTCGTTGACCGCGTTGATTGTGCCGCTGTTAATTGCTTTCTTGGTGATGGGACTTTTGGTTTGGCTCGTTTGGCGTCTCTGGCGTCAGGCAAGCCACATGCCCCCGCCGAGGTAGGAGCACAAGAGCCCTTCAACATATTCCTCATCATCCTGTATCTCAGAAAAGGAAGGAACCATAGCAGGAAACTATTCCCCTTACGGAACGCCCATTCCCCCTATCGAACCTCGTCGTCGGGGGACTCTGGATAATCGAACCCAACGTATTATTCTGATCGTGGCTGTTATATTGATTGTGCTCTGCGTGTGTTGCTTGGCTTTCGCCCTCATTCTCTACTTCTGGTTGGGTGATATTATCACTGATGCTTTGGGGATCACCTCCCGTTTGATCCCTACTCTGGGAGTGGTGCTGTCGATAAAAGTAAATGCGAAGTTAGGTGGCTTTCAAGTAAGAGAGGCCCGATGGCCTTACGCGGTTGGAAGAACGCGATTTCTCTAACCGCTAAGTGGATTTATAACTATGTGGGGTGCTGCAAATACGAGGTATATAATCTATAGGTCTCTCCTACTGCACACCCACATGCCCTAAGTAAAAATGGTGTGGTAGAAATTCAATTCTGATAGTACGGCTTGTTCTTTGTACGGCTTATTCTTAATCCTACGCCAAAGGAGGAAAGCCATGAAGAAAGCCTTACGAAGCGCCTTCTGGGTGGTCATAGGGGGTATCCTTATTTTGTCTTTATTGTTGGCGTATTTCAACTTTATCTGGGTGCCGCAGGTCGCCAGACTGTCGTTTCCCCAAATTGAGGGCCGCCTCCAAGTGCAAGGGCTTGATGGCCCGGTAGATATTTACCGGGACCGAATGGGTATTCCCCATATCTTCGCTTCCACCACACACGATCTTTTCTTCGCCCAGGGGTATGTTCACGCACAGGATCGCTTTTGGCAGATGGATTTCTGGCGTCACATCGGCTCTGGAAGATTGGCGGAGATGTTCGGGGCTGGCCAGGTGCGCACGGATGCCTTTCTGCGCACCTTGGGCTGGCGCCAAATTGCCGAAGAGGAATACGCCAGACTCGGGCCCGAATCACGGGCTATTCTGGATGCCTATGCCGAGGGGGTGAATGCCTACATCGCTGGGCGTGAGCCGCGTGAGTTGAGTTTGGAGTACGCCATTCTCTTGGCCTTAATCAACCGAAACTACACCGTTGAGCCCTGGACGCCTATCCACTCACTCACTTGGGGCAAAGCGATGGCCTGGGACCTGCGGGGCAATATGGATGCGGAGATCGAGCGAGCGGTGTTGCTCAAGACCCTCACCGCTCAGCAAGTGGAGGAGCTCTTCCCGCCCTACCCGGAAGATCACCCACGCATCGTGCCTCACATTGGCGTTTTGGGGGCGCGAAGCGAATCCGAGAAGGTGGGCCTTCCTCAGGAGTACTTGGACACTTTGAAAGCAGTGCCTTGGGGGTCTCTCTCCGAGCCTGTTGCCGCCCTCGATACTCTCCTGGGGGCAGGAGGGCTGTCCCTGGGTTCAAACAGTTGGGCGGTGAGCGGAACGCGCACGGCCACAGGAAAGCCCCTTTTGGCCAATGATCCTCACTTGGGCATTCAGATGCCTTCGATCTGGTATCAGATCAGCCTGCACTGTCGTCCGCTTAGCGAGAGGTGCCCTCTAGAAGTGGCCGGCTTCTCGTTTGCGGGAGTGCCGGGAGTGATTATTGGCCACAATCCACACCTGGCTTGGGGCTTCACCAACGTCGGCCCGGATGTGATGGACCTTTATATCCTTAAGATCAATCCTGAAAACCCCAACCAATATGAGTTCAACGGCAGCTGGGTGGATTTTGAAACTCGCCAGGAGCGCATTCTTATCGCTGGTGGTGGGGAGGAGGAGATTCAGGTGCGACTCTCGCGTTTTGGGCCGGTGATATCGGAAGTATACGGCCCCCTCCGAGATGAAATCGAACCGAAGTCAACCGCCACCCCATTCCGTGAACAGGTTGGCCTTTCCTTGCCAGAAAGTTACGCCGTTGCGCTGCGATGGACAGCGCTCGAGCCAAGTTCGCCTTTTGAGGCCATTTGGGGATTCAACACGGCGCGCAATTGGGATGAGTTTCGCGCTGCGGCGCGCCACTTCGCCGTGCCGGCCCAAAACTTACTCTACGCGGATGTGGAGGGCAACATTGCCTACCAGATGCCGGGGAATATCCCCATTCGTAAGAAAGGGGATGGCCGTTTACCGGTACCTGGTTGGACCGATGAGTACGACTGGTTGGGGTATATCCCCTTTGAGGAGCTTCCCTTCGTGGTTAACCCTCCGGAGGGGTACATTGTCACAGCCAACAACCAAGTGCCGCCGGATGATTACCCTTACTTAATCACCAGGGAGTGGGATTATGGCTTTCGGGCACAACGTATTGTTGAGATGATCGAGAACGCCCCCGGACCGATAGATATCGCCTACATGCAGAAGATGCAGGGGGATAATAAGAGCCTAATTGCAGCCAACCTGGTGCCGCTGCTGATGGCGGTGGATTTGCCGGCCGATTTGGCAGCGCTGCGCGATCAATTCCTAGCTTCATGGGACTTCCAAGAGAACATGGACTCGGCCTCTGCGGCGCTGTTTGAAGCCTTTTACTGGGAGTTGCTGGAGACAACCTTTGGCGATGAGGCCATCCCGCCTCAGTTTCAGCCAAAGGGTGGTTCGCGTTACAACGAAATCTTGCGCCGCATGATTCGCTACCCCGAATCGCCGTGGTGGGATGACAAGAGCACGCCGGACCGCCTGGAACAGCGCGATGACATCTTGGTGAAGGCGTTTACAGAAGCGGTACGCTGCAAAATATGCCGTCAGAAATTCGGCTCCGATGTCGCCAAGTGGCAGTGGGGTGTTCTGCACGCCTCCACGTTCCGCAACGCCACCTTGGGACGTTCCGGTATCACATTGATCGAGAATCTGTTCAATCGCGGCCCGTTCCCCACGGCAGGCGGGGAGTCGATCGTCAATGCCACCGGTTGGACGGTGGGCGAATCCTTCGAGACCGATTGGCTGCCTTCAATGCGCATGATCGTTGACCTGGGAAATTTGAACAACTCGGTGACGGTGCACACCACCGGGCAGTCGGGGCACGCCTTTCATCCCCACTACATTGATATGGCCGATTTGTGGCGTTTGATTCAATACTACCCCATGTTGTGGAGCCAAAGCGAAATCGTTTCCCAGGCCGAAGGGCACTTGCAATTGACACCTTAGGGTAGATCGAATAGGGGCTTTTGCGAGGCGGGATGAGCGGACTTAACTTGACATCCCTCTCCAACTTCTGTATCTTATAGACAGAAGTGCCGTGTCTCCACAAAACGTTGCCTTTGCGTGTGCCTACGGGAGAAAGGAGGCCCTCCATGAGTGAAAGACACTCCCGCGAAATGCCGATCTCTGCCCAAGCGCAACCTTCTACTCGACAGATAGCCCCTCAAATCCTGTTGGCCTACGATGGTTCGGCTCACGCGCAAGCCGCTCTCGATTTGGTGATAGACCTGTTTGCCTCCTGTGCAGCAGGAGAACATTGCCGTCTCACCGCTCTTACAGTGTTGCCAACACAATATATCGGAGGACACGAAACCCTTTACAAGTCGCTAGAGCAAGCGCGCCAACGTTTGGAGGAAGCCGGTATGCGTGCCCAAGCCTTGCTCAAGGCAGGCAACCCGGCGGCGTCCATTCATAACTACGCCGAGGAAGTCAACGCAGATTTGATCGTGATAGGGGCACAAGGTTTGCGCGCCACACTGGGCATCCTCTTGGGTGGGGTGGTGCAGCAGGTGGTAGAGTATTCCCAACGGCCAGTGCTAGTGGTGCGCGCTCCTTATCGAGGGCTACGCCGTATATTGGCGGCGACGGATGGCTCTTGGCATAGCCAAAAAATGGTGGTTACCTTGTTCCACCCTGTGAGGAAATGAAAGGAGAAACAAGGTCTGGGTGGCGCTTCCCCATCCCGCCGACCCAGGAAGGGAAGACAGCGAGCCAAATAGCACGCCGCCGCTGTTCCTGGTTACCTCAGCAGGCCCAGGTGATCCTCATGCAGGTGCTGCCTCCTTCGGTTTCTGCCGAACAGGCCGCGCAAGCCTACGTTCTTAGTTCCGAAGCACTGTACCCGCCAGGGGCGGCGCTCACTCCTGAGGAAGTCGCCGGCCTTCAGGAGGAGGAGGAACAAAAGGCGCGGCGACACTTGGAAGAAATGCGTGCCTTGTTACAAGCTGGCGGGTTGCAAGTGGAAACGATTCTGCGAAGGGGAGACGCAGCGACCGAGTTGCTCGACTTTGCCAAGACTCATCAGGTGGACTTGATCGCCTGTGGGTCGCGCGGGCTGAATCCCATCAGCGGCTGGCTATTGGGCAGCGTTTCGCGCAAACTGGTGCATTACGCGCCTTGTTCGGTATTGGTCGTGAAGTAAAGATTGTGTAGGCAGAGCGATGGCGCGTGTGGAAAACCAAGTGTTCTGTGACCGTTGCGGGGTGGAGATCACCTGGACGCCGGTTTTTGTGCCTAAGAAGGGAAAGCGGCGGAAGGAGTATTGCTGTCAGGTTTGTGCCCAGGGATTATCCTGCCAATGCAGTGAACGCATGTTCTTGGGCGAGGAAGAACGCCGTTCAACAGGGCGCTAGTGAATTATTGCTACCATACCAGAGAGGAGGTTGAGGCACAGCAGATCGCCCGGAAGTTTAAAGAGAGGCTATCATGATCGCCGAAGATACGTCGCTATGGAATGGAGTCGAACCGGCAGTTACCTTGACCTAGCCCTTTGGGGTGGGCTTAGCTTGGTTGTGTGGGCCAGCGGATGGTTGCTCTGCGCTGGCCTTTTTCGCTTGCGTTCGCGCGAGCGCTTGGCGAGTGGCCTGGCTGTGGGATTGCTGCTCGTGACCCTGCTGGTCAATCTTTTGGCTCAGTTTCTGTCTCTTGATACCGCATACTGGCTAGCGGCTGGCTTGCTCTTGGTTTTCGCCTTGTTGGCAGCCTGGCGGGAGAAGGTGGTTATTGGCGCTTTGCTCGCCGATGTGCGCCATGTGGGTCCTCTCTTGTCGCTTGGGGTTCTTTTTCTGATTATGTTGGGCATCAATCGGGGGTTGGCGCTTTTTGATGACTACTCCAACATTCCTTTGGTGTCTATGGTGGCTACCGGAGATGTGCCGCCGCGTTTCTTCCTCAACCCTACCAAAGTGTTGGATTACCACTATGGGTTGCACCTGATGGCGGCGGGATTAGTGCGCATTGGCGGTTTTTACCCCTGGACAGCCCTGGATGTCTATAAAGCCTTCTCCATGAGTCTAGCGGCGGTTTTGGGCGTGTTGTGGTACCGGCGTTTTGCCCGCCTCAGCGTAGCAGTCTTGGGCGGTGGATTGTTTGTCCTCTTTGCCGGGGGCACACGGTGGCTCCTTTTACTTTTTCCACCCGCTTGGTTGGAGATAGCCAGCCGAGGTGTTGTCCTCACAGGCTCAATGACCGCGGCAACAAGGGCATTGCCCCAAGCGTTGAGCGGTGCTTGGGCCATCCACGGAGCGCCTTTCCCGTTCCCCTTTGCCTTTGTGGCCGGCTTTGCGCGGCCGCTTACCCTGGCGATGGGCAGCGGCAGCGCGTTACCTGAGATGAGCCTCTTTCTTCTTCTCCTTTTGGGGCGACGCACTTGGCGTCCGCTTCAGGGCACTGTTTTCGGCCTTCTGGTCGCTGCTACAGCTCTGATTTCCGAAAGTTTGTTCGTAGTTGTATTGGGGGGAATAGCGCTTACTATGTTATGGCATGGGCTACGTACCCATTCCTGGAATGCGGTGAAATCTTGGTTTTGGGTGTTGCTGCCCGGTGTTATCCTTGTGCCGTGGATGGGGGGTGTGCTTTCAGTGACTTTGGCCAGAGCACTGGGCTGGTTAAGAGGCGAACCTGTTGAAATGGGCCTCGGAGTGCCGGGGGTAGGACTACGATGGCCACCGGCAGTTCTTTCCCCTCACTTGGGCCCCCTTTCACTAACTGATCCTGGTCAACTGCTGATTGCTTTGGTGGAGATGGGCCCCTTGCTTTTTTTAGCCCCTTTGGTCACCTGGGTCAGTTGGAATTGGTTAAGACGAGGGAAATTACTCTTGGCTGGTCTAGGCCTTATGGCATGGGTGAGCTTCTTGGTGCCCATTTTCGTGCGCTTTGTGGAGTTTGACCGTAATATTAGCCGCCTTACGGGTGCTGCTCTCTCCCTCTGGGGGGTTTTAGGACTGCCTTATGTGTGGATGGCCTTTCGCAGAGGTAGGGAAACCCTACGAGTAGCGATTGGGGTTGCTTACATGGTGACGCTTATCGGAGGATTGGGATTACTGCCAGCTCAGTTGACAGCCATCCTTCAGCCTCAGGCCTCCTACTATATTGAGGAGCCTGACCTGTGGATGGCGCGTGACTTTTGGAATCAGCTGGAAGGTGAAGCCTGGGTTTTAGATCCGCGCTTCGCCTTTCGTCCGGCGGCCATCTTTGGACGCACCACCGGACCGGCGTATCGCAATCTCTATGTCCCAGAACCTGAGTTTGAGAGATTGTTGGAACGCTTTTCCCCGCGTTTGGCTTCTCAGGCGGGATATGACTATCTCTATATTGACCGTTATTACTGGAGGCGCTTGGCTCCTGAACAGCGGCGCTTGTTCCAAGATGAGTGCGTAGTTTTGGTCGCCGAGCGGAAAACCGCCTTGGGCGATTTTCGCCGTTTGTACAACATTCAAGGGTGCCGTTCGACACCTTGATCTTGCATTGCGCAATAACGGAGTATCCTATGCAATTTCTCTCCCCCGTCCCGGCAAATGCTGTGGTCACACAAACCTTCGCCGAGCATGTCCATCGCGCCCAGGTCAACGGTTGGACGAATTACAACGGCGGCATTGATTGGGCTTTGCCAAGTGGCACGGCTATTTTGGCAGCCCAGAGCGGGGTGGTATCCGCGGCTCGTAACGACGCCAGCGGCTATGGGCTGCACATTCGCCTTCAGCATGAGGAAGGCTTCATCACAATTTATGCTCATTTGATGGACTTTATGGTGCAGGTTGGGCAAAAGGTGCGTATTGGTCAGGTTATTGGGCGCTCGGATAACACGGGCTTCTCAAGCGGGCCTCATCTCCATTTTGAGGTACGCCTGAATAACACCCCCATTGATCCGGCGCCGTTATTGGTCTACAGTTTAACGCAGGAGGGCGTAACACCCCCACAGGGGGGCGAAGCTATGGCTCAAGCCGTTTCGCTGGAACCGCCCTTTCCCTTCCCTCGCTTGCCTCGCGTGCGGGTTATTGCTCGCTTGGGATTGAACGTACGCATTGGACCGGGGGTGAATTTCACCGCAGTAGGTTACCTACCCTTCGGCACTGAGGTGGAGGTGTTACACGCGGCGACGCCCGAAGCCGTGGTGGCTGCCGGTGGCAAGAGTGGTGACTGCTGGTTGCAGATCGGTTATCAACAGTACGTGGCGCAAAGAGCCAATGGGGAGGTTCTTGCAGTCTGGTTGGAGTGAGGGAAAAGCAGCATTCACCTTTTTAGGTAAGACTCCTCGCTCATGGTTTCTTGAGGATGGGCACGAGAAAGTAAGATTTAAGTGATAGGGGTCTCCAAGGGAATGCCCTTGGAGACCCCTGTTGGATGCCTTTCCCCTACCATTGGGGCATCTCAAGAATGTTTCCTTGCAAAGAGGTATCCCTCACAGGAAGAGGTTGAACCTCCCTCTAACAATGCGATAAAGCATCCATACTCCTATGAGCCAGGGCACGAAACCCCCGGGGCAGCACAGGAATCCGATCACCCCGCTGGCGAACTCCGAGGTTTGGGAGGCTTGATAGAGAGCGCCGCCCAGCAGGCCAACCACATGCCCTATTTCTGGGAATAGGGCAAATAGTGTGGTCAATAATTCGCCAAGAGCCTCGAGGAGCTCCATGTCTCTCACCTCCTTACAACCGTAGTCACGGAGCGAGGCGGGGTGCAACGTTCTCCTATACTCTTGTATAGCAAGCGGGGGCTGAAATTCCTATGGAGGGGGATGAGCGAGTTTTTGGAGGCGGAGGGCGATTCTCCTAGCCCTAGGAATGATCACTGATGGGTTGGGAGAAGAGAAGGAGGCAACCAGAAGACACAAAAAGTTCACCCTGGGGGAAAACAGGGTGAACCAGCTAAGTGATTAAAGTCTTTTGATTTGGTCTAGGGGTCTCAGTCTCGGCAGTAGCGCACTTTATGCATGTTGTACCAGCGGATTAGGTCCTCGTTATCAATTTCTTGGCCTTGGAAGTACTGATTGCTCAAGCGTTCACGTATCTTGTCCAGCCAGTTGGTCACCGTGGCCTTGGCGATAAACAGGTCTTTGGCGATTTCTTCATAGGTCTGCCCCTGGCTTAGGTGACGCAACAGCTCCCAATGTTCGGCTTCGAGGGGGTCCGGTGCAGAAGGGATTGCATAACTAAGCTGGCCGACCACGTCGGGAGAGAGTATGAGGTAGCCCATGCGAACCAACTCTAATAAGCGAGGAAAGGCATCAATATCGGTGAGAAATTTTATGAAGACTAAAGAAACCCGTAGGATGAGCAAGTCGTGGAGCACCTTCTCTACGTTAAAGTGGCGGGGAGAAAACGTGGTGTACGCCATTATCGGAACGGTAGGGTGCCTTTCGCGAATACGCTGGATGAGTGGCAAACCGCTCTTCTCCGGTTCCTCTCGATAAGGGGGTAGACCCAAATCTACAGCGATGGCGTGCCAGGGAGTGTTCTGGCGCTCGGCGAAGAGGAGGGCGCTTTCGGCCTGATCGGGGTCTTTGACAAGGGTTACTTGCCAATGGTTTGCTTCGAGTTCTTCTTTAAGACGCGGGCCTTCCCGCGGGGAATCTTCGATCAAAAGCAAACGGTAGGACACAAAGGGATCACTTGCTATCATAGCTTCACTCTCCAGACAAGAGCTGTGGCCGTTAGGTCTCCGGAAGGCATGGAATTTCCAGGCTCACCACGCAACCCAAATCCTGCGGTCCTACTTGGATCAGCGTTTTGGCTCCTAATTCACTTTCCATTCTTTCCAGTATGCTGAAAATGCCGCGTTT
>VSSL01000288.1_pt1 | contig 14669 bp, 10 predicted proteins | sample 4557531 | NCBI WGS metagenome assembly VSSL01 (sample SAMN10986726, study PRJNA523729) | hot springs metagenome | isolation source: hot springs | place: India:Timba, Gujarat | collected 2018-05-31 | reverse complement strand
CCTTGGCTTTACTCAAACAGTACGCCGGGAAGGTGCCCGCCAAGTATCGCGGCTCGTGGCATTTGGTGCGCGCGGATCTTGCGACCAAGACCGAAAATTGGTCGGAAGCCGCCCAGGCTTATGAAAGCGCGGCGGCAGCCGGGGTTCGCGATCCCAACATCCACTACAATCTGTCGGTCGTTCGGGCGAAGTCCGGGGATTTGGATCAAGCCGCCCAGGATCTGGAACGATACCTCCGGGCCAACCCCAACGACGTCACCAACTGGTTGAAGCTTGCGGCCATGTACGAAAAGGCCGGTGATGAACAGAAGGCCTTGAAAATCTATCGAGATCTGGTCGGCAGGAACCCTTCCGAAAAGCGGGCGCTTGTACGCTTGGCGGCCCTTCTGGAAAAATCAGGGGACAAAAACGAACTCATAAAGGTTTATGAAAGCCTGGCCCGTTTGGACCCGGACGATCGGGTGGTGCAGTGGAACCTGGCCATGCTGTCCTACGAAGCCAAACAATGGGACAAGGCCCTGAGTGCTTTCGAAAAATGCGCGGCCCTCTCCCCGAACGACCCCAAGCCTCTGAAATACCTACTGGACCTTTATCAGAAAAACAAAGACCAGGACAAACAGATCGCCGTCCTGCAGAAGCTCATCGCCGTGGACAAGGACAATCTGGCTTATTACGATGCCTTGTTCACCCTTTACGACCAGGCGAAGAATTACGATGCCATCGTGAAGGTGTTCGAAGAGGCGGTTAAGAACAATCCCAAGGTGAAAGCGTTCCATGAGTATCTTCTCTACGGGGCCCTCAAGAAGGGACAGAAACAGAAAGCGGTAGCGGCGTTGGAAGAACTGTGCCGCCTGGAACCCAAAGAAGTGAAGTATTTCAAACAGGCGGCCCAGCTTTACGAAAGTTTAGGCCAATACTCCAAGGCTTTGGAAAAAATCAAGCACGTCTTGGACATCAACCCCAACGACACGGCGGCCAAAGAGGACTATATGCGGCTGCGTCTGCTCTTGGTGGCTCCCAAGAAGACCGGCTTTTTCTATTGCACGGAGAAGCCGCTTCGTGTATAAGAGCCCCGATTTGGGCGGGTAACTCAGCGGTGAGAGTGCCATCCTCACACGGTGGAAGTCGAGGGTTCGAATCCCCCCCCGCCCACCACGCAGATCCCAAGCTTCGGCGCCGCCGGAGCTTTTTTTTTTTGATATTAGCCGGACAGGAGCCGCACGATGTGGAAAAAAAGAGCGGAAAAACCCTTGGTGTTCGGGATTGTTCTGGTCCTTTTCTTCGGTGGACTGGGCGCCTGCAACACGGTGAAGGGGATCGGCAAGGACATCCGATCCTTGGGCGGAGCCATCGAAAGATCAGCCGGGGGAAAGTGAGGAATCACGAAACGGCTCAGGGGCACGGCGTACCGCGCCCCTGAGAACTTTTCAGCAAGGAGGCTGAAAGGGCCGGATTGCGACGGTCGCTCCGGCATTTCCGTCGCCGGTGCAGCGCTCAGCGGCCGCTTGCGGGAAGGAAACTTTCCTCGCCCAGCATGGTGAACGGCGATTTGCCGTCGGGGACGCCCGTCTTGTACTGGAAGATACCCTCAACCAAGCTGTTGACGTACTTATAAAGCGCCCGAAGGGGGATGTTGGCCGGGCAAGTTTCTTCGCACAGCCCGCAGTCAATGCACCGGCCAGCCATGTGGACCGCCCGCACCAGATGGAAAGATGTGTCGGGCGGCAGTTTCCCTGCCGGAATAAGTTCCTTGTGTTCCAGACTGCATTCGGTGCAGAAACACACGGGGCACACGTCCCGGCAGCCGTAGCATCGGATGCAGCGGTTGAAATGGCCGAGCCACCAGGCGAGTCGATCGGTGTCCGGCATGGATTCCAGTTCACGCAGCCGCCGGCTTTCCTGCACTGGCTTCGGGGCATTCCCGTAATCCAAGTGGTCCGGGTAGGGCTTGGCGCATTCGCAGGAGAACGCCAAGTCCTGCGGGCAGGCTTGTCCCAGAATCACAACCTTTTCGGGCTGAAGCTGGTTCCATTTGAAGAGCTCATAAAGCGAGCGCTCCTCACAGCCGCGCACCAGGATCCCGAAGGTCTTGTCGGGATTTTGGCGGGCTTGGGCGAGGAGAAGTTTGGTGACGGGATATCGGGCCTTGAACGGCTGCCAGGTTTCCAGCGCGTCCACATCGGCCTTGGTGAACACCGCGGGGAAAGCCAGGCCGTGGACCGTCTTGTAGGCAATGAAGGCGTCCACGCGACCTTGTTCCAGCAGTTGTCGGACTTTGGTCTTCATGAGATCCATCCTGTGCGGTCATCGAATCGAGTTTTCGCCGTTACAGTCCCATGGCCAAGCGCGGGCTCGCCTCGAAGGATGGGGCGGGGCCCAGAGATCGCACCTTTTCCGTAAAGTCACGGATGACTTCGGCGAATTTCACCCCTTCGGCCGAAGAGATCCATTCCAGGCGGAACCGCTCCGGGTTGTAGCCGGCAAACCGGATGAGTTCCTGGACGAATTTCATTCGCTTGAGGGTCATATAATTACCTTTAAGGTAATGGCAGTCGCCGATGTGGCATCCGGCCACCAGCACGCCGTCAGCACCGCGCTGAAAAGCGTGAATTACATGGTGGGGCGACACCGTCCCCGAGCACATGACCCGGACGGCACGCACATTGGGGGGATATTGAAACCGGCTGACCCCGGCCAGGTCCGCTCCGGCGTAGCTGCACCAGTTGCATAAGATCGCCAAGATTCTCGGTTCGAAACGTTCAGTCATGATTGCGTCTCCCGCCTTTGTGGCCTAAGCCGTTAAGGCCTCATCGATCTGGGTATAGAGCTGGAGGTGCGAGAAGCCCAGCAGGGTGATGGCTTCCGAGGGGCACGTGGCCGCACAGGTGCCGCAGCCCTTGCACAAGGCTTGATTCACTTCACACTTGGCTTCCTGTTCCAGATAGGAGATCGCCCCGAAGGGACAGCACTGGACACACCCTTGGCAGCCGCAGCACAGATCCTTGTTGACGACGGCCACAACCCCGCCCGCCAAGATGGAATCCTTGGCCAAAATGGTCGCCGCCCGTGCGGCCGCCGCCTTGGCTTGGGCGATGCATTCCTCCGTGGGCTTGGGGAAATGGGCCAGGCCTGCGACAAAGACGCCGTCCGTGGCGAAATCCACAGGACGCAGCTTCGCATGGGCTTCGAGGAAGAAGCCTTCCGAATTGAGCGGTACTTTGAACATCTTGGCCAGTTCGTCCGCTTCTGCAGTGTGCATGACGATGGCCGAAGCCAAGGTGAGGATGTCAGGTTTGAGGACGATGGGCCTTTGAAGCACGTGGTCGACGACCGTCACCGTCAAGGAACCGTCGGAAGCCACTTGGACCTCGGGTTTCTGTTCCAGGTCGAACCGGATGAAGAGGACACCCCGGGCTCTTGCTTCTTTGTAAAGATTTTCACGGAGCCCGAAGGTGCGGATATCCCGATACAAGACGTAGATATCCATTTCGGGGTCGAGCTTTTTCAGGCGCAGCGCGTTTTCGATGGAATGACTACAGCAGACTCGGCTGCAGTAAGGCCTTTCCGGTTCCCGGGACCCGACGCACTGGATGAAGACGGCCGACCGCGCGTTGACGATCCTCGGATCGCGTTGGCTGATGGCCTGATCCAGGTCCAGGTTGAGGAAGATCCGATCGGTTTTCCCGTAGCCGTACTCGGTGGGTTTGAGAGAATGGGCGCCGATGGCGAGGATCGCCACACCGTGATCGATTTCTTTCCGAGTGCCGGCCACGTCCACCACCGTGTGGAAATTGCCGACAAATCCTTGCACGTCTCGGATCTCTGCGTTGGTGAGCACCGTGATCTTGGGGTGTCCGATGACACGGTTGATGAGCTCGTCCAAGTACGGGGCGATGGGCTGGCCGTCCCACGTGGAATAGAGCTTCCGGCCATGTCCGCCGAGCACGTCTTTTCGTTCCACCAGGGTCACCGGATAGCCCTGATCGGCCAAGGTCAGGGCGGCCGTCATGCCTGCGATGCCGCCTCCGACCACCAGTCCCGATTTGGTCACATTCAGTTCCATTTCGCCCAGGGGTTGTTGCAGCGCCACCTTGGCCACGGCCATGCGGACCAAGTCTTTGGCCTTTTCCGTAGCGGCTTCCGGCTCGTTCATGTGGACCCAGGAGCCCTGATTTCGGATGTTGGCCATTTCGAAAAGATACTTGTTTAAACCGGCCTGCTTCAGGGTTTCTTGGAACAAGGCTTCGTGGGTTCTCGGGGAACAGGCGGCGACGACAATGCGATTGAGTCGGTGTTCCTCGATGACATTTTTCATCTTGTCCTGGGTGTCCTGGGCGCAGGTAAACAGGTTGCGCTCCACATAGACCACCGAGGGCAAGGTTTGCGCATAATCGGCCACGGCCTCCACGTTGATCACGCCGGCGATGTTGACGCCGCAGTGACACACGAACACCCCGACCCTGGGTTCTTCGGCTGCCACGTCTTTTTCTGTCAGCGCAGGCGGTTTGCGGACGAGGGTGTTCCGGGCGGAAGCCAGCAACGACGACGATTCGGCGGCTGCGGCAGACGCCTCCATCACCGACAGCGGGATGTCCTTGGGGCTCTGGAAAACGCCGCAGACGAAGATGCCGCTTCGGGACGTCTGGACGGGCTCGAAAGGCGACGTAGCCGCAAATCGCCCGTCCCCGATTTCCACCCCCAGCTTTTCCGCCAAGTCCAAAGTGTCCTTGGCAATTTGAAGGCCGACCGACAGAACCACCAGGTCGAACACTTCTTCCACAATGCGACCGTCTTCCGTCACGTATTGAATGGCCAGGTCATCGGTGCCAGGCACGGCCTCGATGCTGTGAACCCGGGAGCGGATGAAGCGCACGCCCTTTTCCTTTTCCGCCCTCTCGTAGTACTTGTCGAAATCCTTACCGGGGGTGCGCATATCCATGAAGAAAATGGCCGTATCGAGCTCGGCTCCGGCGTGCTCCTTGGCGATGCATGCCTCTTTGATGGCGTACATGCAGCAGACCCCGGAGCAATAGCCGTTGTCGCAATGGTGGATGTCCCGGGATCCCACGCATTGGAGCCATGCGATTTTCTTTGGTTCCTGGTGGTCGCTCGGGCGCACCAGGTGCCCTTCGAACGGACCGGAAGAGGACAGCATCCGTTCGAACTCCATGGATGTCACCACGTTGGGTAGCTTGGCGTAGTTGTATGTATCGTAGACCTTGGGATCGAATGGTTCGAAGCCCGGAGCGAGAATGATGCTTCCCACCTCGAGGGTGAATTCGCGATCCTTGTCGTCGAAATTCACGGCGCCCGTGGGGCAGAATTTTTCACAGGCCCGGCATTTGCCTTTCTCGAAATAGATGCAGTGGTCCTTGTCGATGACGTATTTCAAGGGCACGGCCTGGGGGAACTTGACGTAGGCCGCTTTGCGCTTCCCGAGCCCCGAGTTGTACTCATCGGGGACTTTCCGGGGACATTTTTCCGCGCACGTGCCGCAGGCGATGCACTTGTCCATGTCGATGTAGCGGGCCCGTTGGAAGATCTTGGCTTGGAACCGTCCCGCTTCCCCCGACACATCCTTAACTTCAGACAGCGTGTGAATCTGGATATTGAGATGCCGGCCGACCTCGACCAGTTTGGGCGACAGAATTCACATCGCGCAGTCATCGGTGGGGAAGGTCTTGTCCAGCATGCTCATGGCCCCACCGATCGCGGAGGATTTTTCGATCAAGTGGACGAAATACCCCGTCTCGGCCAAATCCAAAGCGGCCTGGACGCCGGCGATGCCTCCACCGACCACCATGACGGATCCGATGGGGTTCGAAGGGGTGGTTCGCGTCGCATTGGTCATGATGATCTCTCCCTTGTTTGATCCTTATTCCGTTTTCTCGTCGTCCTTTTGGGGACTGGGAGGAATGATCTTCTTTTGCCCGTTGGAGAGGAACTCGTGCATGGACGCCGCGGCGATGCGGCCCTCTCCCATGGCGCTGATAACCGTCGCCCCGCCCGAAACGATGTCGCCCCCGGCCCACACCCGCGCCTTGGACGTTCGGCCACGCTCGTCGATGACCACGGTGCCCCACCGGGTTACGTTCAGATCCGGCGTTGTGGAGGGGATGAGCGGATTCGGGGAGGTTCCCAGGGAAACCACCACGGTGTCCACGTCCAAAATGTATTCACTGCCGGGAATGGGCACGGGACGGCGACGGCCGCTTTCATCGGGCTCGGTGAGTTTCATTCGGATGAGTTCCATGGCGGCCACGTTGTTTCGGCCGTCGCTGAGAAACGCCGTCGGATTACACAGGAAGTGGAATTGGATGCCTTCTTCCTCGGCGTTTTCCACTTCTTCGAGCCGTGCCGGCATTTCCGCGCGGGTTCGACGATAGATGACGTACACTTCCTGGGCCCCCAGGCGCACGGCGCATCGCGCCGCATCCATGGCCACGTTGCCGCCGCCGATGACGGCGACCTTTTTCCCCATCTTGACCGGGGTGGCATATTCTGGATAGAGATACGCCTTCATCAAGTTGGTGCGCGTCAGGAATTCGTTGGCCGAGTAGACCATGTTCAGGTTTTCCCCGGGCACGCCGAGGAATTTGGGAAGCCCCGCCCCAGGGGCCAGGTAAACGGCGTCGTAGTCCGTCCTGAGGAGCTCATCCAGGCTGTAATTGATCCCGATCACCGTATTGAGCCGAAGATCCACGCCCAAGGACTGCACGTATTGGACCTCCCGCTGCACGATTTCCTTGGGGAGACGAAACTGCGGGATTCCGTACATCAGCACCCCGCCGGCCACGTGCAGCGCTTCGAAAAGGACCACCTGATGGCCCAGAATGGCCAGGTCCGAAGCCACGGTGAGACCCGAGGGGCCGGAGCCCACCACGGCCACTTTCTTGCCCGTGGACGGTGCCATCTCCGGCATGGTCGGGGCGCCTTGGGTGCGTTCCCAATCGGCGATGAACCGTTCCAAGCGGCCGATGGCGACCGGGGCGCCTTTCTTGTTGAGGGTGCAGGCTTCTTCGCATTGGAGTTCCTGCGGGCAGACCCGACCGCACACGCCGGGAAGCGATGTCTTGCGTTTCAAAATCCTGGCGGCTTCCTCAATGTCTTCCCGTTGCAAGGCCGCGATAAAGTCCGGAATGTCAATGTTGACCGGACAGCCCTGTTGGCACGGGCGCTTCTTGCACTGGATGCAACGAGAGGCTTCCTCTTTGGCCAATTCCCAGGTGTATCCCAACGCCACCTCATCGAAATTGTGCCGGCGCTCGTGTTCCGACTGCTTGGGCATCTCGACCCGGTTCAGGTTGAGCTTTTGTTTTTTTGCCGGGGCGCCCTTGGTTTCTTTTTCGTCCGTCATTGCCTATTCTCCTTGGAAAACCGCACATCCGTGTCGACGCCGATGGGACTGAGGCCGAGAGAGTCTCACCACTGGGAGCATCCGCGGCACTGGAATCCCTGTTGCAGGATGCTTTCGTCGGCATAGGTGCACCGACGAGCCATCAGAACGTCCCAGCCGTCCACTTCATGGCCGTCGAATTCCGGACCGTGCACGCAGGCGAATCTGTTGGTGCGGCCGACACTCAAACGACAGGCGCCGCACATCCCTGTGCCGTCCACCATCACCGGAGTAAGGTGGACCATGGTCTTGATGGCATAGGGTCGTGTCATTTCCGAAAGCACCCGCATGAGGCACAAAGAGCACATGGCGATCACACGGTCAATCCGCCGTCTGGGGTGCTGCTGCAAAAGCTTCCGCATGGCGACCGTGGTGCTTTCCATCATGCCGTCGCCTTTCGTGCCCAAGGCGAGCACGAGGTTGTCGCTTAGCTCTTCCAGCGGTTTTTGACCGAAGAGGCGCTCGGCGTCGGGAGCCTGCACGATGGTGGTCAGGGTGTTGCCCTTTTCCTTGAGCGCTTTGAGGATCGGCACCATGGCCGCAATGCCGTATCCGCTGAGGACCGACACCACATGGCCGTAGTGGTCCACTTCCGCCGCTCGGCCCAGGGGACCGATGAAGCTCAAGAGGGAGTCGCCGGGCTGAAGGGTGGCCAGCTGCTGCGTGGTCTTTCCCACTTCGATGAACACAAAATCCACCGTTCCGGCGCCCGTATCCCAGTCGCTGAGCGTAAACGGGACGCGTTCCCCTTTCTCGTCGATGATGAGAATCACGAACTGGCCGGGCTTGGCCTTTTCTGCGACCACCGGCGCTTGCACGCGGAGCCGGTGGACCCTGGGAGCCAACACTTCATGATCGACAATTGGATACATGGCTATCTCTTCTCCACTTTTGCGGCCAGGGATGTGCCCGAAAGATGGCTTCCGCCGAGAACGCTCTGCAGGTGTTCCGCCGGGACGGCCACAAGCTTCAGGGGAAGGTGGATGTTCAGCGCCAGTCGTCCCGTCACTTCACCGCCGTTGAAAACCACCGCCACATTGTCCCCGGGCATGCATCCCAAGCGATACGCATCGGCCGGGTTCATTTCGATATCGCCGTCGCAGGCCATGACGGCTCTGGCCTCCGGGGCCAACAGCGGACCGAAGTAGGAAGGGTACAGAGCTTCCTTGGCCGCAAGGCGTAAAGGGAACTCCTGGCGCACTTCCGCCGGTTCGAGGGCCCAAGGCGGCTGTGCGGGCTTCCATGGTTTGTAGGCAGGGGGCGAATCGGCGAAAAGGATTGGCGTTCCCTCATGATCCGGAGAAGGGCAAGGAACTTGCCTCGCCTCGTATCGCGCCCGGGTTCGGTCGATGCCTCCGTAAGAACTCAGCTGAGAGGCCAGGTTTTTCAGGATCGCCCCGGGCTCTTCTTCGCCGATTTCCCCTCCGCCCAAAAGTCTCGACAAGGCCGAGGCCGTTTGGATCACCGTGCGAGATCCGGCGGATGTGGCCAGGGCTTTTTCCGTCCATTGGACGCGACGTTCGGCGTTGGTCAAGGAGCCGTCCTTTTCCAACAGAGGGGTCAACGGCAACAGGACGTTCGGCCGGATGGATTCCGGAGGCGCCACCACATCCTGGACCGCCAGAAATTCCAGGGAGTCCCGGTAAGGCTCTAGGGCCCGCCAGCACTCTTCGCCGTAGGATTCCGCCGCTACGAAGACGGCCTTGATGCGGCCCGACGCTACGGCGTCCATGACCGCCGTATCCCATCCCAAATCCCGGGCGCCCTGTGTGTTGGAGGACCCGAAAAGGGGCCAAAGCCCCCCGCCGGCCTTTCCGAAGCTTCCCTTGGCAAACCCCAGCGATAGGATCGCCCGGGTCAGGTCACCCACCTCGGGCGATTCCAAAACGCCGAGCCCGACCAGAATGGCCGTGGTGTCGCGCGCAGCGAGCATGCAGCCCGTTTCCACCAGTTCTTCCTCGTGGATGCCGGTGAGATGGGAGACGGTTTCCACGTCATAGGGGGCGGTAAGTTCTTTCAGCGCCGCCAGGAGGCCCGGTGCCGCGCTCTTGTCCGCCCCTTTCTCATCCAGGATGATTCGCAGAAGCCCGAGCACCAACGCCGTTTCGGACCCCGGCACGTACCGCAGATGCATGTGGGCATAGCGGGCAATGGCCACATCATAAGGATTGGCCACCACCAGCTTGGCCCCCTTGAGCACCGCCTGACGGACTGCCGTACCCGCAATGGGATGGGACGCCGCCGGGTTGCACCCCATGGCGAAGATGGCCGGGGATTCGGCCAAATCCTTCAAACTGTTGGTGGCGCAAACCGTTCCCAACTGCTCGCGGACCGCTTTCTCGAAAACGGCCAGCCCTTGGGAACCCATGAGGCCCACGTGGGGCGTGTTGAGGCATTCGCGAGCCACACGATTCAGAACATGGAGTTCTTCATTGGTCAAGCGGCCGTCCGTCAGGACGGCAATCTGATCCGGGGCGTAGGTTTTCATTTTTTCGGCGATGTGCTTCAGGGCCTCTTCCCACGACCGGGTTTTCCAGCCGTCGGCGTCGCGCACGGCAGGCTGTCGGATCCGTTCGGGGCGGTGGATGTAGCGCTTGAGAAGAAAACGGCCCTGGACACACGCTTGCCCGTTGTTGCTGGGGCCGTCCGGGCTGGGTTTGACCTGGATGACGAACTCATCGGCGGTCTTTTCCAACATGAGCCGACAGCCCGCGCTGCACACCGGGCAGATGGCCGTCGACCATTGGGTCTCCAGTTCTTTCTTGTATAGGTCCGTCACGATGGCCGTCAAAGCGGCGCACACGGCATCCATGGCCGAGCGGGTCTCTGTCTGGAAATCCGAAAGGTTCTCCCGTAAAGCGCCCACCGGGCACACGTCCACGCAGGCGCCGCAAAACTGGCACCCCGACTCTTCCAAGGATCTGCCGAAGGGAGTGCCCACGGATTGACGGCCGTCCTTCGATTCCCGGAAAACGATGGTGCGGGCGCCCCGCACTTCGTGGCACACCCGCACACAGCGACCGCAGCGCACACACAGACTGTAGTCCCTTTCGAAATACGAGCCGCCGGGCAGGGGTTCGGGCCGGGTGACGTCAGGCGCAGGATAAGGGAAATCGATCCCTACCGCCGCCACCAGCTGTTGGAGCTCACAGGTGCCGTTACGGGGGCATCCCAGGCAGTGTCTCGGATGGTCCTGAAGAATCAGTTGCAGCATCTCCCGACGAAAGTCGATGACCTTGGAAGACTGGGTCTGCACGCGAAGCCCTTCGGTCACGGGCGTCGTGCACGCCGCCGGGAGGCCCCTTTGGCCTTCGATCTCCACGGCGCATAGGCGGCAGGATCCACTGGGTTCCAGGGCCGGATGGAAACACAGCCGAGGAATGTAGATTCCGGCGGCATCGGCGGCCTGGAGGATCGTCTGACCCGCTCTTGCCTTGACTTGCTGATCGTTGATCCAAATGTTGACGTCGCTCATCATGACCCCTGATTGTTTCGTTTCACCGTGAAATGAGCCGGATCAAGAGAAAAAAATCACATTAAGGGCCAAAAAAACACAATCAAAACCCACTGTTGGCTGCGCATCGGCGGGATTTACCCCCTGCTCGCAAGCCCTTAATACATAAATGGAGAAGGGGGCCTTGTCAACAACTTGCATCACGGTTGTGCAAGTGGGTTCAAGGCATGGCGTGCAGGGCAAAGTGCCGCGGTGGTTTGGAGAGCTTGCCGCCCCGCGGGTTCGCACGGCGCATTGCGCCTTGCGTCTCCATGGGTTTGTCAGGTAAATGAGGGGGGTAGCCCCAGAGGGTTCGGCACCCCATGATGACAACGGAGGCATGGATGAAGATCGCCTATCTGAGCATGGAAGTGGGGCTCAGTGAACACATCCCCACGTACAGCGGCGGACTTGGGATTTTGGCGGGGGATCACATCAAATCGTCGGCGGACTTGAACATCCCCCTGGTGGCCGTGACCCTCCTTTACAAACGCGGGTATTTCATTCAGCAGATCAACGCCTTGGGGCAGCAGGAAGAACTGTATCCGTACTTCGATCCCCGCGCTTTTATGGAACCGCTGCCGTTCAAAGTGACGGTGCCCATCGAAGGCCGAAACGTTCACGTCGGGGTATGGAAATACAATCAGACGGGTCAGAAAGGTCGGGTGCCCGTGTACTTCTTGGATACCGATTTGCCCCTGAACCGGCCCGAAGATCGCATGATCACCCATTACCTGTACGGCGGGGACAAACACACGCGGATCTGTCAGGAGGCCGTCTTGGGGATCGGCGGTTACATGGTTCTCAAGAAGCTGGAGCCGGGTGTGACCACGTACCACATGAACGAAGGCCACGCCGTTTTTCTCACCCTGGCTCTGCTCAAGGATTTGGGCGGCAACGTGGAGCGGGTTCGGGAAAAATGCGTCTTTACGACGCACACGCCGGTTCCGGCCGGGCACGACATTTTCGATTACGGCATGGCCGAAGCCGTCCTCCAGGACTACCTCCCGCCCAATATACGGGATCTGGCCGGCCGAGAGGCCTTGAACACCACGCTGTTGGCCTTGAACTTGTCCCGGGCGAGCAACGGGGTGAGCGAGCTCCATGGAGAGGTGTCCCGGGAGATGTTTCCGGGCTTCGACATCGGCCACATCACCAACGGCGTGCACCACCTCACGTGGACCGGCCCGGAATTCCAGGCGCTTTTCGACCGGCATTGTTCGGGGTGGCGTGAACAGCCTCAAAACCTGGCCAAAGCCCGGGACATTCCCGACGACGAGGTGCGGGAAGCCAAGAAGGCGGCCAAGAGACGCCTCATCAGCTACATCAACGCCATCTCGGGCGCGGGTTTCAGCGAGGAATTGCTGACCGTGGGTTTCGCCCGCCGGGCCGCCTCCTACAAGCGAGCCACCTTGATCCTCACCGATTTGGAATACTTGGTCAATTTGTCCTACGATCGGGTCCAGTACATTTTCGCCGGCAAGGCCCACCCGCAAGACGGGGCGGGTAAAGAACTCATCGCGGAAATCGTCCGGATCGCCAAACGGTATGAAGAAAAGCTGCGGATCGTTTACGTGCCCAACTACAACATGTGGCTCGGCGCCCTCATGACCCAAGGCACCGACGTGTGGCTCAACACGCCGCGCCGTCCCCGGGAGGCGTGCGGCACCAGCGGCATGAAGGTGTGTTTCAATGGGGGCGTGAACATGAGTGTTTTGGACGGCTGGTGGCGGGAGGCCTGCCGGGACCGGGTCAACGGCTGGGCCGTGGGGGACGATGAGGACCAAAGCGACGAAGAAGCTGCCTCGGATTTATACCGGGACATCGACGATATGGTGACGACCTACTACGCCAGTCCCAAGCATTGGGTGCAGATCATGAAAAATTCCGTTGCCGACGTCACCCCGGTTTTCAACACGCACCGCATGGTGTTGGAATATCTGCACAAATACTACTTGTAGCGGCCCGCGGGTGGCCTACGCCGGGGCCTCTAGCACTTCCAGGAGCTTGGGCACCGTGTCTTTCGGCGAAACGGGGGACCAGGCGTGGAGAAGTTTCCCCTGGGCGTCGAAAAGAAAGGCCGAACGCACGATGCCGTGGGCGGTCTTCCCGCGGACATGCTTCTCTTGCCAAACGCCGAAGGCTTCTGCGACCAGTCGGTCTGCATCCGACAGCAGCGGATAGCGAAGGCCGTGCTTTTCCGCAAATCTTTTCTGGGTCGAAGGCGAATCGGGGCTGATGCCCAACACCTGGACCCCCATGGCCTTGAGCCGATCCGAAGCCTCTTGCACCGAGACGGCCTGGGCCGTGCAGCCGCCCGTGTTGGCCTTCGGGTAAAAGAAGATGAAAAGCTTGGATCCTTCAAAATCTTCGGGGCGAACCACGTTGCCGTCTTGATCCAGCAAGGAAAAGGACGGCACAGGATCGCCGGGGACCAAACGGGCCGGAGTGGGCGTCTCCCCCATGGCGGCTCCTTTCACGATCGGTAATCGGCGTTGATCTTCACGTAATCATAAGAAAAATCACACGTATAGACCGTCTCTTCCTCGGTTCCTTCCGCAAGATCCAGGGTCATGCAGATATCTCTTTGGCGCAGCACGGCCGAGGCCTTTTCTTCCAGCGTTTCGTCCTGGACGGGTTGGCCGTTTCGGAAGATGCACACCTCGTCGAAAAAGAGGCTCACCCGGTCCGGATCGAAATCCACGCCGGCGCGACCGGCGGCGGCCACCACGCGGCCCCAATTGGCGTCCTGGCCGAACAGGGCGGTTTTCACGAGGGGCGATTGGGCGACGGTGCGAGCGACCTGAGCGGCCCGTTGCCGGTTTTTGGCTCCGCGAACCACAACGGCGACGAATTTGGTGGCTCCCTCCCCATCCCGGACGATCTGTTGGGCGAGGTCCACACACACGGCCGTGACCAGGGTGCCGAAGCGCCGGCCTTCCGCCGACAGGGGATCGTCGATCACGGGATGAGGCGCAGCACCGCTCGCCAAAATCAGCGCCGCGTCGTTGGTGCTCGTGTCCCCGTCCACAGTGATCCGATTGAAGGAGCGGTTCACCGCTTCCGTAAGCCAATAGGTGAGGACATCCGAGGTCACCCGAGCGTCTGTGGCGACAAAGGCAAGCATGGTGGCCATGTCGGGGGCGATCATGCCGGATCCCTTGGCCATGCCGCCGCAGGTGACAGGGCTGCCCGCCAGCGTTGTCCTGGACCAGGCGGTCTTCGGCACCGTGTCCGTCGTCATGATGGCGGCCGAGGCGTCAGCCCATCCGTCGGGACGAAGGGTTTCAACCAGCCGAGGCAGAACACCTTCCAGGAATTCCAAACGAAGTTGAGGGCCGATCACACCCGTAGAGGCCACGAGAACCTGCTCCGGTTCGACGGCAAGGAGGGATGCCGTCTTCCGAGCGCTCCATCGGGCCCGTCGCAGCCCTTCTTCCCCCGTGCAGGCATTGGCGATTCCCGCATTGATGAGCACGGCGCGGGCCACCCCGCCCGAGGCCTCGAGGTGCTCCTTGCACAGAATCACGGGAGCGGCGCAAAAGCGGTTGCGGGTGAACACCCCGGCCGCGGCAGCCGGAGCCTCGCTCACGATGAGTGCACAATCCAGTCGATTCTTATAGCGCATGCCGCTCATGGCCGCCGCCACCCGAAATCCGGGCACCTCAAAAGCCCCGTGCTGCACCGTTTTCCCGTCGCCTTCGTGCTTCATGTCGGGTGCCTCACTTCCCGCAGCATTTCTTGTATTTCTTGCCGCTCCCGCACGGGCAGGGGTCGTTT
>VSSL01000287.1_pt1 | contig 14777 bp, 15 predicted proteins | sample 4557531 | NCBI WGS metagenome assembly VSSL01 (sample SAMN10986726, study PRJNA523729) | hot springs metagenome | isolation source: hot springs | place: India:Timba, Gujarat | collected 2018-05-31 | reverse complement strand
GCTTCTAAAATGATGTCCTTGTACTTTTCCCTCGTTTCGTAACCAATATCAACTCCCATCCACTCGTCGGGAATCATATCGCTGTCAACATTTCTTACATTTGCCCCTTGTTCAAATTTGTCAGCGACTATTACATCAGTGGGCAGTATTAATTTGCTTTGCCAATTTTTTTGAACTTTCCAACAATTCTTTAGCAAGGGGAACTTTTTCTTCCTCGACTATTGACTTGCCAATACTCAAACCCTTTGCTTTAAAAAATGTATATGTTAAACCACCACCGACCAAAATGTAATCGCATTTTTCCGAAAGGTTTTGGATGATATCAATTTTCCCCGAAATTTTAGCACCGCCAATAATCACCACATATGGTTTTGGCGGGTTGCTAACCGCTTTACCCAAATAGTTGATTTCCCGTAATAACAGTTCGCCAGCAAATTTTTCCTGGAATAAACGTGGGAGGGAATCAATACTTGCGTGTGCTCTGTGACAAGTTGCAAAAGCATCGTTTACATATACATCTCCAAGCCTTCTAAGTTTCTCTGCAAATTCTATCGAGTTTTGCTCCTCTTCTTTGTAGAATCGCAAATTCTCTAATAAAACAATTTGGCTTGGTATTGCCGAATGGACGACCTTCTCGACTTCTTCTCCAATGCAATCTTCAACAAAAATCACATCATAGCCAAGATGGTCTTTTAAATAATCAGCAACTGGTTTCAATGAATATTTTGGGTTCTTGGTCCCCTTTGGTCTCCCAAGATGTGAAATTAGTATTGGAACACCGCCATCATCTATAATCTTATTAATTGTTGTTAACGATTCTACAATCCGAGTATCATCGGCAACACGCAATTCCTCGTTTAATGGAACATTAAAATCAACGCGGACAAGAACATTCTTGCCCGCGAAATTGTAATCATAGATTGACTTTATCATAGATTTAACTTATCAAAAGTTAAACATACTTTTTCAGTTCTAAGATCAAATCAACGCATCTGGCGGCATAGCCATATTCATTATCGTACCATCCTACAATTTTAACCAAGTTTCCGGAACTTTGTGTTAATTGAGCATCAAAAATGCAAGAGTGCGGATTTCCTACGATATCTGAGGAAACAAGAGGTTCTTCGGAATATTCCAAAATTCCCTTTAAATATGTCTCGGCAGCGTTCTTCATTGCTTGATTTATTTCCTCTTTTGTAGCGGGTTTTGAAATAACAGCAGTGAAATCAGTTAAAGAACCATCCGAAACGGGAACACGCACAGCATAACCATTTAATTTACCCTTGAGTTCGGGAAGAACAAGTCCAACTGCTTTTGCAGCCCCAGTTGTGGTTGGTATCATATTAACAGCGGCGGCTCTTGCCCGTCGTAAGTCGCTATGGGGCAAATCCAAAATCCTTTGGTCGTTTGTATAAGCGTGGACAGTTACCATAAATCCAGTTTCAATTCCAAAATTGTCGTTTAAAACTTTCACCATGGGGGCAAGACAATTGGTCGTACACGACGCATTGGATATAATCTTCTCTGAACCGTTCAGAGTTGTATGGTTCACACCCATAACAACTGTTGCGTCGACTTCGTCCTTTGCTGGAGCCGAAAGAACAACTTTCTTGGCTCCGTTGGCAAGGTGCTTTTCAAGTTGCTCTTTGCGACGAAACACACCAGTAGATTCAAAAACAATATCGACATTGCCTTTCCAAGGAAGATTTTCAATTTGCTTCTCGGCTGAAACTGGAATCTTTAAATCATCAACAATCAAAAAGTTTCCCTCGAAAGAAACTGTTCCTTGGTACTTCCTATGAACTGAATCATATTTAAACAAATGGGCTAATGTCGGTGCATCCGTTATGTCGTTAATCCCAACAATTTCAACTTGGTCTTTGTAGCGAAGAAGATGTCGAAGAAAAAGGCGGCCAATTCGACCAAATCCATTGATTGCAATTTTTAGAGCCATATTTACTCCAATTTTTGGGAAAACTAATTCTACTAAACGGAAATTTACAAAAAAAAAGTGTTAATAATGAAAGGTAAATTAAACATTTTCGTTTTAAGCATTTTATCTTATTTTTGTTTTTCAAAAATCTTTTGGTTATGAAAGATATTAAGAAAATTGAACTAAAAGTCGGAATTGTATCCTTCTTTGCCACTATTTTGCTCATTTTAGGCATAATACTTGGTCGAGGTTATAAAGTCTCTGTTTCTACTCAAACCATCAAACTACGCTTCCCAAATTCTGGTGGACTGCAAGTGGGAAGCCCAGTGGTTGTAAATGGAGTGAAGCGTGGCACAGTAAGCACCATAGAAAACAATGACGGCACGGTTCTGGTCACTGCAACAATCGATAACGTCGACGACTTTCGAAAAGACGTCAAAGCACGAATCACTATACTCGAGGTAACTGGTGGTAAAAAAGTTGAAATTTCCCCAGGCTCCTCGCAAGAGCCCTTCGACATTACAAAAGAAATCCCTGGCGAAACTGCGGCAGATTTTTCAAACATTGTTTCAGATTTAGGAATCATATTGCTGGATGCAAAGGAAACTTTGAAAAGATTGGATACTACTTTAACATCTACCAACAAGCTTTTATCTGATAAAAATTTCATTGCTAACACAAAAGAAGCAATGGAAAATGCAAACCAGAGTTTGCTTATTGCCCGGCAAATTCTTGAATTGAACCAAGCAAATATTAATCAGACTTTGAAATCATTAAAGGACATCACATCCCAACTTGTTAAAGATTACGCCCGATATGAACCAAAGATTAATCGACTTGTAGACAAACTCGATTCTCTTTCTACACAAACAAGTATTATACTTCAGAACGGTAAAACGACCATTAAAAGTTTAGATACCACGCTTTCGGAAATAAACCAAATTCTTTTCGAAATAAAAAATGGCGAGAATCTTGCAAATAAACTTCTTTACGACCGCAAATTAGCCCAGAGAATAGATTCAACAATAACCAACATCAGCAACTTTATTAATACAATCCAAAAATATGGAGTAAATGTAAACCTAAGATTGGGAACAAGACCATAATTTACTAAATAGCAATATTCGATAGTTTTTTTTCGTCAAAAGTTATTTTACAACGAAAATTTAGTATGAGGTTTTTTACATTTTTCTTGATTGCATTGATTTTCATTGCCTGTCAAGAAGGAGTTAGCCCAGCAGATGGCGAAAGAGAAAGTTTCGTTAGCGGAAAACTAATTGTAATTTCTGGCAAATCCAGTTGGCCATCTCCCGATTCAGCCAAAGAACTTCGAATGATAGTTGTACCCGAGTATCCGCCTTACAATATTCTTTCGGATATTCTCGAAGGCAGAGCCTATCTTTCGGATACTCTTCCCAGATTTATCGACACAATTCCATACCGAGTCAAAATACAAAAAACACCAATGGAAACGGCATACATCCTCGCTTCTCTTCGATTTGGAACAATAATACAACAAAGAATGATTGGTTTTTACAAAAAAAATCTTGAAAGTAAAATACCAGATAAATTGTACATCGACAAAGGTGTTTATTTAAAAGATTTAGACATATTTATCGATTTTTACAATTTACCAGAACAACAACCCATAAAGTAATATGAAGAAACAAATTGCAATTTTCTTGATTATCTTATTTTCGCCCATTATTAAGTCGCTCGCTCAAGTGCAACTTTCTGGTTATGTATACGATAAGGTTGAGAACCGCAGTTTGCCTGGTGCCAAAATCCAACTCGAAGGAACAATCTTGGGTGCTGTTTCAAATAATGACGGGTACTTTAAAATCACCAAAATACCAAAAGGAAATTATAATCTAATGGTAATTGCTTCTGGATACGAAACTTATAAAGAAAGAATTCTTCTCCTTTCGGATACTACAATTTCTATTGGACTTAAAATAAAAGAAATTTCCAAGCCAGAGGTAGTAGTTACGGCTTCAAGAAGAATGCAATCCTACGAAGATGTACCTCTTTCAATAACAACAATTGACCAGGATTACTTCAAAGGAAAAAATTACTTCGAGATGAAGGAATATGTAAATTTCGTTTCTGGTGTTAATGTTAGTGCCGACAATATTAGTATTCGTGGTTCCTCTGGCTTTCAATTTGGTGCTGGTTCACGTGTAACCTTGCTGGTGGATGGATTTCCTTTTCTTTCTGGGGACATTGGCGAAGCAAACTTAAACATTATTTCGCCAGACATCGCCAATAGAATTGAAATCCTTAAAGGAAGCGGTTCCGCTCTTTATGGAAGTTCGGCTATGGGCGGTGTTGTTAATTTAATCACAAAAGAGCCAGAGAATGCCCTAACTATCTCAACACAAGTTAATTCTGGTGTTTACACCAATCCTAAATACGAGGAATGGAAATACACAGATAACATTCGTACAAAAAGCAACATCACAACAACAATTCTTGCAAACAACAGCGTGGGCAAATTATTAGTCAATGCACAATACATCAACGACGAAAGTTATAGAATGTTCAACAGAAGTAACAAAATCAACTTCTACGGTAGATATATAAAACCTTTTAATGGTGGCAAAAGGCTTGGCTTTTTTGCTTTTGCAAACTACATCCATTCCGATGATGCAAAATATTGGAAAGGTGCCTACAATGCTACTTTGCCACAAGAAGATTTCGACTTGTCAAGAAGAATCGAAAGAAGTCGATTTGCAGTTGGGGTTGATTACCTTTCTCCAATAGGTTTGAATTCATTCTACCAAATCAAAACTTCGCTTTATCGTACAAATTTTGAATCCAACTTGCCTAAAACAGACAATAACTATCGTCAATCAACAAGTTATTCCAATTTCAACGAGTTTCAAATCAATCACCATTTGTTTAAAAATTCAATGGTTACCTCTGGAATCACAATCATTAACAATTGGGTCAATTCTTTCCAATACGGCGATAGAAAACAAAGTCTGTTCTCTTTTTTCACGCAAGGAGAATTTTCAATACTTGAAAGAAAATTAGAAGCAACTGGTGGCATTCGTTTAGATTACGACGTTAGCGATTCCTCGGAAAATTTTTTTCGAAATATCTCCAAGATTTGGACTTATTTACAAAATAATGTCTGGATTTAACATCCGAACTTCTGTGGGTAAAGGCTTTCGTGTTGCAACCATTTCAGAACGCTTTTCCTCAATTCGTGCTGGTGGATACACAATCGAACCCAATCCCAACCTTTCGCCAGAAAAATCTTGGAATTTTGAACTTGGAACCTCGTTCGACAAAGAAATCTTTGGCTGGTCTTGGTTCATAGATGGTGCAATTTTCTACACAAGATACCAAAACCTAATAGAACCACAATTCGATACTAATGCGTCCACACCAACCATTCGCTTTCGAAATATTGCAAATAGCGAAATCAAAGGATTTGATATTTCAATTCGCACTCGCCCACACAAAAATTTCGAGACCAATTTTAATTTTACATATTTAGATCCGTTGGATTTAAATACTAACGAGGTTTTAAAGTTTCGTTCCCGATTTTACGTAACAAGCGGAATTAATTTCACCTACGAAAATCTTAATTTGTCGTTGCCCTACAAGTTTGTTAGCAAAATTGTCAAAGTCGAAGAACAATTGAGATTTATCTTAAAAGACTATGCTGTTCGGGTGCCAATTCATCTACTTGACTTCAATGCAAGTTATAATTTTAATTCTTCAAAATTGCCTTTGGAAGTGACATTTTCAGTTCAAAATCTTTTGGATTATTATTATATTGATTTAGTTGGAAATCTTGCTCCTACTCGGTTTATTTCATTAGGTCTGAAGTACACTTTCCAAAAGTAATAAAAGTTAGTCTTTATAAAAACTGTAAATTTCTTCGAGTAGTTGTTCTACATTGCTTCCAAAGACAATCACTCCATCTTTGTGCCCACCTAAAACAATAGTCCCCACTTCAACTGAAATATCCGCAATACTTTTCAAATTCAATATCGAACGGGCAAGTTCAACAGTACCATATTCAACATTGTCTGGTGTCGTTATCTTTTTGTTTTTCAATTCATTCCAAATTTTTGAATTATGGAAGTGAACAACAAAGTTTGCATTTGGAAATGTTGAATAAATAGCAAAATGTGTAATTGTTTCGCTTGACGGCGGATATTTACCAATGCACTTTACAAAATTTCTATCAATATCGACAAATGTTATTACTGTAAACTGTTCTGGGGAAAGTACTCTGTACTTGCCAGTATTTGAGGCAGTAATAACAAAATTCAACCCATCCAAACGCTTACTTATATTTCCATACGAAATATTTTCGTAGAAGCCAATCAAACCCAAATCGAAAACTTTGGTTCTTAAATCATTAACATCACTGATGTCCAATTCCTCTGGTAGATTTCCATCAACAAGTTCAAATTTGAATTTGATATAGCCTTCGTCCATACTATTTAACCATCTCTGGAAAAAGAGAAAGTAGACCTTCTTCGCTTGCTGGACAAATTCCCCGCTCTGTTATCAAACCAGTCACAAGTCTTGAGGGCGTAATATCAAATGCATAATTCAAAGCCTTACTTGATTTGGGTGTAATTAAAACATCCACAAACTTGCCGTCGGCAACACCATTAACATACTTAACCTCGTTTTCATTTCGAATTTCGATTGGTATTTGGTCAACAGTCAATTCCTCGCTCCAATCTATCGACGTAGAGGGCAAAGCAACGTAAAAAGGAACATTGTTGTCATATGCAGAAAGTGCTTTCAAATATGTTCCAATTTTGTTCACGACGTCGCCTTTGCGTGTTGTTCTATCAGTTCCAACAATTACAATGTCGACCATACCTTTTTGCATCAACAACCCACCAGTGTTGTCGGAAATAACTGTGTGGGGTATCCCTTCGTGCAACAGTTCAAATGCGGTCAGTTTTGCCCCTTGCAAGCGTGGTCGAGTTTCGTCTACCCAAACGTGAACATCAACGCCTTTATCCCTTGCAATGTAAATTGGAGCAAGTGCTGTACCATAATCGATTGTCGCCAACCAGCCAGCATTACAATGAGTCAAAATGTTTACGGTTGCTCCTTTTCGTCTGAAAATATCTTCAAGTAGTTTCGAACCGTGTTCTCCAATTTTTTTGCAAATTTCTTTATCCTCTTCCAATAACTTTCGGGCAAATATTAACAATGCTTCCTTTTTTGCTTCGATAGAATTCAACGAACGGATGGATTTCCTCGCAAGTTCTATGGTATTCTTAAGATTTACTGCTGTCGGTCGAGTTGAAAGTAATTTTTTTATTGATACCTCAAATGTGGCGTCGAATTCGCTTTCGCACAGTCTTCTACAGCAAAATAAAGTGCATAAGCAGTGGTAACACCAATCAAAGGGGCACCACGCACCAACATATCTTTTATAGCAATTAAAAAGTCCTCGAAAGTTAAAAGATTTACAATTTCGAATTTGTGTGGCAAAAGCCTTTGGTCAATTATTGAAATTGAAGTTAACTTCTCATCTGTTTCCCAAATTGTTTGGTAATGTTTACCATTGATTTTCATTTTTCCAAACCTTTGTAGTTCATCATAAACTCTAAAAACTTTTCTATCGCACGGCTTCTATGGCTTATTTTATTTTTCTCTTCCAATTCCATTTCGGCAAAAGTTCTCTCGAACCCATCTGGCACAAAAATCGAATCATATCCAAAACCTTTGTCGCCTCGCTCCTCTTCAATTATCCTGCCCGTGCATACACCTTCGAAAAGTTTTGGTTCGGAACCATCGTAGAAACAAATCACAGTGCGAAACCTTGCTTTTCGTTCTTCTCCATCCTTCCCTTTCAACAATTCAAGCAACTTTTTCCTATTTTCTTTATCATCACCGTAAACACCAGAAAAGCGGGCGGAATGCACTCCTGGAAGACCATTAAGGGAAAAAACTTCCAATCCAGTATCATCAGAAAAGGACGGAATGCCAAACAACTCGTAGCAACTTTTTGCCTTGATTAATGCATTTTCTTCCAGCGTCGAACCACTTTCCTCAATCTCAACTGACTCGGATGTAATATCGCTTAAAGAAACTATCTCAATATCAAGCCTAAAGTTATTAACTTTTTCCCTTATTTCAGCAACTTTATGCTTATTATTTGTTCCAATCAAAATTTTCATTTTTCAATTTCTCGAATAATTGTTGTACAGCAGAAGAAGGCGATAATTTGCCAGTAAATATTTTTTGTTCAAGTTCTGGTAGAATTTTTTGAACTTTGGGATTATTAAAAAAGGAATTTAAAATATTCTCTTTCAACATAGAGTAAAACCAATCTATAATCTGTTCTCGTCTTCGCAATTGAAAAACACCCGATTCATATGTCTTTTTCCGAAAATCTTCAACAATCTGCCAAAACTCATCAATCCCAGTACCTAAAAGAGAAGAGACCAAAAGAATCTTTCTTTCCCAACCTTCAGTTGGTTGTGCAAGGTAATGTATTGCTTGTCTGTATTCGTTCAAAGTCATTTGTGCAAGTTTCAAATTCTCTCCATCTGCCTTGTGAATTACAATCGCATCGGCAAGTTCGACAGTTCCCTTTTTAAAACCTTGCAACTCGTCGCCACCGCCAGGCTGGATTAACAACGTGAAAAAATCAACCATAGAACGCACTAAAACTTCGCTTTGACCAACGCCTACAGTCTCGACTATAATTACATTAAACCCAGCGGACTCGCACAGCAGAATCGTTTCCCTTGTTTTTCTTCCTACCCCACCTAATGCACCGCTTGAAGGCGAGGGGCGAATAAAGGCATTCGGGTGGCGGGAAAGTTCCTCCATTCGAGTTTTATCGCCAAGAATAGAGCCTTTGGTAATTGTACTGCTTGGGTCGAAAGCAAGAACTGCAACTTTATAGCCAAGATTACAAAGATACAAGCCAAATTTTTCGATAAATGTACTTTTGCCAACACCAGGTGCACCAGTAATTCCTATTCTTATTGAATTTCCAACGAATGGAATTAATTTATTCAACAACTCCTGGGACAATTTGAAATGGGATGGCAAGTTGCTTTCTACCAGTGTAATTGCTCGTGCAAGCACAGTTACATCGGATTTTAAAATTCCATTTACATAGTCGTCAATTGACAATTTCCTTGTCCGTAATCTTTGTCTTTTCTCCATATATTATTCGTTTTTCTGCAATATCTCGTTTACAATATCCACAAATTCAGACAGAATCATAGCAGTCGCCCCCCAAAGTGGAACTGAACTGTGAATGTTCCAAACTGGCACGTCGACGACTTTCCCATTTAAATTCCATTTTTCAACTTTTCTATTGCTTTCATTCAAAAAGTATTCGAGTGCGAAAAGAATAGTCTCCTCCACCTCATCAGTATTTATTTTGAAGTCACTTAGACTTTCAGTATATCCAACAACTGGAATAATAATCGTTTCGGAGGGTGGAACATACAATTCAGACATTAATCCAAGAACTTGAACTGCGGTTGGTTGAATTCCAACTTCTTCATACGCTTCACGAAGAGCGGTTGTAACAGCGTCTTCCCCAAATTCACAATGACCGCCAGGAAAACTTATTTGCTTTTTGTGGTGTTGGACATTGGAACTCCGCAAAGTGAACAACAGGTTCAATTCTTCAAAAGTCTTTCCAATCATCAGCAAAAGCACTGAACTTTTTCTGGTTTTACCTTTCGGAACAAGAGGACGATATGGTTGCCCACCAATTTTTGGTGACATCTTCAAATGGGAACTCACCCCTTTCAAAGACTTTGAATTTAGAACTAATTTTAATTCTTCTAAAAACAATTGCAATTTCATTTCATCACTTTATAAATCTTATGGCTCTTACTGGATTAACTTTCGAAGCAATAATCGACGGAATAATAGAAATAACAAATGTAAGTGTTAAGGTAAAAACAACCACCACCGCATAATTCCAAAATGAAATTGAAATGGGCAAGAAACTGAAATAGTAAATCTTGCTGTCCAAGTGAATTATTCCAAAATTTTTTTGCAAAAGAGAAAAAATCAATGAAACACCAACGCCAAGAATTAGCCCAACAAAAGAAATCTTCATTCCCAAACTTAAGAATACAAAAGCAATTTCTTTGGAAGTGAATCCGAGCGTAGAAAATATTCCAATGCTTTTAGTTTTCTCAACTACATTCACAAGCAAAAAGGTAACAACATTGAAAATTGCCACAAGAGTTATCAAACTCAGAACAATAGGAATGGGTTCCTTTTGCAACTCAATCCAAGCGAAAATTGATGAATGCAAATCGTAATAAGTGAAGCAATAGAAAGGATAACCCAAGGAACTTTCTATCTTTGATGAAACAGTATCGACTATTCTTAAATCTTTGACATAAACATCAATTGCGTTCGCAACTTGGTTTTGTTCGGGGTAAAGTTTATAAAATAAGTCAAAATTTGCATAAGCAAACAAATCATCATACTTTGCCATTCCAGATTCAAAAACCCCAGCAATAGTTGTTCGAACAAATTTTGCTTCGGGTAGCGAAAAACTATCTAACACATTAATTGACATTATAAGCACCGAATCGCCAATTTTTAAGCCAAGCCTATCGGCAAGCATTTTACCAACAATTATTCCATCGATATTAAAGACATCTTTATTTTGGGTTAATTCAACCCTTTTCAAACTTTCAATGTTTTTCGAATTAAGGCTTTGGAGAGCAATTCCTTCCACTGCCTGTTGAGTACGAATAAGAACTTCCTTCGAAACAGTTGGAAAAGCATTATCAACCCCTTCAACCGCAAGAACTTTTGCAACTACTTGATTGAGATTCTCGATTGGTTGACGATTGAATGTAAGAACTTTTATGTGGGAAGTGAATCTAATAGCATTCTCCTGAATTGCATTCTGAAAGCCATCGAGTATTGAAGTGGATACCAAAAGAGCGATAACACCAAGAGATATGCTCACAATAGCAGCCCACCAGACAAAATTAACAAAACCACGGCGATTCTCACCAGATGAATACTTGCGAACTACAAATTTTACAGCATCAAAATTCATAAAACATTAGTAAAAGATAATGCAATTTTTACAAACATAGCAATTCCATATTTGATTGAATTTTCATCTGGATTGTATTTGGACGAGTGCAATCCAAAAATTTCTCCGTTGTAACCTTTTGGTTTAACACCAAGAAACCAAAAAACAGAGGGAACTACTCGAGAGTAGTAAGCAAAATCTTCTGCCCACATTTTTGGCTTGAATTTTAAAACATTAGCCGAGCCAAGCAAATCCTTTGCAACTCCTTCAACAAAGTTAACAAGTTCATCATTGTTTTCCAAAGGCGGATACCCCAAAATCGGTTCAAAATAAATCTCCACATTGAACATATTCGAAATTGAGTTAGAAATCTTTTCTATGTGGGTTAATGCCTTTTTTCGAGAATTTTCATTGAAAGTGCGGAGTGTCCCCATAATTTTAACTTCATCAGGATAGATGTTGGTTGCAAACCCGCCTCGAATGGAAGTAATAGCAAGATGTAAGGGTTCAAGCGGGTCTTTAATTCGATTTGGCAAGTCGTACAGTGAGTTTGCCAGGGCAACAGAAGCACGAATTGGGTCGACACCTAAATGTGGTTGTGCAGCGTGGGAACTTTTGCCACGAACAGTCCAATAAAGTTCATCGGCAGAAGCCATTATTCTTCCAGGTGAAACTGAAATGCAACCAACTTCATTTTCGGGGTCAGTATGTTCCCCAAAAACTGCTACCACATTAGGATTGTGAAGAACTCCCTCTTCAATCAATTTCTTCGCCCCGCCAGGAAGTTTTTCTTCTGCGGGTTGAAAAATTAACTTCACTCGAACCGGAAGCAAATTTTCGAACTTTTTCAAAAGAATTGCTGTACCAAGCAGTACGGAAGTATGAATGTCGTGACCACAAGCGTGCATAACCCCTTGATTTTTAGAAGAATAAGGCAAATTTGTTTCTTCTTGTATGGGCAAAGCGTCAATGTCGGCACGAAATGCAATGCACTTTTCCTCGGCTGGATTTCCAATTAATGCTACAACACCAGTATTTGCAATGCGAGAATTTTCAATTCCCAACTTGGTAAGATAAGTTTGAATAAACTCGGAAGTTTTGAACTCTTGAAATGATAATTCTGGTTTGCTATGTAAGAAACGCCGAGCCTCGACAACTTCGCTGAAAATTCTATCAATTTCCAAAAATAATTGGTCTGTTGTCATAAAATATCTTTTTATTAACTTGCTTTGATAAAAATCAACAAGTTAATATTTTTTTGGGAAATATTTGGAAACATTGCATAACAACAAGATACATATTCTACCAGAATACATAGCCAATCAAATTGCGGCTGGCGAAGTTGTCCAGCGACCTGAATCTGTTGTAAAGGAACTTGTTGAAAATTCGCTCGACGCCGAGGCTAAAACAATCGCCGTTGTTATACACAAAGGAGGGAAGCAACTAATTCACGTCGTCGACGATGGCGTCGGAATGAGCAAAGAAGATTTAGCACTTTCGATAAAACGACACGCAACAAGTAAAATTTACACAGCCGAAGACCTTGAAGCAATTCTAACATACGGGTTTCGTGGCGAGGCTCTTGCCTCGATTGCATCGGTTGCTAATCTGGAAATTCGCACTAAAAGAAAAGAAGATGAGATTGGTTGGAGATTGATTTCTGAACCCAACAAAGAACCGACCATAGAACCCATTTCGATGGATAACGGCACCCAGGTATTTGTGAGAAATCTTTTCTTCAATGTCCCCGCAAGACGTAAGTTTTTAAAATCCGACATTACAGAGTTTCGCTACATTTCTGATACACTTCTGAAAATTGCACTTTGTAGGAACGATGTGCGTTTTGTCTTTTACGACGAGGACTCGCTTGTCTTCGATGTCTACCCATCAAGTCCAAAGCAAAGAATTAGGGAACTACTGGGCGAAAACATTTACTCATCCATTTTGGATGTTGACTACGAATATGCTGGAATAAGAATCCACGGTTTCATTGGTCAACCACATTTAGCAAAAACAGCACGGGCAGAGCAATATCTGTTTCTAAACGGTAGGAGCATTCGCAGTCGTGCTTTAAACTATGCTGTTCTGCTTGCATACGAACATTTACTTGAAAAGCAAACAAATCCATTCTTTCTTTTGCATATTGAACTCGACCCGAGAAGATACGACGTTAATGTCCATCCTCAAAAGCACGAAGTAAAATTTGATGATGAAAAATTCATCTTTAATGTGATAAATTCTGCTGTTGCCAAAACTTTAGCAGAAAACAATCTTGCCCCAGCATTATCAATTGAAGCCAAGTTTGAACCTTTTCAAAAAGTTTCAACCGAACAGCCAGAGAAATCACAACCAACTCAATTTGTGAACAAAATTACTGGAGAAATTATCGACAAAAGCAATTTCCAACAATCCCAAAAGAATTTCGATTTCAAAAGCAATTTCAAGTTCAAATATCAAGGCAAACCAGAACAGTCAATCAAATCGAATATCGACAATCTTTTGCAATCCATTGAGCAAACTTCTCTGACAGTTGAAACACAAAAACAATGGAAAACAATCACACAAATTCACAACAAGTTCATTTTGATTGAGAAAGAAGACAGAATTGTCATCATCGACCAACACGCAGCGCACGAAAGAATTCTGTTCGAAAAAGCAAGAAAAGCCGTCTACGAAAACGAACGAAATATTCAACAGTTACTATTTCCGCTATCAATAGATTTAAATCCCTTGGAATTTTCGATTGCCAAAGAGATTTTGCCAGAATTAAGGAATCTTGGCTTTATTTTAGAATTGCAAAATAACGGTGAACTTGAACTTTTCGGTGTGCCGACGGACATAATTCACAATGAACCAGTCGATATTTTGAAAGAGATTATTTCCTCTTTTGGAGAAACGACAGAAATAAAGAATTCAAACACTAGGGAATATCTAATAGCCACTTACAGTTGCAAAGCAGCAATAAAGACTGGTCAGCCGTTATCTGTCCAAGAAATGGAAGCACTCGTAAATGAATTATATAAATGTGAAATCCCCTACGCTTGCCCACACGGGCGACCAACAATTATTGAAATGTCCTTCGATGAATTAGACAAAACTTTTTGCCGTAATTTGTAGAATCATTCTACTTCTTGGGCATATAGTCCGGGGGTCGAAGTGCACAAGGTTTACCACCACGGAACATATTACAGAAGAAGCCGCCACCCCCACCACCTGGTATTCCACCTGGACTTGAATCGAAAAAGCACAAACAAAGATAATATGGCACATTACAAGTGCCTGGGCAAAAACAAACTACACAAGGAGAAGCACAATCACAAGATACGACCACATCTTCCTGTTCTGGTGGCTGTTTCTCGCTTGGTGGTCTGTCTGGTTGTGTTTGCAATTTGGCTGGAGAAGTACTTTGCGAAAAGCGAATTCTCTTCGGGTCGTTAGGTAGCCGAATCAAATACCTATCTTTACGATTTTTGGACTTTTCCTTGAGTATCGCCACCAACATTGCATTTTTCCCAAGACTATCGAGCAATCTGTCGAATTCCTCGAAATTTTTCTGGGTCCAAGCACGTTTGATATTATTGAACATAGTTTCGAATTTCCTATCGGTGAAGTAGTTGAAATAATCGAGCACGGAGAAAAGTGTGTAGGTCGAGACTTTGATAATTTCCTTATTCTGCATAGAAGATAAAGGCTGTGCTTGATTAGAGGATAAAGGTATTTGCGAATATGAAGAGGAAGAAAAATTGAAAAGAATCACGAATAGGAACAAAAAAAACAAATACTTTCATTTGTTCCTCCAAAAATATTACCTATTAAATTAAT
>VSSL01000286.1_pt1 | contig 14818 bp, 13 predicted proteins | sample 4557531 | NCBI WGS metagenome assembly VSSL01 (sample SAMN10986726, study PRJNA523729) | hot springs metagenome | isolation source: hot springs | place: India:Timba, Gujarat | collected 2018-05-31 | reverse complement strand
TGATTCAAGGTCTTCGGCAGGTCACCCAAGACCCGCAGGGCGTGCTGGGAATAATGCCTTAAGGGTGTAAACTTTGTCAACCTGAGGTGAGGAACATGAAGGCAAGCACGGAGCGAATCGCACAGGAGCTGGAGAGGCAATGGGGCAACGTGAGTGCTGTGGCGCGTGCGCTCGGCATCAGCCGACAGGCTCTGTACAAGCGCATTCACCGCAGTAAGGTGTTGCAGGACGCGCTGGAAGAGGGCAGACTTGCGCTCATAGGTGAGGCGCAGAACGTCTTGCAAGAGAAGCTGGCGCAGAAGAACCTGCAAGCTGCGATTTTCGTGCTGAAGACATGGGGCAAGGACTTCGGTTTCACCGAGCGCGTGGAAGTGGAGAGCGACCACCCGTTAGTCTACCCTGATTGGTAGATGGCTTTCTGGAGGTGAGGAACATGCCGAGAACATGCACGATTTGCCGACACCGAGAACGAGACACGATTGACCGCCTGCTGATTGAATCGGTTCCGTTGCGGAACATTGCGGAACAATTCGCAGGAATCAGCATCACCGCCTTGCACCGGCACAAGGCGCACCTGCCTGCCTCTCTCGTGCAGGCACGCGAGGCGGAAGAGGTTGCGCGAGCAGACAGCCTGCTGGCGCAGGTGGAAGCACTGCGTGACCGAACACTGAGCATCCTCGCGAAGGCGGAGCGAGCCAACGATTTGCGGACGGCGTTGCAGGCGGTTCGTGAAGCGTCCAGATTGATTGAACTGCTGGCGCAGTTAACCGGCGAGCTGGTGCACCGTGCTGAGGTGAGGCAGGAGCCTCAAATCGTTGTGGTGTGGGACTGGGAAGAGGTTACGGACTGAAGACCGTTCTGCACACCTCGCGCACACGCTTCAGCCAGTGCCAATCGCGCCTGAGCATACGCATTGCTTCGTGTCCACTGTAGCCGTCCAGCACGAGCTGGAGCCACCTTCTGCCGTCTGGCACGTCCTGCAACGCCTGCTCCAGGTCAATCACGGCGAGCAGGTTGCTGAAGGCTTCGGAGGCTGTGGTGTCTTCCGGTTCCGGTATGCCGTCTTCCAGCATGTTGACACATTCTGCACGGCGTGCTATGATGAAAGTGCCTGCGCGGTGTGTGTGTCACCCGCAGGCGTGGCGTCCACAGGAGCGGTCTGTGAACGCAGGAGTATGTTACCACCTTCTGATTCCTGCGTCAAGCCCCCTGTGTGAGCATCTGATTCGTTGAAACTGTCACAACGCGGAACACAACATGTTGTGTCGGCAGAGGGTACAGAGTAGCAGATGTTGTATGGCGCGCCCGGAGGGACTCGAACCCCCAACCCTCAGATCCGAAGTCTGATGCTCTGTCCATTGAGCTACGGGCGCGCTCCGGATAATATTATCCCATAAAAACTGCCGAATCGCAAGTAGCGGTGAGGGTGTTCGAAAATACCTCTGACCATGCATAGCACAAAACGAAAGAGAAACTCACCACCCAACTGCGCCAACTCCACCATGTTCCACAATACCCAAATCTCCCATACCCAACTGCGCGCACCTGACCACGAAACCGAACCCACATAACTCCCATACACATCCTTGACACCCCCAACAACCTCCCCTCATCCGCATACGCCTTGCCCAACTGCATACCCAGCGTGCGGGGCAGGGGATGGCTTTGGCAGAAGCGTTGAACGAGCGCGTAGATGAAGGTCGCGCGGAGTGTGCAAAAGGTCGGCTTGGTTGGATATCGGTGTCTCATGCCATGGAGGATACCCTATTCCTTCCCCATTTTTCGAACACCCTCAGTGGGTATGACGATCAGGACTGCAGGATTTCTTCAATTGCGCGAGAACAACATAACGACCAACCTCTGGAGGCGAATTGATGCGTGTGGAAAAACGCTTCGATGGGCAGTACTTCTCGGGCAGGGGGGATGTGGAGTATCTGCAACTGCTGGACATTGCCCGTCGGATGTTTGACCCCGACCCGGAGTTTCAAAACCTGCCGATGCTGTATACCCCGCAGTGGAACGGTTTTGTAGAGGGTCCCACATGGAACGCCTGGTGGATACAGAACAGCTACGGAACCACATATTGCGCCCTGCCTTTCCTGCTGGAGCCGTACATTACCTTCTTGCAGAACGCGCAGGACCTGTGGTTTGACCAGATGGGCGATGGCAAAGCCGTACGTCCCTTCCAGATGGGCGAGCGTCGCTTTGACTGGGTTCCCCCCGATGGCTGTCTGTGCGACGCCGCCGCGCCGGGGTGGTTTGTGGCGAAGCAAGGCGATGGGCGAGTAGACATTCATGATTGGGGCGTGGAGTTCACCGCGGCAGGGCTGTTGATGCAGGCGGAACTGCTCTTGATCAGTCGTGACGCCGAAGCGATTGCCCGCTACCTGCCGAAACTGGAACGCTGTGCGGAGTTCATCGAAAGCCGACGTGACCCGAAAAACAACCTTTTTCTTGCAGGACCGGCGGGCAACCTGCTGGCTCCCAGCTATGCAGGCTGGAAACGTCCTGATGGCACTTACGATATGGCATATCTTGCGGGGTTGTCTATCACGTATATCGCCGCTCTGGACAGGCTCATCGAGCTGGAAAAACTGGCAGGCAACACCCGCAAGGCGCGCCTGTACGCGGGACGACGTGAACGAGCGCGAAAGGGACTGGCTCTGCTGACCACTGAGGAAGGCTATTTCATCAAATCCCTGGACCCTGACGGTACGAAGCATGGGGTTTACGGCGCGCCGAAGCATGGCTACTTCGAGGCTTCCCCCAATCACGACGCCATATGCTTTCGCGTTGTAGACGATGAACAGGCTCAGCGCATCTACGCCAAAATCGCCTCGATCCCCGGTTTGCGCCCTTACGATTTCATTATCCCGAACTATCCCTCGCTGGACGATATGTACACCGAGCCGGAAGGCTTATGGGCTTTCGGCACGTGGGTGAACGGCGGACACTGGTCTACCTGCGAAGCGCGCATGGTCATGGCGTACTACCGTCTGGGCAAACACGAAGACGCTCGTCGTTCGATGAAGCGGTTGCTGGATTTCGCTCGTCGCTTTCGTCTGGACAACCCGCTGGTGAAGTTCGGAAGCGACGTGTATCAGCCAGGAGAACCCATCAATATCACGTACGACGCTTTCGGTCCGCCCGCCGCGATGGTGCGTGGGCTGTTTGAATATCTCTATCGCGCTGACGGTTTGACCCTGATACCGCATATACCGGCGGGCATCACCGAGCTGCACCAGCGATTCCCGGTGCGGTTTGGCAGGAAGCGGTTGTACCTGTCTGCAGTGGGGCAGGGGAGCGTGCGCAGGGTACTGGTCAACGGAAAGGATTGGCAATGGCATGACGAAGGGTCGGTGTTCCTGCCTGAGGAGCGAACGCCGGAGGGGGCTACGATACAGATAGTGCTGGGCGACGCCAAGCCCGTCGGCGTGCCCAGACCCGTTACATCGGTTTCTGCGAAGGTCGTATGGAGTGAATTCGCCAGGGCGGTTGCGCCGGAACCGCTTGTGCCACTGAAAGAAAGAGTATCGCCTTTCGCCCGTTTGCTACAGCGATTGGAACAGGCAGGGCTGGCTCAGACTTACGAAGCGGCTCACGCCCAGCTGATACTCAAGCAGTGGTTAACGGTTCTGAGGCGTACGGAGTTGCAGAGCGCAGGCAAGCTGCCGCGACTACCTGACCCCTCTCAGGCGGCAGCCGACAGGAGCTATGTGGATACCCTCGCGAAACTGTGCGACGGGTTGGAGAGGGTGCTGGATGGCTACAGCGATTCGCGTCTTGCCGAAAAAAGACGCATCGCTGAGATATGGCGAACGGTGAAAGGAGGATAAAGGAACAACTGGAGGGCGAGGCTCCTGCCGAGCCGTCGCTTGTGTGTCATTGCGAGGGTGCTTCAGCACCCGAAGCAATCTACCACATGGGCTGAGGATTGCTTCGCCGCTTCGCGGCTCGCAATGACACCCTGCTGCTTACTTCCGGATATGTTTGCGCTTGGCGCGGTCGATACCGGCGTCGCGCTTCTTCTCGTCCAGATGCCACAGTCCACCACGCAGGTAGAACGCCTGGAACGCGCTCAGCACCGAAGCCACCCTTCTGCGCCTGGTGCGCCGGATGACGTTTACCTCGCTGAGGATGCTCAGGAACTCCATGCCTCCGCGATGCGTGCTGAGAATCTCGCAGATAATATCGAAGGTGGAGTAGCTTTGAGCCATGCGCGTGCTCATGTCCAGCAGCTCTTCGTACCGCGTGCGGCTGATGTGCACGCGCTGGTCCAGCGTATCTTCCCAGCGCACTTTGAAGACAAACGGGTCCTCAGTGCGGGTCAGAGTGAATACCAGCCCTGACACCGCCTCGCGAGTGGCGTACCAGTCCAGCAAACCGTAGATGAGCCGCACGTCCTGGTTCACGTATACGTCGGTGTAGCGTGCGCCGGTCGTCTCGTCGATGAATGTCACCTGCTGGAAGCCGGGCTCTTTCAAAAAGAAGCCAGCAGGTAGCTGACAGAGCGGGAAGGTACCGATTTCTTTGTGACGCGCTTTGACTACGCACTGCACGCTCTCAGGTACCGGGAAGATGGTGATTTCACCCTCTTCATCGCCTACGTCCTGCGCCACCGGGTCCTGAATGTCGGAGCGCAGCGTGCCCGATAGTCCTTCGTCCTCCAGGTCGATCTCCAGGGGTTCGCCCTCTTCGGTGTAGAACTGCACCTCGGGGAATCTCAGGCTCTCTGGCACTTCAAAGAGATAGGCAGGCAGGTTTTGCGAATTCACAAATCGCGCACCGCCCAGCCAGGTCACCCGTTCGTCTTGTCGGAGCGACTGGATGATGGTCTGCAGGTCGTTGGCGTAGGTGGGGTCGCCGGGTGCCAGGTCAAAGAAGCGGAGTGCCAGTTCATCCGCGGTAACCACCTTCGGTGATTGCAGCACATGGGACACCATACCTTCTACGTCCTCTACCGACAGCACCAGAGGCTCCGCCATGAGTTGCGCCAGCACACCTGCCATCTGTTTGGCTTGCGGGCGTATTGCTTCCACCCACTGTGGCACCCACTCCGCCAGCGCCCAGTGCGTGACGGGTTCCAGCGCATCGTTTTCCTGCAGGGGAAGCGCGACCAGCCCTTCTGTGTCCAGAAGGCTCTGGTAAGCTCTGACCGCGTCGAAGGATTCGGCTCCCTTGTACCACTGCAGGAAAGCCACGAAGCGCGCTGACAACGGAGTGCCTGCCGCGCGAAGCAGGGCGATTACCGATTCCGGGGAACCGTCAAACTTCGAGTGCTTTCGCAGCAGCTTCTGCGCCTCGGCGAGGTCTACGTAGTTGTAGAAAGCGACGTCCTCTGGAGTGTGATAATCCGTACGAAGGAGCCATTCTCGCAAACCGATGCGGTTATCCGGCAGGCGGAAAAAGTGTTCGGCAGACAGCCGGTAAATAACCATCGCCATTGCTTCAGGCGTGCGGTGATACACATCGGCAAGCAAGTAGGCAAGCGTTTCCAGAGCGACAGGCTGTCCTACGTTACGCAGGATACGCTCTATCAGTGTATAGACGGGGCGTGTGGGGTCCTCGTATCGGGTGGAGAGCGTCCAGCGTCGTTCGCTGGAGATAAACAGGTCCGAGTTAGCCCCCAGTGTGTAACGCAGCAGGTCCGTATCCAGAGACGGCAAACTGCAGGCTTCCTGCAGTTCGGACATCTTCGCAGGTTCCCGGAAACGCAACAGCGCGTTCGCTACACTGGCGCGCAGGAGCGTTTGAGCAAGCGTCTCCGCGCTTGGTAAAGTGACCGATTTGCTCACGGTGAAACCTCCTCCTTTTGCCCGGCATACACGGGCAGGCTAGCAGTGCTCTCGGCTATCAGGTCATAAGTGGTCGCATCAGTGATGGTGACCTGGACGAATGTTCCCGGTTGCAGATTTCGCCCCCGCACGAGCACAACGCCGTCTACCTCGGGGGCATCCCGGAATGAGCGGGTTATCCACAGGTTACGCAGGCTGGGATGTGCCGCCTCCACGAGCACCTCCATCTCGCGTCCAATCCAGGCGCGATTGCGCGTGAGCGAGATGCGTCCCTGCAGACGCATGAGGCGGTCATAGCGTTCCTGCGCAACGCGTTGTGGCACGCGGTTCGGCAGCTTTTCCGCGGGCGTACCGTCTTCCGGTGAAAAGATGAAAGCTCCCACTCTGTCCAGTTGCGCCTCCTCAAGGAACGACAGCAGGTTGGCGAAATGCTGGTCTGTCTCGCCCGGAAAGCCCACGATGAAGGTGCTGCGCACTGTCATATCAGGATTCGCCTCACGCAGGCGACGTATCAGGTCTATATATCTTTCTCTCCCAACGGGGCGCATCATTGCCCGCAAAATCTCGTCATCAGCATGTTGTAAGGGCAGGTCTACATAGGGAAGCACCCCCGGCGTGTTCGCGAATGCATCGACCACCTCATCGGTGAGACGCGAGGGATAGCAGTATAGCACGCGAATCCACCGGAAGGCGTTCATCGCAGATAGTTCGCGCAGCAGGCAAGGTAGCATCTGCTTGCCGGTGAGGTCAAAGCCGTACTGCGTGGTGTCCTGCGCGATAAGGTTAACCTCTTTCACGCCGCGCCGCGCGAGGTCTTCTGCTTCCGCCAGCACGCGCTCGAGCGGTTTGCTCACGTGCCCACCGCGAAAGGCGGGGATAGCGCAAAAGGTGCACTGGTGGTCGCAACCTTCGGAAATCTTCAGATATGCGCTCCAGGGCGCGGTGGAAAGCACGCGCGTGCCTATTCGCGCCCATCGGTGCTGGGGGGGCGTATGCTCTACCAGTGGATGGTCGGACGACAGGGTGCGTTCCACCACCTCGTGGATGCGCGCCATCTGTCCGACGCCAATCAGCGCGTCCACATCGGGAACCCGCTCCAGCAACTTTTGTCCGTATCGTTGCGACAGACATCCGGCGACAATCACTTTCGCCCGGCGGCGTCGCTTCCAGCGTAGCGCATCCCGGATAGCGGACAGGGATTCCTCTTTCGCACTGGCGATAAAGCCACAGGTGTTGATAATGATGGCGTCGGCGCGTGACGTGTCGGCGGTGAGCGTATACCCGTGCTCAGCGAGTACGCCCAGCATTTCCTCCGCGTCCACTACGTTTTTCGCGCAGCCGAGATTGACGATTGCCACAGATGGAGATTTCCCGTTGGAACGCCCCTTCGTCATACTCTCCTCACAAAAAGAGCGCACAGAGGTGCGCACATTAGTATACCACGTACACGGGCGAGAGGTCAAAAAGAGGGGTGGTTGGCATGGCTTATTCCTGCCGAAGCCGTATCAACACGCGCTCCAGCTTTTGCAAGAAAAGCCCGATATCGTCAACTGTCACGCTCAGGTTAGGACGCAGGCGAATGGTGTCCGTGCCTGCGCCAAGCAATAGCGTATCCTCTTCCTGCAGGGCAATCTCCAGCAGTTTCTGACGCATTTCGGGGCGACGCAGGCTAAAGCCCTGGTACAACCCCAGACCACGTACGTTGTACATCACTTCGGGATACCGCTGTGCCAGGGCGTTTAAACCTTCTACCAGCACCGCCGCTTTTTGTGGAACCTGTTCAATCAGCCGCTCCTCGCGTACAATCTTCATCTCCTGTACGAAGCGCACCATGTCCGCCAATGTGCCGCCCCACGTGGAATCCAGTACGCCGCGGTCTTCCATCGGGTAGAGCATGTACACCACGCCGTTGCCCAGCTTCTTGGCGGTCGCCACCGCTTGCGGAGGATAAGGGAGGTCAAACTGGTCGCAGGCGAAAAAAGGTTCCTGTCTGTCCCCCAGCGGTTTGCACCTCATCGAATCCCAGATACACGTCGTATTTATGCGCCAGTTCGCTCAGTCCGCGGAAGAAGTCCGGCAGTGCTACCCGATGCCCGCCCGCCCCTTGCAGAGGCTCTACGATGATACCCACTACCTCACCCTGATAGCGCTGCAGAAAGTCCTCCACGATTTCGAGACTGCGCTGGGTGCGGGCGCGATTTTCGGATTCGGGCAGGGAGGTGTCTATTGCGGGGAAGGGAACCTGAATATTGCCCGGGATGAAACCATGAAAATCTTTGGTCACAATGGGGTCATGCGCCACCTGCGTCACGTTGAGCGCGAACACCGTGCGACCGTGAAACGCCTGGTCAAAGTAGATGAAGCGCCTTGGGTTGGGTAGCCTGCCCTTCTTCAGCAGCTTATGATGGTGCAGGTTGATGAGGTACTTCATCATGTTCTCCACAGCCTCCGCGCCGGAGTTGACCGCGTACACCTCCAGACGCGGGTTGCGCATACACTGTGGAGCAATCTCATGAAGCAGGCGATAGTATTCCAGACACTCCGGCGTGAGGAAATCGGGATTAGCCACCTTGTTATTAGCCGCGCGGGCGAGCTTCTTCAGGTATTCGGGTTCGTACAGGCGCGGATGGTTGTGTCCGATGAGCTTGGAGGCATAATAGCCCGCCCAGTCGAACACCCGCTGACCGTCTACGGTTGCCAGCCACATGCCTTCGCTTTTCTCGAGGTCAATCACGAAAGGCTTCGGCTCGGCAATTACGTAGTGCGAAAGTTCTTCCAGCATCTGCTGGCTGACAGGTCCCGGGTATTTGCGCATGTTGGTACATCCTGCCTGTTGTTGAGGAAAGCATATACATCATATCATAAGAAGAGAGCGAACTGCTACTTGACAAAAACACCCCTGGCAGGTACGCTGAGGACACGAGTTCTTTTCTACAGTAATGGTGTCTGCGATTAGAAAAGAGGTATACTACAAGTGGGTGAGGTGCTGGAATGGAACGGATGGAACGAATCGAAATCAATCCCAACGTCTGCGGCGGCAAGCCAGTCATCCGTGGCACACGTATCATGGTGCGCAACATTCTGGGGCTTGTCGCGGGCGGATATGACGTGCCACGAATACTCAGAACGTACCCAGAGCTCACAGAAGAGGATATTCAAGCGGCACTGGAGTACGCTGCATGGATAATCGATGAGGAGAAAGTGATCAGCCGTGCGTAGTGGTCTCCGATTGTTGCTCGACCAGAATGTGCCTGTGGAAGTCGCACGGTGGCTGAAAACGGTACGCCCAGAATGGCAAGTCTGGCATGTGAATTGGGTTGGTCTGGAAGGGAGTGATGACTCTACTATCTTTCGCTGGGCTCAAGATGCGGATGCTGTAGTTATCACCTTTGATGAGGATTTTGCTGACGCGCGGATGTATCCTCCGGGCACTCATGCGGGCGTTGTCCGCCTGCGTGTGTGGCCGACAACGATAGAAGAGTGCGTGGCTGCGCTATCGCGTTTGCTTGAGGAAGTAACGGAAGAGGACCTGTACGGGGCGCTCATCATTATAGACCGGAGTAAAATACGCATTCGCCGTCTTCCTCGGTCGTAGATTGCAAACAACACACCACCTATAACCTCTTTCGCCTTTCTTGCAGGAATCCCCAGTGTCTCCATAAAACACATGCCCAGACTTTCTGTAGATGAGGCGGAACCATGTCACACTTGAGTATCTTATTCGCCCTGGCAGTTTTGTCCGTAGCAGCGTTGAGCGTACAGGCAAACTTCATCCCGGACGACTTTCCCCGCTTTTACGTTCCGGGACAGGAGAAACCTCTGGATACCCTGCGACGCCTGTTCTGGTTACACTATCCGGGTGCGGGGCCGAAGGCAACGCTGTGGGATAAGTGGCTTTCGCTGGCGTCACTGTGGCCCGCAGTGGACACAAACGGCGCCGCGGACTCCTTCCGCCAGCAGTGGAGCCAGGTGTTGAGCGCGCGGGTTATCGACCCCGAGGGCTACGTCGCTACCCATCAGCACGCTTCCATCGCCCATCCGCTGGGCTGGCCCTTTCCGTTCTGGAATCAGGGCAGACGCACCGCAGGCTGGCACTTCTCTTTTAAAGACACGGTGGGACCCGGCTGGCGTACCGATAAACTGAGCACGCCCGACGGCTGGGAAGTGCTTCATGCCGAAAGCGCGGGGGTGACGGAAGAAGGCTGGAGGATTGTATTAACCGGTGCGAACGCATCCGTGACGGCACCTCCCTGCGACGTAGACCCCTACGAGGCACCGTTCTTGCAGCTGCGGTGGAAGGGTAAGGGCATAGAGGACGCCCAGCCGTACATCGAGTGGACCACGCGCGAACAACCGGATTTCTCACCACAGAGGCGTTTCTACTTCAGCCCGCACACGGGCGATACCATCCATTACGAAACGATACCGATGTATCGCCATCCGCTGTGGAAGGGCGATATCACGCGCCTGCGTATCGGCTTCGGCAATTCGAAGCCGGGCGGCGAGGTGGTTATTCAGGCGTTCTTCACGCAGTACGACACGCGCCACAACATCAACGCGCAGAACTTCGTACGGGGTTGTGCCCACTATTTCTGGTGGACGCGCGACCTGAACTTCCTGCGCCAGAACCTGAACCGGATGCGTCTTGCCATGCGCTACCTGATGACCGAGCACCGCACCCTGCAGGAGAAGGTGGTGGATACCCGCTGGGTGGGGCACGAGGGGCGCAGTGGCGTACGCTACATGCCCGACGGTAAGAAGCAGATTGTGCATGGCAGTGGCGTGGGCAATAACTACTGGGACCTTCTGCCGTTTGGCGCGAAGGACGTGTACGCGACCATTCATTACTATGATGCTCTCCGCAAGATGGCGGAGATTGAGATGGAAATCCTTCGCAACCCCGGATGGAACATGCCTCGCGGCGTGACCGCGTTTGACCCTCAGGAACTGCTAAAACATGCCGAGGAGGTGAAAGCGACCGGCAATCGCCTCTTCTGGAACCCGCAAACTCGGCGTTTCGCCCCCATTGACGCCGATGGCGTGATGCACGACTACGGCTTCACCTTCCTGAATCTGGAGGCGGTTGCGTACGACTTCGCTACGCCCGAACATGCAAAGGACATCCTTAGCTGGATAAGCGGAGAGCGCACCGTAGAAGGCGATACCGCGCAGGGCAACGACATCTACTTCTGGCGGTTCGCCCCGCGCGCCAGTACCAAACGCAACATCGATTACTACTTCTGGGGATGGAGCGCGCCGGAAAGCATCGCCTTTGGCGACCAGGTACAGGATGGCGGTGCGGTGTTGGGATTTTCCTATTATGACCTGATGGCTCGGTTGAAGGTACGCGGAGCAGACGACGCATGGAATCGTCTGCAGGAGATTCTGCGCTGGTACGAGGAGGTAGAAGCGGCGGGCGGTTATCGCAAGTACTACGATGGTTCTCGCCCGGGTACGTTGCAGGGGGGCGGCACCGCAGGTGGTTTGGGGCTGGATATGGAGTTTTTCGAAAGCGTGCTGGTGCCGCAGGTCATGCTGTACGGCTTCCTGGGCTTCCAGCCGATGGGTGACGGCTTTGCGATAGTTCCGAAACTACCCTCTGGGTGGCAGTCTCTGCGCATCGACCGCATCCGCTGGCAGGGGCTGACGCTGGCGATTACGGTAACGCCGACGACTATCCGCATCGAGAAGGAGGGGGACAGGGATGAATCGCCGCTTGTTCGGCTGCCATCCGGGCTGTGGAGAGCCACAGGTAAGACGATAAACGGGGAACCGCGCCGGGTGAGCCTTCGTATCGTGGGACCAGAACTGCGCCGCCTGGAGTGGCAGGGCTTGCAGGAAGTTGTGCTGGAACGTCGGAACCGATAAATAAGGAGGGATACCGAGAATGAAACCGATAACCATTTCCCTGGAAGAGTATCGCGACAAGGTATATGCCTGCTGGATGGGCAAGAACATCGGCGGCACGCTGGGGGCACCGTACGAGGGACAGAAGAATCTGCACTCTCTGACCTTCTATGACCCTGTGCCCGATAAGGCGTCTGCCAACGACGATTTAGACTTCCAGCTGGTCTGGCTGGAGATGCTGCGTGAGCGGGGTGTGCAGCCGACCCTGAGCGACTTTGTGGACTACTGGAGCAAACACCTCGCGTCCTACCCGTGGAACGAGTACGGCTTCTGCATGCGCAACATCTCGCGCGGGTTGCGTCCGCCCATTTCGGGGTGCTTCGAAAACTATTATATCGACGAGATGGGCTCGCCGATACGCAGTGAAATCTGGGCGTGCGTGGCTCCCGGGGACCCACAGCTGGCGGCGTCGCTGGCGTGGATGGACTCGGCGATGGACCACGCAGGCGGCGAGGGCACCTATGGCGAGATGTTCTGGGCGGCAGTAGAAAGCGCGGCGTTCGTCCTCTCCGACCCGCATACGCTCATCCGAATCGGGCTATCCATGATACCCGTGTGGTGCCGGATTTCGCGCGTCATTCGCGAGGCGGTGTGGTGCTACGACAACGGGGTACCCTGGCAGGAGGCGCGTGAACGCATCCTGTTCAACTTCGGGCATAACCAGCCCTGCCATGCGGTGCAGAATCACGGCTTTACCGTGCTCGGCTGGCTGTACGGCAAAGACTACGGCGACAAGCTGTGCACCGCTGTCAACTGCGGTTATGACACCGACTGCACTGGCGCGACGCTGGGCTCATTGCTGGGCATCCTCGGCGGTACGAAGGGCATCCCCGAGGAATGGATTAAGCCTATCGGCGACGCTATCGTGTTGCATCCCTATACGCGCGGCATCGACGCTCCGAAAACGATTGCTGAGTTGACCGAGCGCACGGTAGAAGTGGGCAAGAAGATGCTGGAGGCTCGTTCGGATAGTGCGGAACTGGGTGATACCACCCGCTTGCCCAGTAACCTGCTCTCTCTGTTGTCCCGTAACGAGCGCGCGTTGCTTGCACTGAGCCGTGACCCGCAGTCTTCCATCGTCCACACGAAGGGTTACGACGTTGCTCTGCACTATAACGGCGAGCCAGTGCTGCGTCCGGGTATCGAGAAGATAATCGGCGTCTCGGTGAAGAAGCATGACGTACCTGTTCCCGCCAGCGTGACCATTCGCGTGCCAGCAGGCTGGAAAGCGCAGCCAGTCAGTGACCTGTTGGGACAGCACCGCTTCGCTCTGTACGCCGATGAGGTTGCCGACCGCAATACGGTTGAGGTAACCGCAACGGTGGATGGTTCGCTGTTGAACACCACGTTCGCGATACTTGGACCCGGTGAGGCTAAGGGCTATCCCGCTGGTCAGAACGTGCCGACCTGCCCGAGGTGCCATGCTCGGGTGGAGGCATGTATTTGCGAGAAGTAACTCCCATTGCTCCCCTCTGCCAGAGGGGAGCATGTTCCCCCATCCACGAAATCAGAGAGGTTGAGAATGAAGAGCCTGACCGCCGTGCGAGGTTGCTGGATGAAGTGGATTCTCTGCCTGATAGCTCTGTTTGGGAGCGTTGTCGAGGCTCAAACACAACCTTCATCCGAGGAGTGGTTTCGCTACACTCCCCAGCCTGTGCAGGCGGAAGTGCTTACGTTGAATACCACTGCGGAGAACATCCACCTGCTGGTAAAGTTTGCCAGCCTGATATCGACGCCGGAGTACCCCCAGAATCAAACCGTCTATGCGGAAGTGTTCATCCCCAGACAAGCAGAGGCACAGATTCCAGCCGTGATTATCCTGCACTCGTGGGGGGTGCAGAAACCAGATATCGAGCTTTCGCTGGCGCGCTCGTTGACAAGGCGCGGCTTTGTTACCGCGGTGATGACCCTGCCGTATCACATTCAGCGCACTCCTGGTGGCTATCTCAGCGGCGAACTGATGATTGTTTCCGATGCCGGGCACATGCGTGACACCATGCGACAGGCGGCGCTTGACGTCAGGCGGCTGGTGGACTGGCTACAGGCTCAGCCTCAGATAGCGCAGGATAAATTGGGTATAGTGGGTATCAGCCTGGGAGCTATTATCAGCGCTCTGGTGTTAGGCGTGGAACCCCGGTTGAAGGCTGGGGTGCTGGTGTTGGGTGGAGCAAACCTTGCTCATGTGCTCTGGCGCAGCCCGCTGACAATGAACGTGCGCGGTGAGTTGCGCAGTAAAGGCATCGGCTATGAGCAGCTGCGCCGAGAGATGGAGTCGGTAGAGCCGTTGACTTTTCTGCGCGGTCAGTATGGCGAACGAGTACTGATGATAAACGGGCGATATGATATGGTCATACCTCGTGAGGATGCCCTTGCCCTGCGGAACGCTCTGGGGCAGGGGCCTATCTTATGGCTGAACACCGGACATTACGGTCCCGCGCTGGTGCGGTCTGCACTGTTCGATATCGTGGGAAGGTTTCTCAGCGCAAAGCTGCAGGATACTACTGAACCGTTTTCCCTGCCGGGTACGTTACACGAACCGACCATTCGAATCGGCTTACTTTACAGCGGGGTATGGGGCGCGCGCGTCAGTGCGGCGGTAGATGTCTGGCGATGGGAACGTGAAGGCAGGGCGGGGGTAGCCTTACAGGTTTCGCCGCGCAACATCTCCGTGCTGATGGGTTTCCGTCCGCTTTCGCCTCTGCATGTGGGCGTTGAACTTTCCTCGCGTGCGCCATCGGCTTACGTATTGTTCCACTTCGTACTGTAGTTGGCTTGCTGTGACGGCTCGCATGGAGCCTTGCCCTCCACTTGGCTCCACCTCGCCTCCACCCACACAGGGGAAGAGTGGAATGCGTGGCGACGCCGTGATGTTTTACGGCTAAAGCCGTTCCCTCTCAGACGAAACCCTGCCTGCGAAGGCTGGCTTCGTGTGGAAGGGATGCGGCTTTAGCGGCAAATGCCCACGGAATGGCTCGGCAGGAGCCTCGTCCTCCCCAACAAAGAGGCTTGATGAACTACTGAAGCCAGCGGCTACAGGAAGGTTCCACTGTGACGCACTGCTCGCTGCCCGTGTGGCATCTATGCAGTAATACTCCACTCATAAATGTCTACATATA
>VSSL01000284.1_pt1 | contig 15032 bp, 8 predicted proteins | sample 4557531 | NCBI WGS metagenome assembly VSSL01 (sample SAMN10986726, study PRJNA523729) | hot springs metagenome | isolation source: hot springs | place: India:Timba, Gujarat | collected 2018-05-31 | reverse complement strand
CTTTATGTGGAACTGGCGATTGCTGCAGATAGAGCCTGACGCCCGTTACACAGACTGGATGGAAATCGCCCTGTACAACGGAATCCTGTCCGGCGTGTCGCTGGATGGCACGCGCTACTTCTATATGAACCCGCTGGAGTCGCGCGGCGGCTACGAGCGTTCGCCGTGGTTTGGGTGCGCGTGCTGTCCGCCCAATGTGCATCGTACGCTGGCTTCACTGCCGGGCTACCTGTATAGTGTGGATGAGAATACCGTGTATGTCCATCTGTACGCAGCGAGCAAGTTGAGCACGCAATTGCCCGGCGGGCAGCCTGTGAAGATACAGGTGAATACGGAGTACCCCTGGTCGGGCGAGATAGAGATTCGCCCTTCGGCTGGAAACTATCGGTTGGCTTTGCGTATCCCGGGCTGGGCGCCTCAAGCCGACCTGCACGTCAATGGGGAGAGAGTGGAAGCTGCCCCGGGTTCCTATGTGGTCGTAGGAGAAAACTGGCAGGGTGACGATGTGGTAGAGCTCTCTCTGGCGATGCCGGTGGAGCTGCTTCGCGCGAACCCGCGCATCGAGGAAGACCGCGCCAGCGCGGTTATCCGAAGAGGTCCCGTTATCTACTGCGTGGAGCAGGTGGATGCTCCCGACCTCAGCCTGATGGAGATGTATCTACCAAACCCTGCCGTAGACCTGGAGCGCAAGGCGGAGCCCTCTCTGCTTGGCGGAGTGGTCACGGTGGTAGGAACGGTGCTGGTAGATACTGTAGACCGCGAGAGGCAACCGCTTTATACCCCTGTAGCGCAGCATATTCCTCCGCAATGGCGCGAGGCGAAGGTTCGCTGGATACCATATTACGCCTGGGCGAACCGCGGCGCGAGCGCGATGAAAGTGTGGTTGCCGCTGGCGTAGAGTAACGCACACGCTTAAGAGGGGCGCACAGCTGTGCGCCCCTTAAGGTTCCTGATCGGGGATGGTCATCGGGCTACCATCGCGCACCGCTACATAGTGTGGCGACATAATCTCCACCCCAGCATTGTCAAAAACGTCCTTAATGTTTTGATGCAGGCGCGAGTAGATTGTCTGCATCTGATTGGGGCACCGCGTGTAGACGTTCAACTCATAGGTGACATAAGAGTCGTCAAGTGAGCGTATCAATACGAAAGGAGGAGGCGTTTGCTCACATCCCTCTGTGCGGCTCGCTGCCTCAAGCAGCAGTTGTTCTACCCTGGCGCGAGGAGTATCATAGCCGATAGACAACTTGGTATGAAGTATTACTCCCTCTGGAGCGGAGGAGTAGTTCACCACCGTGCCACTGAGTATCTGCAAGCTGGGAATAAGCACATCCTCGTTTTTAGATGTGCGCAAGCGCGTATACAGGAAGCTGGAATCTACCACATCGCCCATGACATCTCCGATCTTTACCCTGTCTCCGCGGCGGAACGGGCGCATGTAGGCAATAACAACCCCTGCCAGAAAGTTACCGACGGTGGTCGTGGAGCTGAAGGACACGATGACGCCGATGAACACCGTTACCACCTTGGCAAAGTCACTGCCTGCGCCTGGCACATTCGGCGCGATGAAGAATAGAGCGACAAGGATAATCAGGAATTTGCCCAGCGAACGGGTAGGCTTCAGAAACTCATGTGGCACGTAAGGTTCAAGACTGACCCTTCCAGCCTCTGCGTGCTCCATGAGCAATTCGAACCCGCGTAGCGCCAGCCGTGCAACGATAAGGATAATGACGATGTTGATAATGCCCGGTATTGCCTCAACCAACGCATTGCCGATTTGTGACACTGCTTGAATTGTTGCATGCCATATCACGTTACTGTGAGGGCGGGTAGAGGGAAAGGCAGCTAGGACGAGATGAAGATATACACCTATCACTGCAATATACAGCGCGAGGTGTTCCAGCAGCAGCATTCGCGCCAGAACGATTTTGAATCGCCCTGCAGAAAGCACTTCTACCTCTCGCCACCGAATGCCTCTCTGACTACATGGCACAGACAACAGGCGACCATCGATCAGCTTCATAGCCCTGCGAAGAGTAAGCCAGACGACAGGCAATGCGAGGGTATAGATAATCACCCAGAAGGTGCCGCGAACGTACTCCCGACGCAATGCTCTGAGACGATACTGTTCTTCCTCGCGTTGCTGCTGCAGGCGTATGTTGCGCAGAGCCGCTTGCAATCTCTCAGCGTAGTCTGTAGCAACCGATAAAGGACTGCGCTCGCCCGCATCTGCAGGGCTGATGGAAAACAGGATACCCTGATACCGCTTGTGTCGAACGAAGGGAAACCCTGTGGTACTGTCGACCCCAACCTCGAAGTCGTCGGGAGAGGCACTGCGGTCGCTTGCGAGACGCTCAAACCGGGCATTGATCAGCGCGGCGCGTTCCTCAACACTCATACCCCCCAGTGAGTGTCTCAAGGAGAAAATCACCGTATCGCCTAATTTAATAGGCACTTCTGAGGGAGGGGTCCTTGGGGAAGAACTCTCCTGAGCAAAAAGCAGACCAGTCAGGGCAAGAACGAGAAGTACCCAGCCTGACCTGCATCGCAGAAAGTGGCTGTAACGCCACACCGTGCTCACCTCCCTGTGGTGGCAATTCCTTGCTTCGTTAGCAACTACACGCTCATCCCCAGCAAGCGCGATACCACCATGACCGTCGGCAGACCGACCAACACGCTCAGCACGCCGGGTACGATGAATACCAGCGCCAGAAGCAGGATGGGACCGAAACGGAACATCGCCATTTCATAGCGGTAGGCGGCGTCGGCAGGTAGTAAACCCGCCAGAATCTTGGAACCATCCAGCGGGGCGATGGGTATCAGATTGAAGAACATCAAACCGATATTCATGTAAACCATGAATATCATAAACTCAGCCAGACCGGGAGTCATACTGGGCAGGAAGAGACGCATCGCGCCTGCAAGAAGCAGTGCGAAGACCAGATTCGAGAATGGTCCCGCTGCCGCCACCAGCATCATATCCCGGCGGACGTGCCGGAAGTTGTGCGGATTGACCTGTACTGCCTTGCCCCAGCCGATGCCACGTGCACCGGTGACCACCATCAGTACGAGCATCAGCGTGCCCAGCGGGTCCAGATGGTCCAGCGGGTTCAACGAAATGCGCCCTTGACGTTTGGGCGTGGGATCGCCCAGCTTGTATGCGGTGATGGCGTGTGCGAACTCATGCACGGTGATGCATAGCACGAACGCCAGTATCTGCATGAAGATGAAGTTCCAGTCGAGAGCTCCCATCATCCAGTCTCATCCTTTTGCGATAGGCGGTCTTCCCTTGTGTTTCGAATACGCAGGGAAACGCCTGTTCGTTTCCCTGCGCTAAATTTCACTCGCCAGATGGAACGCTTACGCTACCGGCGACGGCTGTCCGGCGTACAATCGCTCCGGTACACGGTCGTGTGACAGCAGGTCGTCTAACGTTTCGCGCTCCACGATAATCTCGGCGCGTCCCTCGTTGACGAGCACCATCGCCGGACGTGGGAAGCGGTTGTAGTTGCTGCTCATGGCGTAGTTATACGCGCCGGTAGATGGCACTGCCAGAATATCTCCCGGCTCTGGCTGGGCGATTGCCACGTTGCGTATCAGAATATCGGTTTCGCAGTGCTTGCCGGCGATGGTGACGACGGTGTCCGCCGGTTGAGTTGCCTTGTTTGCCACCAGGGCGGTGTACACGGCGTCGTACAGCTGCGGACGCGGGTTGTCCGACATACCGCCGTCTACCGCAACGTACGTGCGCGTGCCGGGCGGCTGGTGAATGGGCACCTGCTTGATGGCGCCGATAGTGTAAAGGGTCAGCCCCGCCTCGCCGACCAGTGAGCGCCCCGGCTCCTGCAAGAGCGTGGGATAGGGCAGGTTGCGCCGTTCCAGTTGCTCGGTGAGCACGTTCACGACCCGCTCTGCGTATTCATCAAAGGTGGGTGGTTGGTGGCTCTCGATATAACGGATGCCCAGCCCACCGCCAATGTTGAGCTCTTCTACGGTGTAACCCAGCTGCTTGCGCAGGGTGTGCATGAAGTCCACCATAATCTTCACCGCGCGTTCCTGCGCCTCCGTCTCCAGCAGCTGAGAACCTACGTGGCAATGAATGCCCTTCAGGTGCAGATGCGGTGAAGCCAGCGCACGGCGCACGCCTTCCAGCGCGTAACCGTTTCGGATGTTCAGACCAAACTTTGTATCTGCCTGTCCGGTGCGGATGAAGCGATGGGTATGCGGGTCAATGCCCGGCGTCACGCGAATCAGGATGGTCACCTGCTTGCCTGCCTCGGCGGCGACGCGCTCCAGCATCTCGAGCTCCAGCAGATTGTCCACGACGATTCGCCCAACGCCATGCTGTACCGCCATCTGCAGTTCTTGCAGGGACTTGTTATTGCCATGAAAGACGAGCTTCTGTGGGGGAAAACCTGCTTTGAGCGCGGTGTACAGTTCTCCCGCAGAAGCCACGTCCATGTCATAGCCTTCCTGTGCGACGATGCGCGCTACCGCCATGCAAAGCAGAGCCTTACTTGCATAGGCGATTTCATTACGTGGGTAGCGCTTCTCGAAGGCGCGCCGATAGTCGCGCATGTTCTGCCGAAACGTGGCTTCATCCAGAACGTAAAGCGGCGTTCCAAACTGCCTTGCCAGCTCTACCGCGTCACACCCACCGATTTCCAGATGTCCTCGTTCGTTAATCCGTTGTGTACCTAACAGCAACATCCTTCCCCTCAAAGTTCTTTTTTGGAATCTGTTTAGTCAGATGTAAAGAATATCATGTATCGCCTGCCGAAGTCAAGTTAATGCCGGTAGATGCTACCAGCGGGCGCTCATGCGCTCGTTCCCCGTGGATTTCGCTGTACCCGCAGAGAGCACGTCGATGGGAGGCGCGCTCAAGCACTCATGACTCGGCGAAAGCCTGCTCTTCAGAAGGAAACCCGAATGGTGGTCTTTCCTGCCGTTGCTGGAAGCCTCACGCAGTCGCGCGTAAAGTCGCTGTGAAGTTGTCCGTTCACCTCCACGCGCCGGATGCGCTTACCGTCAGGGTGCAGGATGCGCAGGCAGACGGCGACAGGTTCTGAAACCTCCGGGAGCGTGACCTCCGCCTCCATCATGCCCTGCGCCACGCGCGAGCGGACATGGTAGCTCACCACGCCGAAACGGGTGAGCAGGTTCTCCACGCGGATGGACTGTCCATCTTTCAGCCAGTAGCTGGGAACGAGTGGAGCGAGCCACAGTTCATCGCCATGCTCCATCGCCAGCATGAAGCGCGTTGCCTGCAGGAAGTAGCCCGTTTCGTGCGTCTTGTTCCACGCGCCTGCGTTGTGAAAGTGCTCCCAGAGCCACAGCGTTTCCTCGTTCAGCAACGACGCCAGCATGTTGAAATAGGAACGGATGAACGGCTTGGGGTCGTTGCGCAGAGCGTAGATTTCGGGGTTGCGCGTGTAGAACGGCTGTACTTTGGAGAACCCGCCCAGATTGAACCAGTCTTTGCGGTTTTGCTCAGCGGGGTAGTCAAACCAGCCGTTTTCGAGAAAAGCAACATCTTCCAGATAATCCATCATCCACCCTACCTCCCACGAGTCGTGGGGAATGACGCCCTGCGGAACCAGCTGGTGTGCTCCCAATTCCACGTCGTACGCCCAGCTGCGGTTGGCGTCCTCGCCCGGGAAGAGGTGCGCGGTGGGGGCGGGGCAGTGCACCTGCGACGGCGAGCCGGGCACCCATGTGCCGTTTTGCAAAGGCAGTACAGGCATCTGCGCCTGGGTGTTCCGATATGCCCGCAGGATGTCTCTGCGGAATCGTTGTGCTTCCTGAAGCAGTTCCTCTGCTCCCGTCACTCCGACGCCGGCAAGAGCGCGAGCGGCGTGCTGTAGCCCCGCGTAGTAGTAGCCGTTGAGGGCGAAGTAGTAGGCGTAGGCGTTCCAGTCCGCCATCACGCCCGGAGGCATTAAACCGTATTCGGGCACGGGTTCACCGTTGGGCGAGCGCTTCATCGTTTTCTGCCGTTGACGCACGATCCAGCGACAGACGTTTTCCACCGCAGGCGCGACCTGTTGCACCCACGTACTGTCCCGGGTCAGTGCGAAGTATTCGCCCAGCGTCCACAGATGCCATCCGGTTCCCATCAGCGTATAGCCGGTGGTCAGGTAGCCAGCGGGATTATACCGATGCACGAAGTAGTCCAGCGCGCGGCGTGCGAACTCCCGATGCCCCAGCAGGAGCATTCCACGAATGACCGAGTGCGCTTCGCTCTCCAGAGGTCCGTACGCCATGGATGCAATCCACGCCGCCACGCGCTTACCGTCCTCCTCGTTGCGGGCGGCAAGCAGGCAATGCACCTGCGAAGCGCGGATGACGTTCAGCAGGTCTTTATCGGGAATCTCAATGCGCGTGGCTTCGCTCATCACATCCTGCCAGTAGCGCTCTGTTCTGGCAAGAGCGTCCTGCGATGAGAGAGCAGGAAGAACCTCGTCCGCCGACATCTCCCATGCGGGCAGCACCAGTAGAAGTCCGCGACTTTCCTTCGGCGGAACAGACGCGCGGAAGTGAAGGGCATCCTCCCCCGCTTCTCCTGTCCAGCCCGCGCCGACAGATTGCACCACTGCCGAAACCGTTTGACCATGTACGATTCGGTAACCTTCGGGAAAAACACGAAACTGCGGGGCAGGTTTGACAGAGAGCCCTATCTGTGCGGTAGCAGGTTGTGAAGCCGTGTTCTCCGCCTCCATGAGCACGAAGCAGGCGGCGCGCTGATACAACCAGCCGCTGGAGCCGGGGATAGGCTGTTCGTCCAGAGGCGCGACAAAGCTGGTCTGGCGGTATACCATATCGCCATCGCGCCAGATGACGACGGGCACGGGTAGCCATCCGCCGTGCAGATGCCGTTCTTTCCACTGCGCCTTGCCACCTGCGATGACCGGCTCGATTTGCATCTCGTCTTTGCGAATCTTTCCGTCGCGCTCGACGATGAACTTGCGGTTGTCGCACGCCTGTGAGAGCATCATGGGACCGTTGTTCTGCACCTTATGGTGCGTCTTCTCCATCGCCTGCGCGAAGGTCTGTTCAGGCAGTCGGCGTACGCGCTCCAGGACCGTCTTGCGCCGTGCGATTTGGCGCTGGTACTGTTCGATAGTGAGGTTGGCATCGCGAGAGACCAGTAAACCCGCGTGAGGTACGTACACCGCGCCGTGTGCCAGCACGTCGTCTACCGCCACGCCGAACGCGCTATCAGGGAGGCGGAAGCGCAGCACGGTACGGTCGGACAGCGACATGGAAGGGCGGCTGTAGCGCACGCGCAGGTGAAGGGGTGCCTGTCCGTTCCATTTTACTTCGCGCGTCGTGTCCTTGCCCTGTACGATTTCCCCGTTGTAGACATGGATAGAGGTTTCACCCGCAGATTTCAAACGCAGCGTTAGTTCAACCTCATCCCAGCGAGAGCTGGTAAAGGCGCGAATGCTTTTTACCCGAATCGGCTCGGTTATAGAGGTAAATATCCAGCGCACTTTGCGCACGCCGTAGGTTGCTCCCGAGACACCGCGCCAGTCGGGGCGGAACGTCCACTCGTTTTGCTCCTGCTCTACCGAAGCAGGGAGGGGAACCCAACGACCCTGCCAGTGCGATTCGCCCACCCATGCCTGCATCTGCACCGTTTCCGGCGGTGGCGGTGCAGAGACGAACTGCAGACGCAGCTCCACCAGCCGTCTTCTCTCCAGCCAGTGAAGACCGATGCTGCCCCGTCCATCTGTGAGGGGAGGTACGGTCACCGTGCCGTCCGGGTTTGGAATCAGAGGCTCTTCCAGGAAAATATCCTCTGCAAAATACTCTTCGGTACGTCCGGCGCGACAGCCGTCCGTTCGGTTCGGGTCGGAGGTGATTACCTGTGCAAACGGGGCGACATCCACGCGCAGAGTCTGCTGTGGCGTTCGGGCGGGTTGTCGGGCGCGGGTCAGGCGTGCATCTGCCCAGTTGGCGCAGTCGCAGGTGATGCCGTCTCCCGCATCGGTAGCCACCAGGCGCAGTTCGTTTGCCCCTTTCACCGAAACGCGCACCGGTTTGGGGTGGTCTGTTTCGCGCATCACACCGCTATCGAAACGCTTCTTGCCATCCACATACACCTGAAAAACCACGCTTCCCACATTGCCGCCCTGCCACTGCACACCCACTTCCGCTTCGAAGGTCTCATACTCGCCGTTGAGGTCTACCACGATTTCGCCGGGCGCATGATGTCCCAAGCCTCTGGTGTACTCCTTATCGCGGATGCGCAGAGGCAGCGGGGTTTGTCCGGGCGCGTGCGCACAGGTGTTAATCCCCAGCTCGCCCCAGCCTTGCTGAAAATAGACGAAGCGGTGTTGCAGGTCAGTGAGGTACTCCACAACGGGTTCGGCTGTGTTCGTCATCGCAAAGACTGCTCCTATGAGAAGTATAGAAGATAGCATCACTTTGTACCACCATGAGCACAAAGGACACCGGATTTCTTCTCTGTGTTCTCCGCGTCCTCTGTGGTTGATAATCACTTTTTCGCTGTACTTACTGAAACCCCTCCTATCAACGACCTGTCCCATTGCGCACTAGGATGCGCTTGCGCACCAGAGCCACTTCGCGTTCGTCCTTGTCTGTCGCGCGTACCTCTACGAGGTACTCCCCGTCAGGGAACTGCGTGCTATCCCAGCGGAAGATGGTTGGCAGCACGTTTGACGTTCCGGCGAGATAGCCATCCACCGTGAAGAAGACGAATTTCACCGTTTCGGCATAGCGGGCGGTGACCTCCAGATTCAGCGTGCCGTTGACAACGGGCAGTTTTGCCTTTTCACCGCGCTGGATACTGCGTTGTGCTGCCTGGCGAGACTCCTCCGGCAGGGCAGCGGCGACCTCTTCACGTATCGCCTGCGCCTCAGCCTCGTCTACTGCTAGTATCTGCAGCGCCCATACGTCGCCCAACCGGTAACGGTAGCCCGGCGGCATCGAGTAGGCTACTTTTCCTTCCTGTAACATCAGCCGTGCGGAGACCTTTGCCCCCCTGTCGCGAAACAGTACCGAGCCGAGAGGAACGTCGGTGCCCAGTGCGTTCGGCAAGCGAACGCCTTCCGCTGCCAGGTACACGCCCTCTTTTTCGTTATGCTGTAGCAGCCATAAGCCATTGCTTTTGGGGGTTGCAGTAGCAGCAGGTTGCTGAGAGGACACGAGACGCTGAGGCAGGGTAACCACTCGCCCGATGACGGTAAAACGCGCTCCTCCGTCTACGCTCAGGCTCACCGTACCCCCTGGAAGCAGAACGATGCGTGCCCGGAATGCCTCTACCTGTGCGAGTGAGGGTAGTGCGAAGAGGAGAAACAGGAGGCAGACTAAAGTCTGCACTGCGAACCAGAAGAGAGAATGGTTACACTCGCCGCGGAACCTAACCCCCTGTCCCCCTTCCCTGCACGGGAAGGGGGAACAATTCCCTTCTCCCCGTGGGAGAGGAACCAGGGGGGGAGGCTGGATATGCTCTCCCCTCTCTTTGCAGGAGAGGGGTTGGGGGCGAGGTTTTGCACAGCAGACTTCTCATCGGGCAGCTGTCACCGCTGTTTCGGTGTGTTTTGCGGTTTCGGTGACGTCAATCATGCGGTCCAGCGCGACGCGCGCCCAGTGCGCGATGTCTTCGGGCACTTTGACCTGATTGACCACGTTGCCCCGCGCCAGATTCTCCATCGCCCAGCACAGGTAAGAGGGATGGATGCGGTACATCGTGGAACAGGGGCACACGATGGGGTCCAGGCACATCACGAACTTATCGGGATGTTCCGCTGCGAGGCGGTGTACCAGATTGATTTCCGTGCCCACTGCCCACTGACTACCCGAAGGCGATTCGCGAATCACCTTGACGATGTATTCCGTAGAGCCGTCGCAGTCCGCCGCCTCCACCACCTCACGCCGACATTCGGGGTGCACCACCACCTGAATGCCTGGATACATCTTGCGGGCGGCTTCAATCTGCGCCACCGTGAAGCGCATGTGCACCGAGCAGTGCCCTTTCCAAAGGATGAGTTTCGCCCGACGCAGAGCCTCTTCCGTGTTGCCGCCGAGGGGCAGGTCGGGATTCCATACCACCATCTCCGTGTCGGGGTCTATGCCCATCTTGATGCCCGTATTACGCCCCAGATGCTGATCGGGGAAAAAGAGCACACGCTCGCCCTGCTCGAAAGCCCACGTGAGGATGGCTTTCGCGTTGGAGGAGGTGCACACGATGCCATGACGCTCTCCGCAGAAGGCTTTGAGGTTCGCGGCGGAGTTCATGTAGGTCACTGGCACGATGCTCTCCGGCGGAAACAGACTGGTTAACTCGCGCCAGCAGGCACGCACCTGATAGATGTTCGCCATGTCCGCCATCGAACAGCCTGCGGACATATTCGGCAGGATGACCTTCTGATAGTCGGGGGTGAGGATATCGGCGGTTTCCGCCATGAAGTGCACGCCGCAGAAAACGATGAACTCCGCCTCGGGGTGGCGGGTGGCATCGCGGGCGAGCTTGTAGCTGTCGCCCCGGTAGTCGGCGTGCTGGATAATCTCATCACGCTGGTAATGGTGACCCAAAATCACGACGCGCTCGCCCAGCGACTTCTTTGCCCGGCGAATACGCTCATGCGTTTCCTCATCCGAGATCTGGGAATACTCCGGTGGCAATGGAGCCTGAACCATTTTCCGCTATCCTTTCTATGCTGCACGCCAGTCCCGGTTGCACGGGACGGGGATGTTGGCGCACAGCAAACGCTGTGGTGTTTTGCGTTCATAGTATACCGGATGGAAAAGTAAGGATGCAACCACTCGACAGGACTCCGGCAGGAGATTCTTGGAGACGGAGCATTACCGCATCCCGAAATAGCCATCCACGCGCCACTTTGAGCCGCCGGGTGTTTCCAGTTGAACCGATGTACCCTGCGGGTTCAGCGCGAGCAGGCGTTTTCGCCCGTCCGGCAGGGTAATCTGAGCAACAAAAGCGCCGTCACCGTCTGCGACGGGTGGTAGTAACTCCGCCTGTACCCGTTTACCCTTCAGGTGCAGTGCCCACACCGCCCGCAGGGTCTTATCCTTCTTGCGCAGGAGAAGCACCGGCACGCGGTCCTCCGAGTGCTTGCCCACCCCCAGCGCGGTAATCAGTTCGTAGGGAGCGTCACTCGCCACCGTTACCGCAAGCGTGTTATTCTGGCTCTGGCGAACTTGCAGACCGATTGCTTTCTCTACTGGACGAATAGCCGCTTCGCTCAGGTAACTGTAACCGCGCGTTGCGGGAGGTTGCCATTTTGCCCCGTCGGGCAGCTCTTGCCAGGAACCCTGCAAGTGAAGAGCGATGTCACAAAGTCGCTCCGTCTCGCACCGCACCGAGTCCAGCACAACCACAACCTCCTCGTTGAGCAGAGCCACTGCACGGGTGAAGCGCACGCCGGGGTAAATGGCTCCTGCACTGGCTACCACGAAATCCACACTGTTTACGCTACCGAATTGCAGGCACTTGCCTTCGGTGGGCTGCTGGTCGCTCTCGTCTACCACCAGTGTGTTATGCGCCAGCGTGGTGCGATACCAGTTGCCGTGAATGGGAACTCCGTAACGCGCCATTCCCGGGTCAGCAGCGACGGGTGTTCCTCCAGCGTGTATCTCCAGATGCAGTTTATCGGGGTGACCATGCCCGCCGCCGTGCGGTCCGTACTTCAGGCAGAGCCACCTGGCTTTTTCTCCTCGCCCTTTCGCCAGAATCGCATAACCCGAGGTGGGATAGTTCGCACTGCGCCAGTGCATTGCGCCCGGCTTCGGTAGAGATTCCACACCGAACCACAACGCGTAGTCATTCTCGCGGTTGCTCGCGGCGAGTAGCTGCACATAGAGGGGGGTCCTGTAGCGGGCGTAGGCGAGCTCGTATGCCGGAGCCTGTGCCCGCAGGTTCACTTCGGAGCTGTCGTTGAAAGCGGGCAGGAGCAGACTGGGCGTGGCGAAGCGGAAGGGAGCATCGTACATGCGTTTCAGTTCCTCGCCGTAGAGGTCTATCCCGCAGTTTCGCGCCGCTTCTGTGAGGTGCCAGAGGGAGGAGAGCGTATAAAAGTGATAACCCCATGCGCCTTCCCACCACACCCCGTCGGCGGTAACGCCTTTGCGCATCTGCGTCCAGTAGCCGCGCTCTGGTTGGTGAATAGCCTCTTGAATCAGTTCTTCCTCTCCCAACAATAGTCCGACCAGCCCCACGGCACTGTTTTTCCAGCACTGAATGTTATGCACCCCCAGCTGATGGGGCAAGATAACCTCGCGGGCGGCGGGCAGGAATAGCCTCTGAGCCAGCAGGTCACGATCGGTTTGGGAAAGGGTCTCCCAAATCAGGTCTACCCCCTGTGCCATTGGAATCAGCCACACCGCCTCGTCCAGCGTCTGCGGACCCACCTTGCCCCCGCCGATACGTGCCTCCCCGCGGATAGTGTGAAGGGGATAGGAAGCGTATCGTTCGGCATACTGGAGGGCTATTTCCGACGCCTTGCGGGCATAGCGCACGTTGCCGGTGACCTGATAGAGGATGCCCAGGTCGCGTACGCGATTTGCCAGCATTCCGTGCACGTTCATGATTACGCAACCGTCGTAATCCTGTTCGGGGCGGGCAGGGTCGCTGTGAAAACGCTTGTTGTCCACCGGGCAGATATGTTCCCACTGCCATTCGCCGATTCGCTCGCCGGTACGCAAAGCAGCGCCGTGCTCAGGGCAGGCGTAGTAGTGGTACCAGTTTCCGCCTCGCGGCGGCAGGGTGACCACCTCTTTCAGCCACGCATCGCCGTTTTGCAGCCAGTTGCGCCATCGCTTTTGCGCCCAGTCACAGCGTTCTATCCGCGCTGTCAACGCCTCGATGCCCTGCCGATTGAAGAGCAACCGGGGATGCTCCGGCAACGATTTCCTGCTCATACGCCCCTCCTGACAGACCGTTGCAAGATGCTACGGTATTTCAGGATAACGCTTCGTCGGAGGAGAAAAAGTTCCTGTCTATCCGAGGGGCGGCAGGCTGGTAGACCTCTTTCCTGGGGAGGGCGAGGGAGCGCAGCGACCGAAGCAATCCCAGTAGTTCTCGTACGAGATTGCCTCACCGCTTCGGCACTCGCAATGACACGTGCAAGCGCTGTAGAGATGCGTTCCGTGACATCCTCAGTGTGGCAGTTACGACAGAGCGTGCCCTTCCACTTTGCGCTGGCGTAGCAGGCGAGCCGCTTCACGAAAACCCACCAGATGCTTGCGCTCCTCGTCGTACAGGTGCAGGTCGGCAAAGGCGACCTGAACGGCATCCTTCAGAGTGAGAGTAGGTGCCGCCTGCAGTTCAGGTATCTCCCGATACGCCTTCTCCAGCAGGTAGTTCGGGATGCGTGGCGCGAGGTGGTGCACGTGATGGAAGCCAATGTTCCCCGTAAGCCACTGGAGTACGCGCGGAAGGCGTAGATACGACGCTCCCTCCAGCCCTGCTCGCAGGAACTCCCAGCGCGGGTCGCGCTCCCAGTAGGTGTCCTCAAACTGGTGCTGCACGTAGAAGAGGAACAGCCCCACTGCGCTCGCCACGAACTGGATAGGCAGGTACACCAGCCAGAACGCCTTCCAGCCGAACAATGTGACAATGGCGACGATGTATAGCGCGATACCCGCATTCGTGTACATCACGCTGCGGAACAGAGCAGGCTTTCTCCGAGAGGTGCCCATCGGGATGCGATAGCCCAGCATGAACACCACAAAAGGACCCAGCAGGTACATTGCCAGTGGGTGGCGGAACACACGATATCGGAGACGTTGCCATGGCGTGGCGTCCAGGTACTCCTGCAGGGTCATGGTGTATACGTCACCCACGCCGCGCTTATCCAGATTGCTACTGGTGGAGTGATGGATGGCGTGCGTATATTGCCAGGCGGCGTAGGGCACCATCGTCAGGATACTGCATACGAAACCCAGCGCGGTGTTGGCAGCGCGTTTGGGGAAAAAGGAGCCGTGTCCGGCGTCATGTTGCAGGATGAAAATGCGCACCAGAAACAGCCCCGCCAGCATATTGAGTGGAACGCTCCATGCCCAGTGGTGCTCCAGAGCGCGAGCCGACAGATAAAACAGCAGAAAGAAGGGAAGGAAGGTAGTAACACTCTGCAGGATACTGCGCCAGACAATCGGTCGGGTATAGGGTTTCAGCTTCATCCCCAGCTGCGTGAGGTGGTTCGTACTTGCTTGCATGTTCTCCGCCTGATAGGTTGTACGCCCGAAGGCTCCTTATTGTGGCATATTTGGAGGAGCAGATGCAAGCTGGTAGAGTGTCAAATCTCAATCTTGGGTAGGCGTGTTCCGTCCAGGGGCGTAGCACAATTTATTCTGTCATGCTGAGCAACAGCGAAGCATCTCGTCCTTCTTGTCATGCTGAACGAAGTGAAGCATCTTTCTCGGCTCGGCAGGAGCCTCGCCCTCCCCAAGAAAGAGGCTTGACGAACTACTACTGACCATAGAGCGCGATGATATCCGATAGGCGGGGCAGGGGAGACTGCCACAACCACTCGATGCGTATCCAGAAGCCATGCAACGCCTTGCTTTCGTAAACACCATCGGGAGAAGGAGCCGTTGCCTCGTACGCTTCGTTCGCCTGGAGCTGGTAGAACTCGGCGCGCTGGCGGTCGGGGTCAATGAGCCAGTACTCGGCGATACCGGCGGCTTCGTATTCGTAGAACTTCTCGCCTCGGTCTCTGGCACGGCTCTCCGGGCTCATTATCTCTACCACCATGTCCACAGGGCTTTCAGCGAAGGTTTCGTGGAATCTGTCCGCATTTTGCCTGCCGATGAACACAATGTCCGGCTCACGAACGCTTATCTCGCCGTCAGGCAGACGCAGTTTCAGGGGGAATGGGGCGAAAAGCACAGTACCAGCCTCCTGTTGCTCCGCCCAGTATCCAATCAGGTCAGCGATGAAGTGCACCAGTCGCTGATGTGTACGCGACGCAGGACTCAAGCGGATAACCTCCCCCTTCTTCCACTCCGCCCAGGTGTCTTCATCCAGCCAGCGCAGAAACTCCTCGGCG
>VSSL01000283.1_pt1 | contig 15082 bp, 15 predicted proteins | sample 4557531 | NCBI WGS metagenome assembly VSSL01 (sample SAMN10986726, study PRJNA523729) | hot springs metagenome | isolation source: hot springs | place: India:Timba, Gujarat | collected 2018-05-31 | reverse complement strand
GATCACCCAGGAAGAGTACCACAGAATATATACCACCGTGCTCCTATCGTTCACCACTCTGGTCCAATGCCCTGTCCGAACTTAAGTCCGAACCTCAGTTTTTTCACGGCCCTTTTCAAGATTATTCTTGGCTTACAATATATTAAACACAGTGTTAAGTATCCTGAAATAAAATTATTGGCCACCCTTAAGTCAAGCCCTATATGTGTTCGCTTTTAATCCATTGACCTAAGCAAAAACCCGTCCCCGAGCAGGATGCGCTCAGGGACGGGCTATTCAGGGGTGAAGCGATCCTTATCTTCTTCGTTATCGGCTATTTTTCCAGATTACTCGCCGCGTTGGGCGAGGCGGGGATCGAGAGCGTCGCGCAGCCCATCCCCCAGTAGGTTAAACGAAAGCACGGTGAGCATGATGGCTAAGCCAGGGTAAAACACCAGGTGAGGAGCAGTGAAGACCTGATTGCGCTCCGCGCCGAGCATGGTGCCCCACTCCGGCGTAGGGGGTTGCGCCCCTAAGCCAAGGAAGGAGAGCGCCGCGGCATCCAGAATGGCTGTGGCAATGCCCAGCGTTCCGGTGACGATGAGTGGGGTGAGCGAGTTGGGTAAGATGCGCCCAAATAGGATATAGACCCACCCACCGCCCATCGCTCGCGAGGCCTCTACAAAATCCATCTCGCGCACAGAGAGCACCGTCGCCCGCACGACCCGCGCATAGGTGGGGATGGAAACAATGGCGATGGCCAACAAGGCGTTGATCAGCCCCGGCCCAAGCACGGTAACGATGGCGATGGCCAGCAACAATGAAGGAAAGGCTAGGAGCACGTCCATGAAACGCATGACGACAATATCCACGGCACCCCCCAGGTAGCCGGAAATAGAACCCAACAGCGTGCCCACAATGATGGCAAAGGTGACCGTGCTGATGCCCACCATCAGGCTCAAGCGCGCCCCATGGAGCACACGGCTAAATTGGTCGCGCACGTTTCCGTCAATCCCCATGATGTGTTGGGGCTGATCCTTAGGACAGCCTAGGAGGTGAATGCAGGGCTTTTGTCTCATCTTGACCGGCTCAATGCCGATAAGCACCTGCAAAGGATCGTAGGGGGCGATCCAATCGGCGGTGATAGCGATGAAGACCAAAATACTGAGCATAATCAAGCCGGCGATGGCCGATTTACGCCGTAACAGTCGCCGCCAAATGGTGCCCCAAAAGGAGATGCTTTCAGTGGTGAGCAAGCCCTCGGCATCCAGACGGGCAACTGCCGGCGGGGTTTCGAAACTTTCACCTCTTAATGCAGCCATAAACGTTTGGTTATATCGAAATTCGACTAATCTAAGCGGACACGGGGGTCAAGGAAAGTGTACGAGATGTCCACCAGGAGGTTTAGGATGACAAAGAAGACCGCGATGACGGTAGTGAAGGATTGCACCACGCCATAGTCGCGGGCGGTGATGGAGTCGTACATGATGCGGCCTACCCCAGAAAGGCCGAAGATGGTCTCGGTGAGCACCGCCCCACCCAGGAAGGAGCCAAACGAAAGGCCAATGATGGTCACCAGGGGGAGCAGTGCATTGCGCAAAGCGTGTTTAATGACCACCATGTTACGGGGCAAGCCCTTTGCCCGCGCGGCCCGAATGTAATCCTGCCCCAACACATCCAACATGCTGGAGCGGGTCATGCGGGCGATGATCGCCAGCGGAATGGTGCCAACCGCTGCTGCCGGCAGGATGAGATGTTTCAAAGCATCCCATACATAGTCCCAGCGCCAAATGAGCAGCGAATTGAGCACATTCAGCTGGGAAAGAAAGGCCAAAAGAGCGCGCAAGACGCCTTTATCGGCCACTTGCCAACCCCACACTTCATAGAAAGGGGGGATGATCAAGCCAGGGGACAGCCGCCCCGAAGGGGGCAACTGGAATGGCGTGCCCTTGAGCAACAGCGCAAAACGTAGGCCAACATCAACCCCAGCCAGAAGACCGGCATCGAAACGCCGATGTTCGCCAGCACCATCGTGCTCACGTCAATGAAGGAATTGTGACGCACCGCAGAGATAATACCCAGAGGAATACCAATCACAATGCTGAAGGTCATCGCCGCCAGACTCAATTCTAGCGTCGTGGGCAGACGTTCGATCAACAACTCGGTGATCGGTTTGCCTAGGCGGATGGAGGTACCCAGATCGCCGCGCAGGATTTCGCCCACGTAGATCGCGAATTGGGTGGGGATAGGCTTATCCAAGCCGTGGCGACGGATGAACTCATTGCACACCGCGTCGGTGGCTTTTTCTCCCAATATGGCGCGGCAGGGGTCGCCTGGGATCAACCGCGCCAGGGCAAAGGTAACGAAGAGAATACCGATAAGGACCGGCAAACTAGCCAGGAGACGGCGTAGGATGTATGTGGTCATAACGGCCTAGGGAAGCCCCGGCCAGAGGCCCCCCAAGAACTACTCGACAGGAGGCACTCGGCCGGGGCTAGAGTGCATCAGGGAGGATTTATTCCTGGGGTGCGTTCAGGAAGGCGCCCCACAGGCCGCTCCAGTAGGAGAAGGCCCCGGTGTTGCCCTTGTGCAGCGGGTGCGCCGCATCCCACTGGATGATCAACGACATGACCACATCGTTGGCGTCCAGGGTGGAGCCATCGTGGAACTTGACGCCCTGGCGCAGCTTGCACACCCATTCGGTCAAGTCGGCGTTCGGTTCGCACACCTCGGCCAGGCTGGGCTCCGCAGCCGTGCCACCCACCTCATAGCGATAGAGCGACTCGGTCACCTGCTCGCAAGCGCGCAGCGATTCGCCATCCGTCTCATCTGCGCAGTAAAGCGAGATCGGCTCGGCGTTCTGCATCCAGACGAAGGTATCCTGACCGGGGATGCCCATCACGGCGAACATCTCATTGCCCAGCGGGCTGGAATGCGCGCCTTCCACCGTGGCCTTATACGCCGTGGCCGAACCGCCGTGAGCGACCGGCACCATAGGCACGTACTTCTTGATCAGGTTGTTGGCCTCGGCATAGAGCGGGGCGCGCTCATCGTTATCGGCAATGGCGGCGGCCTTCTTCAGCACCTCCACCAGGTCCTCGAACTTGTTGCCGAACTGCTTGGAAGCCCCAGCGCCGAAGTGATAATCCAGGAAGTTGGTCATATCCGGATAGTCGGCGCCCCAACCCAGCAGGTGCAGGCCCTTCAACTGGCCGGAATCGGCAGCATCTAAGAAAGCGCCGGACTCCATGACCACGATCTTGGCGTCAATATTCAAGTTCTCCTTCAACTGAGCCTGAATATCCTGAGCCACTACGCCGGGTTGCGGCAAGTAGCCGCGCACCACATCGCGGTAGGCGATTTCGGTCTCAAAGCCGTTGGGGTAGCCGGCCTCGGCCAACAGCTCGCGGGCCTTTTCAGGGTTGAACTCGTACCAGGGCTCACCGGCGCAGCCGTTGGGGATGGCGCAGGGAGTGAAGTGCGAGGCCACTTCGGAGCCGGCGGGGTAGAAGTTATCCACAATGCGCTGGCGGTCAATGCCCATGGCAATCGCCTGGCGCACGCGCACATCGTCAAACGGCGGGTAGGTGTTATTCATGCCGATATAGAAGATGTTCAGCGCCGGGCGAGGGATGAGCTTCAGGTTGGGATCGGCCTCGATCACCTGGAAGTCATCCGGGCTGGGGTTATCAATGCCGTCCACAGTTCCGGCCTGCAGTTCCAAGAGACGCTGAGCCGACTCCGCGACCCAGCGGAAGACCACCGTCTTGGTCTTGGCTTTCTCACCCCAATACTCCTCAAAGCGTTCCAGGATCAATTGGTCGCCGCGCTTCCACTCTTTCACCATATAAGGGCCGGTGCCGATGGGTTTCTCCAACAAGGGGCTGCCGGCACCGCCACCACCCGTCTGCTCCAACCACTCCTTGGGTTGGATGGCAAACGAGGAGAAGGCAATCTTGGAAAGGAAGGCTGGGTCAGGTGCGCACAGGGTGAATTTGACGGTGAACTCATCCAGGGCTTCAATGGACTTGATAAGACCGCCGTATTCACAATCCGGCGCACTGAGGGACATCGGCTCAAAGGCGGGTGCAGGTTCCACAGGGGCCTCGGTGGCAGCTGGCGCCTCCGTTGCTGCGGGAGGCGCCTCCGTTACGACCGGAGCCTCGGTGGCGGCCGGAGTGGCAGGCGTTGAAGGGGCACAAGCGCTCAGCACCAAACTGAGCAAAACCGCCACTCCCACAAACGAGAACAGCATATTGCGTTTCATCGTCCTCCTCCTTAGGAAGAATGATCCATATGGGTGAAATGGGGGGGTGAAAGGGAATCGGCTTCGGTTTGTAATCGGGTCGCGCAACCTCCTTTCGTTCATCGAACAGCAGGGATTGATTGGTTGCCTATCAGCGGCGCTGAGGTTACCATTATACGAATACTGCTCACTCTGTCAAGTCGCAGTGGCACATGTCTTAACAATTGGGGCAAAAGAACAAATGACTTCACCGCTGTGCCATGCCGCCAGCGAAACCGGGAGGAATATGGTAAACTGCATAAGAGAGAACACCAGCCAGCGTGTTCGCCTCAGGAAGACCCCATGGATACAAAATACATCTTCTTCACCGGCGGCGTCGTCAGCTCGGTAGGGAAAGGGGTGACGGCCGCAGCCACTGGACGGCTTCTTAAGGAGCGCGGCTTTTCCGTAGCCGTGCAGAAGTTAGACCCCTACATCAACGTAGACCCAGGGACGATGAGCCCTTATCAGCACGGAGAGGTCTATGTACTAGACGACGGTGCCGAGACGGACCTCGATTTAGGGCATTACGAACGCTTCATTGACATTCGCCTTAATCGGGTGTGCAATGTCACCACCGGTCAAGTCTACGCCGAAGTGATCGGCAAGGAGCGGCGTGGCGATTACCTGGGTGGGACGATCCAAGTCATTCCGCACATCACCAACGAAATCAAGCGCCGCATTGGGTTGGTAGCCAAGACTACCGGCGCCGAGATCGTCTTGGTGGAAATCGGGGGCACAGTAGGCGATATCGAATCCCTCCCCTTCTTAGAAGCCTTGCGCCAAATGCGCCATGAACTGGGGCGCAACAACACCTTGAGCATTCATGTCACTTGGTTGCCCTATATTGGCGCCACCGGTGAATTGAAGACCAAGCCCACCCAACACTCGGTGCGCGAACTGCGTTCCATCGGTATCTCCCCCGACATGATCGTGGCACGCTCCGACTACCCCGTTGATGAGGACGTGCGCGAGAAGATCGCGCTCTTCTGCGATGTCGAGCGCCAAGCGGTCATCCCCCTGGTCACCGCGCCGGTGCTCTACGAAGTGCCGTTGGTGTTGGAGCGCTTCGGCGTGGCCGACTACATCCTGCAACGTTTGGGTTTAGAGGCGCGCCGCCAACCCGATTGGACCGAGTGGGAACGGTTGATCCAAGAGGTGCATCGCCCCAAACCGCAGGTGCGCGTTGCCCTGGTGGGAAAATACGTCGAGCTGCACGACGCCTACTTTAGCGTGCGTGAGGCACTCGAACACGCTGCTCTCGCTCTGGGTTTAGAAGTTGTCATAGACTGGGTGCACGCCTCCGACTTAGAGAAAGACCGCGGCTGGGAAGCCGTGCGTGCTGCGGACGGCATCCTGGTGCCAGGCGGCTTCGGCAGTCGCGGTATTGAAGGGAAAATCAAGGCCATCACGTATGCTCGTCAGAACAAAGTGCCCTATCTAGGGCTATGCTTGGGGATGCAGCTGATGGTGGTGGAGTTCGCTCGCCATCTTCTGGGCAGCGACGAACCGAATTCGACCGAATTCGACCGCAACACCCCTCACCCCGTGATTGACCTGATGCCCGATCAGCGTGCCATCACCGATATGGGGGGCACCATGCGTTTGGGCCTCTACCCTTGTGTGCTCCAGCCGGGAACGCGGGCGGCTGCCGCCTATGGAAAAACGCTGGTGGAGGAACGACATCGTCACCGTTTTGAATTGAACAACGCCTACCGCCAACTGCTCAGCGAGGGGGGAATGGTCTTCTCCGGCCTCTCTCCCGACGGGCGGCTGGTGGAGATCGCCGAAATTGCCGACCATCCCTTCATGGTGGGCACCCAGTTCCATCCCGAATTTCTCTCCCGCCCTACCCGCCCTCATCCGTTGTTTGTAGCCTTTCTCCAGGCCACGCGCGAACGCAAGGAGCAAAAAGAAGCCCAACCAAGCGATGAACAAACCTCATCCCGGATGCTTTCTGGCGCGCCCTCCCAAGCCCTTGAGAGCTCCTCCCAGGCCGCTTTTCCGCAATCCTAAAGAAGAGGCAATCGCCAAAAAGCCGAACCGCCGCCCAGGGGAATTGGAGTATACTTGCTGCGGTTTGTGCTGAGCCGAAAACCATCCCTGCCCATACCGGGGAAGGGGTAAAAGAACATACCGAAAAGAGGTGAACCATGGATACCACAATTGACGATGTTGTCGCCCGTCAAATTCTCGATTCGCGCGGCAATCCCACCATTGAAGTAGAGGTGACACTCCTAGAAGGCGCACGAGGGCGCGCCGCCGTGCCTTCCGGGGCCTCGACGGGGGTGCATGAAGCCTTAGAGCTGCGCGACGGCGATAAAACGAAATACCTGGGCAAGGGCGTATCGAAGGCGGTGGAGAACGTGAACTCCGAGATCGCCGAAGCGCTTATCGGGTGGGATGCTCTGGAGCAAAAAGCCATTGATCAGATGCTCATCGAGTTGGATGGCACACCCAATAAGTCGAAACTGGGGGCCAATGCCATCCTAGGCGTAAGCCTGGCGACGGCCAAGGCGGCAGCGAGCGCCCTAGGATTGCCACTCTATCGCTACATCGGGGGAGTCTATGCTCACCTGCTGCCGGTGCCCATGCTCAACATCCTCAACGGCGGTACCCATACCGGCTGGCAATCCACCGATGCCCAAGAGTTCATGATCATGCCCCTAGGGCGCCGTCCTTCGCCGAGGCCATCCGCATGGGCGCCGAGGTATATCATGCTCTAAAGGGGGTGCTCAAGAGCCGCGGCTACGCCACTCTGGTGGGCGACGAGGGCGGCTATGCGCCGGCCCTGAAAGCCAACGTGGAAGCCATCGAGGTCATCCTGGAGGCGATCGAAAAGGCCGGCTACAAGGCGGGTGAGCAAATCGCCTTAGCCCTCGACCCAGCCGCCTCGGAATTCTACGAAGAAGAGACCCATCTCTACCACCTGCGCAAAGAGGGACGCAAACTGACCAACGAGCAGATGATCGCCTTCTGGAAATCCTGGGTGGATCAATACCCCATTGTCTCACTGGAGGACGGTCTGGCCCAAGATGACTGGGAAGGTTGGCAGATGCTCACCCAGGAGTTGGGCGGGCGCATTCAAATCGTGGGTGATGACCTGCTGGTGACCAACCCACAACGTGTGAAGCGCGCCATTCAAGAAAAATCGGCGAACGCATTGCTGGTTAAGCTGAACCAAATCGGAACTCTAACCGAGACGATAGAGGCGGTGGATCTCTGCCGGCGCGCCGGATGGCGGGCGGTGGTCTCACACCGCTCCGGTGAGACCGAAGACACCACCATCGCCGACCTGGTGGTCGCCCTCAACATCGGTCAGATCAAAACCGGGGCGCCGGCCCGTTCCGAACGGGTAGCGAAATACAATCAGCTGCTGCGCATCGAAGAGGAGCTGGGCGAGGCAGCCACTTACGCCGGCTGGTGTGCCTTGGGGCGCTAGACTTTTGAAGCCGCAAATGAAAAAAGCCGACCTTTTGAAGGTCGGCTTTTGCTTTCATCCCCAGCCATGGCATGGGATTTATTCCGGGGTGGCTTCGGGCTGCGTCTCCTCCTCCGCCGGCAAGGGGCGTAACGCCTCGTCCAAGGTCAAGTCCTCGCGGCGCATCCCCGGCTCTGGGGTAGCGCAATACGGGCAAAGGTTCCAGGGCAATTCCAACAACTTGCCGCACTGGTGGCACACCTTGCGCAATTTGGTGTGGCAGTGGGGGCAGATGATCCAGTTCTCCCGCACCCTGCGTCCACAGCCTGGGCAGGTGGGCGTCTCCTCGATGGATTGAAGCAGAGCTTCCTCTTCGAGGGTGTGTTGATATTCGTCTTCCAAGGTGCGAGGAGGGCGCAAGATGAGGTAGATCACAATGCCCGGCAGGAAGAGCACAGCCACCACCAGGACGGCTAAGATGCGCGACAGCGGGTCCCGAGCGCGGGCGCGAATATCTCGGTAGGTCCAGAGGATCAGGCTGAGCCACAAAGCAGTAATGAAGGCACCCCCCCAGGCAGCCAAAAATAGCATGAAATTGCTTATCGAAGCAGGGTCGAGGGGCATGGGTCTCTCTCCACGTGAGAGGGATTATAGCACGATTGACCGTCGCTATCCCCAAAATAGGCGTAGCGGGGGATCATTTGGTTGAGTTTATCTACGGCACCTCATCTTGTGCAAGGGGCGAAGATGCTGTAAGATTAGCGTACCTCACCCCCCAATTCGTCCCACCCTCAGGAGACAGGCTCATGAAAGAACAACCCCCCCACCTACCGCATCACCGACCTCGAGGAACGGGAGCGCCCGCGGGAACGCCTGGCTAAGCGCGGCGCTCAGGCGCTCAGCGCTGCGGAGCTGTTGGCTATTCTGCTGCGTGTGGGGCTGCCGGGCGAAAACGCGGTGCAGCTGGGGCAACGCCTGCTCCACGAGATGGGCGGTCTCGGAGGCATCCAGCGCGCCGATTTCGAGGAGTTATGTCACCAGCGGGGGGTGGGACCGGCCAAAGCCGCCCAGATCAAGGCCGCCTTGGAACTTGGACGGCGTCTACTCGCGGAAGCCCCCCAAGAAAGGCCGCTCATCCAGAGTCCGAATGACGTGGCAAACCTGGTGCTCTACGAAATGGGCGCCTTGGAGCAGGAGGAACTCTGGGTGGTGCTCCTGGATGGCCGCAACCGCGTGCTGGAAATCACCCCTCTGTATCGCGGTTCGGTAAACACCTCGCAGGTGCGGGTGGGCGAGGTCTTCAAAGCAGCGGTGAGGCGAAACGCTGTCAGCCTGATCGTGGTGCATAACCACCCCAGCGGGGATCCCACCCCTAGCGCCGAAGATGTGGCTCTCACCCGTGCCCTCGTCCAGGCGGGCAAGCTGCTCGATGTGGAGGTGCTCGACCATGTGGTCATCGGGCGCGGGCGGTGGGTCTCCCTTAAAGAACGGGGGCTAGCCTTCCGTAGTGAATGAACCTATGAAGCCGCTGCCAAGTAAGAAGCGGCCTCTTGGACCAAAGAGGCCGCTTCAAGCAGACGGGCGCCAGTAAATTAGGGGGCTATCCTAAGGCGAAGGTGTGGGAGTGGGGGTAGGGAAGTTAAATTGCATCTGGGGCGGCATCTTCCCCAAAGGCTCGGCGAAGAGCATCTGCCAAAGGTCCACCCCATCCTTGGCAAACTCCCAAACAGCCGTCGCCTCCTGCTTGGCCGGCTCCGCGGCGAGCACGTCCGCCAGGTTGGCGATCTTCATGAAAGCAATTTGGAACGCTTGCTGGTAGTCCTGGGGCACGGGCACCACCACCGCGGCAGAGGCCGGGAACTCGATGGCGTTGGTCTCGGGGTTGTATTGGGTCAGCACGATCTTGCCCGTTTCGTTGTAGGCCTTCACGTTGGCGTTGTCGTGGCATTGGGCACAGACCTTGTTGATGTCGCCCTTCAGGTTGCTGACGGTGTGGCTGTAGTAAGGGGCGATCACCGCGAAGGTCTTGGCTTCATCCCCCTCGGTGTAGGTAATGGTCATGATGTTGGCCAGTTCATACTTGCCCTCGCGCATTACCAGGAACTTCCAACCCTGGAAACGCCGATAGGGAAACTCGGTAGCCGCTTTGCCACTCTCATCAGGGATTACGGCGTTGAGGTGGCAACTGTGGCAGGTGGTGACGGTCTGGACGTGGCACGCCGCGCAGGAGACATTCTGGAGGTGTTGCGCATGGGCGGGATTCTCGGGCATATCCTCCACGCGGTGACAATCCACGCATTTCGGGCTCGGCGACTCCAGCAGCGAGTTGTAGGGAGTGCCATCGCCATGCATTTCAGCCTGGGTGTGGCAATTGATGCACTGCATGGCTTTCCCAATCGGTGCGGGGCTGCGATGCACATCGGTGGTGCGCTGCACCAATACCGGGTTCCCCATGGAGTCGACCACCGGCTCCTTGGTCTCTGGGTTAAGTTTCGGCACCAGTTGCAAATCGAACCCCTGGCGGCGGTGGCAGGAGAGACAGCCCGAATTGCCTGTGCTGGCAAACTGAGGCAGTTTCACCGAGGCCATGGGCGGCGAACCGGCGCCAGCCGGCACGATGTGGCAACCTTCGCAGCGGATTTGCCCGACCTTTTCCCCTTTGTTATAGCGGGTGTGGCACTCCTTGCATTTGAGTTTGTCGTAGGGCACGCCGGTCAAAGTCTCGACCCCGCCGGTCTCCTTGCTATAGAAGTAAGCCATGCCCCGCGTGGTGCCGTGGAGCGAGGTCTCCATAGCCGCCAGAACCGTCTCTTCCACCGGGGGCGGAGTCACTTCTTTGACCACCTCAACCGTCGTGACCACCTCTACCGGAACTTCCTTGGTCACTTCAACTCTAACTTCCTGGGTGACGATCTTTTCGACCACTTGCGGTTGGCAGCCCGCCAGGATCAACGCGAGAGCGAGAACGCCCCCCAGGAGCGCAATGAGGAATAACATTTTAGCCTTCTTGAGCATAGCATTCTCCTTATTCTCAAGAATTGTCCCAACCGATAATTGTGACGCCCGTCACATATCATTATAGGATTAATGAAACCTTAGGGGTATAGGGAGAATTCCGCAGAGTTGGGGTGGGAATCTCCCCCATTTTAGGCAGCGAGTCACGGTCTTTACCCCAATAAAAAGGAGCAGCCGGCTCGCAGAGCCGGCGTACCTGGAACGAAAGCATGGGACAGAGAGTCGCTTACCGATCTAAATGAGGGGTAAATTTAGCCTTGAGGCGACTCATGGGTTGAAATCCAACGATCCGCTCCACCGGTTTCCCCCCCTTGAAGAGGACGAGGGTAGGGACGCTCATCACCTGGTAATCCCCTGCCAGCTGTGGATTACTATCCACGTCCACACTGACCACCTTGCACAGTCCATCCCACTCTTGAGCCAGTTGTGCTACCAATGGCTCCAACTGCTTGCAAGGGTGACACCACACGGCTGTGAAATCCACCAACACCGGCAGAGTGGATTCGAGTACTTCCTGAGGAAATGTTGCTTCGCTTAGTTTCGGAATAGGTTTCATGCGCCAATCTTCCCTGGTAGAAGGCAATTTCCGCAAGGCGGTATACAGTGCCAGAGGGATAGTTAAGATGTCACGGCGCGCTCTTGGGCACGCATAGCCTGAAAAGCAGCGATGGAGACCTCTAACATTTCCAGAGTGGGTTCACGAGTGGTGAGGCGCTGCAACGCCAAGTTGGGGGCAATCAACCAACGCACCCAAAGCCAATGGCGGTGACTCGCCGTCCAGCGCAGGTACTCGTAGGACAAGCCAGCCAAGAGCGGCAACAAGAGAAGGCGACTGAGAAGCCGCCAAAAGGGCGGTAAAGGGCCCAACAAGCTAAAGAGCAGCACCGAGAGCACTACCAAGGTAAGTAGAAAGGCGGTTCCACAGCGGGCATGTTCCAAGGGGAAGCGGGCTACGCTTTGAGGGGTGAGCTCGGCGCCGGCCTCAAAGGCGTTGATCGTTTTATGCTCGGCGCCGTGGTAGGCAAACACGCGACCGATCTCAGGAATACGCCCGATGAGAACAATGTAGCCGATGAGCAGCGCTAGGCGAATCAACCCTTCGAGCAAGTTGCTCCACCAGGGGTTCACCCCCAACAAACGCTCGCTCCAATGGCCAAGCCAAGCGGGCAGCAGGAAGAATAACCCGATTCCAAGGGCAAGGGAGAACCCTAAGGTGAGGTACAGGGGAGCGCCTTCCAAACGCTCGTCCTCCCCGCTTTGCACATTGGCCGAAAGGGTAAGAGCGCGCAAGCCCAAGCCAAGGGCGTCCCAAAGGGCGATCACCCCCCGCAAAAAGGGAATCTTGAGAACGCGGCTGCGGTAAATGGCCCCCAAAGGTTCGGTGTGCACCACGATGCTCTGGTCCGGGGCGCGCACGGCAATAGCCACAGCGTGCCTCCCGCGCATCATCACCCCTTCAAGAACGGCTTGTCCGCCATATACTGGTAAGCGTTCGACACTCATAATTACCTCTGCGAGCACTCTCGGTAAAGCAATTAGGGAGCGTTCTCCACTTGGCCAAGAGCATACAGGAAACGGGCAATGGCTTCCATACCGCGAAAGAAAGTGGGCAGATGCAGCTTTTCGTTCGGAGAATGGACACGGTCATCGGGAAGACCAAAACCGGTGAGCACCGAATCGATCCCCAAGATGGTGCTCAATTGTTCTGCCACCGGCACGCTGCCACCCTCGCGATGGTACATGGGGGGGACACCCCAGGTCTCCTGCAAGGCGCGCCCTAAAATCTTCACCGCCGGTTTATCCAAACTGGTGAGAAAAGGCTTCCCTCCAGCAAGTGGGATCAACTCCCAGCGCACGGTTGGCGGGGCATGGCTCTCCAAAAAACGGCGCAACTGCTGGTGCACTTCTTCGGGGTCCTGATCGGGCACCAAACGGGTGGAGAGCTTGGCCATGGCTTTGGCCGGAAGCACCGTCTTGCTCCCTTCGCCGGTGTAGCCGGCGAGCAATCCGTTCACCTCCAGCGTAGGGCGGGCCCCCACGCGCTCAGCGGGGGTGTAGCCAACCTCTCCGTAGAGCGCCGGTGCGCCACTGGTGCGTAGGTAGAAGTCTTCATCGGTAGGCAGACGCGCCATCTCGGCGCGCTCCTCAGCGCTGAGGGGACGCACCTTATCGTAGAACCCGGGTAGGGTCACGCGCCCTTCGGCATCGTGCATGGCGGCGATCAGCTCACAGAGCACCTGAGCGGGGTTATGCACCACCCCACCATAACCCCCGGAGTGCAGGTCGTGCGATGGTCCGTAGAGGCGCAGTTCAAAGTAGGCCAAGCCGCGCAGCCCATAGGTGATGGTAGGGATTTCGGGACCCAACATACCGGTATCGGGATTGAGGGCGAAATCGCTGCGCAGCAGGTCTTGATGAGCGGCTAGAAAGGAGGCTAAGTTAGGCGAGCCAATTTCCTCCTCCCCTTCGATGAGAAACTTTAAATTAACCTTCAGCCCGCCGCTGTGCTTCAGAGCCTCAACGGCCTTGAAGGTGATCATCACCTGCCCTTTCATATCGGAGGCGCCTCTCCCATAGAGGTTCTCCCCGCGTTGGGTGGCCTCGAAGGGGGGGCTTTCCCACAGCTCCAGTGGTTCTGCGGGTTGCACATCGTAATGCCCGTAAATGAGCACCGTGGGTTTCCCCGGTTCGCCGGCGGACAGCTCGCCATAGACGATCGGTTGACCAGGCGTGGCGAAGATTTCGACCGCCGTACATCCCAATTGTCGCAAGTGATCGGCCACCCATTGCGCAGCTTGCTCAACATGGGGTTTCGCCGTGGGATCCGTGGAAATAGAGGGAAAGGCGATGAATTGCTTCAGCTCGTCAATAAAACGCCCCTGGTGTTCTTTCAGGTACGCCAGGGCAGCGGATAGGGGTTGGCTCATAGATTTCTCCCGTGCGAGGAATGGATCGCAGGGGATTATACTCGCCTTAGGGCGAAATAGGGGAGGGAAACATCCCTATCCCAACTCTAAGGTGCCGTGCCAACGGCCTATGGCCGGCGCACCAAGCCAAGCCAGGCGCTACCTTATCGTGGCTCCCTTCCCTTATTGATGAGGGAAGGCCGGGGATGGCGGCTTGATTCCTCTCCCTTCTTGATGGGGAAAACCCACCTTAGCACATCCAAAGAGGCCAAGGTAGGGGGTCTCATATTCCCGCCCTCTAGACAAACCCCCTCCCGCCTTGATATACTTGCCAACAATCCATCCTTATTAGGAACTGAAGGAGCGCCAGCCACTCAGCTCCGATGGGGGGTTGGCGTTCCCTGAGTTCCACGGAGTATCGAGATGAATCGAATCACTCAGGGAACCCCTTCCCTGGCGCCGGAGCCCGCCGAGGCGCTGGCACGGCGCTTGGGGCTGCGTTTCACCCAACTAGCCATCCTGCGGCGCGCCTTGACGCACCGCTCCTACCTCAACGAACACCCCGACGAAGCCCTGGAGGACAACGAGCGCCTGGAATTCCTGGGCGATGCCGTGCTGGATTTCATGGTGGGGGGCGTGGCTCTACCATCACTTCCCCGAAATGCGTGAGGGCGACCTCACCCGCCTGCGCTCGGCGCTGGTGTGCACCGAACAGCTGGCTGAATTCGCCCGCCAACTCGACCTGGGGCGGGCGCTGCGCTTAGGGCGCGGCGAAAGCGAGGCTGGCGGTCGCCAACGAACGGCGCTCCTCTGCGCCGCCTTCGAGGCATTGGTGGGCGCCCTTTACCTGGACGGTGGTTTGGAGGCCGTACAACATTTTTTGGAACCGTTGCTCGCCCCGGCTGCCGAGCGCGTTTTAATCAGCAACAGCGACCGTGACCCTAAGAGTGTGCTCCAAGAGCGCGTCCAAGCCCTGGGCTTCCCACCCCCTACCTACCACACGCTGCGCGCCAGTGGTCCGGAACATATGAAATCCTTTGAGGTCGAGGTGCGCATCGCCGGCGTTCCTTGGGGGAAAGGGGTAGGTTCAAGCAAACATGCCGCCACCAAGGCCGCTGCCCGGGCCGCCCTAGAGCGCCTAGATCAGACCCCCTTAGAGGAATGGGCTGCGACGGCTTCCGCACGGTGGAACGACCCTCAGACCCCTTCCGCTGCCTGATTCGCTCTGAGAATCCCGCCTCCTTCCCAATCAAAGTCTATGGCCGCTCGCCTCAAATCGCTCGAACTGCAAGGGTATAAAACTTTTGCCAACCGCACCCTGTTCCACTTTTCGCCGACGGTCACGGTGATCGTTGGGCCGAACGGCAGCGGCAAATCGAACATCGCCGACAGCTTGCGTTGGGTGTTGGGCGAACAGTCGTACGCCTTGCTGCGCGGCAAAAAAACCGAGGACATGATCTTCGCCGGTTCCGAGAG
>VSSL01000282.1_pt1 | contig 15082 bp, 13 predicted proteins | sample 4557531 | NCBI WGS metagenome assembly VSSL01 (sample SAMN10986726, study PRJNA523729) | hot springs metagenome | isolation source: hot springs | place: India:Timba, Gujarat | collected 2018-05-31 | reverse complement strand
TGAAGGGTGTTGTAGGAGCATACGGGTAATGGGTGTTGAAAAGGTTCTTAGGTGAGGCAACGAATGGTTTTCAGCAAGATTTTACGTGAGGCAAAACGCACCGTTGAAACCTTACCTTCCAGTATGCTATACTTCTTTATACCAGCTTTACAACGACCGAAAGGCGAGCGTATGTGGCGTATCTGGCAACGTATTCGGGAAGACATTCAGACCGTTTTCCGTAAAGACCCCGCCGCGCGTAGCGTGTGGGAGGTGCTTACCTACCCCGGTCTGCACGCCGTCTGGATGCACCGCGTGGCACACTGGCTCTGGAACCATCGCCTTCTCTTCCTCGCTCGCCTCCTTTCCCAGATCAACCGGTTTCTCACCGGTATCGAAATCCACCCGGGAGCCAAAATCGGGCGACGATTCTTCATCGACCACGGGATGGGTGTGGTAATCGGCGAGACCGCCGAAATCGGCGACGATGTGCTGATGTACCATCAGGTTACCCTCGGTGGAACCACACTGGAGCGCGTCAAGCGCCATCCAACCATCGGCAACAACGTGCTGATTGGCATGGGCGCGAAGATTATCGGTCCCATCACCATTGGCGATAACTGTCGCATCGGCGCGAACGCGGTAGTCAACAAGGACATTCCGCCCAATTGTACGGTGGTCGGAGTACCCGGACGCATCGTTATCCGGGACGGCAAGCGTGTCGAAGAGCCACCGCCGGTGATGGATAACGTCATCAACAAAATTGACCCCGAGGACGAGATTATCCAGGACCTGCGCCGTCAGATTGTTCTGTTACAACAACAGGCAGAGAACCTGCAAAAACAGATTGACCAGCAAAATGAACTGATCCAGCGATTCAACAACGAACTCGACGCCGTACGCTATCAAACAATGACCCACGCACACTACGACGAGGGAGACACATGCTGCCGCTGAGAATCTATAACAGCCTTACCCGACGCGAAGAGGAATTCGTTCCGCGAGAACCCGGCAAAGTTTCCATCTACGCCTGCGGGCTAACCGTACAAGGACCGCCCCACGTAGGGCACGTGCGCGGTGCGATTGTGTTCGACGCCATCCGTCGGTGGTTCATGCACCTCGGCTACGAGGTGCACATGGTGCAAAACTTCACCGACATCGACGACAAGATTATCGCCGCCGCCGCGAAGGAAGGAATCACACCCGCAGAGGTAGCGGACAAGTACGCCCGGAAATACATAGAAATCATGGAACGGCTGGGTATCCTGCCGGTGCACTATTGCCGGGTCACTGAGAACATCGACGACATCATCGCCATGATACAGCGGCTGATTGAGAAGGGGCACGCTTATGTGGTAGATGGCGATGTATATTACGACGTGTCCAGCTTCCCGGAGTATGGTAAGCTTTCCGGACGTAATCTGGACGAAGTGCGCGCGGGCTACCGCATCGAAGTGGATGAGCGCAAGGACGACCCCGCCGACTTCGCCCTGTGGAAAGCAGCAAAACCGGGCGAGCCGTACTGGGAAAGCCCCTGGGGCAAGGGACGTCCCGGGTGGCATATCGAATGCTCGGTGATGAGCTTGAAATATCTGGGACCGGGCTTCGATATCCACGCCGGTGGCAACGACCTGGTATTTCCTCACCACGAGAACGAGATCGCCCAGAGCGAAGCATACCTGGACGGCACCTTCGCCCGCTACTGGATGCACTGGGGTTCGGTGAACCTGCGCCAGGAGAAGATGAGTAAGTCGGTGGGCAACTTCTTCACCGCCGAGGAGATATTAGCGGAGTTTGAGCCCGATGTGCTGAGGCTGTTCCTGCTGTCTACCGCATACCGTAGCCCGATCGAGTTCAGCCGAGAACGAATGCAGGAGGCACAATCTGCCCTTCGCCGTATTCGTACCGCTTTGCGGAACGCGCAGCGGGTGTTGAAATCTACCGATGGCGAAGCCCCCATTGCCGAAAGCTACTATGAGCGGTTCGCCGACGCAATGAACAGCGACTTCAACACCGCAGCAGCGATCTCGGTGCTGTTTGACGCGGTGAGCGAGATCAACCGTTTGACCACCGACCTGCAAATTCACGATAGCCCGGAGGCGCGGGCAAACCTGGCCTCGCTGGTGGCGACCGTTCGGCTCTTCGGCAATCTGCTGGGTATCCAGAAGCTGGAAGAAGAGGAGCGCGGTCTGGATGATGCCTTCGCCCTGCAACTGATAGAGAAAGCCGTCGCGTGGCGGCAGATGGCGCGTGAAAAGCGCGAGTGGACGATTGCTGACCGCATTCGCGACGACCTGCGCGAACTCGGCATCATTCTGGAAGATAGCGTTACAGGCACAACGTGGAGAAGAAGCTCCTGAAAAAGCGGGGAAGCCCTTCCCATAGATCGAGCACCAGCAGCCGCTACGTGCTACTGCTGTTTGTTTTGATGAGCGTAGCGGTGCTGGCGGGAGCTGCCTCTTTTCAACTCCAGCATGAGGGAAACCGTTTCCCTGCCGGATGGCATGTTGCCGGCGTAAACATCTCAGGACTGAGCCCATCCGACGCTCGTCAGCAGTTGAAACAGTTTGCACAAACGTGGGAGCAGTCCTCCCTGACCATAGAGGTACACGCCCCAGATGGCACAACACGCTGGCGTACTCAGGCTACCCGCAAACAGCTGGGAACCTCGTTGGATGTCGATGCCACCTTACAGCACGCCTGGCAAGAGGCACAAACACAACCACCTTTTGTACGGATGACGATGGCATGGCTACATCGTCAGTCTGGCAAAGACATTGAACCTGTGATACAAATAGACGATACACGACTTCAGGGATGGTTGCAGAAGTGCAAAAGGCAGGTAGAAACCCCACCACATGACGCACGTCTTCGCTATATCTCTGCAGGGCGATGGGAATCTATTCCTGAACACGCCGGCACCCGCCTGACCGATGATACTGCAGACAGGCTGATAGAGGCTCTCCGGCAGTCGAGCAGTACCTGTATTCTGCTTCTGGAGGAAGCACCGCCTCGCGTCACGCGCCAGCACCTTCAGCAAATCGACACCGAGTGGACATCGGTTAGCACCCACTTTTCTGAACGCGAGCGCAACCGTTCGCACAACATTCGCAAGGCAGCCGAGAGCATCAACGGCATCGTGCTGCTACCCGGAGACGAGTTCTCTTACAACAAGGTGGTTGGTCCGCGTACGCTCAAAGAGGGCTTTCGCCGCGCGCCCGTGATCGTGAAAGGCGAGCTGGTGCCGGGCGACGGCGGCGGTGTGTGCCAGGTCTCCACGACTGTGTATATGGCAGCATTGCAGGCGGGACTACAGATAATACAGCGTAGCCACCATGCCTTTCCTATCCACTACGCGCCAGCTGGATTAGACGCCACCGTCGTCTATGGCGCAATAGACCTGCGCTTTCGCAACAACACGCCCTCGCCCATTGCGCTGGTCGCGGAGGCGAAAGGTGGCAGGATGACCGTGCGCGTACTGGGCTCTTCCGAGCATAGGCGCACAGCGCGCATCGTGCGGGTCGTTCACGCCGTCATACCTCCTCCGGTGAAAACCTTCCCCACCGATAAACTCCCGCCAGGCGTAACGAAAGTACAGGACAAAGGACAGCGCGGCTGGCGCGTGAGCGTCTATCGGGTGATTTCAGAGCCCGGCAAACCTCCCGCGCGCGAAAAGGTCGCCACCGACTACTACCGCCCGCAGGCAAGGGTGGTGCTGGTGGGACAGGGACAGATCAAACAGGAAACGCCATCCGCTTCCTCCACTCCCACTGCCTTGCCGATGGAGGCGCAGCAGCTCCCATAGGACTTTACAACATCCCTGCCTTGGTGTATAGTGATAGTGTCGGCACATCGAGGAGGTCTGGAAAGGGCTTAAAAAAATGGGCTGGCGGGATACTGCCTTTCGGATATACTGGTGGTTAGAGAAAAGGATTGCTCCAGAAATACGCTCTGCCTACTATTACTACGAGACGCAGCTTTTCGAGGTCGTACCGACAGGAGCCGTTTGGCTTGACGTCGGATGTGGTCACCGCCTGCTCCATGAGCAACGAAGGCATGAGGAGGAAGAGTTAGTTGCGCGCGCGAAGTTACTGGTTGGTCTTGATTACGACCGCGCCTCTTTAGCCAAGCATCGTACGCTAAATGTGAGAGTGCGAGGTGATATTGGTCGCCTTCCCTTTCGTGAGAATTCCTTTGACGTGATCTCGGCAAACATGGTGGTTGAGCACTTGCGCGCTCCGCGAACTCAATTTGCGGAAATTAGAAGGGTTCTCAAGCCCGGAGGACTTTTTGTGTTCCACACACCCAACCACAATAGTCCCCTGATTTTCACCGCCTCGCTAATGCCTTACGAGCTTAGGAGCCGAATCGTCACGCTGATAGAAGGAAGGGCAGAGGCGGATATATTCCCAACCTATTACAGGGCTAACACAGAAAAGAATCTCCTGCAAATAGCTAGGGACATCGGATTTGAAATTGTGCGAGTAGAACTAGTCGCGAGCAGCGGACATCCTGTACTTGGTTTGTGTCCTCCGGTCGGCGTACTAGAGCTCCTATATCTTAAGGCAATCAGACAATATCGTTGCCTGCGGCAGTTACGAACCAATATCGTTGCTGTTCTACGCAAACCGTTGCAGAGTGCGCCAGTATGAAACACGTTGTCTCCGTCAGCTTAGGTTCCAGTAAGCGCGATAAGGTAGTGGAAACGGAAATACTCGGCGTGCCCTTCCGCATCGAGCGGCGCGGCACCGATGGGGATAAAGCGCGTTTCCGCCAACTGCTGGCGGAACTGGATGGCAAGGTAGACGCCATCGGGTTGGGCGGATGCGACCTGCACCTGTGGGCGCAGGGGCGACGCTATACTTTCCGCGACGTGCAAAGGCTGATTTCACACGTCAAACACACCCCCGTCGTAGATGGAAGCGGGCTGAAGAACACGTTAGAACGCTGGGCGGTGGAGCGCATTGAACAGAAGGGCATTCTGGACTGGAGCGAGCAGAACGTCCTGCTGGTCAGTGCGTTAGACCGGTTTGGCATGGCGGAAGCGCTGGCGGAACGAGCGCGTGCGATAGTCTTCGGCGATGCCCTTTTCGCGCTGGGTATACCCTTGCCTATCCGCAACATCAGCACACTGGCACGACTGGCACGTTTGGTGTTGCCTATCGTGGTGCGTTTGCCGTTTGACTGGGTTTATCCCACCGGCGAAAAGCAAGAGCGCAACACCCCGCGCTGGGAAAGGTATTTCCGTTGGGCAGACGTGATTGCTGGAGACTGGCACTACATCCGCCGTTACGCCCCGCCCAATTTGAAGGGCAAAGTAATACTCACTAACACCGTCCGCCAGGCGGATATCGAGTTCCTCCGCGAACGCGGTACCGACTTATTGTTAACCACCACCCCCGTCTTCAACGGCGAAACCTTCGCCACGAACGTTCTGGAAGCGGTGATGGTGGCTCTTAGCGGCTCTTCACCGGAGGACCTGCGCGAGTCGGACTATCACCTCTGGCTGTCGCGTCTGGGCTGGGATGTGGGAGTGGTGATGATAGGGGAGATTGTGCGCCCTGCGAAATCCTAACCACCTTCCATCCGCGGTAGCGGAAAACCTCAGGAAAGCGGGTGGCGCGGTTGGCATTAACAACCCAATAATCCACGCCGAACTCTTGTTCCACGCGCTTGACCGTCTCCTCACTAAGCTGTTGATACACAGCTTTCCAGAGGCTACTGTTGTTATAGATCGACTTATGCAACTCCCCCCGGAAGAAACGCTTCCTTAAGGCGGGTTCTGCCAACGAAACTATATCAAGCCCTAGTATCCGCAGTCGAGACACCCAGTGTTTGATATATGAGGGCGCTGGTAGAGTAACCGCCTCATCCCTTTTAAGCACAAATACTGCCCTTTCAGAAAGGACACGAAAGTGTGACCATTCTAACGGTACAAGAAACGAGTCTGTAGGAGGTGTATGTCGTTTTGCCCATTGTGCTATCGGCACATACTCTGGTGTACCGGGGTTCACCAGCACACTTCCGCGTTGATAAGCAGCAATCATCCCTATCACAGCTACCAAAGCGACATATTCATATAGCAATATCCGCGAGAGCGTAGACGCGTCAATAGCGAAGTGTAACCGAGGTCGGAAGTACCAAACTGTTAACGGTGCAGCGCTCAATAAAATAGCGGCTTGGATAATCGCTGGGGGATATTCCTTAATACACAGGAGCCTCCACAGAGCAAAGCTAAAACCCCAGACCAGCGCACAAAAAATAACCTTCAGCGAATGCTCCTTGCGAAGTGCTTGCTCTAAGCCAACTCTTGCAAGACATACTATGATAATACCAGAACTGGCAAACCAGAAATCCGTCGCCCTGACCGGCTGAAACGATACCAGTAACCGACTTCTAACAAAATAACCAGCACCAAAAGCCAGCGAAACCCAAAACAGGAATACCCCGGCCCACACGAGAGATAACCGTGCACACAGATAAGCTTGACGACGCAGAACCAACGATAGTACAACTACTACCACGAGGAACAAAGTCGCCAAAACAATGCTTGACGCTGACCACGTGAGTGGAAACACATGATATCCCTGCGTCGCGTAGATTACAGCAATCCACGTGTTCCAGTCCTCGACCGTTTGATGGGCGTTTAAGGTGGCCCACCAGAGGGAAGGTAGCGATATAACGAACATGAGTAACAACGCTCTCGTCCACTTGGAAGGCGGATTACGCAAGGGCTCAACCCCAAGCCATGCCGCCCCAAAATACAAAAGTGCAGCTACCGCATAGATGATGTTCAGATAGAATACTAAACCCGTCAACACAGCCCAGAAAACGTGTTTTTTCCTCACAAACGCTGCCGCTGCAAAGAGTAAAACCGCGATGGCCAAACTGCTATGCTCATAATAGGGTCTGACAATTGTTCCTCCTCCAATAAGAGGCTTTGGTTGCAAAGCAAAAACAAGTGCACCCGCCAAGCCTACTGCAGGCAAGGAAGGCACTAGAGCTGTAGCAAAACTGTACGCCGCAATAACCAGCAGGAGCTTGCTCAGTATGTAGAGAACCAAGAGCAAATTATCTAAGGGTACGTATCTGCTCAAGAAGGCAACAGCGTACCAGTGAGGGGAGCAATTATATCTGGTCGCGTCCACCAGGGGGTCATTCGGAAACAGACCGGGTTGGTTAATCCGAAGCACCCAAGGCAGCTGCACAGGGTGGTTCCACCCAAAGCGGTCATATCCGCCAATCAAAAGTAGCAACACCCATGTGAACAACAGCAGGAAGATATTTGCGTACCGTTCTCTCATTGGTCATTGAGCAAGTTACTTACCACTTCCACCAATCTCTTTCCATCCACGCTCCAATTATACCGTTCCTCAACCGCCTTGCGCCCGTTCACGCCCATCTGCGCCCGTAGCTTGGGGTTGCGCAACATCAATACCTTCTCCACTAAATCTTCGGCATCCTGCGAACGGAACACGAGTCCACATCGGTGCGTCTCCACCACCCGTTTCATCGGTCGGCAGTCGGATACCAGCACCGGCTTGCGAAACGCCATATAGTCATACAACTTATTTGGCATGGTGTTGTGGGTATGCTCCGAGGCGTGTGAGCCGTCGTAGCCTACGTGCGCGCGATACACGAACGCCATCAAGTCCGCCTGCCAACCCATGAAGTAAACAGTGTCGGTGACGCCTCTCTGCTCAGCTAGTGCCTGCAACCTGTCCATGACCTTTCCCGTGCCCACCACCGTCCAGCGAACATAACCTGCCTGACGTTCCTTCAAGAGCGCTGCCGCCTCGATCAGCGTGTCGATGCCACGGTAGAAATGTACGTTGCCAGCGTATACCACTTCCAATCCCTCTGTAGACGGTTGCCACTCGGCTTTCTCTCCGTACTGGGCATACAGGGCGTCCAGTTCCTCCAGAACAGGGGTGTTCTCTACCACCTCAATCCCTTCCGTCGTGCTGCGCAAACGTGCCACCCGCTCGACGTGTTCTGGCACCACCACCAGGATGCGGTCGGCGGCGCGAATACTCGCTCGCTCTACCAGGCGCGCCAGCGCAATGTTGCGGACGAAGAAGTTCACCACCGCTCGCTTCTGCCCTTCCCACTGACGCCACACAGCCAGCACTGCGGGGTAGTTCTCGGCCATGTCGAAGATCACAGGCACTCCATACCGCTTACCCACCGCCGTCGCCGCCAGCACGAGCGGCATGTCGCGCACGATGAGCAGCTGGCAACCGTCCTTCACTACCAGGTCACGAATCGCTGTGCGCCAGACGGGGTTGATATGGTAGGGTAAGGTCAAGGGAGCCCGCCACTTTTCGGGGGCTCTGTCCAGCAAGCGACGTATCTGTAATCGGCTGCGCCACTCTTCCCCGCGCTGACCGAACAGATGGGCGTAGGGGTGCGCTGCACCCGGCTCGTTTACCCTCTTGATGTTGCGCGCCAGCACGATGACCTCGAACCCTGCCTTCGCGAGGGTATCGGTCATCTTCACCACGCGGATGTCTGGGTATGCGCCGAAGTAGATGAAGCCGATGCGCGAGGTCATCACAGAAACCTCAGCCTGCTCTTCACTCGCGCCCACTCGCCCGTTATCCACAGCGCGAACATCGCCTCGCTGAACCGCCCGCGGTGGTCTACGCACGCCGCTTCATGCACGTCCACCCGCTTCAGACGATACAGGTCGTCGCCTGCCATATTCCAGTCCGGTACTGTGGTGACGGCAGTTCTATACCCTGCCTCCTCCGCCAGCTGCACTACCCTGTCGTTGTGGTCACCGTTTGGATAAGCAAAGTGCTTTACCGGTCGCCTTGTCAACTCCTCTAGTATCCTTTTGCTTTCCCCAAGCTCTTCTATCACTTTATCAGGCAACTCGCGCGTGAGCTGAGGATGGTTCACCGTATGCGCCCCGATGGTTATCGCGTCCCCTGTCGTTTGCTGCACCTGCTCCCAACTCATAAACCAGTCTTTCGGTAAGCGTTCCTCGCGGAAGCCGCGTTCGTCAGCCATGCTACTCCACAACCGCTCGATACCCGCAATGTCTAACGCTTTCAGGCGACTGATAGCCGTATCCGCATCGGAGAACGGTTCATACTCTCCCAGCTCATGCGCCAGCGTCTTCAGCAAATGGGGCTTCTCTCGCAGAAGAATGCGCCAGCGCACGTACCAGGGCAACTTGCCTTCCAGCACGCAAGTGGTCACATACACCGTCGTCTTCACGCCCAAAGCCGTTGCCTGTTGGTAGAAACCCGCCCAGCCGTCATCACTAGTGATGACTACCGCCCGCCCATCCCCGGCCGAACCGTTGCGCAGTCGCTCTTCAGCCTCGTCCATGCTAATGATTTCGAAACGCTCCCGAAGCCACTCGACCTGCCGGCGGAAAGTCTCTGGCGTGGTGCAGAGGACAGGAAACAGGCGAAAGCGCTCATCCTGCTTTGCAGTAACTTCGTGATACATAAGGAGAAGGATACCATAATTTGCCAGCCACAACTGTCTCTTATTACTATAGATATATCTCGCCACTAGGTTTTTTACAAATGACTGGAGTGCCATCCGTGCCTTCACTCAAGTAACCTCCGCTAGCACCCGACGATCGAGTCAAACGTACCCTCCGACCTTCTGCTTCTCAAAACCCGCGCAGGTACGCCTACCGCAATACTCCAAGCGGGAATAGGCTTCGTAACCACAGACCCTGCGCCAATAACACATTCCTCCCCAACATCTGCCATAATAATCGATCCTTCTCCGATCCAGCTGCCCCGTCCGATGCGTACGGCAGTTTTGGTCCCACCCTGCAGGGCAATAGGAATATCAGTACGCTCAAAGTGGTGAACATGTTTTCCAGAAGTTATACTGACATGACTTGCAATCAATACGTAGTCCTCGATATTCGCCCAACCGATAGTACAGTAAGAGCCGATATAAACATTCTTGCCAAGCGTCACCCTAGGGTCACTGAAAAGCGTCCCCATCTCTACCCTTACTTGTCCATCACAACCTTGTGATATCCAGCGTAACACCGCTACGCGAACCAAGCTCCCCAAGGTTCCTGGCAACCACGCAACCAGATCGAACGCTGTGCAAAAGGCAGCAGAGCTCTTCCCCGTAGCCCACCACCACAGGGCTATCGGAAAAGTCAGAACTTGCGCCCCAAACATCACCGTTTTTCTGAGGAACCTTTTCATAATGTACCCTCCGCCCGGATGTACCACTCAACGGTCTTTCGTAGTCCCTCTCCAAAAGGTACCAGCACCTGGTATCCTAAATCCCTCTGTGCTTCGGCGATAGACGCCTCCGAATGCTTGACATCCCCTGCGCGAGGCGGTAGGTACTGCACCTCCAGCTGGCGCCCGAATATCGCCTCCAGCTGGCGTATCAGCTCATTCAGCGTGTAGCGTCCCCCGCAGGCGACGTTGTACACCTTGCCTACCGCCTGAGGCGACTCCATCGCCAGCAGGTTCGCCTGCACCACGTTGTCGATGTAGGTGAAGTCACGCGACTGCTCGCCGTCGCCGAACACGGTCAGCGGTTCTCCTTTTAGCGCGGCGGTGATGAACTTCGGGATGACGGCGGCGTATTGCGAGTGCGGGTTCTGGCGTGGTCCGAACACGTTGAAGTAGCGCAGGCTCACCGTCTCCAGCCCATACACGCGCGTGAACACCTGGCAGTAGTATTCTGCCACCAGCTTGCTCACTGCATAGGGAGACAGCGGATTGGGCAGCATGGTCTCCACCTTCGGTAGAACAGGTGTATCGCCATAGGCGGAGGAGGACGCGGCGTACACCACCCGCTTCACAACCGCATCGCGTGCCGCCATTAGCACATTGAACGTGCCCGTGATGTTTACCTCATGCGTCGTACGCGGGTCTTCCACCGAGCGCGGCACCGAGCCTAATGCTGCTTGATGAAACACCACCTGCACACCCTGCATCACTTCGTGTAGAAGCGCGGTATCGGTGATAGAACCTTTGATAAACGTGATACTGTTCATCAGGTGCTCGAGGTTCTCCTCTCGCCCCGTGGAGAGGTCATCCAGCACGATCACCTCGTGCCCCAGTTCCACCAGTTTTTCCGTAATATGCGAGCCAATGAACCCCGCCCCACCGGTAACAAGCACTCTCATTTGCCCCTCCTTATCCGATAATTTCTATTCAATTTCACCCTTGCGTAGTATCATGTTGCGTGGTTGATAAAAAGCTCTCGTATTAGCGGAACCTGCCCAATCAATGGCAGATTCTTGACGGTGCGATAGCGCAGGAAATCGATAAAAACGTTTCGCTCACGCACCGCCTCAGACAAGATGGTTTCAAACTTTCTTACAGACATCCTGTTTAGTCCCCCTTCCACCTCTTCAAACCGCCTCGCCCCATCGCTACGATAGTCCGCTCGGACCTTCATAATTGTCCCTTCCTTAAATATCAGATGGTACCAGGGAAGGCCGGTCATAAACATCCCGTGTCCTCCGTGCGGTGAGTACCAGAGGGGACCAAAGGTTATGATTGCTTTACCACCCGGCTTCAAGTAATCCAGCATAGACCATAATATCCCCTTGGGGTCTAAATAGTGCTCGAAGCTGTTCAGAGAAACAACGACATCAAAAGAGCCTTTATAATCTTCCGGCAGAGAGGGACAGTAGAACTCTACCTGTTGCAAAACACCTTGTTCCTTCGCAATCTCGCGTGCTCTATTCACATATCTTGGTACGATATCAACCCCAACAGCTTTCGCCGCACCAAGCTGCTTAGCGAAGGCAACAACCTGATAGCCGTATCCACAGCCAAAGTCCAACACCACTTTGCCATTAATCAACGCATCGAGGTCGGGGACTTCTTTTCTCAGGAAGGTTAAGGCTGTTTCTATCGTCCAGCCTTCTTCTTCATAAGAAGTATCCCGCCGAGGGTCCTTGCAAAACTTCCGAAAGAGCCATTCAGAACCTATCATGGGACACAAAACCTCCTACCGTTGTGTATACTTCCTCTTTTTCCAATTCTCCACCGCCGCCTGCAGCGCCCGCTCCCACGCCTCCGCCTGCTTCTCTACGGTGAAGTTCTCCAGCAGATGTCTATACGCATTTTCGGCGCGGCGGCGCGCCTCCTCAGGGTTCGATAGCGCCTCCCGAATCGCCTGCGCCAGCGCGTGCGGGTCGCGGGGGGGAACCAGCCATCCCGTCTCCCCGTCTTTCACCAGTTCGGGTACTCCCCCTACCGCCGTTGCCACCACGGGTGTCTTATAAGCAAATGCTTCGAGAATGACGTTCGGCATGCCTTCGGTGAGCGACGGAAGAACAAACAAGTCCAGTGCAGAAATCAGCTGGGCACCGTTGGGAACTTCACCAATAAAACGAACTGTTCGCAATAGTTGGGATGTCTTCACAAGCTGCTCAAGAAACTTTCTCTCTGGTCCCTCCCCTGCAAGAACCACGCTAGCTGGCAGTGAATCTTCAGACAAGATAGAAAGGGCTCGTATCAGGTATTCGTAACCTTTCTCCTTGCTCAACCTGCCGACGGAACCTATCAACACGCTGTCGCAGGGCAGCGACAAATGCTCGCGCCATTGCTGGGGGTGAACAGCCTCTGGAAGACGCTGAGTATCTATTGCATTCGGAATCCACCATACCTTTTCTGCCGGGACTCCATATCGTCTAGCTATCTGTTTTTGAGTAGGCGAAATGGCAACAACGAGGTCGTGTCTGCGGAGAAAAAGTTTGTCCATCCATTCATACACCCGAACGTGCCAGGTGTGTCCCGTCCATCCACGCAAGACCTCTATGCGGGGAACAATGTCTGTGAAGGCTGTTAATATGCCAGCTTTGTAACCCGTGGCGCACACGACATCGGGAGAAATGTGGTACAGAACCTCCCTGAGAAGTCGGATGCTTTTGAAAAGGTTGTATCTCTCCGGCATCCAGATGGCTTCTGCAGCAAACCCCCTTTCTCGAGCAGCACGAATAAGGGTAACTTCCTCTTCACGCATGTTGAGGTCGACGAGTATCGCTCGCCAGACAACCGTATGCCCCCTAGACCTCAAGCCTTCGGCGATCTGCAGCCCCTGTTTCTCTGTGCTGCTAACATAGGCAGTGATACCCCCTGGCTGGATGAACAGTAGCTTCATTCTTCAATAACCTCTTTCGCTTAAGAAACCGATTCCAAACACGTCATCCGCCCATTCTAGCAGGGCATTGATGAAAACCTCCCCCATAAATCGGCGCGCGTTGACGTAACCGTTTTGTATCAGCCGTCGCCTAAGGTGAGGACGTTTGATCACCGCTTCTATTCCATCAGCAAGAGCCTCAGGGTCTAAAGGAGGAACCAACAAGCCCGTTACTCCATCCAATACGACGTCAACGATGCCATCTACCCATGTTGCTACAACGGGCAGCCCCCGAGCCATCGCCTCGTAGTAAACACGTCCCAATCCCTCATGGATCGATGGGAGCGCAAAGATGTCCGCAGAACAGTACAGGCGATGTAACTCTGAATCACTAACCCCTCCATGCAAACACCAGGTGCCTGTCTTCAATGTTCGTTCCGCCCTCTGTGTCAGGAACTCTTTCTCTGGGCCGCTACCGACGATACCTAAATGCACCTTCATGCCTTTGCGCTGAAGAATGCCTACGGCATCTATTAGCGTATGGAGAGACTTCATGTGGTCGAGTCTTCCCACCGAGAACACTCTATATGGTGGAGACAGGCACGTATCTTCGCGAGGGAAAAAGTCAGTTTCAAATAGTGACCCGCATGGCAACGTCATCAGATTGTGTTGGTTTCGCCTCGTAGAGTATCGAACCCTCAAAAAGTGCGATACCGCTACAGCGGGAGTCGTTTCAATAATCCTCTCTACCTCACGCTCATGCCACTTTGCCACGGCGAACGCGATTAGCTTCTTGATCTTCCCCATACGCTTCGTACGGCGTATCACCGCGACAGGGTCTCCCACGATCTCCACGAAAACAGGGATAGACCTGCGTTGCATTTCCCGCCAGAGCACAGTGCCATAGGCGCCAGGGTAGCGTAGCCACAGGCAGTCTACATAGTGCGCCTCGCTAAAACGCCGGAGCCTATCCCGCAGGGGCACGGCTACTCTGCGTGCCTGTTCGAATCGCTCGAAATACGGCAGTTCATACACGGTCACATTGGCAGATATGGGGTACTGCAGGTGCGCTAGTGGTTCTACCGTAGTGGGTGCTATCAAGTGCACCTGTATCTGCGGAAACTTCTCCTCCAATACCTGCAGGTAGCGTCCTAAACCACCACTCGTGTAATACCTCCCCTGCTCATCGCGATAGCAGGCGGTCGCGTAGTAAATGCCCAAAGTCTTCATTGCTCATACCCTAACCACGATAACTTTCGGAATGTGCTCTACCAACGCTCATCTCCCACAGCGGCTACTCTATCAACGACGTAACCACTTCTCGAATTTGAGACCGCAGTCGGTCTAGCGAAAAGCGCTCTTCGGCGAGCTGGCGTGCTCTTCTTCCGTAGGCTTCCAGACGCTCTCTGTCAGCAATTAGCGCTTGGATAGCCTCAGCCCACTCTTCAGGCGTGCTGTGATAGGACATCAGTAGACCACTCCCTTCGTGCTCTACCGCTTCGCCTACAGCCCCGATATCTCGAGCAACCGTTGGAAGACCACATGCCGCTGCTTCGACTAATACATTTGGGAAGTAGTCGAATCGCGTCGGGAAGACAAAAAGCCAGCTCGCCTGATAGTGTCGGATGAGTTCTAGCAGGTCCGAGTGGCTCAGACCGCGCACCACTTTGACACGACCATGATCTTTGTAGGATAGCGCTTTAGCGTCATTGGAGATTATCGATACCTCATGCTCGAGTTGTAGAAAACGAATCACTTCGCACAGAAAGTCCCCTCCCTTCCGTATGAAGTCGTTGCCTACGAAAAGCAGACGGGGGATATCAGCCCGTATCGCTGGATCAGGTCTCCACACCTCGAGGTCTATGCCTGGGCGTACAACTGTGATGCTAGCTGGCAATATCCCAAGTGTGTCACGCAAGACGCTAGCAAGATTCTCCGTCATGGGGCACCATCTTTCAACCTTAGGCACTATTTGAAGCATGACAACGTGCCAAAATTGGGACAATCT
>VSSL01000281.1_pt1 | contig 15107 bp, 17 predicted proteins | sample 4557531 | NCBI WGS metagenome assembly VSSL01 (sample SAMN10986726, study PRJNA523729) | hot springs metagenome | isolation source: hot springs | place: India:Timba, Gujarat | collected 2018-05-31 | reverse complement strand
TTTTCAATAACCGAACCATGCCACCCATTGCAATTCTCATCCCGATTTTCCTCCTATCGAGAACCTTTGGTGTGATTGATACCTATGTGGCTCTCATTGTCCCGTACTTATCTTTTTTGCTTCCATTTGCCATTTGGATGTTGATCGGTTTCTTCTCCGCAGTACCTAGGGACATGGAAGAAGCAGCACTGGTTGATGGTGCTACTCATATGCAATCGTTGTTTTATATTGTTTTTCCTATTGCGGCCCCGGGCATTGCAGCTACAGGCATACTTTGTTTCCTCTTTGCTTGGAACGAGTTTCTCTTGGCATTAGTTCTGACAGGAAACGCTACACGTACGTTACCGGTGGCAGTGGCCAATTTTCTAACTCATCGCGGGGTGGATATCGGAGGATTAAGTGCTGCCACGATGGTCATGATCATACCCGTTATGTTGCTTGCCTTTTCGATTCGTGGATACCTTGTCCGTGGTCTTAGTTTAGGAGCGATCAAATGACGATACCTGGAGATGGGGATTGTGATTCCCCCGTTGGAAAGGAGGTGGCTCAAGAAGAACAAGTAAAGAACGCTTACGATTCTGCGTTACATAATGTCCAGGAGAATGCTCAACAGTTGATCGCCAGAGAAGGAAAGGAGAAAAGGAGATGTTTGCGCCAGTTCATTCCAATAAGTCGCTCTGGGTATGGGTGAGCCTGTTGGTGATTATGACCCTGGTTTTAACCAGCTGCCAACCCCGGCCGACCCCGTCCCAGCCAGTGGAGAAGACTCAACCACCCACGGTTGAGGAAGTCCGGACAGAGGAAGCAAAGCCGGCAAGACCCTTCGAAGGAGTAACCATTAATCTCTTACAGGAGACGGTGCCGGATCTGGAGTACTTCAAGAAGTTTCTCCCGGAGTTTGAAGAGAAGACCGGTATCAAGGTGAACATCGAAGAGGTAACTTACACGGCTATGCATGAAAAGCTTGTCCCGCAACTTTCAGCTGGACCCAAGGCTGGAGCCTATGATGTGATCATCGTGGACAAGCAATGGGTGGGAGAATTCCTATGCGCCGACTGGTTGCTGCCGCTTGACGATTACATCAAGCGCGATAATTTCGACACCAGCGTCTATGTCCCTGCAATGTTTGAGATGCTGGGCGAGGTAAACGGCGTCACCTACATGCTGCCCTTCTACAACTACACAATGGGACTTGTGTACCGGACAGATATCTTCGAGGATCCCCAACTAAAGGCTGAATACCAAGAGAAGTTTGGTAAGCCTCTAGAGGTCCCGAAGACTGTGGAAGATTATGTTGAAGTAGCCAAGTTCCTCACTCGTGACACAGACGGAGATGGCAAAATCGACATTTATGGTGCTGCCATGCAACTTGCTCGCTTTCCCGCGTATGCTGAGTACACACACCTTCTCTTTGGTTTAGATGGATGGTACTACGATGAGAACTGGAAGGCAGCGGTCAATGGTGAGAAGGGGATAAAGGCCATCAACTATCTCATTGATCTATACAAGAACGCCACCACGGAAGCTGCGACGGGCTACTTCTTCAACGAACAGATTGAATTCTTCAATCAGGGCAAGGCTGCGATGATCATCACCTACTCGTGGGCGCCTGTCTTGATTGACAATCCCGAAAAGTCTCGCGTTGCTGGGAAGATCGGGATTGCATTGACCCCTGGAGGCCATGGAATGCAGGGCGGATGGGGTTGGGCTATTCCACGCAGCGCTCCCAACCCCGATGCAGCGTGGGAGTTCCTCAAGTGGGTAGAATCCTTTGAGATCGCAAAGAAACGTGCCTTAGAAGGTGGAGCTCCTACTCGCACGGATATCTTCAATGACCCCGATGTCCTTGCCAAATGGCCATACCAGAAGCTGATTGGTGAATGGGTTAAGACTGGTAAACCGTTCCCGATCCTCTGTCGTTCACAAGAGATAGTGGATACGCTATCGCTTAATGTATCAGAGGCTTTGGCTGGGACCAAGGATCCTGTGGCCGCAATGAATGATGCTGCGGCTGTTCTGAATGACATTACTGTAGGTGATCCCTTGATTAAGAAGTGAGTTTAGTCTGTGTGCACGGGCGGTGAGAGGAAATAATACATGTTCTCTCATCGCCCGTGCCCTGGAATGTTTTCAAGAAGGTGTATTGGGTTTCATAGTAATTATGGAAAGGAAAAAGAATTTCCTAGAATATAAGCATTTATTGGTTCTTCCATCGATCATCGCCATGGTGGTGGTGTTGGTCTTTCCATTGGTCTACTCATTAAGCACCAGCATGACGCGTTACATGCTAAATAGACCCGATCTCCGATATTTTTATGGTTTAAATAATTTTAAGGAGGTGATACTCAATCCAAGGACTCACCAAACATTATGGGTAACGATTAAATTTGCTTCCGCAGCATTATTGCTTGAATTAGTCATTGGGTATCTTCTCGCATCTTCGCTAATAAAGATATCGAAATTTCGCAATGTTATTATCTCCATCCTAATGGTTCCGATGATGATCTCGCCTATAGCTGTTGGTCTTATATGGCGTTTATTGCTACATCCCGATTTAGGTATTGTAAATTATGTCTTGGATGTTATAGGAATTGGGGGACGCAATTGGCTGGCGCTTCAATCAACTGCTCTTATGACGGTGGTGTTTATTGAGGTCTGGCAATGGACACCGTTTGTAATGATCCTTTTATACGCAGGTCTACTATCCATGCCTGAGGAGCCATTCGAAGCGGCCACAATTGATGGGGCAAGTGGGTTTCAGCGTTTCTACTACTTGACCCTCCCATTTCTACGATATGTGATTGTTGTAACCGCTACCTTGCGCACTATTGATCTCTTAAAAACCTACGACTTGATATTCATCTTAACTCGAGGAGGGCCAGGCTCCTCGACAGAGACTTTTGGTTTTTATGTCTTCTATCTTGGCTTTATTAAGCTCAACCTCGGTGAGGCTGCTGCCGCCTCTTATTTATTTGCAATTGTTATTGCTGTGATCACAGGCTTTCTTTTCAGCCGCTTATGGCGAGCAGAAGAATGGACACATTGATTTAGGAATTTGTAAAATGAGCAGGAATACCCCTTTAGTCCTCGCAATGGATATTGGCACAACTGCAATCAAAGTGGGCCTGTTCTCGATTGATGGGGATTTGTTGAAAGTTGCAACCCGTGAGCAGGAGCTTATTATTCGAGAAGGGGGTTGGGTTGAGCAGTCTCCAATAAAATCATGGCAATTAGTGGCGGATGCCACAAAAGAGGTAACCCAAAATTTCTCGCCCAATTTGGTAGAGGCGATATCTTTGAGTGTACAGCGTGGCACCGTCATCCCTGTGGATAAAACCGGTCAACCTCTAACGAATTTTATTGTGTGGATGGATAAACGTGGTCTTAAGTTCACGGAAGAACTTAGTAGCGTCATTGGTTCTTCTCGTTATTACGCAATCTCTGGTCATCCCATTAGTTATATCACTGGTATTACTAAGCTCCTTTGGCTTAGGAAGTGGGCAATGGAAACCCATTCCCCCATTGCAATAATTGCCCCGCCGGAGACACTTTTCCTAAAATGGTTGGGCTGTGAAGATTTTGTAGGCACTCATTCAACCGGCACCTACCTGTTTCCCTTCGACATTGATAGAAAAGAGTGGAGCAGAGAAATTGCTAGCCAATTAGATTTTCCTCTCGATTGGCTTCCGAGTCTGGTTACTTCTACGGAGGTAGTTGGTCGGTTGTCCTACAAGGCCGCACAAGATTTAGGTTTAGCAGCGGGCACCCCTCTTGTGCCGGGTGGTGGCGACGGCCAGTGTGCCGCTGTGGGATGTGGAGTCATTGAACCTGGCCAGTGCATGATTAATGTGGGGACGGGTGCTGGGGTGCAAACTTACTTGACCAAACCCCTAAGGGATCCAAACCAGATATTGAATTGCGCTGCTCATGTCGTTCCTTATGGCTGGGAGATGGAGGGCCATACCCAAGCATCAGGGGCTGTCTTTCGATGGTTTAGAGATGAATTCGGGATAGCTGAGATGGCTATTCAAAGAGTGTCGAATGTTGATGCTTTTGACTTGCTCGTCGAACAAGCGTTGATGGCACCTCCGGGATGCGATGGATTACTCTGTTTGCCCTTGTTTAATGGGAGCACTGCGCCGATAATGGATCAACAAGCTCGTGGTGTTCTTATTGGGCTATCTCTTGGACATAAGCGTAGCCACGTGATAAGGGCGATTTTGGAGGGAATTAGTTTGGAAATTCGATGGATGCTAGACTCTATCATCCAGAGCGGCGCTGCTATTGAGCAAATCCGTTTAGTTGGTGGCGGAGCCCGCAATGTCCATTGGAATCACATTCACGCAGATATCCTGAAGAGGCCCGTGTACACATTGCACGTAACCGATTCCGCTTTGGTCGGTGCAGCCATTTGTGCTTCTGTAGCGATTGGACGTTATAATAACTTCGCTGAGGCGGTTAATGCTTACGTTAAAATAAAAGACATTATTGAACCTCGGGGAGAAAGCGCAGACACCTATGAACATGCCTATGCTACTTACAAGGAATTATTCTTTATGCTTAGTAAAAGTGACTTTTTTAAGAGACTTCAGCAACCCAGATTTGAGCTATGACCACTAAGGTTGTGATCTTTTCTGACTTTGATGGCACAATGACCTGTGAAAATGTCCTTACGCTGTTGTATAAGCGGTTTTCCAAATCAGATTACCAAAAGTATGTTACCCAGTGGGATGAAGGTGAAATTAGCACTCAAGAGGAGATTGAGGCCTGTTTTAGTGGCATAACCGCCACTTTTGAAGAGATGGAGTCTTTGCTTGACCAATGTACTCTGCGCCCTGGTATACCCGAGTTCCTAGGTTATTGTCACGAAAAGGGGTACTCTTTCTGTGTACTTAGCGATGGACTTCGGTGGTATATAGACTACATCCTACAAAGAAATGGACTGAACAACATTCTTGTTTATGCCAATGAGATATTTTGGGAAAACGGCAATTATCGTTTTCTCTTCCCTTGGTTCGATCCACGCTACCCTCTTAGAGGCACCTCGAAAGCGACCATCATCTCTCAGCACAAGGATGAGAGGAATAAGGTGATTTTTATTGGCGATGGAGTCAACGATCTCGAAGCTGCGAAAGTGGCAGACTTTGTCTTCGCTCGTGATCGCCTTCTAGAAAGTATGTTGGACCAAGGGATGAAAGCAGAGGAGTTCGAAGATTTTTTTGAGGTACAAAGGAAGATCGATTTGCTGGATGGTGAATTTTGGCCGGATCGAGGAACTCATGAACCTGATTAGGGTTATAATAAGATAAACTGACTCAAGCGATGATGGTATGTTATCCAAATGCTTCTCCATCTTTGCCGAGTGAGCCATCCGCATGGGTTGATATGCCCCAGCGAAAGGAGAGAGTATGACTATCCAAATCAGCGCCCAAAACAAAGTATTGCCCAATCACACCGAAACCTATGCCACCTTCCGCTCTTATATTCCCAAACCCCCTGAAGAAGAAGCCCACCTACGCCATATCCTACGATTTTATATAGCCCGTGCCTTGCTCAAGCGCGGCGAGACCGATGTTTTCGTCTTGCCACAGGTGACCCTGGGCGAGAAGCAGCTGCGTGTAGATGTAGCTGCCGGCCAAGCGGGGAAATATACGTTGGGAATTTGCGAGCCGGAGTCGGTCACCCCCGAAACTGAGGAGATCCTCGAGGCCCTTAAAGATGTCGAAGGGGTGGATGTCATCGTAGTGCATTCCCGCTATGGGAGTTCGGGGAATGTGCTGACGCGCTTCCAGAAACAACTGGCGGACAAGAAGTTCAGCTTGTTGGCCGTTGTTCCCCCGCCCTTCGACGATGTGTATGAGTATGATATTTGGATGTTTGAAACCACTTTCCGTAACCTTTTTGAGAGCAATTAAGAATGCCGAGTAGCACTTCTACGAGCGGTTTCTACAAAATCGTGGTGGCATGCGGAACAGCTATCGCCACCTCCACCCATGTTGCCTTGAAGATCAAAGAACTTTTGGAAGAACGCGGTTTGAAGGTGCATACCATTCAATGCCGCGTGCCGGAAGTGCCCAGTTTTGCCCCCGATGCCGATTTGGTAGTGGCGACGGCTCAAGTGCCGTTCGACTTAGATATCCCCGTTGTAGATGGCATCCCCTTTCTCACCGGCATAGGAATAAAGGAGGTGATTGACCAAATCGAAGCGCATTTAAAATCCCGCTCACCCTAATTGTTCGATCTTTCAATTCACCATAATTTTCTAACCTGTGAGGAGATGCAAGTTATGGAAACCATTAAGGCTATATTCGATTTTCTGACCGGGCTTGGTTCGCCGGTCATGCTGCCGATCATCATCTTCATCCTGGGTCTTATCCTGGGGCAGAAGGTCGGCCGCGCTTTTGTCTCGGCGCTCACCGTGGGCGTCGGTTTCATCGGCCTCGGTCTGGTGATCACCTTGCTCTTCCAGGCCCTCGGGCCGGCCACCGAGGCTTTGGTGAAGGCCACGGGCATCCAGCTTACCTCACTCGATGTCGGCTGGGGCGTAGCCGCCGCTATTGCCTTCGGCACGGTGGTCGGCTCCCTGGTCTTCATTGTGGCGTTGGGCGTCAACCTCATCATGCTGTTCTTTAACTTCACCAAGACGCTCAACGTGGATATGTGGAACTACTGGCACTATGCCTTCACCGGCTCGCTGGTCTACCTGGTGAGCGGCGGGAACCTGCTCCTCGGCCTGATCGCTGCGGCGATTCATGCCATCGTCGCCCTGCTTATCGCGGACTGGGTCGCCAAGGATGTGCAGGAGTTCTTCCGCATTCCGGGTGTGTCCATCCCACAAGGGTGGGCGATCACTAGCGTGCCCATCATTAAGGCCCTGAACTGGGTGGTGGAGCGCATCCCTGGCCTGCGCGATGTCTACTGGGATTCCGAGGGGATGCAGAAGCGATTGGGTGTCTTCGGCCAGCCGATTGTGATGGGCGCCATCCTCGGTTTGCTCTTCGGCCTCATCGCCTACGGGTTCAGCACCAAGGTGCTGCTCTTGGCGGTTCAGATGGCCGCCGTGATGTTGCTCATCCCGCGCATTATTGCCATCTTCATGGAAGGCTTGACACCCCTCTCCGAGGCGCTCGCGCCTTCATGCAGAAGCGCTTCGCCGGCCGTGAGTTCTACATCGGCTTGGATTCCGCCATCCTGATCGGTCACCCGATCACCATCGCCGCCGGTATCCTGCTCATCCCCATTACGCTGCTCCTGGCGGCCATCCTGCCCGGCAATACCACCCTGCCGGCTGCCGACCTGGCGGCAACCGCCTTCTTCATCTGCATGGTGCCGCCGCTCACGCGAGGGAACTTCTTCCGCTCGCTGCTGTACGGCACCATCATCATGATCATGGTGCTGTACATTTCGAGCACCTTTGCTCCGTTGCTCACCCAGATCGCCAACAACATTGGTTACCAGATTCCTGAGGGGGCGGTGCAAATCACCGGTCTCTCCGGCGGCAACTGGATTGCCTGGGTGCTCACCACCATCACTCGCCTAATCTTCGGCGGCTAGCATCGTACGCCTCTCTCGGATAGGGGGAGGGGCCAAGGCTCCTCCCCCATCCTATCTTTGCCTATCTTTCTTTCGTAAGGACAAGCCCATGGGTCAGCCGGATTGGAGTTTATTGGAACAACTTTGTGCTATCCATGCTGTCTCCGGGCGCGAAGACCGCATGACTGCCTATGTGCGCGATCTGGTGCGTCCCTTGGCCGATGAGGTCAGCGTGGATAACCTCGGTAATGTCGTTGCGATGGTGCACGGCACGGAATATCCCCAGCATCGCCTTATGCTTCAGGCCCATATGGACGAGCTCGGGCTCATTGTGCGGTACATCACGCCCGATGGCTTCTTGCTCATCGAACGCGTGGGTGGCATGCCGGAAAAGAGCCTGTTGGGGCAGCGTGTGGACGTACTCACCGACGACGGTCGCCTTGTCCCCGGGTACGTGGGCACGAAATCGCATCATATCACCACCGCCGAGGAGAAATTCAAAGTGCCCACCGTGCATGATATGTTCATTGATGTCGGCCTCACCAGCAAGGAAGAAGTCGAAAAGGCGGGTATTCAGGTTGGCGACCCGGTCACCTATCACCCAAACTTCCACCGCTTTGGGGATGGCCTGATCTGCTCCAAAGCCCTGGATAACCGCGTGGGGGTGTTCGTGCTCTTGGAGGTGCTCAAAGCCTTTGCCGAACAGCGTCCACCTTCTACCCTTGTTTTCTCCTTTACGGTGTTAGAGGAGTTCAGCATTCGTGGCTCTCTGCCCACCGTACGAGCAACCAAGCCACACGCCATTCTCTCCATAGACATCACCATCGCCACCGACACACCTACCGATAAACCCTTGCACCCGGTGACCATGCGCAAGGGGCCGGCCATTAAGATGATGGACTTTCATGGGCGAGGGACGCTGGCCGGTCTTTTCTCATCTCCGAAATGGCGTCGCTTCATCGAAGGAATCGCTGCCCGGGAGGGCATTCCCCTCCAGCGTGAGGTAATCGTGGGCGTGATCACCGACCCAGCGCATCAACTGTACTTGGACGACAAAGGGTACATCATCGCCGCGCTCTCCATCCCCCAGCGCTACAGCCATGCCCCTACGCAAATGTGCCATGAGAACGACATCGCCCAGACGATCCACCTCGTAAAAGCCGTGGCGCAATCTTTTACCCCCGCTTTGGACCTGAGTCGCGGGTGAACCACATGATGGGAGGGTATACCCATGACATCTTGGATACAGGACCTATTTGGCGTCGCAAAACCGATCATTGGCATGTGTCACCTGCGGGCCTTACCCGGAGACCCATCTTACGATCGGCAAAAAGGGCTGGAATGGGTTTATGAGTGCGCCCGCGCAGATTTGCAGGCCCTGCAGGAGGGTGGGGTCAATGCTGTCCTCTTTTCCAACGAATTTAGCCTGCCGTATTTGACCAAGGTCCACACGGTTACCGTTGCCTGTATGGCGAGCGTGATCGCCTCGCTAAAGCCGCAGCTGCGCGTGCCTTTTGGGGTGGACGTTTTATGGGACCCCTTCGCCTCAATTGATCTGGCTGTGGCCACCGGAGCGGCATTTGTGCGCGAAATTTTCACCGGGGTTTATGGTAGCGATTTTGGCCTGTGGAACACCCAGGTGGGTGAGGTGGTGCGCCATCAGCACGCCATCGGGGCGGAACATGTGCGCCTGCTCTTTAATATTGTGCCCGAGTCGGCGGCCTATTTGGGTGACCGTCACATCTCCGATATCGCCCGTTCCACGGTTTTCAACGCCCGGCCGGATGCGCTGTGTGTTTCGGGTCTCACCGCCGGGGAGGAAATCAGCACCCAGACGTTGCAAATGGTCAAACAAGCCGTTCCGGAGACGCCGGTCTTTGCCAACACCGGCGTAAATTTGAGCAATGTGCGCGAGCAATTGGCCCTGGCCGATGGGGCGGTGATCGGCACAGCCTTCAAAAAAGAGGGGTACACTTGGAACCCCGTGGATGTGGAACGGGTGCGCGCCATTATGCAACGTGCCCGCAGCCTGGAGTAGTCTTTCTGGGTATCATGCGCATCTCTCCGTCTTTGGCCTCCGCCCCATTGGAGCACCTTGCAGGTGTTATTGCTGAGTTGGAAAGCGCCGGCGCCGATCTCATCCATTTCGATATTGAAGATGGCCATTTCGTCCCGTTGATGACCCTGGGAACGAAAATCATTGGAGATTTACGCCCCCTCTCTAAGCGTCCCTTCGATGTCCATCTCATGGTGAGCCAACCCGAAAACCTGGTGCAGGAAGTGGTGCGCTTGGGGGCCGATCGGGTCTCGGTTCATTATGAAGCGTGTCTCTACCCGCGACGGGTGCTGCGCCACATTGTCTCACTCGGCGTGCCGGCTGGCCTAGCATTCAACCCCGCCACTCCCTTGCCGGATCTGACATACCTTCTCCCCTATCTTTCCTTTGTCGTCATCCTGAGCACCGAACCTGAAATCCCCGATTGTCCCTTTCTGCCGGAAACTTTGGAAAAGGTGCGCCAGGGCAAACGCATGCCTGCTTTGGAACGCGTGGAGTGGGTGGTGGATGGTGGGATAACTCCCGAGAACGTCAAAATGGTGGCGGAGGCAGGCGCCGATACCATCGTTGTAGGGCGGGCCGTTTTCAAGGAGGGGCGAATTCGGGAGAACCTCCAGGCGCTACGAGAGGCCCTCGTTTGAAAGAGTTGCCCATGCAATATACCCTCTTTGACCTTTTACGCCCGGAGCATATCCTCATCGGTCTTAAGGCTGCCAACGCTCAAGAAGCGCTGCGCCTTCTCAACCAAGCACTGGTTGCGAGCGGCCACACCCTTCCCGAGTTTGCCGATGATGTATGGAAGCGTGAACAAGAATATCCCACCGGATTACCCACCCAACCCATTGCGGTGGCCATCCCCCACGCAGACCCTGATCACGTCCAGCGCTCAGCAGTAGCCATTGGTGTGCTGAATGAGCCGGTCACCTTCGCCCAGATGGGCAGCGATGGCTCGTTAACTTTAGCGGTAAAGGTGGTTATCCTCCTGGCCATCAAGGAACGGGAAAAGCAGGTGACCATGATCCAGCAGGTTATCTCTCTCATTCAGAACGCCCAATTGCTGGAAAACCTGTGCCAAGCTTCCGATAGCCACAGCGCCCATGAAGCCATCCGTAGCGCGTTAAAGCAGTAAAATACCACGAAAACCCTACACCTGTTGAGAGGACCATGGTGCGCACAATCCTGAGAGTGAACAACGAAGTGGGCTTGCATGCCCGCCCGGCGGCAGAATTTGTCAAGCTGGCCGGGAAATTCAAATCGGCAATCAAAGTTCGCAACGTGACGAATGACACCGGTTTGGTAGATGCCAAGAGTATCTTGAGCGTCTTAACATTAGGGGTGGAACAAGGCCACGAGATTGAATTGCAGGTGGAAGGCGAGGACGAAGGACTTGCCCTCGACGCGCTGCGCAATTTGATCGAATCGGACTTCGCCGGGGCTTCGTGAGGGCGGGAAGGCGTTCGATGAGCCCGGCATTACCTTCGCTTCGCCCGATTCGCCCTAGAGCTGATTTCTCGGGTCGGTGGCATGCCCCCTTATAAAAGCCTCGAATGGCGGGGAGCGGCGCTAAGGCTGCTCGACCAGCGCCAACTTCCCCAACGCACCGTTTATCTCGAATGCACCGACCACCATCAGGTGGCCGAAGCGATTGCGGCTATGGTGGTTCGAGGGGCGCCGGCTATTGGCGCTGCGGCCGCTTATGGCATGGCGCTTGCGGCCCAACACTCTGCGGCGCAAGATGTCCCTCAATTCATCCTGGAGCTGGAACAGGCCGCTCAGGTGCTGAACGCGGCGCGCCCCACGGCGGTCAATTTGTCCTGGGCGGTGGGGAGGGTGTTGCAACGCGTCCGGGAAGCCCCGCAGCAGCCGCTGGCAACCTTGCGCCAATTGGTGCTGGACGAAGCACATGCCATCGCCCAGGAGGATGTGCGCGCCAACCGTCAGATCGGCCTCAATGGGCTGCCGCTTATCCCCGATCCGGCCAAAATCCTGCACCATTGCAACACCGGGGCTCTCGCTACCGTGGACTACGGCACTGCCTTGGGCGTGATCCGCACTGCCCATGAACACGGCAAGCGTCTGCATGTCTACTTGGATGAGACCCGCCCCCGCCTGCAAGGCGCCCGCCTCTCGGCCTGGGAACTGCAACAACTGGGTATTCCTTACACGGTGATTGTGGATGGCGCCGCGGGGTTCCTTATGCGCCGCGTAGGAATTGACCTGTGCCTGGTGGGTGCCGATCGTATCGCCGCCAATGGGGATACCGCGAACAAGATTGGTACCTACACATTGGCAATCCTCGCTCGTGAGCATCGTGTGCCCTTTTACGTGGTTGCTCCCACCAGCACCATTGATTTCGCTCTTCCCGATGGCGAGGCGATCCCCCTCGAGCAGCGCAGTCCGGAGGAGGTTACGTGTATTGGAGCCGAGCGCATTGCCCCTGAAGGGAGCGAGGCGCTGAACTTTGCCTTCGACGTTACCCCGGCGCGCTATATCACCGCCATCATCACCGAGGCCGGCATCGCTTACCCGCCCTTCGAACGCAGCCTGGCGGCGTTGGCACACAACCTTTGAGCTCTATCCTCTTGGAAAATGTTGTCTGAGGCACCCTGCCGGCCAACCACAGGAATACCTGGCGGGTGTTCCACTCCTGTTCCATGCTAAAATATGGCGCTGAGAGGTGGTGTCCCCTCTTTCATCGCAGAATGCTTCCGTTGGTGTTGATTTAGTGGTGTTGATTGGGAAAGGAAAAAGGTATGCTAATCACCCACGCCAATCTTATTACTTGGGAAGAGCCGAATCGCATTTTGCCGCAGCACGCTCTGCTGATCCAAGAGGGGCGCATCGCTGAGATTGGTCCCCAAGAGGAGCTCCTCGCCCGTTACCCGGCTGAGCCCCAGGTGGACGCTGAAGGCCAATTTGTGATGCCCGGCAACATTTGTGCCCACACCCATTTCTATGGAGCATTTGCCCGTGGCTTGGCTATTCCCGGGCCGCCACCTAAGGACTTCCCTGAAATCCTGCAAAAACTATGGTGGCCGCTCGACCGTTCCCTGCGTGAGGAAGACATCCGGCTCTCGGCCTTGGTGATGTTGGTGGACGCCATTCGCCACGGCACCACCACCCTGATTGACCATCATGCCTCGCCCAACGCGATAGATGGCTCGCTCGACATTATTGCTGAGGCGGTGGCACAGTCTGGCTTGCGAGCAGTGCTCTGCTACGAGGTTACCGACCGGGACGGCCTGGATAAGGCCCGCGCCGGCATCGCCGAAAACGAGCGCTTTCTGCGCCGCCTTTCGCAAGAGAAGGTAGCAGAAGGGCGTGTTGCGGCCACCTTTGGGCTGCACGCCAGCCTTACTCTCTCCGAGGGCACACTGGACGCTTGCCGCCAAGCGGCACCTCCGGGGGTTGGTTTCCACATCCATGTGGCCGAGCACGAAGCCGATCAGTACGACAGCCTGGCCAAAAGTGGGCGGCGCGTAGTGGATCGCTTGCACCAGCATGGCATCCTCGGCCCGAACACGATCGTGGCCCACGCCATTCACATTGACGCCCGTGAAGCGTGCCTATTAGCCGAAAGCGGCACCCAGGTGACACACCAGCCGCGCTCAAATATGAACAACGGCGTGGGTGTGGCCGAGGTCGAAAGCCTGATGCGTTTGGGGGTTAATGTGTGCTTGGGCACGGATGGATTCCCCCACGCGATGTGGGAAGAGTGGAAGACCGCTTACCTGCTCCATAAGGTATGGCATCGCGATCCACGCCGCATGAACGGCTACGACCTGGTGCGCATGGCGGTCTATAACAACGCTCGTCTGGCCGGAAGTTTCTTCCCCCAGTCACCGTTGGGTGTGCTCGTGCCAGGCGCCCATGCCGACTTAATCTTTGTAGATTACCATCCCCACACACCGCTCACCCCTGAAAACTTGCCCTGGCATATCGTCTTTGGATTCCACGAAAGCCAGGTAACGGCTACCATGGTGGCCGGGAAATTCCTCATGCGCCAACGTCAACTGCTCACCTTGGACGAAGCGGAGATCGCCGAACAGGCTCGCCGACAAGCCCCGTTGGTGTGGGAGCGCTATTATCGCCAATTTGAGCCAAACTCCTGAGCCGAGAGCGCCCATGACCCATGAATCGAAACCCACCATTGCCATCCTGGGAGGGACCGGCAAAGAAGGCCCCGGCCTGGCCATGCGCTGGGCGTTGGCCGGCTATCCCATTATCATCGGTTCGCGCCAGGCGGAAAAGGCGGAGGCCACCGCAGCGGAGTTGCGGGCAAAATTGAATGTGGAGCACATCCGAGGGATGGAGAACGGCGCCGCAGCCCGCGCAGCTACCTTTTGCGTGCTCACCGTGGTGCACACAGCCCATCAGGCTGCCCTGGAGACCTTAAAGGACGCTCTCCAGGGCAAGATTCTTATTGACGCCACTGCGCGGGTGGACTTCCGTGAGCCGCGCCCTCCATCCCCTCCTTCCGCCGCCCGTATGGCTCAGGACCTGCTTGGCAAGGGGGTGCGGGTGGTGGCTGCCTTTCAAAATGTGCCCGCTCACGCCTTGAAAAAGAACTTGGGCCAACCCATGGATACCGATGTGCTTGTCTGTGCCGACGACCTCCCTGCTGCCGAAGAGGTCATCCGTTTGGCGCAAGCCGCCGGAATGCGCGCCTATTACGCCGGCAATCTGGATAACGCCGTGGTTGTGGAAGGTCTCACTTCTCTGCTGATCAGCCTTAATCAATACTACGGTGTCAAGACGGCTAGCATTGCCATCACCGGCCTCGACCGCTGAGCATGGCGCTCCACCTTACCCCGCTTACTGGTATTCCCCTCATCCAGCCCGGCGACGACCTGGCCGCGATCATCCTAGATTCTCTGAAGCGTTCCCACATCACCCTTCAGGATGGCGATATCCTGGTGGTGGCGCAGAAGGTGGTATCCAAGGCCGAGGGGCGTTTGGTCAACCTGGCCGAGGTGGCCCCCTCGCCTCAGGCGCTGGATTTGGCTGCTCGTGCCCAAAAAGACCCCCGCTTGGTTGAAGTGATTTTGCGCGAAAGCCGAGAGGTGTTGCGGGTGAAACCCGGCACGATCATTGTGGAGCACCGCCTGGGCTTCGTCTGCGCCAGCGCTGGTGTGGATCACTCCAACGTTAAAGGGGCGGGCGAAGATCCTTCGCAAGAGTGGGTGCTGCTGCTCCCCGAAGACCCGGATGCCTCGGCGCAAGCCTTGCGGGCGCGTTTGGAGGCGGCCAGCGGAGTGCGTTTAGGAGTGCTCATCAACGATTCGCACGGGCGCGCCTGGCGCCTAGGCACGGTAGGAGTGGCAATCGGTCTGGCCGGCCTGCCGGGCCTGCTCGATATGCGCGGCTGGCCGGATCTGTTTGGCTTTCGCCTGCAAATCACCCAAGTGGGGGTGGCCGATGAGCTGGCGGCAGCCGCTTCGCTGGTGATGGGGCAATCGGCGGAGGGCACGCCGGTGGTGCATGTGCGCGGCTTCCCCTACCCGTTGCGCGAGGGTTG
>VSSL01000280.1_pt1 | contig 15117 bp, 10 predicted proteins | sample 4557531 | NCBI WGS metagenome assembly VSSL01 (sample SAMN10986726, study PRJNA523729) | hot springs metagenome | isolation source: hot springs | place: India:Timba, Gujarat | collected 2018-05-31 | reverse complement strand
GGGTCCCCCAAGGGATGGCAATCCCGCGGTTGCTTACATACACCGGGCCGGGCAGGATAATGGCTTCTCGCACGCGGGGGAATTGGATGAACACTGCGGAATAGAGAAAGATCAAAAGCACCAGGAGGGGCAGGTTGCGTAAAAGTTCGATGTAGCCACGCGCCGCATTGCGCACCAGGAAGTTTGTAGAAAGCTGGGCGACACCGAAGATCACCCCTAAGACAGTGGCAAAGAAGATACCGGTGCTGGCGACCAAGGCGGTGTTAAGCAGGCCAACGGCAAATGCGCGTAGGTAGGTGCTGCCGCGATCATAAGAGATGAGACGTTCCCCAATATCGAAGCCGGCGGTTAGGCGTAAAAAATCAAAACCCAAGGCCAACCCTTGCTGGCGCAGGTTGGTGAGCATGTTATTGGCCAGATACCCCACGATGACGGCAAGGACGCCGAGGAAAGCCACCTGTCCCAATAAGCGTAGGAAACGTTCATCCCGCCAAAGAGGGGTGGGGGCACGAGAAGCGGCTGGTTTGGTGTTCTCTCGCATGGGATTTATCTTTACGGCGAATTGCCTTTACGGCATATGTTTTGTGGGAGGGGGCAGCAGCGGAGTTCTGCTGCCCCCTCTATTGTGCTTAGAGCTGCCTGCCAAGCGTTACCCTAAGGAGAGCTGGCGGTTTCGCGGTGGGTATTAACGGAACGGTGGGGCGTAGAGCAAGCCACCTTCCGTATAGGGGCTGTTTAGGCCCCGTGGAATGTAGGTGGGTGTTCCTTCGCCCAGGTTGCGGGCATAAATTTCGCCGTAGTTGCCTACCAACTTGATAATGTTGTAAGCGAAGTCGTTGGTCAGCCCCAACTTCAGTCCCAGATCACCTTCTAGACCCAATAAGCGCTTGATTTCAGGGTTTTGAGTGGTGCTGCGGACTTCATCCACATTGGCAGAGGTGATCCCGTATTGCTCCGCGGCAAAAGTGGCGAAGACTGTCCACTTGACAATATCCAGCCATTGATCGTCGCCGTGGCGCACTACCGGACCGAGCGGCTCCTTGGAGAGGGTGATATCGAGGATGACGTGGTTGTCTGGATCGGGCAGCAATCCCTTTGCCACCGAAGAAAGTTGCGATTTATCAGAGGTGACCGCATCGCAACGCCCCTCAGCGTACGCCCCGTAGGTAGCGTTCACATCATCGAAGACAGCCGGTGTGTAGCTGATGCCCTCGGTAGCCATCACATCGGCCAAGTTGAGCTCTGTGGTGGTGCCCTTTTGGACACAAATGGTGCCGCCTTCCAGGTCTTGCAGAGTGGTAATGCCGCTATCCTTTGGCACCATGATGCCCTGGCCATCGTAGAAGGTGGTAACTGCGAAATTCAAGCCAAGCTCGGTGTCGCGCACCAAGGTCCAGGTGGTGTTGCGGATGAGCACGTCAATTTCACCAGTCTGGAGCACGGTGAAGCGCTCTTGGGTGGTGGTGGCGCGAAACTCAACCTTGTTTGGATCGCCAAAAATCGCCGCAGCCAAGGCGCGGCAGAAATCAGCGTCAAAACCGCTGAAATTCCCCTGAGGGTCGAGGTAACTGAAACCGGGCAGCTGGCCGTTCACACCGCAGATGAGTTTCCCGCGCGCTTGGACGGCTTTGAGGGTATCTCCAAAGCCCGGCGCTTGGGCAACTTCAATCTTTACCTGAGGTGTGGCTGCGGGGGCTTGTGCAGGCACTTCGACGGTGACCACCACAGTTTTGACCACCTCAACTGTCTCCACGGCTGGCTGGGCAGGAGCGCCGCCCGGTGCCGCCGGCGTCGCGGCACCCTGACAGGCGGCAAGGAGAACAGCGGCCATCAAAAGAGCGGTAAACAATACAAACACGTTGCGTCTCATCTTTCTCTCCTCCAAAAACGGAACAAATTAGGGGCCAATGGGGGAATGGAATCGATTCGGGGGATAAATTGCCGCGCACCTCCTTTGGCTGTGGCTTTCCCTCGCCCGTCTACCTTCTTGAAGATGGGGATGAAAAGGATGCTCTCAGGTGAAATTGGGGCAAGACGGGAGTGGGCTGGCTGGGTTTGCTATATTATATGGAGAAACGCGTATTTGGCAAGTGGTTGGCGCATTTAATTTTTCCAAGGGAGCAGGTTTCGAGGCGGGATTGTTATTTTAGGGGAATGGCCATGATACAATCGCCCAACGGCTACCTTTTCTATCGCGCACCGGAAGCATGTCCCAACGCCGTCCGCCTTTTCCGCCATTGTTGGTACTCACCTTGGGGGTTGCTGCTGTGTCTACCGCCTCGCTTTTTATCCGTTATGCTCAAGAGAGCGCCCCGTCCTTGGTAATCGCCGCGTGGCGATTGACCTTGGCGACAATCATCCTAGCACCACTGGTGTTGGGCGAACCGAGTCGCCGGGCTGAGTTGCGCCTTCTCACTCGGCGCGAAGTGGGATTAGGGGTGGTGTGCGGTTTCTTCCTAGCGCTGCACTTCGCCTCTTGGATTAGTTCGCTAGCCTATACCAGCGTAGCCAGTTCGGTGGTTTTGGTGGATACCACCCCATTGTGGGTGGCGCTCATCGCGGCGAGGACGTTGGGGGAGCGGATCAGCCGTGGCCTGCGTTATGGGTTGGTATTGGCGGTAGGCGGAGGGATAGTGGTCGGGCTGAGCGACGCTTGCCATCTCCAAGGGGGTAACCTAGTATGTCCCCCCTGGCAAGAATTCGCGGCAGGGAAGGCGCTTTTCGGCGACTTGCTGGCTTTGGTAGGGGCTTTAACGGCGGCGGTGTATTTGGTCATTGGCCGGCACCTACGGGCCAAAGTGTCTCTCGTTGTGTATATCTTTACGGTCTATGGTACGGCGGCGCTTGTCCTTATCCTTCTGGCTTGGACAGCCGGCTTGTCCTTCTTCGGCTACCCACCCTTAACTTATCTTTGGTTCCTGGCACTGGCGTTGTTTCCCCAATTATTGGGACACTCCAGTTACAATTACGCCTTGGCCTACCTGCCGGCAGCCTATGTCTCCCTGGCTTTGTTGGGAGAACCGATTGGTTCCACGTTTCTGGCTTACCTATTCCTGGGAGAAGTGCCGAGTTTTTTGAAACTCGTTGGCGCAGGGTTGATTCTAGTGGGCATTTACATCGCCTCTACCCAAGGCATCGCAAAATGATCGGGAGGCAACCTGTCCCCCAACAAGTGGAGAGGGCGGATCGGCTATAATAGGCTCATGCCTAGCCCCGTCTGGTATAAGCGCTCCCTGCCCCCAGAAGCAAACCCTTCTGAAGAGCATGGCTCTATGGATTGGCTGACTCGTTTCGCCCCGTATGGGCGTGATATAGGGGGGGTGCTTTGCCTGGCCCTGGGTTTAATGACGGTGGTGGCGCTGTGGTTTCCCGGCGCAACCTCCGGCTTGCTCGCGGCTTGGGGGCGTTTTCTGCGTCTGTGGTTGGGATGGGGAGCAGTGTGGGTGCCGGTGGTCCTCTTCTGGCTGGGAGCGAGCGCGCTGCAACCAAAGCGGGAGAAACTCGGAGTGCTTTTCTGGGGGCGTTTCTTAGCCCTGGAATTGTGCGCACTGTTTTCTCTCGCTTTGCTATCGGCTCTAGGGGGGGGGATCCATTGAACGCGCCTCCGAAGGGTTGGATGGCGGTCGCTTGGGATGGGGGTTGGCGGAAATTGCGTTGCGCTTTTTGGGCTTGGTGGGTCTCGGGTATCGCCTCGTCCTTATTTTGGTGCTGCTAGCGCTCTTGTTTCCCTTAGCAATGTGGCTATTGGCCGGCTGGTTGAGGCCATGGCTCTTTTTGAGAAGGTCTCTTCCTACACCGCCAGTGGAGGTAGCGATGGCGCAACCCTCCCTGCCGGGTGAGCGGGAGGTCATCTCCGCAGGCGAGGCAGCGGGAAAAGGGCGGCGACGGGTGGAGTTGCCGGCGGAGTATCGTAAGCGTTTTCGTATTCCTCCCCCAGAGGCGCCAAATGGGCCTCTTGAACGCAGCGAGCATTTGCCTCCTCTGGAGCTGTTGAGCGCCGACCAATCCACCATGCCCGATGAGCGCACCATCAATCAAACGGCCGGCCTTATTGAGAAAACGCTGGCCGAATTTGGCCTCCCGGCGCGGGTGATCGGTTTTCGGGTGGGGCCAACCGTCACTCAATTCGCTGTCGAGCCCGGCTACCTCGAAAAAAACGGCCTGGAGGGAGAGAGCAGCCGGCAGAAAGTGCGCGTGGCGCAGATTGCGGCTTTGGCGCGCGATCTCGCTTTAGCGCTTTCGGCCGAACGGTTGCGCATCGAAGCGCCGGTGCCGGGCCGCCCTTTTGTGGGCATCGAGGTACCCAACCCGCGCCCTTCCATTGTGCGCTTGCGCCCCCTCCTGGAGAGTGAAGCCTTTCAAAGGATTAATTCCCCATTGGCGATCGCCTTGGGGCGAGATGTCTCCGGCCAGGCGGTGGCGGCGGATTTGGCCCAAATGCCCCATTTGCTCATCGCCGGCACCACCGGTTCGGGCAAATCGGTGTGCATTGCTGCACTGACCACCTGCTTGGTGATGAACAACACCCCTCAAGACTTGCGCTTGGTGATGATTGACCCTAAGATGGTGGAATTGGTGCGCTTTAATGGACTGCCTCACCTCTACGGTAGAGTGGAGAGCGACCTGGAGCGCATTTTAGCGGTGTTGCGTTGGGCTACTTTGGAAATGGAGCGACGGTACCAACTCCTGGAGGAAGCCCACGCCCGTAACATTGATAGTTATAACCGCAAACTACGGCGGCGGCGCGGTGAACCACCCTTGCCCCGCCTGGTGATTTTCATTGACGAATTGGCGGACTTGATGATGTCGGCTCCAGAACAGACGGAGCACAGCCTGGTGCGCCTGGCGCAAATGGCGCGCGCCGTGGGCATTCACTTAGTGGTGGCCACTCAGCGCCCCGGTGTGGAGGTGGTAACCGGGCTCATCAAGGCCAATTTTCCGGCGCGCATCTCCTTTGCTGTGGCCTCATCGGTGGATTCGCGGGTGATCCTGGATACCGTTGGCGCCGAGTCGCTTTTGGGGCATGGGGATATGCTTTACCTGGCGCCCGACGCCTCCGGGCCACAGCGCATCCAAGGGGTGATGGTGAGCGACATCGAGGTGGAACGGGTGATCACCTTTTGGCAAAATGCCGTGAGTAGAGTGGAGCCTCCTCCTGCGGCTCCCTGGGAGGAAATTGTCGCTCGCCAAGCGTTGCTCTCTGAGCGGGATGAGTTGGTAGATAAGGCGATAGAGATTGTTCGCCAAGAAGGGCGTGCCAGCGCTTCTTTGTTGCAACGTCGCTTGCGCATTGGCTATCCCCGGGCAGCGCGCCTGATTGATGAATTGGAAGCCTTAGGAGTCATCGGCCCTGCCTTGGGTGGTGGTCGGGAGCGCGAGGTCCTTATTAGCAACGAGGATGAAGGACCCGAGGGGGAATAGGAAGTGATTTCCACATCCTTCACAGCAGGCAACGACATTATTGGGCAGACCGAGCAGAGGGGAATAAGGTCGGAGCGGTTTAATGCACCGTGCCATTTCTCGCACTGGGTGAGGTTATGAGAAGGATTTCTCCCTCTACTGCCTTGAAACTATTGGTTTCCGTGCTGGGCGTTTTGCTTCTCTTTCAAGCCGGACGGGAGGTGTACGCCATTGCCTGGATCGAAGGGGTGGGATTTTCGCTCAAGCGAGGGGTGTTCTTTTTCGCTTATCTTCTATTCGCTGGCTTTACCGCAGCCGGGGGCGGCTTGGCTTTGTGGCGCGGGGAACTTCTCCGCCCTAGGGTAGCCTTCCTGCTCGGTTGGCGTGAGCGCCTAGCGGCAGTGCGTTGGGCAATTGTCCTCATTTTGCTTCTGCTGCCGATCGTTTTCTTCCAATATACCCCTTGGGGGGTGCTATTCGCAAGGGTGGGGATACGTCTCTTGGTTTGGGGCTTTGAGTTGCTCGCCCTCACCTTTCTCCTCACGCGGGGAGGGCGGTATATCTCTCTACCGGCCCTGGCTACGGCGGCGGTGATCAGCGGGTCCTGTTTTGCCTTGGCGGTCAACTTGCGCCGAGTGACGGACTACCCCTTTCCATTGGGCTGGTCGGAAGGCAACCGCATGTTTGATTACTCGATGCTCTTTGGCCAGGGGCGTTATATCATCCCCGAAGGGCAGCGTGTCTTTGTTCACCTCTCCTTGGGGCGGCAATTGGTGGGTGGCTTGCCCTTTCTCTACCACGGGCTGACCATCGCTCAGATGCGAGCCTGGATGGGGTTGATCTATGTGTTGCCTTATTTGCTGTTGGGTTTCGCTACGTTTTGGAAAGCGCGCCGCCGGCCGGGGAGTTTGGTTTGGCTGGGAGGGTTGTGGGGAGCGTTGTTCCTCTTGCAGGGGCCAATCCATCCCCCCTTGATTTTGGCCGCTGCGCTCACGGTGCTCGCCTGGGGTAGCCCTCTCTTTTGGGGAGTGCCTCTTCTCATTGTAAGCGGTTACTTTGCCGAGGTCTCGCGCTTTACCTGGGCTTTTGCTCCAGCCATGTGGATTGGGATGCTGGAATGGGTGGGCGGCGAATGGCAAGGGGAGCGCCTGACCCGGCGCAGTTGGCTGCGGGTGATCGCTTTAGTCCTGGCGGGGTTGTTCGGCGGGGTAGTGCTCACCCATCTTCTGCCGGCGCCGGAGGGAGCCGGTGGGGGGGGTGGGTTTACCCTGCGCTTCACCGACCAACCCTTGCTGTGGTATCGCCTTTTGCCCAATGCCACCTATCGGCCTGGTATCTTGCTGGGCTTGCTGATGGCCGTAGGGCCTCTGGTGGCTCTATTGGTGCTCTGGGTGATGAGAGGCGAATGGGCGCTCCATCGCTGGCAGAAATTGGGTTTGCTGCTCCCTTTGTTGGCCTTTTTGGTGGTGGGGTTGATCGTCAGTACTAAGATCGGAGGCGGAGGGGATTTGCATAACCTCGACATGTTCTTCATCGGGCTGCTCTTCACCGCGGCGCTCGCTTGGAAGGCGTTATCCCTCGAAGCGTTCTTCACCTCGCCGGTGCGGTGGGCGCACCTGCTTTTGCTCGTAATCTTACTTGGGCCGGCCTATCCCCACCTGATGGGTCTGCGGCCGCTACAGTTCTCGCGCCACATTCCCTGGTTGGTAGCCCTAACCGACTCACAGGTGCCCGGCGCCAAGGAGGCGAACTATCGGCGCCTGTTCGGCTCTTTGCCTCCTGACGAAGAAGTGGAACAAGCCCTTGAGACGGTGCGAGAGGTAGTCGCAACCGCCAGCCGCAAGGGGGAGGTGCTTTTCATGGATCAACGTCAATTGCTGACCTTTGGGTATATCCAAGGCGTGCCGTTGATTGTTGATTACGAGAAAAAGTATACGATGGACAAAGCCATGGCGGGCAATGTGGCCTATTTTCAGCGCTTTTACAGCGACCTAGCCGCCAAACGTTTCGCGCTCATCGTGAGTGACCCCCTGCGCGAACCCATCAAAGATGCCGATTATGCCTTCGGGGAGGAAAACAACGCCTGGGTGAAATGGGTGGCGCGGCCGTTGCTGTGCTACTACAAACCGCTGGTCACCTATAGCGAGATGCGCTTGCAGCTGCTCGTCCCCCGCACGGATATTTCTCAGTGCGCTCGCGCCTTGCCTCCCGAAGTTCGAAAATAAGCAGGGCGAACGAAGTCTAAAGGGTGTCAGGGGCTTCGGGAAGCCAGACGGTCACTTCCCACACTCCCGGTTCAAGCATTTTGCGCTCGAAGGGCAAATTGCTCGAGCGGATGAAGTTCATCAGGCGTTCGTTAGAGGTGTGGACAACTGCGTACAGGCCGCGAATTCCCTGATTACACGCGTAGCGCACCAAATGAGCCATGATGAGCTTCCCCAGCCCTTGCCCTTGAAAATCATCGCGCACTACAATGGCTGCCTCGGCGCGCAGAGGCTGGCTGTCGGGCACCAGGCTATAACGGGCGACGGCCACCAGCCTCTCTTGGCCTTCCTCCTGGATGGCGCCCACAAGAGCCATACGTTGGCGGTAATCCACGTTTGACAGTTGACGCGCCTGTTCATCGCTCAGCTCGGAGAGCATCTGGAAAAAGCGCAGGTATATCGTTTCTGGGGAAAGGCGGCGAAAGCCCTCTTGCAAGCGTGGCGCGTCATCGGGGCGGATGGGGCGCAATAGGACGCGGCGCCCGTCTTTGAGGGTCACTTCTTGGATATAAGCGGTGGGGTAAGCAGGTGGCAGCTGTTCTGTCAAGGGCGGTTCCGCTGCAAGTTCGGCAAGCCTGGGGGAAGAGGTTTCCTAAATACGAATACCAGGTCGGTCTATAAGCCGCATTCTGTAGAGCAGGGATTCCTGCTCCGGCGATCATCTCTCTCGACCGGATGTCTCCATCCGGCTCTAGCAGCCTACCCGGCGCTTCTGCCCCAAACCGAAGGTCGGGGCAAGGAGACGGGCCGCCTCCCGGCATAGAGTCCGTTGCGCCTGCTTGGCCTTGCTCCCGGCGGGGGTTGCCTGGCCGCGCCTGTTGCCAGACGCGCCGGTGGTCTCTTACACCACCTTTTCACCCTTGCTCGCCCGCTTGTGGGTGAGCGGTTTGTTTCTGTGGCCCGATCCGGCAGGTTACCCCACCCCGGGTGTTACCCGGCGCCGTGCCCTGTGGAGTGCGGACTTTCCTCTGGACGGCCGGCATACGCCGGCAGCCAGCGATCGCCCGACCGACCTGGTTCAGGATTAATCATACCCTTGAAAGGAGATGGCGTCAATAAAAAAGTGACTGTCACCTGGAAGATGACAGTCACTTGAGGGTTGCGCATTATCTCAACGGTTGAGTTCCAACTTGGGTGGAATACTGGCCATGCTGTTCATGTCGAAGATGACCTGCGTGCCGGTGGAGCCGCCGATCTCCACGTTGCAGCCGATGTATTGCCCCTGGAAGAGGTGGTTATCGGCGTTGCCCAGCAGCACCACATTGGCATCGGGAGCGTATACCGAGCCACGCATGCGCGAGGTGGAACCGCCGTTGTATTCCACGGTGAGAAGGCCGGAACCGCTCGAACAAGCCGGCGGGTTGGAAGGGGGGACATAGATGGCTACCCCTGGGATGGCGCCGTTGACCGCATTGCCGTAGGTGGGGGCCTGCAGTTGGAAGGTGGCGCTGCCGTTTACCTTCATCCCCTGGTAGAGCACCAAGGTCACACCGTTGTTGGCGTAGAGTTCGTCGTTGGCGTTCAGGGTGAGTTGGGTGGTCACGCAGTAGAGGCCAGGGGGCAATTCCTTGTTCGCGGGGTTTTGTTGGGCGTAGTTGACCAGCCAAGAACCGGTTACCTGATGCCCAGCGCAATTGGGGGGCGGCAGTTGATAGGTGGCAAGCGGGATGCGGTTGGCATTGTCGTTCGCCAATTGGATGGGCGTTACGGGTGGGTTGGTCACAATTGCCCCTAGGTTGTTGTTGTTGGCAGTGAAGAAGTAAACGATGCCGCCGTTGTTTATGGTGACGTTCACATTGCCGTCCACGTCTAAACAACCGTTCGACCAAATGCCGCCGCCGTTGAGGGTGAGGCTGTTGCTGCCGCCTCCTCCTAAGCCGTGCAGCTGAACCCCGTACTGGTTGCCGGAGCAAGGGGAGGAACGTAGAGCGACAATGGCATGGCCGTACGCCAGAGGCGAGCGCGGGCGAATGCGGGCGATGGCCGTAGCGGTGTTTTTGAGCTCACCGCCGAAGACGAAGTGGGCGAAGGCGGTGCGGGTGTGGTGGGTGATCACCGTCTTGACGTCAATGTATTTATCCAGGAAAACTTGGGCAGAACCACCGCCGGCGCGGGGCAGGGTGATGTACTCCTGCCCACAGGTGGCGTCCACCCCATGGTTATCGCCAAGGTCGGTATCCAACAGGACGTCGTTGCTGGCCGCGCGCTCGATGGCGGCACTTTCGGCGGCTTGGAGCGCCCCTTGCAGGCCGTTAGGGCAGTTCCAGTTGTAATAGTGAATGCCCTGGTTGGCCAAGGTTTGGGCCGCTTGGGCGGCGCCGGCCAGAGCTGAGGCGTCGGCAGCGGCTTGGGCGTAGCGGCGGTCGGAGTAGATCATGCTGCCATCCACGGCCAGGGCAGTAAAACCGAGCAAACCCACGATGGCCAACACGAGCAGGACGATCGCCTGGCCTTTTTCGGAGCGGGAGAGGGGGTTGGACTTCATCGAACACCTCGCATTTCTGGCTTCTCGCTGAGGTTGGGCAAAGGCTCTGTTTATGGGCAGGGTGGAGTCAGGATAGTATCCAGCGCCGAGGCGCTGATTTCGATGGTGCCATCCTGACGGCTGATGAACTGCCCGATTAAGGGCATGACCAAACGGTAACGGGGAAACCGCACGGTGACGATCACCCCGTGGGTCTGGCCACCGGTGCTGCCCATGCACAACTTCCCACTCACGGTGGGGGATACCGAGACCACAATCTCGTTGCAGATGCCGCTCATCAGGTTGGAAGCGCTGCATACGCGCGCCTCAATCGCTTGGAGGTTGCTAGGGTTGACCGCAGCGTAGGCGGCGCCTTCCTGGGCGGCATCGCGCATGGCTAAGTAGGTGAACAGCGCCCGGCCAGCATCTACCAACACGGCCAGCATGATAAGGATGGCCGTGAGGCTAATGGCGAATTCGGTGAGGCTCTGGCCACGCTTGCCGTTCAGGGCAGGAGTTAAGGGATTTGGCATAAGGTATCTCCGTAACCCCTTAGCGCCTTAGGAGGGGTAGGAATAGTTGATAAACACCGTAATACCCTGCATTGCCGAACCCGTAGTCGTTCGTCTCATAGGAAAGGCCGACAGGATCGGCGAGAAAGATGGTCGGTGGGGTAAGTACGCTGCCATCGTTCCCGAGCACCGCGTAGACCAGGTGTTCCGAAGCGTCTTCATCGCGCCAGGTGAGCACCGCTTGGCCGCTGGGGACCAGGGTCAAGGAAAGATCTGCCGGGCGGCGGCCTCCAGGGGGATCCAAGTAGGCAATGTTAGTCCCATAATCAAGGGTATACGCCACACGCCCGTCGTCGCTGATGTAAGCGATGAGGACGTCTCCGTTGCCAAATTGCAAAGAACGAGGCTGACTACCTTCTGGCGTGATCGTCCCTGTGGTGGTGACGGAACCACTGCTGCTCAGGATCGCATACTTGATCTTGGCATCGGCGCTGTATACGAGAAGCAGGTCGTTGGAGAGCAGAGGGGTGGCATAGAGGGCATCGGGGGGTGACTCGGGGTCTCCACTGGCCACTAAAATTTTGCTTCCTGGGTTGAACGACGTTCCTGACTGAGAGAGTCGCCGGCAGTAGATAGCGCCGTCGAAGCGTTGAGTCCAGCAAACGGTGAGGGTATCTCCGATGATTGAGACGGTCGGATTTTCGTAGATGTGCTTATTGTTCGAAGTATACCAACCTTCGTCACCGGTTACAGAGAAGCGTTCGGTGAGGGGATTGCCTTGGGCATCCAAAAGGGTCAACATGATGTTGGATTGGATGGTTCGTCCGCTTTCGGTGTCTCCGCTTTCGGTGTCTTTGTGTTGGTTCAAGGACCAAGCCAGGGCAACATTTCCGTTGCTGCTCTCACTGAGGGAGACGGCGATGGCGGGCCGCTTGGCATTTACCTCGACGATTTCGCCATCCGCCAGGCTAGCGCCATTGGTGAGTAGGCGCGGTGAGCCGGCGCCTTGGACGCGATTGACCAGGGTGTAGTAGATGTCGTTGTATTGGCGGCTGGTCTGGACTTGGAGGAGCTCTCCCTCATAGAGCAAGCTCCCTTGGGAGAGAGGCGTGACACCGCTCAAGGTGCGGCCATCGGTGGTGACCACGGTGAGATTCTCCCAGGCGACAAGATAATTGTCTTTGGAGATGGCTTCCATGCTAAAAGAGGCGCCGGTGTAGAAATCCAGGATGCGGCGGTCAATGACGCCGCTGCGCCAGATTTGGCGCAAGTGGACGCCGTAGTTATCCTTATACACCTGAGCAAAGGGAAAAGGTAGGGCGCATTGCAGGGTTGCGGTCATGGATTTGGACGAATCCCCCACGGAGGTAGCGGTGAAGGTGATTTCGGCGTTTTCGGGGGGAGTAGCCCCGGCAGGGGCTTGGACGACGACGATCACCTCGGCCCGAGCGCCTGGGGCAAGAAGACCGCTATCTACCTGACCGTCGCCGTTCGTGTCGCTATAGAGCTGGCCGTTGGGCTTATACAGAAACGCTTGCCATCCCGCAGGTTGGGTGGCTGCCAGCGTGTACCGGTCGGCGCCGTAGTTCCCGTTGTTGAACACGTTCACTGTGAAAGAGGCCTGGCCGTTTTGCAGAAGCCCCCCTTGCAGGCGTGGATATACTTTCACCCGGTAGGAGTTCACCGGCTGCTGGAAGTAAAAGTCGTTGGTTGTATCGGGTGCGCTCGTCGCTACTAGACCGTTGACGCCGTGGGCATCTTCGATGCCGATGCGATACTCCTCGGGCAGATTGGTGAGATTGTTATACAGAAAATAAATGTCCCCCGTTGCGTAGAGCACCGCCTCGAATTCCAAACCGCTAAACACCCACTCGATCACTGTCCTCTTGGGGGTGGTATTTTGTTTCCAGATGTAAACCCCGCCATTTTGGGATTTGTTCAAATCGGCCCAGAGAGGGGCGATGAAGTTATTGGGCGGGGGCGAGAAGGGGATGGGCTTGGCTTGATATTCCTGCGAACCGCTCCCGAAGGTGATCAAACCGTTGCTGGAAAGGTAGAATTGGGAGTAGGTGTTCTCGTAGAAGGGGAAGTCGAAGCCTAAATCATATGGGCCGGCGGACATATCATCGGCCCCTAGATCAACTCGGGTTACTCCTTCAACTCCTTTAGCCTCGATCCAACCCAGATAAGAGCCTGTTGAGAGGGTATAGCCATAGTCGTCGCTTGTGCCGGAACTCAAGGGGGCCGGCGCAGGGGAGGCGGCGCCGGGCGCCGGCCAGGCAGCCGTGGCTAGGGCGACTAGAAGGATCGCTGTCCACAGAAACCGAAGACTTCGTGTGTTCATGGAAACCTCATCGTTCAATGATCTCATCTGCAATCGAAGGTTGCCGCTGCGGCGGACCTCAAGGTGAGGCAACGCTCTGAATAGTGGGACAGAGCTCGAAGGTGGCGCGGAAGGTGATGCTGCCGTTGCCTTTCTTCACCTGGGGGTTGAAGTTAAAGATAATGTCGAGAGTGCCGTTGGCCTGGAAGGTACCGCTCCACACAGGCGGCGGGGTGATTACATAGAACCAGCTGCCCTGCTGGGCGATCCGGTCGGAGCCGATGGAGGTGGCGCCGATGGTAATCGAAGTGACGCGGGCGTTGCTGTGGTTGATAAGATCCACTCGCAGATCGGTTAGGGTAAAGGTGTCCGTGTTGCCGGGGGGGGACGGTGAGGCGCCAGCTGGCCTTGTCTTTCCAGGCCCCTCCCGATGGGGAGAAAGTGACCGTGCCCGGCGTGGGGCAGACCAATTGGCGAATTTGGATGGTAACCGTATCGCTGGCGCGCTGGCCGAGGTTATCCACCACGGTGGCGGTGATCACGTGGGTGCCTACGCTGAGGGTGGTGGTGGTGATGGTGGCGCCCGTACCCAGCGTGCCATTCAGGCTGGAGATCCACTGCACCAAGGAGCTTAAATCGCCTTGTTCGGGGGTCGCTGGCCGTGGCCGAGAAGGTGACCACCTCTGTTTGGCGGAAAGAGGCGCCCTCGGCTGGGGCGGTGATTTCCACTGTGGGTGGCTCGTTGTTGGCCTCAATGATGATGGTGATGGATTTTTGGCCGAGGTTGTTGGACGAATCGCGCACTTGAGCGGTGATGAGATGCGTGCCGGGGGGCAGGTCGTTGCGGGTGAAGGTGCGCCCTTGGCCGATCTGGCCGACCAGGTTCGAGAACCATTCGAGGTTCTCGCTCAGGTCGCCGTCCACGGCATCGGTTGCTGTGCCGCGAAATTCCACCGTTGCTCCCTGGGAGAAACTGGTGCCATTAATCGGTCGCTTGATGTTCACCACCGGCGCCTGGGTGTCCACAACCTGTAAGGTGAGGCTGGCAGAAGCGCTCAAGTTGTCGCGGTCGGTCACCTGGGCGGTGATGGTGTACGTGCCCGGGGAGGTGAAGGGGATGTTCAGGCTGCTTCCCGTTCCCAGGTTGCCGTTGTTGGGACACTCGTTCGCTGGGCTGCAGGACCATTGGATTTGGGCGCTCAGGTCGCCGTCCTTGGCATCCTCGGCTTGGGCGAGGAAAAGGATGGCATAGCCGGCGGGGTAGGTATCGCCGTCCTCAGGCGCTAGAATGGTGAGAGTGGGAGGGCGGCGCGGGATGAGGGTGAGAGTGATGTTGGCGCTGCTCGTTTTGCCCCCACTATCGGTTACCTCGGCGCGGATGATGTGCGTGCCCAGGCTGAGTGTTTCATCCTGGGGATAATCGAAAGCGGCTCCATCGCGCAACCATAAGTCTATGTTCGAAAACCAGCGAATAGCGCTGCTCAAGTCGCCGTCCTCGGCGTCGGTGGCGGTGGCTTCAAAATGGATGGGATACCCTTCCTCCTCAACCAGACCGTTGCTTGGGGAGAGGATGGTCACTTGAGGCGGGGCGTTGGGGGTTTCGATGATAATGGTAATGGTATCCGAGCCGACCAGTCCTGAGGAATCGGTCACCCGCGCCACGATGGTAAAATCGCCCACGTTGGTAAAGGTGTGGCAGCGGGTGCCGCCCGTGCCTAGATTACCGCTATTGGGGCACTGGCTGCCGGGGCTGCAGGACCACTGCAAGCTGCTGCTCAGGTTGCCATCTTCGCTATCCAGGGCGGTGGCGGTGAAGCAGACCGTCTCTCCGGCGGCGAAGATAGCCCCATTGTTGGGGGCGGTGATGGTGACCAGAGGCGGGTTACTCCCTCCACCCAGGCCGCCACCGCTTTCAATGGAAACTTCTTTGATCACCGTGCGTGCCGTGGTGGCGGTGATGTTGAAGCCCTGCAAGGGGGTTAGGCCAAGAATGGGGTCGTAGCGGGCCGACACGGTGACCACCACGCGGTCGCCCAGCTTAACGTCGTGAGGACTGGTAGGGGTAAACGGGGAAGTGCCTGGGCCGCGATCGTAGCGCACTTCCACTTGGGGAGGGGCGATGAGGATGGCGACACGGCGGGCAGCGGCAACAAT
>VSSL01000278.1_pt1 | contig 15187 bp, 13 predicted proteins | sample 4557531 | NCBI WGS metagenome assembly VSSL01 (sample SAMN10986726, study PRJNA523729) | hot springs metagenome | isolation source: hot springs | place: India:Timba, Gujarat | collected 2018-05-31 | reverse complement strand
TTTGGTAGACAGCGGTAGACGGCTCACCTACACCTGGTCATCGGAGTTGGCGTCGGGTGAGTGGAGATGGCGGGTGAAGGCGGTAGACGCCAAAGGCTCGGAGGGTGCGGCAACCGAGGGCAGGTTCACCGTGTCAGGCGATGTGCTCGTTCAGGTGCCAGCCGAACTATCTGCATGGGGATTAAGTCTTCAGGTAGGCAACAAGACCAAAGCCGACTTGGGGCTGGCAGATGTGCCCATGCGTGTTTGGGACCCCACCACATGGCAGTATCGCGAAGTAGCACCAGATGAGATACTGGTACCAGGGCGAGGCTACTGGATGAAGCCAGGGGCAACTACGCGGTTAATTATCGGCGGTGCGCCTGTGACGCCGCCTTTTACCATCCACTTAAAGGTTGGATGGAACCACATTAGCAGCCCATTGTTGACGCCGGTAGCGTGGAGCTCGGACACGATACGGGTACGTCGCAACAACGAGGAATTGACCCTGACACAGGCACGTCAGGTCGGCTGGATTGCCGGATACGCGTGGGGTTGGAACACGGAGCAGGCACGATACCAGCTCGTCCATGAACCGAATATTGTGCCGGGCGCACAAACACAGCTGACCCCCTGGCAGGGTTACTGGATATATGCCCATCAGGAGTGCGATCTGGTGATAGCTCCTTCGCGGCGCGCCCAAGCAAACAATAGGCTTATTACCGAACAAACTCCCGGACCGTGGTCGATTCGATTGCAGGTGCAGCTCGGGACGCATCTCGGCGGGGTGTTCATCGGCGGTAGTCGCTCCGCACAGGAGGTCACTATCGGTCTACCGCCCGATCCCCCGTCTTCTTCGCCCATGCCTAAGATATATCTGTCCCGGCAGGGTACGCCGTTAGCCGTCGACCTGCGAGCGGAGGGAAGGGCAGACACTCCGTGGGAGGTAGTGGTTCAGGTTCCCGCAGGCGGCGCAGATAACGCTACTCTGGTGTGGCAAGGGACGCACACCGCTCCTCGCGGAGTGACCCCCCTGCTGGTGGACTTGCAGACCGGCGAAAGGAAGTTCCTGCGCACTACCAGCTCGCATACCTTCGCTGTGAGCCGTCAGGGTGGCGAGTACCGATTCCGTATCGAGATGCTACCCGCCAACCAGTTGCTCAAGATTATGCAGGCGCGGGTCAGCGGCGGGCGCAGCACCGGCGGACGCTACACTATTAGCTACCAGCTGAGCGACGCAGCGCAGGTGGAGGTCAGCATCGTGGCAAACGGCAAGGTGGTGCGTAGGCTGGCAAACGGGGTCACTCGCTCAGCCGGCATGCAACAGGTAACCTGGGACGGTCGGGATAGCAACGGTATCGCCCTGCCTGCCGGAGCATACATGGCGGAGATAAAAGCCAGTAGCTCCGACGGACAGGTGGTACGTACCATACTACCCATCGTCTTGACACGATAAGGAGGCTGCGGAATGAAACGCAATCGATGGATACTGGTGATAGCGGGCTTCGTAGCTATCTGGATCTTGAGCGCGTGCGGCGGGGGCGGCAGCGCAACCGGCATCACCGACCAGACAGCCCCCGTGATTGACGGGGTAAGAGCTACACGGTCCGCCAACAGTCAGGTGTTGGTGGAGGCGCAGGTGTACGACGACAGTGGGGTCGAGGTCGTAGAAGTGTTGGCAGTGGACGGTAGCCTGTTGACCAGACAATATACGATGATGCAAGATTACGGCAACAGGTATCGTGCCACATTGCCTCGCGACATCTTGCGTGTGACGGTTCGGGCTACCGATAGAACGGGCAGGACCGCACAAAGCGGTGAGGTGCTGGTGCCTCCGCCCGATCCACCCAGCTTTTAAGCCGCTGAGGTAGTCGCATGCAGGAGCAGTGCAGAGGCTGCTCCTGCTTTTTCTTTAGCAGGTGCATGTTCCCCACCATCCTTTGGAGGGCGAGGCTCCTGCCGAGCCGTTATGGTATGTGACGTTCGGCTCACCGGGAGGTTCGCCCTCCAAGTGCGGCAATCGCGGCATCCTCTCTGGAGGGCGAGGCTCCTGCCGAGCCGATTCAGTGAGATAGGTGTATCTTTCGGTTAAAGCCGTTCCCCACCGGACGATGCCAGCGTGCGCTGGCTAATAACCCTGCGAGGATAGAGTTTCGTTTGCAAGGGAACCGGTTTAGCGGGGTATCGTACCACGTGGCAATCTGCTGGGCATCCACTCAGGCAGTCACCTGTACCAAAAACGCTCGTGCTCACAAAGGAGCACGAGCGTGTGGCAAGTTCAGCAGCTACCAACTACCACTGGATGTAAGCACTACCTGTTCCGAAATCCACCGTCAACCTGGCGGTTGCGCCTGCAGGAATATTGGTTGAGCTCGTTTCCGCTGCAAAAGAGAGATCCACTGTTAACGTGTTTTCAGTGCCGGACGCCAGAATATTCAGCAGTTGCCATCCATCCGCTTTGTCCGTCCGCACCGAGAACGGTATCACATTCTGAGAAAGGTAGCTACCGTCTGTTTGTCGTTCGATGGTCAGCGTACCCTGATAAGCCAGCTCTATGGGGACTGCAGAGCGCGCAATATCTTGGCTGTCCTTATCCGTCAGCCTCTGCCACAAGCGCAAAGATACGTTGCGTAGCGTGATGACGCCGGGCATGCCGGTGTTGGGCGTGAAGGTGAAACGTAGTCGGATGCCCTGATTAATGGACAGAGTCTCCATCCCCTCGTACTGCGCCAGGTCGATGGTATTGCCGAAAGAATAGGCGAGTAACGCCTCGCTAGGGTTCGACGGCGGGCGAGGTGTTTCTACAGAAAATTGCCTGGTCAATGCATCACCGCCGAGAACGACGCTCACCTCAGCAGAACGCCCGCTGAGAGCCAGAGGATCGTTAATTGTTTTGGCACTGCGGAACATGCTCCCTCCACATCCCGCTATGGACAAGCCGACCGTTGTTGCCAGTGCTACGCCAAGCAAGCCCCACGGTTTCATTGTGTCCTCCTCCGAATAGACGCTTCGGTATCATGGTAATTATCGGCACATCGTCCAGCCCACTTGAGATGAATCAGAACGCATGACAGGTGTAGTAGTTTCATAGCTTTCACCCCCGTACTGTTGCTTATTCTCATTATCGGCGAGGCGTGAGGCGAATCGCAGTTCTACCGAACATGGTTTCCTTCTGGGTGAGTTTGCAAATCTTCGCGTAAAGCAGTCTGGAATTTGAGCGGTCCACAGCTACCCGTAACAGGCTTTCTCCCGCTACCCAACAAAACCGGACGATGTACGGCGTCCTCGGGTCTGTCTCCGTTTTTGTCAGCCTGCAGGGGTACTCATCAGCCATCATCCCCAGATTGTGGGCGTAGTCCCGTGCGATCCGGTATGCCTGTGTCCTAATGACCGTATGCGCAGTGGGACGAAATCAGCAGCAGTGGACATATATCAGCTCGCGGGAGGACATACCCATAACGAACACCGCGAGCGAGATACCTTCTGCGTTGCAAAGCTCCACAACGCATATCGTGTGAGCAAAGCCGTCAGACACCACCGTTGAAGCAGTAGCCACGCCGTAGAAGGGAACTTCTTCGCCCAAAAAGGCATACAGGCGGGAAGCGTATTGCACCGCTGCTTGCTTCTCGCACTGGTAGGGTTGGGGCTTACGCTGGACGTGCACCACCCACCCACCGAGAAACAGCGTTGTGAGAGCGCAAATGAGCAAGAATATGCTTCGCGGCATCTCGTACGGCACCCCCTCTCTGAGAGGACGACTCATTACATCACACTATGCTTATTTTGTGAGGAGAATTTCTCATTATTTTTCGAAAAATTCTTTGTGGCAAACAGGTCGGGGGAGGCTGCTTCAGTCACAAACCCTGAGAACGCCGCCGGGAGGGGGAAGAGCTTGTTGCTCGTTTGTCCGATGTTATGGTATCATAAAAGCACGGGAGTGTTTGTTACCCAATGTTGCGCACACGTCTTCACATATTCACCCTTTTCTGGGTAGCGTGGGTGGCGGTGTTGCCTTTTGCGCACCACCACCGGGTGGGCACTCCTCGCCAGGAAACAGGCATTCACTGCGGAGAGCAATCCTGTTCGGTGCAGTGCGTAGCGTGTCAGTGGGAATCGACAAGTACTGCTGAGGTAGAACCTTCCCCGCTCATTCCGCCACCGCCACGCGATGCCGAAAGGCTTCCTCTTGTTTCTCTGCTGAATCACCGCATCGTCACAACTACTTCTTGTCCTCGCGCGCCTCCTCTGGAATAGCCCCTTGTCGTTTCGCATCTGTCGTGTGCCGTCGCACACGACGGTAGCCTTTGCTCTTTATATCCCTTTCAGGAGGAGGTTTGACGACTCATGCGTGCGTTTGTTATAACACTCGTAATGCTGTGTTACACAATAAGCGCGGCAATTTCTGCGCCTGACCCCGCTTTGCAGAAGGAGATCGATGACCTGAAAGCACAGATTCAGCAGATGACCGAACGCCTGCGCGAGCTCGAACAACGGCTGGCAGAGCAAGAAGCACAGCAAACACAGCCCGCTGTGCCCGCCACCAATCTACCTCAGATTAGCGTGGTGGCAAACGGGGCTGCGTTGTTCCAGGACCGCAAGCGAGATGACAACCGCAACCGATTCGAGCAGGACGAGCTGGAACTGGCGTTTCAAAGCTACGTCTACCCCAGCATCCGCTTCGATGCCATTGTTGCCCTTGGCAAGGAGCATGATTTCTCCGCGGAGCTGGAAGAGGGCTACGCGACGGTCATCCAGCTGGGCAACACACCTTTCGGCGCAAGATTAGGGCGGATGCGTCTGCCCTTCGGCAGAGTGAACCCCATCCATCCGCATCAGCTGCTGCATTGGGACTATCCTCTACCGGTGGCGAACCTGCTGGGCGGACACGGCGCGATTTCCAACGGAGGCGTGCTGAAGTACCTGATGCCGTCCAGCAACCTGTTTGCGGAACTGCAGGTAGGTCTGTTCACTCTGAACGACCACGCCGCACTGGGCGTGCCTCACGCGCACGAGCACGAACACGAGGAGGGGGAAGAGGAGCATGACCCCGCTGCCCTTGGCGCGCAGGGACAACTGCTTCGCATGGCACGATTGACTCTTGCACCCGTCATCAACCGCGACAACGAGCTGGAAATCGGCTTGTCGGGATTGACCACTCGTGCGCAGAACGGCGACAACCTGCGCCTGCTGGGAGTGGATTTCCAGTATCGCCGGTTCTTCGGAGCCGCACAGCGACTACTGCTGGCAGGCGAATGGCTACAACACCGGCGCGAGAGCGCGGGCAACGGCGTCAACCGACACGGATACTACCTGCTCGCCTCCTACAAGCCCGACCGCTACTGGGAATACGGTGTGCGCTATGACTGGTCAAAGCGCGCCTTCCTGACAGCGGACGAGGACGTAACTGGAGCGGACAAGGCGATCAGCGCGATACTGACCTACCGCCTGAACGAGCAATCGTTCATCCGCCTGCAATGGCGTAACCTGAAGCCAGCCGATGATAGCGTGCGTAACGAACTGCTGCTCCAGCTGATGTTCGGGTTTGGTCCGCACTCCCATCCGCTGGAGAGCACCCAATAGGAGGACGACGATGAGGCAGATACTGACCGCTTTATGGATACTGGTTACCCTGCCCGCCGCGGCACAGGTGCGCGTGGTAGCCACCTTTACCGACCTGGCGGACATCGTAAAGCAGATTGGGGGCGACCGGGTGCAGGTGAGCTCGCTGGCGCGCCCGCAGGACGATTTCCATCTGGTAACCCCGCGCCCCAGCATGGCTCTCGAGCTGTCTCGCGCCAGACTGTTCGTGCGCGTGGGTATGGACCTGGACCTCTGGGCAGACGACCTGCTCGCCAGCGCACGAAACGCCTCTATCCTGCGCGGGGCACCGGGATATGTGGATTGCTCGGTGGGGGTAAAGAAGCTGGAGATACCCACCGGACGAGTAGACCCCTCGATGGGCGATATCCACATTTACGGCAACCCGCACTACCTGTTTGACCCGGCTAACGCGAAGATTGCCGCGCGAAACATCCTCGAAGGGCTGAAGCGTGTGGACCCGGCAAACGCGCAGGTGTACCGGCAAAACTACGAGGCGTTCGCGCAGAAGGTAGACGAACACCTGAAGCGATGGCAGCAGATACTCGCTCCCTATCGGGGAACGCCTGTGGTGGTGTACCACAAGAGCCTGCCTTACTTCCTGCAGAGGTTTGGCTTGCAGGAGCTGGCGACGATAGAACCCAAGCCGGGTATTCCTCCATCGCCGGGGCACCTGCGTGACGTGATTGCCCGTATGAAGAGCGAGGGGTGTCGTGTGATTCTGCTGGAGCATTTTCGCCCCCGTCGTTTCCCCGACGCCATCGCGCGGGAGACGGGAGCGAAGGTGGTGGTACTGCCTGCCGCCGTCGGCGCGGAAGGCACCACCAGCTACTTCAGCATGATGGACACAATGGTCCATCGGCTTGCCGCCGCACTGGCAGGTAAATAGTGGTTTATCCGGCGCGATTCTGGAGGGCGAGACTTCAGCCAAGCCGTACGAAATACCCCCTCCTGACCTCCCCGTGGACGGGGAGGAACCATTCCCTCTGCTCGCGGGGAGGGTTCGGTGGGGGACAATCGGCTCATCAGGAGGTTCGCCCTCCCCGAGAAAGACGCTTTTCGGGCTACGGGTGCTCTGCCATACATCAGACTTGTGGAGGGTCACGCTCTGTCGTGACCCGGTGAGGGTGGACGCGACGGAGCGCGTCCCTCCCGTTGGCGCAGCGACGTACTATCGTTTTCGTCACGGCTCAATCTTGTTGTGTTTCTGAGGGCAGACACAGAGGTCTGCCCCTACTACCATGGTACCGACCTAGAGCGTGTAGGGGCAACCCCCTGTGGTTGCCCAAGACCATGCGAATACTTGTTCAGCAAGATAAGAAGGGCATGAAGGAGATGGTCCTCTATGAGCGAACCGCTCGTTCAATTTGACCGCGTGCAGCTGGGTTACGGGCGGCAGGTAGTGCTGGATAACGTGAGCCTGGACATCTACCGGGGCGACTTTTTCGGTCTTGTCGGACCCAACGGCTCGGGCAAGACCACCCTGTTACGCTGCCTGCTGGGCATTCTGAAGCCCCTGAGCGGACAGGTGACGCGCGCGCCGGGATTGCGCATCGGTTATGTGCCCCAGCGGGAGATGCTGGATACGCTGTTCCCTCTCACCGCGCTGGACATCGTGCTGATGGGGCGATACCCGCACGCTGGACTGTTCCGCTCGCCGCGACGCGTCGACCGCGACTTCGCCCTGCAGTGCCTGCAACAGGTCGGGCTGGCAGAATCGGCGCATAAGCTCTATCGCGAGCTATCGGGGGGACAGCGACAGCGGGTACTGATTGCCCGCGCGCTGGCGGTAGAGCCGAACCTGCTGGTGCTGGATGAACCGACAAACGGGCTGGACCTGCCGACGGAGGCGGCTATTCTGGGGCTGATTGAACGCCTGCACTCTCAGAAGGGTCTCACTATTGTGCTTGTGAGCCACGTGCTGAATGTGGTCGCCCGCTATGCCATTCGCATGGGTGTGCTGCTGGACGGACGGCTGCTGGCAGGCGAGGCGGAACAGCTGATGCAGGAGCGGGTGCTGCAAGAGGCGTACGGCGTGCCGGTATGCGTGCAGAGGCTCAATCATCACTACATCGTGGCGGTACGCGAAATGGTGGAGGAGTGCGGCGATGAGTGAGTGGCTGGAGACATGGCGTTCCCCCATTGCTCAGGATGCCCTGCATGTGGGGATCGTTCTGGCAATCGTAGGCGGGTATCTGGGCGTGTATGTGGTGCTCAAGCGCATCGTGTTTGTGGGCGCGGCACTGGCTCAGGTAAGCGCGGCGGGCGTGGCGCTCGCCTTTCTGGTCGGATGGAACCCGTTGCTGAGCGCAATGCTGTTCGCGCTGGCTGGTTCCGCCTTCTTCGCTCAGCCCTACGGCGAGCGGCGCATCTCGCGGGAGTCCATCATCGGAGCGGTGTTCCTCACCTTTTCTGCGCTGACGGTGTTGCTCGCATCCAAGGGCGCGCATGGGATGGAGGAGGTGCAACACCTGCTGGCAGGTGACATCCTCGCCGTCGCCCCCGAAGAGGTCACGCGCATCTGGATACTGGGGCTGGTGGTGCTGGCGGTTTTCTTGCTAATGCGTAAAGAGTTCCTGCTGGTCGCGTTCGATGCCGAAACGGCGCAGGCGCTGGGCTATCGCACACGCCTCTGGGAGTTTGCGTTCTACATCCTGCTAGGCGGTTTCATCGGCGTGGTCATCCACCTCGTGGGTCTGGTGTTGATTTTCGGCTATCTGGTGTTGCCTGCGCTGGGCGCGCTGATGATCGCACGGCGCATGACGCAGGTGGTTGGAGTCGCTATCGTCAACGCACTGATAGCCACTGTGTTGGGCTTGCTGGTCTCTATTGTGTTTGACCTGCCCACTACCGCTACGATGCTGGTTTTCATGAGCCTGCTGGCTGGGGTAGAATCATTAGCAGGCGCGGTCTTGTTTCGCTAGCAGGTGGCACCTGGAGGGCGAGGCTCCTGCCGAGCTGTAGCCACGCCATGCGAGGCACGTCGCGCCGAAACAATTCGCTTACCTTATCTTGAAGGACAGGTGCCCTATTGGAAAAACTGATTCTGCTGGCGGCAGGTTTTGCTCTGCTTCTTCTCGGTGGAGAGTGGCTGGTGCGAGGCGCGTCGCGTCTCGCGCTGGCACTGGGCATTCCCCGCATCGTGATTGGCTTAAGCCTGGTGGCTTTCGGCACCAGCGCCCCCGAGCTGGCGGTATCGGTGCTGTCCAGTTACAAGGGGCAATCCGGTATCGCGGTGGGTAATGTGGTGGGAAGCAACATCGTGAACGTCCTGCTCATTCTGGGCTTGTCTGCCGTGTTCGCTCCGCTGGCGGTAAGCAAGCGCATCGTCCGCATTGAAGTTCCCCTGATGATTGCGACCGCTGCGCTCTTTTTCGTAATGGGCTACGACGGGCGCCTCTCACGCAGCGATGGGCTGGCGCTGGTGGCGATATTCCTGTTTTACATTCTCTGGATGGCGCGTACCGCACGCAAAGACCCGGTGATAGAACAGGAGCTCTCCGCGGGAAACAACGGGATAGCGGGAGGGATATGGGGGTACGCACGACTGGTCGGACTGGTCATCTTTGGACTGACCGGGCTGGTGGTGGGTTCGAACTGCCTTATTGAAGGCGCGGTGACCCTGGCGCGGCTGATGGGCGTGAGCGAGCTGGTCATCGGCTTGACCATCGTGGCAGCGGGGACATCTCTACCGGAGTTGATGACTTCCGTCATCGCCAGCATACGCGGGGAGCGGGATATCGCGGTGGGCAATGTCGTGGGCAGTAATGTGTTCAACATCCTCTCGGTGCTGGGATTCAGCACGGTGGTCTCGCCAAACGGTCTGGAAGTGGCTTCGGCGGTTATCCGCTTTGACGCGCCGGTGATGATAGCGGTCTCGCTGGCGTGCTTTCCTATCTTCTTCAACGATTTCCAGATTAAGCGGTGGGAGGGTGTTTTGTTCGTCGCGTATTACATCTTCTATGTGGTGTATCTCATCCTGCACGCCAGCCAGCACGATGCGCTGGACGAGTATACTTTCGTGATGCGCTGGTTTGTGCTACCCTTCGTGGCGGTAACGCTGGCGACGACGCTGATGCTCGCCTGGCACAGACAAGTGTGGCTACCCAGGCGCATAGCCCGGAAAGCACGGTAGACTCAGGCTACCACTTCGTCGCGACGAAGAAGGCGCGGTCGGTAGTGGCGTTGGGAGGACGCAGGGTATAGGCGTGAAAAGCACGCACGTAGTCGAAACCCGCCTGCAGCAGCATTTCCTTGAGCTCTTCCAGGGAGTATGCTCGCTGGCGATGCACCTCCACAAAGTGCTGGGCAACATCTCCGTTCTCGTTGCGCAGCCAGAACTCCATCTCCACGGTGCAGACCTTCGTCTCCTCGTCGTACCGGCTTTTCCAGCGATAAAGCAAACGGCGGCGTGAGCCGAGATTGTCCTGGTCAAACAACCCCTCGCGCAGGGCGTATTCGGTGTTTACGTCGAAGATAAACGCTCCTCCCGATTGCAGGTGAGCGTAAACCCTTCGGAACGTTTCCTGCAGCTTTTCGGGGGAGAGGATATAGTTCAGGCTGTCGAACAGGCTCAGCACAAGGTCAAACTGTTTCGGTAGCTGCAGTTGGGCGGCGTCCTGCACCTCGTAGTGGATGTCCAGCCCTGCCTCCTGTGCCTTGCGCTGTGCCTCCGCTACCATCGGCGCGGAGATGTCTACGCCCCATACCTCGTAGCCCATTCTCGCCAGCCTCATGGCGACGTTCCCCGTGCCGCAGGCGAGGTCCAGGATGCTGTGTACCTTCAGGCGGTAGCGTTCTACCAGCTCGTGCACATAGCGCACCCAGAAGTCGTAGGGCACGTTGTGCATGAGCTCGTCATAATATGGTGCAATGAGAGTAAAAGCGGCGTCGGTCATGCTACGGGTTAATTTGGTCCATGCCTCATCTCACTCATAGTTTACCCAGAATACCTCTTTCTGTCCAGAACTCTTTCCTCAAAGGATTGCGCGGTCGACAAATAGAACCCAACAGTATGCACAACCGAAGGAGGGAACAAAACCATGGCACAAACAGCGCAGCGCAGGCTTCCCGCCGCAACGCCGCAGAAGCTACCCCGATGGCGCGGCTTTAATCTACTGAACAAGTTTCAGCGCGACTGGAACAACCGACCGTTCAGCGAGCAGGACTTTGCGTGGCTCGCCGAACTGGGCTTCAATTTCGTACGCCTTCCGATGGATTACCGGTGCTGGACAGACCCTGCAGACTGGACGAAGCTGCGCGAGGAGGTGCTGAAGGAGATAGACGCAGCGGTGCGCTACGGGCAAAAGCATGGAGTTCATGTGTGTATCAACTTTCACCGCGCGCCCGGCTACACGGTTGCCTCTCCGCCGGAGCCAAAACCTGTGTGGACTGATGCCGAGGCGCTGAAGGTATGTTGCCTGCACTGGGCACACTTCGCCAAGCGCTACAAAGGCATTCCGAACAGTCAGGTGAGCTTCAACCTGTTCAACGAGCCGGCGAATATCACTCCTGAAGTGCACCGCAAGGTGGTAGAGCGCGTGGTAGAAGCTATCCGCGAACAAGACCCCAACCGCCTCATCATCTGTGACGGGCTGAACTGGGCACGCAATCCTATTGAGGAGCTGCTCGGCTTGAACGTCGCGGGTGCAATGCGCGGATATGACCCCTTCGTCATCTCTCACTACAAAGCAAGCTGGGTACAGGGCTCGGATAAGTGGCCTGAACCCACCCATCCTTGGCGCGAAGGCAACACCGTGTGGGATAAACAAACGATATGGGAACGCATCTACAAGCCGTGGAAGGAACTGGAGAAAAAGGGCGTGGGCGTGATGGTTGGAGAGTTCGGTGCGCATAACCAGACCCCACACAAAGTGGTGATCGCCTGGCTGCGTGACCTGTTGAGCCTCTGGAAAGAGGCAGGCTGGGGTTGGGCGATGTGGAACTTCTACGGCTCGTTCGGTCCAGTCGATAGCGGACGCGCCGATGTACGCTATGAAGACTGGCGCGGACACAAACTCGACAGGGAGATGCTGGAGCTGTTGCAGTCCATGTAGCCTTCTACAAAGGTTGTCATGAACAGTCTATCAGCCTCTCCGCGGGGGCGGGGTTTTTGTGGGGCATTCGCGGCTCGCGGAGAGGTTCGCTCCCTTATCAGAGAAGGTGCGGAATCGGTTTCCAACATGCGGATAGGAGCAACCGTATCTTCATAACTTTTCCCCGCGCAGAAGCGTCTAACTATTCAGCATGTGTACGAGGTGAGCCAGGATGAAACCAGTATGGCTTCTCCCCCTGCTCGCCCTGCTGACTGCAGGGTGCGGCAACGTCGCAACTACCGGCGTGGGCAATCAGCCTTCACCACAGCCGAACACGGGTAACAAGATGACCGAAACAACCAGAAAGGTGGACCCAAGACTGATAGACGCAAACAATCAGTTTGGCTTTGCGCTGCTTCACCGGCTGCGCGAGGCGGATGAAGGGAAGAACGTATTTCTCTCTCCGACGAGCATCACCCTTGCCCTCGCCATGACCTACAACGGCGCGGCAGGCGAAACGGAACGGGAAATGGCAAAAGCGATGTCACTGGAGGGGATGAGCAAAGAGGAACTGAATCAAGCGGCGTTAGACCTGCGCCAGAGCCTACAGAGCGCAGATCCTAAAGTGGAGATTGCCATTGCCAGCTCGCTCTGGGCACGGCAGGGTATTGCCTTCAAAAGACAGTTCTTAGAGACCAACCGTCAGTACTTTGGGGCACAGGTGAGCGCGCTGGATTTTGCCGACCCCGAAGCGCCACAGACCATTAACCGCTGGGTGGACGCAAACACGAAAGGCAAAATTAAGAAGATAGTGGATAGCATCTCGCCGCGCACGGTGATGTTCCTCATCAACGCTATCTATTTCCACGGCAAGTGGCAAAAGCCGTTCGATAAGTCGTTGACGCAGGAGAAACCCTTCCATCTGGCAAACGGCGAGCAGATGCGCGTGCCGATGATGGCACAAACCGGCAAGTTCCCCTACCTGAAGGGCGAAAACTTCCAGATGGTCAGCCTGCCGTACGGTGATGGTCGGCTGAGCATGGTCATCGCGCTGCCGGACAAGGACACCAGCCTGAACGAGTGGCTGAAGTCGCTGGATGCGAAGAGCTGGAAGGAGTGGACATCCCGACTGGCGAGCACCGACGGTGAATTGCAGTTGCCTCGCTTTAAGATGGAGTATGAAAAGACGCTGAACGATGCCCTCAAGTCGCTGGGGATGGCTGTTGCCTTCGAGCCGGACCGCGCGGACTTCACCGGCATGCGTGATGAGCGTGACCTGTTCCTGGAGAAGGTACACCACAAGGCGGTAGTGGACGTGAACGAGGAGGGCACTGAGGCAGCCGCGGTGACATCCGTGCAGGTAGGCATTACGTCGGTGCAGCAACCTCGTCCGCCGTTTAAGATGGTGGTAGACCGTCCGTTCTTCTTCGCCATCCGCGACACTCGCACGGGTACGGTGCTGTTCATGGGAGCAGTGTACGAGCCGTAGGTGTGAGGGGTACTCATGCTGCGCACCGGCGTACATTCTACCGATAATATATTGCAGACCCCGCCGTTTTGCGGGTGTCAGGGACAACACTGTACGACAAAGAGGGGTACAATACATCTGTGCGCAGATTTTCAAGCCACAAGAAGGGGGTTCCGCCGCCTATGGAGCGCGTGAAGACTATTCTTATCCTGCTGATGGCGACTCTCGCTATCTCATCGGCGATGGCGCAGAACGAGCCGATTCGCATCGGTGCCGGAGACACTCTGGGCATCACTCTCGTCGGCGACAAAGACATCAGCGGACAATACAAAGTAGACGACAACGGTTATATTAAGATGCCGTTGCTGGGGTCTCTGAAGGTCGCCGGTGAAACTGAAGAGGGATTGACCAAAAAGCTCACCGAGATGCTGAAGAAATACTACGTAGACCCCGTGGTGACGGTGGTGATTCTGGAACGGTTCCCGCGTTACGTCACGGTAACCGGCGCGGTTCGCAAAGGTGGGAAAATACCGCTGCGAGAGAACATGCCCACCCGCCTGATTGAAGTGATTCAAGCCGCCGAGCCGGAACAGAGCGCAGACCTGGCGCGAATCAAACTCACCCGCAAGCAACCTGCCCCCGCCGAGATGACGCTGGACCTGGAACGGTTCATCAAGTTCGGTGACCCGACCGCCAACGTGGAGATTATGCCCGACGACGTGATTCTCGTCCCTGCTAAGCAAATGATGACCATTTTCGTGACGGGGGCGGTAGCCCGCCCGGGCGCGCTTACCCTGCAGGAGGGTAGCACTTTCCGCGAGGCGATTCTGCAGGCAGGCGGTCTACAACCTAACGCCGATAACTCGCGCATCACCATCCGCCACGAGGGGCAGACGGAGGAGATTCCGGTCAACTACACCGACGCGATGTCGCAGGACCCTGCCAAGCAGGTCGTGCTGAAAAACGGCGACCGTATTCTGGTGCCCACCGTGCAAGAGGCAGTAACCGTTTCGGTGTTTGGGGGAGTAATGCGCCCAGGTCCGGTACCCCTGGTAGGACGAATGCGCTTGAGTGAGGCTATCGGGCAGGCAGGAGGATTTTCTCCATTCGCCAGAAAATGGGACATCAAAATCCTGCGTGCGGTGCCGGGCTCCAACAAACGCCAGACGATGAAGGTCAACTTTGGCGAGATCGAGGAAGGCAAAGCGGACGACCCCTATCTGGAGCCGAGCGACCAGATTGTGGTGGCGGAGCGACCGCGCGAGCAGTTCAATCTCAGTACTGCATTGTCAATGCTATCGGCTATCGCGAGCCTGGCGTGGCTGTTGAGGCGAAGGTAAGGGCGGAAGCAAGAATGCCTCCTCTTCCTCAGAAGGGGAGGCATTCTGCAAACTACGAAACGAACGGATTTATCTTTTGCGCCGACGCGCCACCAGCGGAGCAGCTAACCCCATGCCGAACAACAATAGCGTTGCTGGTTCGGGAATCACCGTTCCCTGCGGCTGCAGGTTGCGGCTCACGATGGTCTGGGTATAGGGATTGTTCGGTTTTCCTGTTGCAAACAGGTACCGCGCCTGATAGGGCCACAGGTCGGTCTTCAGAGTTGTTCCGCTCAGGTCTACTCGATATGACAGGTTGACAATTGGTCCCCCTCCCACAGGGATGGCGATATCGCTGCCCTCCGGCGGTGCTCCGATCGATGCGGACTGGAATTCTACTTTGCCTGCCTGTGAGCCCGCGTATGACCAGCTCGCCGGTATGCTCAGGTTAGTAACTGACGCAGGATTCTGTGGGGATACCTTCAGGTTGAACCAGTCCAGCCAGGCGTTTTGTGATCCCGTATAACCACCGGTGTTGATAGTCACGGAAACATTATAAAGGCTTCCGGAGAACGGAGTCACGGTCGCCGTATACTGGATGCCCATAGCATCAGTGTCTACAAACGTAACGGCTCGAGCGGTGCTGAGCATCACCCCTGCCAGCAGAAACGCTGTCGCGAGCGTTGCCAATCGTTTTATATTCATTTTCTCACCTCGCTTTCCGCTAATGCGGTACCCGAAGTATAGCATATTAGCAATAATTTTTTCAAGAAAAAATTACTGGTTTT
>VSSL01000277.1_pt1 | contig 15209 bp, 8 predicted proteins | sample 4557531 | NCBI WGS metagenome assembly VSSL01 (sample SAMN10986726, study PRJNA523729) | hot springs metagenome | isolation source: hot springs | place: India:Timba, Gujarat | collected 2018-05-31 | reverse complement strand
GTTCCGGGGCGGGTGGGCCGCCGATCGCCCGGGGAGAGCCTGGCCCGAAGCCCATTCGGCGGGGAGCAAAGGGCCCAGATCCACATGGGCACCGAACATCACACTGTCCGGGCCGGTGTAGATTTCCACGTGGAGCCAATCCACACCCGGGATGGGCACAGAACGGCCGTTCAACAGGGGAAGGATCCGGTCCCGAGCCGACGGGCTGGAGAGGATTCCCGCCAGTGCGCCCCCTGCGATCACCGCAAAGGAACTCACGAGGAGTGCTCGCTCGCCGACAGAGGCCTGACCCCAGACCCCCAGGGCGTAGTCCCGAGCGGATTCCTGCAAGTTTTCCAACATCCGGGCCACCGGTTCCGTAGCCGCCAGCGCGCGGGCCACATCCCCGAGAGAGCCTTCCCGGGGCGGAGAAGGGCCAGGAGCAAGCGGCCGTGACGGGGCTTCGGAACCGGGCCGGACCTCCGGTGTTGGGATCGGCCGCCACGGGACCGATTCCACATTTTCGGCTCCGGCCAAGATCCACTCCCGAAGTCGGCTTGGATCCAGTTGGAAGGTCATGAGTTGTCGGATACGCTCCTCGATGGCCGGATCCAGGCGTAGTTCCCAGGGCGAAGCCCCGAGGCTCGGGCTCGAAAAGGGCCGCGCCGGCTGAAAAAGGGGCGAGGCGCCGAGATTGAGCCTCGGCCCTCCGGAAGGTCCGGACACGGTTGTCGGACCGTTGTCCGGAGATCGCTGCAGGACCATGTCGCGTCTTCTTCCGCCCTGGGGAGGCTTCTTCATTTCGTTGGAGTGTTGCTGATAGGCGGGGTCGGGATTGTCCCGCCTTTTGTTCTTGCTTCCGTCGTAGATCTTGACCGCCATGACGCATCCTTGATTCCTAGAATTAGGCGCTGCCTTCTCCTAAGAGCGACCTCATCGAATAAACGGCGGGTTGTGCATCCCAAAAAGAGCCGGCCTTTGGGCCGGCGGCAGGCGCGGCCTCGGCCGCCTGGTCGTTGCCCGTCTCCGAGGGGGCTCCGTCATTTTCCCCTCGACTTCAGCCATACGGTCACGGCCATAATGGCCAAAGCCGCTGCAACGGGCAGCACGAACCACAGCTTTCGGAAAAAAAGGCCCGTAACACCGCAGGCCCCCAGGGCCGCAACAGTCCCGACCACCACCAGGGGATAAGCGCCGGGGTGACGTCTTCGCGTATAGATGAGGTGATAGGCGAAAGCCACCGGAGTGCGCAGGATCCATCGGGGTAGGCGTCGTGAGAAAAAACCGCTCAAGCGGGTGCGTCCTTGCAGGGCGTTTTGCACGAGCCCCCATAGGAGCAAATAAAGCCGACAGCCGTATTCGGCCAAAATATGTGCCGGGACGGCTCCATTCGGCCCTACCACGGTTTGCGATCCGATCGCTTTCTCCTGGAGGTCTGCGCCGCAATCCTTGACCGCCGCCCGTGCCCGGGCACCTCGTTCCTTGGCTCGGGCTTCCACCGCCGATGTGTTGGTTCCCGAACCCACCCCCGCCGCATCGTCGATGGTTCCCCAGGTGATTTCCTGAAAATAGAGGTCCTCGTACACGGTGCCCAAGTCCTGGCATACGGTGTCGTATTGCGCCGCTAAAATGAATCGATCCCTGAAGGCGCTCAGTTTTTCCATCCAGACGGCTTTGTCGGCATCGGCTCCATCCAACGGGGGCCTGGAATCAAAGAGATCTTTCCACGATCGGAAAAGCGCCTTCCTGTGCGGCAGGGGACAGTGCGAAAAATACGCTTCCACCGTCTCCGTCGTGATCCCGTCCGGCAGGTTCCGGCGGTGTCGCCACAGGCGTTCCCGGGCTTTCTCGTCCAAGAGGCTCCGCACGATTTGGCAGATGCCGTCCAATCTTCCCCACAGAATATCGTTCGCCCGCCAGTCGCGGCGAAAAAAGGCGGCGAAATGGGCCAAGTCGTCCCCCGTCACCTTCAAGGCCGGAGGAAAGGCGCTGAGGCCGCTTTGGGCGTCTTTGGGGCTGATGCGCACGTGCTCGATTTCATCCAATTCATGAATCCCCGCTGCGAACTCCAAGGGATAAAAAGCCTGTTCCAAGACAACGAAATCGCTGATGGGGTCTCCCTCATGCGCTACCGAGCGCACCACAAAGGATAGGGCCTCGTGCACCGCGGACAAAACCGTCCTTTCGGTGCCCCGCGGCGTGGGATACCGCTCCAGACGGCTCGGTTGCGTTTCTTTGATCCATTGCCACGCATCCAAAGCAGCTTCGCTCAGCCGTTTCGAGCGAAACGGCCCGTGGTCGCGTTCCGCAAGAAGTTTGACGCTCATCATCGATTCGGCTGCACCCAATGCCGCCGGCAGCTCTTCCAAGAGCGGACGCCAGGCGGGATGTTCGGCATCCAAGAGCGCCGCGAAGGACTTCAAGAGGAGTTCCGCCGAGATTTCTGGGTCGTCGCGACCTTTTTCGAGAAGACTGTCCCGAAGAAGGTAAAGGCGGTTTCGAATTACTTGGAACGCTTTGATGATCCGGCCGACGGCTTGGACCGCTTCCCTCAATCCATCGGACGCGGGAAGTTCCGCCTCCTTGAGGCGGTCGTAGAGGTGATAAAGGACATGGAAGGCGCAACGTACGTGCCATTCCGCATCGAAGGGCAGGATTTGGCGGATTCGGCCTGCATCGTCTTCGTCAAGCATCGGATCGGATCTGGTAAAGTCCATAAGTATGCGCCGGAGATCTTCAAAGAGACGTTTTCTCTTCGGATCTCCGATTTGTGTTTTGGCCGAGGGAACATCGTCCGTTTCCGAAACCATGAGTGTGCACAGAGCGTCGATGCGGACCCTTCGGTACACTTCGAAAGAGGTATCGTCCGCAATGGGGACCTTTCCGGGCTTTCGGGCACGGAAAAGCTCCAGATAGTTCTCCTTGATGCGTCGAAGCCATCGGATGCGGGCATTGTGAGCTTCAAGGTTTTCCAGGTCCTCTCCGATGCTTTCGTAAGACGGGATGGTGCTCAGGGATGCCACGGCCACCCGAAAAGGGTTCTGGAGCCGTGCGGCGGCATCGTCGGTGAGCGGTGTAAGGTGTTCAGGGTCGGGTTCTACGTAAAACAGGCGTCGATCCACCAATTTCAAAGGCATGCGGTAAAAGATGGCCTCCAGTACGGGACCGAAGGGCTTGTTGTCCAGAACGCCTCCGTCCACATAGAGGTGGTGCGACGGTTTAAGGCCGCTGGTGCGCTCCAGGGCTTCCTTCACGACAGGACGTCGTTCGACAGGGAGCTGATCCAATGCAAAGGGTTGGAAGGCTACGGGAAAGGTGGAGGTGATCCGCGCGATGGACGCCAGGATGCACGCCTGCATGGACGCATCGGCATCTTGATCCGAAGACACGTGGCCGAGGCCCAGCTTCTTTCGCCCGGGGCGATGCTGCAGCCGAAAGACGGTCCGGTGGGTCTTGTCTTGGATACGGGCTCCGAGAGAATCCCAGGACGTGCTGACCACGCCCTCCAGGTTCGTCCCGGTGACGAAGACGTCCATTTCCCCGGGGCTGGCAGGCCGATCGCCGCCGGTGGGAGTGAGGATTTTCCGGAAGGCTTCTTCCAGCCGTTTCTGGTAATAGCCTTCACCGTCGAGAAGCGACACGGCCTGATCCGCCGTGGACGCCGGCCGCATGAGGGCTCCTAAGTCTCCGTGTTTTCTCCACAAATCGGCGGTCCTGGTGAAATCGCCGCCTGACTCCAAGGCGGCGGCGAGAAACAGCCCGTTGATGCCTCCGGCCGATGTGCCCGCGACCACGTCCACCGTGGCGTCGGCATCCAGGATGTGGAGCAGGAGGCCAAAGGGGCCGTTTCCCCGCACGAGGTCGAAAAAGGCCCGCGTGACCCCGTTTTCGTAGACAGCCAGAGAAACCCCGCCGTAAAGCACCAATGCGATGCGAATCTCCCGGCTTCGGGAAGGCCGTTCCTGGGCGGCTTCATCTGTCATGGCTTGACTCCTTACGATGCTTCCTGGAGCACCGACGGCATCTGCCGGCCGAGCTTGGTGTATTCCAGTTTCAAACCTTCGAGGACGTCTCTCCATTCCACAGCGCGGCCGGCTTCCAAGGCCGAGACGGCCGCGGCGAGCACCGCGTTGCGGATATGACCGCCGCACACATCCGCATGGGCGGCCAACAGGTTGATCTGCGCAGGTTGAAGGTCGTGTTTTTCTCCCAGGTGCGTTTTCCATAACATGCGGCGTTCTTCGGGGCCCGGGGCGGGGAAATCCACCACGAGGTCGATGCGGCGACTGAAGGCCGAGTCGAACCGCATCCGGCTGTTACTCGTCAGCAGAAGGATGCCTCGATAGTTTTCGATTCGTTGCAGGAGGTAATTGGTTTGCGCGTTGGCGAATCGATCGTTGGCGTCTTTCACATCCGTCCTTTTGCCGAAAAGAGAATCGGCTTCGTCGAAAAGGAGAAGGACGTCCGCTTCTTCTGCGGCGGCGAGAAGCCGGGAAAGTTGCTTTTCCGTCTCGCCCACGTATTTGCTCGTCACGGCGGCAAGGTCCACGCGATACAGGGCGAAGCCCAAACGTGTGGCCAGCCATGAGGCGGCCAAGGTTTTGCCCGTACCCGAAGGACCCACGAAGAGGGCGCGAACACCGGTCTTGTACGAAGCCTTGACGGTCACGCCGAGGATCGTCCCCAAGTCCTCCCTGCGGCGACATCGGGCTTCCAGAAGTTCCAGAGAGCGCCGTGTGGCATCCGTCAGGACGAGCGCCGATTCCGGCACAGGATCGGCAATGGGTTGGGCCAGGGTTTCCAGACCTTCTCCCTGGAAAGCCGCCCTTCGGATGTCTTCCTTGTCGATCCGGGAACGACCTCGCGCCCGGGCTCCCATGAGCGCCAAGGCGCTTAGGCGTCGGATGCGGTCAATCCCGTGAAGGTGCGACACCGCCAGGGATTCCGCAAGTTCCGGATCGATGGCCGTTTCCAGCCACAGTCTGCGGCGTTCTTCCTTTCCCGGCATGGGCACCCACCATGGCGCCAGAGGGCCGAACCACGCGTCCACCGCGCCGTCGGGACCCATCAGAGCCAAGACAGGGCCGTGGTAGCCTTCCAGGGCGGGGAGCCGATGGATCAGGCCGGGGCCGGATTCGAAGAGAAAGGCGGGCAGAAGCCGTTCCAGACGGCAGTAGGGACCGAAGCCATGATCGGGTGGGCGGTTTCCCGGCAGGTACACAAGGCGGCGCCCCAACGCTCGGGCGATGAGTTCTGCGGCCAAGCGGGCGTCTCCTTCGGACGACGATCGAATCAGGAGCCCGCCGCTTCCCGCGCTTTCCAAGGCCCGGGCATGGGCATAGGCTTCGCGTCGGAAGGTTTCGGGAAGGTTTCGAGGCACCTTCTCGGTCGAAAAAAAGGTTCCCGGCCAGGCTTGGCGGATTCCGCGAAGGGAGAGAACCAAAGGCAGGGGAACGGAGAGGACCTGATCGCATAAGGGTGGGCTTTCGTCCGCTCGATGCAGCAACCCGACGGAGGCCGCCGGGCCCGCCACGAGCAGGGCCGTGGGAGGTCGGCTTTCCGGGTCCGGCAGGAAGACGCCCAATGTCTGGGCCATGAGACCCACACTGGGCCGGGCGGATCCGATGTGGGGCTGCAGGAAAGAAACCAGGTCGGCCGCGTGCGGATCTTCTTCCGAAGCGAGGCACAGGGCCGCGGTCAGAATTTCCAGATCGGACAAGCCCAGATCCCGTGCAAGCCTCACCAGTCGGGATTCTTCAGGACGCGGTCGTGCGAGCGATTCTTCGATGGTTCCTCGCCACCGGGATGGGTGGCGAAACTGTTGGAAAATGCCGCACAGGGTGGCTTCTTGCGGGCGTTCCGGCGTGCGGCCCGTCTTTTCAAAATAAAGAGAAGCCGCCGGCCACAGGGCCAGGAGAACCAGCGACGAAGGCTTCTGACCCGCCATGTTTGCGGGGTGGGGGGAGTCGCGTCCAGGGGGCCTCCCTTCGGGGGACGTTCCCCGGGAGTCGTCTACGGGAAGGGGGCGAGGGCTCATGGTTTTCCTTCTTGGGCGACAGGCGTGTCATTCGGGACCGCTCGTCAATCAAGGTAGTGGAACGCCACGACGCGGGTGAGCCAGGGGATCCAGCCGGGATCCACGTCCAGCCCGAGCCGACGAATCCGGACGTCCGTCTGATCCAGGCGGAAGAAAATATCCGCGTGCGTCGGGGTCAAAAGAATCCAGCCGGGCCGTTCCACAAGCCGCCGAAGGCTTAGCCCGCTTCGACGTTTGAGGAACAGACCGGCGACATAACGCACCGCCCGAAACCAATTTTCCATCCATTCGGGTTCGGCACGAAGGGTTTGAAGCTTCCCCCGTTGCAGCGGTCCCGTTTTCCCCGCCAGAATTTCCACCCACGCCGACGGCGGTTCTGAGAAGAAATCGGCGGGGGTCCCATCCTGGGCGACCACCTCGCGCTTGAGGAGATCCCAATGGGGATCGTCCGGGGGAAGACCTAAAGTCCGTGCCAGGAAATGGAGAAGCGCCCCGCCCACGGTGTCGCCGGATCCAAGAGGGCGACTGCAATGGTCCTGGATGTGGAGGTGTCGGAAAAGGCCGAGGAGGAAAAGGAATCCTCCGTGGGCGCTCCACCGACCGTCCTGCTCCCAGGGTATCCATGGAACGGGAGGGAGGGGCTCCGAAAAAGTGCCGGGACGACACCGTGGGGAAGCAGCCGACGGCTCCTCTTTCATCAGAGATTTCCGGAGGCGGGTCGGCCGTGCCCCCTCGTGGGGTGAACGCGGCGGAGGACTGTGGCCTTTCCTTTCCTCTTCCGGGGCCGCGTCATCGCGGGGATCAGGGCGTCCTGCGGGGTGGGACGAGGGTTTCCCTGCCTCGTTTTTCCCAAAACGTTCCCGAAGGGGCCCGGTGCTGTGCGTTGGGGAAGGGTTTCCTCGGCGTTCTATGGGAGGAGCGGCCGCGGCCGCCTTCCCCCGAACGTTCATCCCGGACTCGGCTTTTCCTTGCACGACGCAGCCCGAAGGGACACCGGAAGGGGTCTTCCGTAAAGCGGCCCCTGCGGAATGTTCAGTGTCTTTTCCAAGTTCCTGCCCTTCGGGCGGCGGACTCGGGGCATGATATGCGGTGGTCCGCCCCTTCGATCTCGGAAAACCGTCGGTTGTTCCCCCAGCATGGCCCGCGTCCAATAGATGTTCGGCCGAAAGGGTGACGGACGCAACCGGCGCATGGGGCAGGGGCTGCCGGGTCGGTCGGCTACGGATCCGCTCGTCCTTTATCGCACCGAGGGGGATTCCACGTCCCGCGCCGAGGGGTTCTCCGGGCGACGGGAGTCCTCCGGTCCCTGGGGAGTCCGCCCGCGGGGGATGTTCATCCGATGCCTCCCGAAGGGATGCGACGGGGGATGCGCCCGCCGAGACGTCTTTCACTGTCGATGGCTGCGGCCTGCCGGTGTCGCGGGTGATGAGGCTCTCTCCATAGGGTGGATTTCGCAGCCAGAAGATCAGCGCAAGGAGCCATACGGTTCTGGGATCCTCAGGGCCCCAGAGGTCCATTCGGGCTTGGACGATGCGGCGCGTCTCGGCGTCCAGGCCGGAGAGCCAACGACTCAAGCCGCGTCCGTCGCCAGTCCGAGTTTTTCCCGCACCGCCCTTTTGACCAATCCGAAAAGGCGGAGCAGTTCCTCTGCGTCATGAACGGTGAGAACATCCAAAAACGTTTCCATGCGGCGGGCGCCAAGGAGAGACGCCGCGATGCGGGCCATGGCGGCCCGAGGCACAGGGTTTCTGCCTGCCCCTTTCATGAGACGCGGAAGGTCTCGGCGTTGCCAGCCGGGATTCCATCCCGGTACCGCTCCCTTCCAGAACCACTCCTGAGCCGGTCGGCCTTCGGCCAGCCGCACGGCGAGCAGGGCCATGGGTTCCAAAGCGTCTCGGAACCACACCACAGGGGACCGGCCCGCCAGCGGTGAAGTTGCCGGGACGGCTTGCGCCGCCAACGTCCGGCCGGTGTCCTCGAGACGTCGTACCGTGGCTACAAAGGCCAACGGGCCTTTAGGTATGGGAAGCCTCAGGGATCGAACGAGGACCAAGGCGTTTGGCGGAAGACTCGAAAAACAGGCCGTGCGTAGCGCGTTTTCGAGCGTCTGCACGATTGGGGACACAGCCTCATGGGAGCGGCTGCGTACGATGAGTTTTCGAATCCGGCAGTCCATCATCCGCCGTCCATGCCTTCGCCTCGGGTTTTTTTCGCTCTTCGCGGTTACAGGAAACGGGCTTTGGCCCCGGCGGCGATGGTAAAGGAAGCCGTGTCGCTGTCCGTGACCCTCACACGCACTTCCGGGCCGCTCATGTCTTCCACGATCCCGCGGACCGTCGCTCCGGCCCCGGCTTCCAAGGAGACCTGCATGCCAATCCGCACCAAACCCTTGTCGACCACCAGGGACAGGCGGTCGCCGATGCGGCCGGCCGCCGGAGCCGGTGCATGGCCGGAAACGATCTGATCCACAGGGGCATGGCTGGCCGTGAGCACGGCGACACGGACGACGTCGTTCATGAAAGCCACCGCTTCGGGTTCGGAAGGGTTGATTTGCGCGAAGAGCCAGTCGCCAAGGCTTTGGAGATCCCGGCGCAGTTCCAGGGAAAGATCGCCCCATCGAGGAAGAACGCTCAGTCGCCGGAGATCCACGGGGGAGTCAAATTGGCTGATCTTCTGCGCCCACAAGAGGCGGATCGACGGCGGCACACGGCCCGTTTGCACAGAAAAGCATGCTGCCACGTTTTCCAAGGCTTCCAGATGCTGAACGGCGGCTCGGACCGTCCGGGAACGGCTCGAGGAGCCCCTAAGCAGGTCGTTCACCGACAGGGTGCGTTCACCTTCTTCCTTGAGATTCTTCCAGGAGAGCTCTTCCAGGACCTTCAGGTCAAGGTCGGCTGTGATCCGTCGACGGGCGTCGGCGGTTTTCTCATACGCGGCCACAACCTGCTTGGCCGCCGAAGCCCCGATGACGAATCCCGCGGTCTTTTCCAAAGAGGGGGCTCGGTCTCCCGATGCCGTTTCTCGGCTGAGAACGGCGGCGACGGCTTTGGCCGCGGTGAAGATTTCCGTTATTTTTTCAGGACGCTGCAATTGGTCCAGAAGCTTTTTAAGCTCGGGAAACCAGGCGAGGGGCATGGACCGCAGGTGCCGAAACATGGCTTCCAGATCCTCCGGGGCGTCTTGATCGCGCCGGAGGCAGGCTGGGACCGGAGCCGACCAAAGCCCGCGCAGTTTGAGACGGGGCGTGCCGTCCAGGGTGATGGAGGCGCGACGAGGTCGGGCGTAGACGACAAAGGGGACATGGTTTTGCAAGATGTCCAAACGGCGACGGTTGATCCCGGTCACGCGGGCGTTTTCTTCTTCCAGCAGCCAGCGGGCCGTCACGAGGTCGTGGCGCTTTTCGGCCAGGGCATTGTCGATCCCCTTGAGCGTCGTCGACCATTCCAAAGCGATTTCCTCCAAAGATTTCAGGCACTGGGCGCATTTTTCCCGAACCGTCCGGTAATCCAGGATGCGCCCCTCAATGCGCCGCAGAATCCCTACGGCGGTTTCCAAGGCGGTGACCCCTGCCGCCAGGAACGCCGGTTCGTCGAAGGTATCCGGGTCCGGATCAAAAGCCCCGGAAAGGATCAGGAGAGGCAGGTTCGGATCGTTCAGCCGAACAGTGCGATGCGCCAGAAGGTATGGGAGAGCCTCCCCGAGGGATTCCTGTTCCCGTGCGGTGAGCCCTTTGAGGCGCACGAGCACGTATGCGCCCTGGGTTTCGATGCGTTGTTTCAGTTGTTCGACGGCGTTCGGGTACTTTTTCCGAAAGTTTTCGAAATCGTCATGGTTCAATACGGCCGTGGCGCCGTCGGATACCGGCGCGTGCACATCGGCCAGCTGGATGGGGATGTCCTGAATACGGTGGACGATGTCCGCCTTGGTGGCCACGGCGTAATTTTTCGCTTCCGGGGCCAAGGGGTCGGCGATGCGTTCCGCGACGGTCGTGCTTCGGAAGTCCGGCACAGTCCCCACGATGGGATTTTTCAACAAGACGTCTTCTCGGGACGCTTCGGCAACAACGGGGATCTGTTCCCCGGCGAGATCCAAAGCCCTTCGGGATGTCGCTGCAGATGCCGCAAAGGAAACGGTGGCCGTCCGGACGCGCCCGCACTCGCGGTCGCCGTCGCCGACCGCGGCGCGGGTTCCATGGGCTCTGAAGCCTTGGCCCTTGCGAAGAAGGTTCTCAAGTGTTGTTCTGTGGCGTGACTGCTCTCCCCCTTGGCTATGTCGGCGAGCACGGGGCTTGTGGCCAGCCGCGTGGCCTTTTCGTCCCCGAGAAGAATCTGGCGCATGCGGTAGATATCCGTCTGTACCTTCAGAAATCCCAAATCCACGGCGTCGTTGCTGCGCCGGATCTTGTCGTCCAGATCCTCGATGAAGGCGGTGAGGTCCAGGTATTCGGGATCGTTCACCGACCCGGTTTGAAGTCGATCCAAGGCCTGCTTTTCCGATGGGGTCAAGGAATAAGGCTTCAGGGTTTGGTCCGCGAGCGCCGTCAACCGGTCCAAGGTCTTCTTTCGGTAAACGTTCCGGAGAGTGTTTTCCGTGAAAGCGATTTCCCCTGGTTGGGCATCCGGATCGGGATCGGGATAGGCGGGAACCGCCGCCTTGCGGATCGATCCCACCACCACGGACGCCTGATCCCGAAGATTGGCTTGACGTCCCAGGAGCAGCCCGATCTCCTGGAGAAGGGTGTCGATGGTTTCCTGCAATGTCGGATCGGCGTGTTCCTTGAGCAGGAGATTGGGGTCGTAGAATTCCTGAGGGACAGGCACGTACAAGATGAGCCCGTCCGGAGCGTCCAGGTCTACGGGCTTTAGGGACGCCGCGGCTTCCACCACCCATTCCAGCTGTTCCAAAGGAATCGGGGCGGCTTCCAGGCGGTAAGCACCGGGGAAGAAGCGGCTGCGATGGGTGCTCGTGTCCAGAACGTCTTTCGGCAGCACACCGACGGGGGGGAGGTACCGGAAACGGTCGGCGGCGACCTCCGGGGTTGTTCCCGAAGCGAAGAGATCCCGGAGATGCTCATGGAGTTGTTCCATCCGGGCCTGCCAGAGAAAGACCGTTCCTCGGCCGGGAAAGAGCGGGGTTTTCGGCCTCGGCGCGCCTCCTCGACGCACCACGCTCCATCGGTCCACAAAAACCACGGTGCCGTCTCTCGCCACCTGCATCAGCGCGAGGGGCAGGCCTGTCTTCTCCCATGGAAAAACGGCATCCGCTCCCGAAGACGCCGTTTCGTACGTAAAGATGCGGTATGCCAAGATGTTTCGAAACCGAGGCCCGGGCGCGGGAAGCCGTCCCAGAGCCGACGGCCATGGCATCCACACCACACGACACCCGTCCACACGACGGTAATCCCGATAACCTTCTTCGCCGGGGTCCATTTCGCATGGGTCCATCTCGTCCGGATCCCCGGGTGTTTCTCCGCAAATGGGCTGAAGGATCACGAAACCCACTCCGCGAGGCGGTCCGGAAGGTTCGCCCGTCGCCGTTTCGTCGTGCGGGATGGCATCCAGGGGAACCCGGAGCGGGCGTGCCAGCACCACGTCTTCTCCGTTGGCGCACAGGCCTCGGCCGGGGCTGATCGTCAGGCGGCACCGTCCTCGAGGCGTCCGATCGGCTTCCCCGTCCCAAGGCAGCACCGATGTTTCATCTCTTCGGTCGCCGCTTGCGGGTTCCTCCATAGGCTCCACGCCCACTTCCAGACCGGCGACCACACCGGCGGACCTTTCCATGCCCGTCAAGCCCAAGTGCCGTAAGCGGTGCGTCGCTTCCACATCCAGGGCAGCGCGGGTCAGTGTTCGGCCAGGGTAGTGATTCAGGCGGCGAAGCACGTCGTCGGCGATCCGAACGGCCGGGGCGGGCTCTATGGCCGCGGCGCGTTCTCGAGGAACCGTTTCCAAAGGCCGGATGATTTTCATAATGCCGAACTCCCCATGACCTTGCGGATGTATTCCGCCACGGCTCCCGGCGAGGTCTTGGGATCGGAGAGCATGCGCCCCAGTTCCTTGATGAATTTTTCCTGTTCCTCGACCTTCAGACGCCGCAGGATCCGATCCGTTTCCGGGACCACTTGGGCTTCCGCCAACTTCTTGCGGATCGCATCGTTTTTCTTCTTGGCCTCAGGGTCCGGGGTGCCGTCGGGCCTCGTTTCCGGTTCCAGAATCTCCTCTTCCACCCGTCGAATGCCTTCCCCCAAGTCCTCATCGTCGTAACGTCTCAGAATCTCGCGGGCCGTTGAGGCGTCCAGACGTTTGGCCTTTTCCAGTTCACGCACCGCACCCAGGAGCAGAGTGTCCGATTCCTGGAATTTTCGGGATGTGAGCATGGAGGCCATGACCAGATCCGCTTCGGCGCTGCCCCGAACTTTGAGGCGCGTGTATCGGTCGGCCAAACCTTTTTCTTTGAGATATGCCCGCATGGCGCGTTCGTCCTGGAATTCGTCGGCCAGCACGGGGACTTTGGCGCCGACGACCTCGTCGCGGTAGTTCAGATTCCGTCGGCGCACGTACCAGAGTACGGACTGTGCGGCGATGAGAGACAGCCATCGAGACCGGGCCGTAAGGGGCAAGGCGGCCTCTTGCTTTGCCGTGAGAGCTCTTTCGCGAAGGAATGAGGGATACGGCCTTCGGATCTTCCGGATCGTATCCGCCGAAAACAGCGGCGCCTCCAAGGACTCCAATTCTGCCGCGGTCTGCCGGTAAACGTTTCTCGGTACCGGAAGGCAGACCACGACCGATACGGCCGCGAGGGCGTCTTCCGAGGCCGTGAGATCGATCGGAGGCAGGAGAAAGCTTTCTTCCACAAGGCAGGGCAGTTCGTCTTCGGGAATGATGGATAGGTCCACCTGAACCGACGGCGGGAAAAAGGTCTGGGTCATGGCTTTGGCGTCCACGGCCGCAGCCGGAAGAGGCCCTGCGGGCGGAAGGGAAAGAAAATAATCGGATGCGGCAAAGGAAGGGGGCAGTCCGGCAGCGCGGCGGGCGTCCAGGATGTCCAGGAACATCTGACGGACCTGCTGGAAATGTGCCGCCCGGACGGGCCTCGGCGCCATGCCCAGCCCCAGGACGTCGCTTTCCGCGGTTCCCATTTCCTGGCGGACCATGGGCGCGTCCGCCCAGCGCACAAAGCCTCTGTCCAGTTCCAGCATGGCGAGAGGCAGGGCGGAGGGCGAGGGGGCATAGCCCTTTCCTTTGACGAACAGTTCATGGGCTGCGGCCGCCCTCCGCAGCGTTTCGTTTTCCGGGGCTTCGGCCAAGTCGTAAGGCACCAGAGTCAGAAGGACGGCTTCCACGATGTCTCCGTCTTCCACACGGCGCTCGTCGCCCAGCCGCGTCGGATAGGCTCCCGTCGGGTTGGCGGTGAATTCCACGGCCCGGGCCGCCAACACAAAAAGCCCGCTCAGCGTTCTGAAGGGACTTGCCGGGGTTTTGGCAAAGCCCAGCATCCGGTTGATCTGGTCTAGGGAGGGAAGATCACCCAAATCCACATCCACGTCTTGGCCCAGGACGATTCGTTCCCCGCCGTAGGCAATCCCGAACCCCTTTTCGACTTTCAGGCCGGTGGCCTTGGATCCCGGGCGAACCCACAGACCGTGCACCACACCCCAGCCCACGGCGCCCGCCAGGTCGGCCTGACGCGTGAGGAAATACGTCTGTTCCCGCTGAAGGTCACGGGCGGTGAGAAACCGGCCGTCGAACCACAAAGGGCGGCTTCTCCGGGTGTCCGTCACCAGCAGCCCGGCATCGGCCAAATTTCTTAACGTTTGACCGTCCACGGGCACGCGTCCGAGTCTTGTCACCCATGTCGCCATGGCGCCTTACCTCATTTGGCCGGTCAACCAGACCAGCTCGGCTGTGGAAAAGGAAAACATCCGAAGCTCGTTGAAGACCACCACATCCTGTGACAGGTCCCGCACCACGGGCGGGCCCGGTTGAGCCGGGATCACGACACGGGCGAGAAAAAGTTCCGTCCCGTCCTGATTCGGTCCATGTTCCGGAAGACGTCGAATTCGAGGGCCGCCGTCTTCCCAAGGGTAGTTTCGACCCAGGCCTCCCGAAGCTTGTACGTGATGATTCTCTCGCGTCTTTCGGTTGGATCGGCGATGCCGTCCAGATCCGGAAAGGGCCTTCGAGGGAGTGCGGGGTCGGTCTCTTCGCGAAGCACGAGGCTCACGTGATGGCCGTCTCGGACGCGGGACGGAGCGACCCCGTCCAGGTGATCCAGATCGCCCGTGACGAAAGCCGGCCGTGTGCCCAGGAGGCATGGAACCGCAGCGATGAACACATCCGCCCAGACGCCCGCGGGGAGTGCTTGCGCGGCGGAATGATAGGCGTTGGACAGTTTGTCCCTCCCCGAAGGGTCTGCCGCTTGCTGGTCAAACCATAAGCCCAGGCGCAAGCAGAGAGGGCGGCGCACTTCCATCAGCCGCCCCAAACGATCCACGGCCAGCCCCGGCGTCACCACGAGCTGTTCGGGTTGGGGGGGATGCGCCGGAGAGCCGTCGGCGTCCCGAGCCGGAATCCATTGGACTTCCAGACCCGCCACCGTGCCGTAACCGTGGAGATAGGCCGCCAGCCGGGCAAGGCGACTTCGGTGATAGTTCTGCTCGTCCTGGAAGTCTTCGGCGTCCAGGAGCATGCCCGTGGTGAAATGGAGCCGATCCGGGGCTAATGGTCGAGTCAAGGGATCATCCGTGCGGCTCATGCATAGCCTCCTTAAACAAGCCGTGGATCCAGACCGGGGATGTCCAAAACCGTCGCGTCGCTGCTCAACCGCGACCGATCTTCCGTGACCGGACGAAGCGGCGGCCGCAGAGCCAAAGCGGTGTCCACCGCCAGGAGAGAAGCGATGCCCACCACCAGGTTTTCCGAGGCGGCAACGATGCGGGCTTCCACGTGGGCCGGGATTTCTTGTGTCGCCACGCGCCGCACCAAGGCCGTCATCTCTTCCGGTGTGTCCCGATGGAGAAGAATCGTCACCCGATGGGCGAACTGCTCCCACAGCGCCGTGACGGCGGCTTCTTCTTCCATGCTGACCACGGTTTGCGGCCGAAAGAGGGCCAGAAATTCCCGTTCTTCTTCCGCCCCGAGGAAAAGAGTCCGCCCCACGATGCTGTTTCCGCGGGCGGTGATGCCGCAGGTAAGGG
>VSSL01000274.1_pt1 | contig 15281 bp, 18 predicted proteins | sample 4557531 | NCBI WGS metagenome assembly VSSL01 (sample SAMN10986726, study PRJNA523729) | hot springs metagenome | isolation source: hot springs | place: India:Timba, Gujarat | collected 2018-05-31 | reverse complement strand
TTTTCGCTGGTGATTTGAAAGGTCGGCGAAATCAGCCACAGATAGCCGATCCGCTTGATGGTCAGCTCAAGGAAGCGATCGGGATGGGCAGCGATCCACTGCCACGCTTCCCGCTGCAACACGGCATAGCGTTCAGCTTCGTTGAGCGAAGCGAGATAGGCCGCTCGCTCAGGCGCGAGCGTATTCGGCATCGGCTCGCCGGCCATGGTGTAGAGAAAGCCGGTAGCGTTAGGATTATTGCCCATCCAGAAATTGAGGCCAAACGAGGTTTTGAGCGGCACAAAGCGATGAAACACCAGATAGTTGCGCACCGTCCACGGCGCGACGATGACCGCCGCGACCAGCGCTGCGCCGGCCAGCAGCAACGCGCTCTGTTGCCGTGCCGACGGCGTTTGCCGGAACCAGTAGAGCAAGACTGCTCCCGGCGCAGCCACCAGCAAGATCGGCTCGGCCAGCAACCCAACGCCCCAAACCAAACCAAGCAGCGCCGCGCGTTTCCGGTTTGGATGGGCAACAAACAGCACGATGGCGTAGAAAATGAGCGCGGTACAAAACGCAGTCACAATCGCCGGCGAAATCTGCTTACAGAAATAGATCAAGGGCGGATAAACCGTTGTCGCCGCCGCCGAGATAGTCCCAACCACCGGCGCAAACACCTGTGCAGCAATCTTGCCGATCAGGTAAATGATCAGGGCGGAGAGGACTGCCTGCACCAACTCAACGGCCAGAAACGGCAGAGGTATGCCGATCCATAACCAAAACGCCAACAATAACGGGTAGAGTGGCGTATTGAGCGCCGTCGGCTGTTCAGGGCCAAGCCAGCCGCCGCCGGAAAACCCCTTGCCGGCAACCAGATTGTGGGCCACAATCCCATATTCGGCGGTGATTGGCGCGCGATAATCATTGAGCACGAAAACGGCTGCCACCCGGATCGCCAACCCGATCACGGTAAGCAGCCATAAGAGGCGATCAAACCGGTTCATCGACAACATCAAAGTAGAACGTTGGCGTATCGTAGGAGGGGCATAGCGGCGCTATGCCCCTACGATGACACGCCGCGCATCATCTGGATCCGTTCCCGGATCGTCATGACTTCACTGCGCAAATGGCTATCGGTATTAATCTCCTCAGCAATCTTCTCGCAACCGTACATCACCGTCGTGTGATCACGTCCGCCGAGCAGATTACCGATATCGACCAACGAACTCTCGGTCTCTTCGCGCAGCAGATACATCGCGACTTGGCGCGGCACCACCACGTGGCGCGAGCGATTGCGAGCGCGCAATTGCTCGACTTCGATCCCATAATGTTCGCTCACCACCTGCAAAATCGCCTCGGCGCTGACGCGGCGGCGGCGCTGATTGCCCAACAGATCGGCCAGCGCAGCCGTTGCCGTATCGATGGTAATCGGCAACCGGTTGAGTTCGGCGTAAGCCGCAACCCGGTTGAGGCTCCCTTCAAGTTCGCGGATATTGCTCTGAATCTTGTGGGCCAGAAAATCGATCACCTCATCAGGCACATGCACGCTCATCTGCTCGGCCTTCGCGCGCAGAATCGCGGTGCGCGTTTCAAGGTCGGGCGGCTGGACATCGACGATCAAGCCCCACTCGAAGCGCGAACGCAACCGCTCTTCGAGGGTCAGAATCGCCTTGGGCGGACGATCAGAGCTAATCACAATATGCTTCGCCGCCGAATGGAGCGTATTGAAGGTATGGAAAAACTCTTCTTGGGTGGCGTCTTTGCCGGCAATAAATTGAATATCGTCGATCAGCAGCACGTCGATATTCCGGTAGCGCATGCGGAACTCTTCGGTCTGCTGGCGGCGAATGGCATTAATCAAATCGTTGGTAAATTTCTCAGACGAAACGTACAGCACATTAATTTCGGGATCGCGATCGAGCACGCGATTGCCGATCGCGTGGAGCAAGTGGGTCTTGCCCAAACCGACGCCGCCATACAGGAAGAGCGGGTTATAGGCTTGGCCGGGGTTATCGGCCACGGCGAGACAAGCGGCGTGGGCCAAGCGGTTGCTCGAACCGACAATAAAGCTGGAAAACGTATATTTGGGATTCAGCATCCCCGAACGCATTGCGCTGGCCAAATCGAGTTGGACAGCGCGCTCGCTGGCGCCATTGCCGGGTGCAAAGGCCGGCGCGGCAGATTCGGCGATCATCGGTTCAGGTTCAGCAGCAAACCGCGACCCGTTGAACGAGGCAGGGAGCAATTCAGGGCGCAACGATGGGCTAGCAATCAGCACCTGCACTTGCACCGAGTAGCCGACAACCCGCGTCAGCGCGTTGCGGAGCGGCATGAGTAACCGGTTTTCCAGCCCTTCCTTCTGGGCCGGTGACGAGACCCCAATCCGCGCCACCCCGTTGTCAAGCGACAACAGCGTTGCCGAGCGCAGCAGCGCATCGTAATCATGGCGCGAAATTTGCGATTGCAGGGCGGTCAGTGTTGCTTTCCAGATTTGAGTTAGGTTCACGCTGCGCCTCCTTGCGAGCCGCGCTTAACCCTCGCGCACATAATGAATTACCCGCGCCGAAACGCGGGATCGGCAACGCCGTAGTTAACATTTCAGTCGCAGTGCGCTCGTGGTGAGAGCAGGCAGCAAGTCTTCAATTGACGTGGTGTGATCATACTCGATCTGTCCCTATATTTCAAGCAACATAATGCGGGAGATCTATAAATGTTCCTTATAGTGATGAGATGTGGTAGGCACTTGTTTCTTGTGATCGTAGCGAGACAGAGACTGTGTTATGTTGAGATTAAACTGTGGATAATTGTGGATAAACCAGCAAACACTTTGCGGGGCAGCTTCGATTTTAGCGCATCGTGGTGCGCTCGTCACCGATCGAACAACGAACACGATCACCCTGCCTTGCATGTGGATAATGAGTGGACAGGCGGGGAGAAGGTCGTGGATAGTGGTATGGCGCAGCGGCTGTCATCGCTGCGCCATTATTCCGGGAGATCAACCGGCGGCAGATCGGCAAGGCTCGTTAAACCAAATTGTTGGAGAAAGGCCGGAGTCGTGGCGTAGAGAATAGGCCGGCCCAGCGTTTCGAGGCGGCCAGCCTCACAGATCAGATCGCGCGCCAGCAACGCGCGCAGCGCAGCACTACTATCAACGCCACGAATAGCATCAATCTGGGCGCGCGTGATAGGTTGGCGATAGGCAATAATCGCGAGCGTCTCGAGCGCGGCATGTGACAGACGCTGGCCATGTTGCGCACCGAGCAAGCGCCGGATGGCCGGCGCCGCTTCCGGCGCGCTGACCAACATCACCTGATCAGCGTGGCGCTGAAGGCGAATCCCGCGCTGCGCATAACTTTGGCTCAATTCATCGATGGCCGCGGTAATTTGCTCTTGCGTCGCCTCTAACACGCGCGCCAATTGCTCGATCGTCACTGGTTCGCCGGCAACAAAGAGCACTGCTTCGATCAGTTGCGCCAACGAAGGTGGCGCCGTATCGGGAAAGAGCGCCGGCTGGTCGGGCGAACCGGCATTGGTTGTTAGTGAGACGTGGTCAGATTCAGTCATGGGATCTGTTCAGGCATCAGGCTCTATCCAGAAGATGATTGCTTATGGTATCATAACGGCTGCAAGTGCAAGCAGGAAAGGACGTTGCCAATGAGTGAGCGCCGTCGTGGCATTTCCCGCCGGCAAGTGATTGCTGGTTTCTTTACCCTCTTGGGCTTTTTGATGTTGTTTAACTACGTACCGCTGGCACTGGCGGGCGATACCGTGGTAACCCGCATTGCGTTAGCGGTGCCGCAACCGGTGATCGCCTTCCCCACGGCGTGGAGCCTGACCGTTATTGGTTTGATTGCGCTGATTGCCGGCGTACTAGGCCTGAGCAACCGCGCCCAACGCTGGGCCGACGGTCTGCTGTGGACGAGTGCGGTGCTCTTGTTTCCGGCCATTCTGATCTGGGCCGCAGCCGGGAAACAGACCAATGCGACCGTAATGCTCAGCGAATCATTACGCCTTGGCACACCGCTCGCGCTCGGCGCATTGGCCGGGATCTGGGCCGAACGTTCGGGCGTGATCAATATCGCCATCGAGGGCATGATGCTGATGGGAGCCGCCTTTGGCTTCGCCATCTTTATCTTCACCGGCAATATCTGGGCCGGCGTGATTGGCGCAGTTATCATCGGCGGCGTCATGGCGCTCTTGCACGGCGCGCTCTCGATTTCATTCCGCACCGACCAGATTATTAGCGGTACGGTGGTCAACATTTTAGCGATTGGCGTGACCGGCTACCTCAGGCGGCAATATATCGTTGTGGAAGGCGGCGGACGGATCACGCTGCCGTCGATTTCCGGCCTGCTGGCCAACGCCGGTTTCCCTGATCTTGCCCGCTCGCTCGAATCCATTCCGGTGTTGGGGACGTTGATCTTCAGCGGCAAGCCAATCTTTTTTGCTATGCTGCTCCTTGTGATCATGACCCACGTCGTGCTCTTTATGACCCGTTGGGGCCTGCGCACGCGAGCCGTGGGCGAGAATCCCAAAGCCGCTGACACGGTTGGCATTGCGGTCAACCGGATGCGCTACTTCAACGTCTTCATCAGCGGGTGCATTGCCGGGCTCGGCGGCGCATGGTTCTCGTTGGAAACGGTGGGCCAATTTGACGACGGGATGACGGCTGGCAAGGGCTTTATCGCGCTGGCAGCGATGATCTTTGGCAAATGGATGCCGTTTGGCGCCTTCGGCGGCGCAATGCTGTTTGGCTTTGCCGAGGCTTTAGGCACACGCTTCCAAATCTTGCAGGTACAGGTCTTTGGCGGCCCGGTGCCGGTGCAATTTTTGCAAATTACCCCGTATGTGGTAACGATGATTGTGCTGGCTGGATTAATTGGCCGAGCTGTCGGGCCGGCGGCGGTGGGCAAACCGTATGAGAAACAATAACCGCACAGCAGCGATAGCATCGGCAAGGCAGAGATGAATGATCATCTCGCCTTGCCGAACACGCCCAATTTAGACCAGCCCTTCCGCTTCGAGCCATTCCTGCACATCGGCATCGGTAGGGCTGGCCTTACCGCCGGGAATATACCGGAACCGATCGCCATACCCTTCCATCACCTGATTGCGCAGCGCTTCCGCCTCGGCGCTTGGATCGGTGTCGGGCACCCGCAACACCTCACCGGAGTTTAGGTCGAGATAAAAGCTCACAGCCGGGTCGGTCTCGGCCAGCGCGGCGCGAATTTGCTCACGATTGATGTTAGCGGCCACAGCATCCTCCAGTGGATTGACGACGGCATACGAACGACCGCCGAATCACGATGATGGTACACGAACCTGCCCGCTCTTGCAAGTTGACGGTGTGGTAACGTTTATCGTAATGAGTCGTATAGTATCTGTGAGGAGCGCCTGTGAGCGATCCACCATCTGACGAGCTCGACCTCGTCAACCGGGCTTGCGCCGGCGACCAATCGGCATGCGCCACGATTGTCCAGCGCTATACCGGCATTTTGTATAATCAGGCTTATCGCATGCTCGGCGATGCGTTCGAGGCGGAAGATGCAGTGCAGGAAGTCTTCTTGCGCGCCTTTCGCCATCTGCAAAGCTATGATCCGTCGCGCCGGCTCGTCACGTGGCTGTTGACGATCGGATCGAACTACTGCATTGATCGCCTGCGCCGGCGGCGATTCAACTGGTTAACGTTGGAAGATGTCGCCTTTTGGCTGCCGAGCACGCAGCCGGGGCCAGAACGAAGCGCCTTGCAGAGCGCGCAGCGTGAAGCGGTGCAACGGGCATTGCAACGGCTGCCTGAGAGTTATCGCGGCGTGACCGTACTCCGCTATTGGCACGATCTCTCGTATGACGAGATCGGCGCTATCTTGGGCTTAACCGAAGCAACCGTCAAGACCCGGCTGCATCGGGCGCGCAAGATGCTGCAAGAGGCGCTGGCCGCTGAGGAGGAGGTATGGAATACGGAAGGGATGGCGAGTTGACCGATGCCGAGCTGGCTGAGGTTGAAGCCGAGACGCGCGCGTTGCTGGCGCGGTGGGGCGAACCGAAGATGGCAGCGCCGCCAGCCGATCTATCGGCACGAGTGGTACGGCGCCTCTCCGCCGCTCCTGCGCACCGTGGCTGGCGCTGGCGGCCACTCTGGCTGGCTGCGCCGCTCGTCTTGCTGGTACTGGGGGTCTGGGGATTGAGTATTGACAGCAACGGCCCCGCCTCGCTGTTCGGCGATCCAGCCACCGGCGCCGGACGGTATGTGTTGGGGATCACCCTCGTCGCCAAGCCGCTCTGGCACCTATGGCTGGCCGGCGCCGGATGGTGGCTGCTCGGATTGTTCGTCCTCGTTGGCGCTGGCTGGCTCTGGTGGCGCTTGATTCTCGATGCACCGTTGGCTGAGGTTTGGCAGTGATACGACGAAGCTGGTTGCTTGCAGTTATCCTCTGGTTGGCAATGCTCGCTATGCCGGCGCGCGCGTTTGCGCAAGGTCCAGCGGCGCTGGTCATCGCTGCCGGCGAGCAGTACCGTGGCCACGTCGCCACGTTCGATCAACCAATCGTGATACTGGGCGAGGTTGATGGCGATGTGACGAGTTGGGCCGGCTCGATCACCGTGCAAGGCATTGTGCGTGGCGATGTGGTGAGCTACACCGGTACGATTACGTTAGCTCCCGGCGCCATTGTTGAAGGAAACGTCCTTTCAATCGCTGGCGGCGTAGAGATTGGATCGCGCGCCGGCTTGCATGGCACTGCAATCGGGATCGAACCGCTGGCCGGATCGGCGGTCGCCACCGCGCTGATTGGCACGCTGAGCGGCCAAACCATCGTCCGCCGCTGGTTGCCGCCGGGAACGACCGGGGTGCTCGGTGCACTGATTTCGGCAATGCTCTGCGTGGCGATCGCACTCATCTGGCCGCGCCGCACTGCCGGGATCGGGCGAGCGTTGCGCGCCGCGCCAGTGCGCAGCGCCGTGGTTGGCCTGCTCTCAACATTCTTGCACTCTCGGCGTTACCGCTGGTGGTGGGGGTATTGACCCTCAGCCTCGCCGGTCTGTTCCTCCTCCTGCCATTGATCATCCTGCTGCATGTGCCGTATGCCATCGGTCTCACCGGCATCGCGCGCGCGATCGCAGCCTCATGGCCACCCGGCTGGGCGCTCAAGCCGCCGCTGGCCGCCGCACTCGGCGCGCTCATTGTGCTCGCGCCGCTGGTCGTTATCGGTATGGTTGCGCCGGCACTCGCGTTGGCGTTAGGTTACGCCTGGCGAGCTGGGGGGGTTGGGCGCAGCGTTGATTAGCCGCGGCGGTGCGTTGCCGATTTGGCGCGACGAGTGGCCGGCGGTGAAGCACAGTGGTTAGCTGGTAGCGACGTTTTTGGCAACGTCGCTACCTATACGCTAGCCGCCAGCGCAACCAATAAGAGGCCAAGCACACAACCCAGCAATATCCCCAACACAATGAGCAGGCTGGGGTAGAGCAATACGGCCAGCGTCGCCTTGCCGCTATCAAGCCGGTGCACCACAGCAGTGCCGCTCACGAGGATGATAAACCCCCACCCCCACGCGATCATCGAGAGCGGAAAGTTCAAGACCGGAATAAAGGTGAGCGCATCGAGGGCATGGGGCGCAACCGAGAGCGAGCCGACCGCGACCATCGCGCGAATGCCGCCTTGCCCGCCGAGTTGGCGGGCAGCGAGATGGGTGAACGTCACCGCGAGCAACATACCGCTCAAGTAGGTGAGCGGCGTCGAGACAGTCTGGCCGATCGCTTGCAAGACGAGCGCAACCGGTCGCGGCAAGGCGGTAGGGATCGTAATAAGATCACGCACCATCTGCGCTACCTCATCTTCGCTCTCTTGCAGCAAGCGAATGACTTCGCGCTGCTCAGGCGTGTTGGCAGTGGCTTGCTGTTGTTCAAGCGACTGGCGGTAGTTCAGTATTACCTCTTGCACAATCCGTTCCGGGTCAGTGACGTTGATTAGCGCACTCGCACTCTGGATCGCGCCAACGAGCAACCCTACCATCAGAATGATCAGAAATCCGCGCCGCACCCCGTCAGGCGCGTCGCGCATCTCAGTAAATACCCGTTGGTTGAGGGTCAAAGCCCCATTGAAGGTATCGATCACCGGCATATCATCTCCCCTGCGCGGTGGCAACCAGTACTGCCAAAGCGCCACAACTGAACAGCATCAGCAACACAACCAACACAATCGGCCCGATCAGCGCCGCCCAAAACGCGCGCCATGCCGGCAGATTGTGCGCTGCGCGCAGGCCAAGATAACACCCGATCAAGCCAAGCACCGTCGTACCGGCAACTTGCGCAAATGGCACAATCTGCACCACCGCCAGCCAATTCGCGCCACTCGCTAACGCCGTGCAACCGAGCGTTTGGGCAAAGGTGCCTTCACCGCCAAGCGAGCGAGCGGCGAGATGGGCCACAAAGCCATAGATCAGCCAGCTCAACAAATAAACGAACGGTGTGGCAATCGCGCCGATCAAGCCACTCCAGCGGAGCGGCACCACAATCTGGGCCAATTGGGTAAAGAACGGTTCGAGATCGAGCGCCGGATTCACCCGTTGCAGTTCGGCAAACAAGGGCGTACGTTCAATGCCGCGCTGGACAACATCAAGCACGGCCAGCAGATCGGGGCTAGCCAGCGTGCTGAGCAGATTGCCGATCACGCTCGCGGCCCCGACCACGATTCCCACCAGCGCCACAACCAGAAAGCCGTCGCGTAAGGTTGCCGGATTATCGCGCTGTGCGCGAAAAGCGTTGGGATCGAGAAACAGACCGGCAGTGCTGAGGCGGAAGAGGTAGCTGAGTGATTCCATTGCTTTCCTTGTGCTAAGCGAAGGAACCGGATCCTGAGACAGGTTACGCACGCAGATACGCCGCCCCTTTGCCGAGGCGGGTATTGATGGGAACGCCGGCGGCGCAGAGCGGGCACTCCTCGGCGGGATAGCTCTCAAGCGGCAATTCGGTCAACGCCACGAGGCGCGGCGCACCGAGATCGACCGCAGTGATGCCGCCGCGATTGCAGAGCGCGCCAACGCCGACCACAATCCCGCCGGCAGCCGTCACCGCCTCGACCACCAGCCGCGCCGAGCCGCCAGTGGTGAGGACATCTTCGACCACCAACACCCGCTTGCCGGCGATCAACGCATCATAGCCACGGCGAAACACCCGCCGCTTACCGGTCTCGGTCTGTTCTTCTTCAGCGTAGACCGCCAACACCTCCCGCCCGTTCAGTTGCGACAGATGGTGCGCCGTCCACTGGGCCATAATCACCCCACCCACAGTCGGCCCGGCTACCGTCTCGACGCCAGCATCGGCAAAGTGACGGGCCAACGCCGCACCGACCATGCTAGCGGCAGCCGTATGCGGATAGAGCGCATCTTTGTTCACGTAGCTGCTGCCATGGCGGCCAGAGGTATAGACAATGTGATCGTTGGTGACAATCGCACCCAACTGATGCAAGACAGCTAAGAGATTAGCATCACTCATAACGTTCTATGATCCTGTTCAAGCTCAGCTACGATTCGGGCCGCCGCCGCCGCCGGATCGCCGATCGCTGCTGGCGGGTTGGTAATCGGGCGGCCAATCACCAGATAATCAGCCCCGGCCCGCAGCGCGGCAGCAGGCGGCATCACCCGCCGTTGATCGCCTTCGCCGGCCCACAGCGGGCGAATGCCCGGCGTCACAATCCGCACATCGGGACAAGCAGCGCGGATCGCGCCCACCTCGTGCGGTGAAGCAACCACACCATCGAGACCGCAATCGCGCGCCATCCGCGCCAGATGCACCACATACTCGGCAACTTCCTGCCTCACCTGCAACTCGCCCGCCAACGCCGCCGCATCGAGGCTGGTCAAGACGGTGACGCCGAGCAGCAAGGGGCGATACGGCATGCTCTGCGCGGCAGCGACCGCCGCGCGCAGCATGGCGCTGCCGCCGGTACAATGCAAGGTCAGCATCCGCACCGCCGGGCCGAGTACACAGACGGCGCGCACCGCGCCGGCCACCGTATTGGGAATATCGTGCAGCTTGAGATCGAGAAACACGCTGCCGCCGACCGCCGCGATCGCCTGTACTACCTGCGGCGTGCCGGCGGCGGTACAGAGTTCCAGCCCTACCTTGAACCCGCCCACCTGCCCGCGCAACTGGGCAGCCAGCGCCACGGCACGATCAAGCTCAGGCGTGTCAAGCGCAACCAAGATGCGTTCGTGAGGAGGTACTTGCATTGTCGTCATGATGCGCTCACGTATGGATCAAGAAATACACGGCAACCCCTACGACCGTTGCCACCCAATAGAGCGCAAAGGCAATGCGCATAAACGGCTTGTAATTGGTGAAGCGCCAGCGCGCCGGCAGCCAGCCATTACCGACGAACACCACATACACCCCAAACAGCAGCGCGACCGTGCCAATCACCTCGTGAGCCGGCATCGCGACAAAGGCTGCCGCCGGCAAGGTAAGATTCTCATCAGGTGTGACAGCAAGCAACGATGGGATCATCACGCCGAACACCAAGACCAGATTGGCCGCTGCCGCGCCGGTTTGCAGCCAGCGGTGCGCAACATAATAGCCCTTCACCGCGAGATAAGCGCCAATGGTAAAAGCGATCGCCACCACAATACTGCCTACCAATGACACATCTTGGGCGAAGGTAGCCTTGGTGCCGAGAAACCCGCTCATCACCGCTCCTTGCCGGCAGCCAGCAACGCGCAGTTAATCCGGCGCGGCAGCAACGGCCCGCGATAGACCAAGCCGGTGTAGAGCTGGATCAAGCTCGCGCCGGCCTCGAACATCCGCAGCGCATCATCAGGCGAATGGATGCCGCCGACGCCGATAATCGGCAATGTGCCGCCGGTCGCGCGTGCAATCAACTGTACCACCTGCCGGGCGCGTTGGGCGAGCGGTTGCCCGCTGAGGCCGCCGGTCTCGGCCACTAACGCCGGATCGATCCCCTCAAGACCGCTGCGCCCAATTGTGGTATTGGTGGCAATAATACCGGCGACAGCATGATCGGCGCATACGGCCAACAGCTCTTCGATTGCCGCATCGCTCAAATCCGGCGCAATTTTCACCAGCAGCGGGCGCGGCCCGCGTGGATCGGCGCGGCCCAGCTCAGCGTTATCGCGTTGCAACGCGGCCAAGAGCGCGCGTAAGTGATCGGCGTCTTGCAATTGGCGCAGGCCGGGAGTATTGGGTGAACTGACGTTAATCGCCACGTAGGCGGCATACGGGAAGAGCAGCCGGAACGAGGCGCGATAATCGTCGATCGCCTGATCGAGCGGCGTCACTTTCGATTTGCCGATCGAGACGCCAACCGGGATGGAAACCGGCGTTGCTGCCAGCCGTTGCGCCAAGGCCGCCGCGCCGGCATTATTAAACCCCATGCGATTAATCAGCGCCTCGCGCGCCGGTAAGCGAAACAGGCGCGGACGCGGATTACCGGGTTGCGGGTGATGGGTGACAGTACCCACCTCGACAAAGCCAAAGCCAAGCGCAGCCCATGCCGGTAACGCCACGCCATCTTTGTCCATGCCAGCGGCCAACCCGACCGGGTTAGGAAAGTGAACCCCGAAGACAGTGCGCGCTAAGCGTTGATCACGGATCGCAGCGAGCACCTGCAGAGTGCGGCACAACGGGCGTGAACGGCTCAGCAACGCCAACAGATGCAAGGTGCGTTCGTGAGCGGTCTCGGCATCGCCACCGCCAAGCCGGAACAAGATCGGGCGCAGCAGGAAGCGATATATCGTTAGATCAGAACGGTTCAACGCCCACCTCAGACAACTCATCGGCAAAGCGCTCGATATCGCGCGTGGTGCGGAGCCGGTCGATCCGGCTGAGCAACCGTTTCCGGTCGGCGCTCCCCTCAATCACTGCCCGTTCCAAATATTGGGTCAGATACAGCTTGATCACCTCAAGCTGATCGGCAGTCAGCGGTTCGCCTTGCATATAGCGTTCAACCGCGGCAGCCAGCCGCCCGGTCGTCTCTTCCATCCAGAAACGGGGCGGGCGAGCGACCGGAAACGGGTAGGGATAATCGGGGTTGGGCACAAACACCAACGGCCCAATCACTTCGGCGTTTTCGGGCAACGGATCGATGGTCATAGCGCGTCCTAGTGGATCTTCAACCCCAGCAAGCGATACAAACGGTCAAAATCAAAATGGGCATCGAGCAATTCGGTAAAGCGGCGCAGCTTAGCTTCTTGATGGAAGCGCACGCGGCCAAATAGACGCTCGGCCCGATCAACCGTGCTGAGGGTATCATCGGCCACCAGAATAATCGGCACCTCCAGCTCGGCGGCGCGATCCATCACCTGCATTGTCGGGCGGATATTGCCAGTCAGCACCAGCGCGTTGGTGCTGGTTTGAAGGGCAATCAGTTGCAAATCGCTGCGATCACCACCGGTAATCACCGCCTTGTTGGCGCGGCGGCGGAAGAACGACAGGCTCGCTTCGGCCCCCATCGCCCCGATCATCAGCGAATCGAGCATCTTCTCGCCCCACTCAGGCCGGCCAATGATTTGCCCGCCCAAATGCTGGGCCAGCTCGTTCACGCTCACGCCAGACAAGAGCCGGTCACGCGGCATAATCCCGAACACCGGAATACCCCGCCCTTCGAGGAACGGCGTCACCCGATTGCGGACAAACTCGCGGTGCGGCTCTTCGACCTGATTGATCAGCACCCCCAGCAAGCGATCGCCGACGTAGCGTTGCACGCTCAAGATGGTATCAACCGACAAGGTCGAGGTATAGCGGCACACCAGCAAACCGGGAGCTTGGAGCATATCCGTCACCTGATCGGCGGTCAGATCGACCAGCGCCCCCTCGGCCCACGTATTGGTGCCCTCAAGCACCACCACATCCTTTTGGCGCGACACAGCCAGATAGGCATCGCGCAGCGTCTTGGCGAACGAATGGGGCTGCCCGCGCAGGATCGACTCAATCACCCCCGGCGTAATCAAGACCGGCGCGACCTGCTCCATTGGCGCATCAAGGCCAATCGTCTGGCGGATAAAGGCGGCATCTTCATCGAGCACCGCATCGGGCGTGTGCGTCACCGAAACGCTGACCGGCTTCATATAGCCGACGCGGAAGCCGTCTTGCTGCATACGGCGCAGCAGACCGACGCAAACCGCGCTCTTGCCGACGTAGGTTTCGGTTGAGGCGACATACAGTGTTGCCATCATTGCCTCCACTTAGTTGAGGATGATCCGGGCATCGAGGACGATCGCGCCCTCGCCTTCGTGATGGACGACGAGCGGATTAATATCCATCTCGACAATTTCCGGGAAGTCGGTGACCAATTGGCTGACCCGCAGCACCGTCTCTTCGATGGCAGCGATGTCGGCAGGGGGTTCGCCGCGCACGCCGCGCAAGAGCGGGTAGGCGCGGATTGAACGGATCTGCTCGCGCACCTCTTCGACGCTGAGCGGCGCGAGGCGGAAGGCAACATCTTTCAAGACCTCGACATAGATGCCTCCCATTCCCACCGCGATCAGCGGCCCAAATTGCGGATCGCGGCTGACACCGACCAAGACTTCACGGCCTTTGCGCACCATCTCTTGGACAAGGATACCCCAAATGCGGGCCGAGGGGACATATTTGCGCGCGCGGTACTCGATCAGCTCGAAGGCATCGCGCACCGCCGTGGCATCGCTCAGACCAACGCGCACGCCGCCAATATCGCTCTTGTGGAGAATATCAGGGCTAGAAATCTTCATCACCACTGGGTAGCCAAACTCATTGGCAATCGCGACCGCCTCTTCCGGGGTATGGGCCAACCGGCTCTTCGGCAACCGCATCCCATACGCTTCCATCACTTCACGCGCCTCGACCTCGCCCAATTCAACCCGGCCAGCCGCGCGCACCTCGGCAAATAATTGTGCCACGCGATCGCGATCAACGTCAAAATGGCGATAGGTGGGAGCCGGACGTTGTTGCCAGAGTGATTGGCGATACATTGCGGCCAATGACTGGACGGCGCGTTCGGGGAAGAGGTAATTCGGAATATGCGCCTCATTGAGCGCGCGCACCGCTTCAACAAGGCTGGCGCCACCCATAAAGCTAGTCACCACCGGCTTATTGGACTGCTTGGTGAGATCGGCAATCAGCCGCGCCGTCACCAAGGGGTCAGAGACAGCTTGAGGCGTGAACAACACGATCAAGCCATCGACATTCGGATCGGCCAGTGCCGCTTCAATCGCCCAAGCGTAGCGATCCGGAGTCGCATCACCAATCACATCAATGGGGTTAAAGAAATTAGCGTTGGGAGGTAATTTCTCTTGCAAGCGGCGGATCGTTTCAGGGGTGAACTCGGCCATTGCCAAGCCACTGCGCTCGACGGCATCGGTGGCAATAATCCCGGGGCCGCCGGCGTTGGTGACAATCGCCACCCGATTGCCGCGGATCATCGGCTGGTACGCGAAGACCAAGGCCAGATCGAACAACTCGTTCATCGTGCGCGCGCGCAAGATACCGCTTTGGGCAAAAGCAGCCTCATACGCGGTTTCGGAACCAGCCAGCGAACCGGTATGGGACGACGCAGCGCGGGTGCCAGCGGCGGTCGTGCCGCTCTTGATCGCCACCACCGGCGTACACTTGGTCACTTCGCGCGCCACGCGAATGAAGCCGGGGCCGTCATCAATCGCTTCCAAATAGGCCAAAATCACCTTGCTATGCTCGTCACGATTCCACGCCTCCAGCAGCGCCACCTCGTCAACATCGGCCTTATTGCCGAGACTAACGAAACGCGAAAAGCCAATCCCTTGCTGATAGCTCCAATCGAGAATCGCCGTGCAGATCGCACCTGACTGCGACATGAGCGCAATATTGCCGGGCAACGGCATCGCATTGGCGAACGAGGCATTGAGCTGGCTGATCGTATCGATAATGCCAAGCGAATTGGGGCCGATCATGCGCATCCCATAACGGCGCACGGTTGCCAACAACTCGCGCTCAAGCTCGCGACCAGCGCCGCCGACCTCTTTAAAACCGGCGGTAATCACCACCAAGCCGCGAATCCCTTTGCGGCCACACTCATCAACCGCCGCGTTGACGTGTTGGGGAGGAATGACGATCACCGCCAAGTCGATCGGATCAGGCACATCGAGCACCGAGGGATAGGCACGCAAGCCAAGCACTTCGGTGGCGCGCGGATGAATTGGATAGATGCGACCCTGATAGCCGTGGTCGATAATATTTTTCAGAACACGATGACCCAAACGCGCCGGTTCAGGCGACGCGCCCAGCACGGCTACTGATTGGGGAGCGAAAATGGCCTCTAACATAGCGTGGGTGCTCCTTTT
>VSSL01000273.1_pt1 | contig 15302 bp, 12 predicted proteins | sample 4557531 | NCBI WGS metagenome assembly VSSL01 (sample SAMN10986726, study PRJNA523729) | hot springs metagenome | isolation source: hot springs | place: India:Timba, Gujarat | collected 2018-05-31 | reverse complement strand
TCTCAACCGTATCGCCGAACAGACCCAGTTCGGAACCAAGAAACTGCTGGACGGAACCGCTGGCATCTCCGCTCAGGTCACCGATACCGCCAGACTGGCGGGTATCTTCATCGGCAACACCTTCAATGGTGTCATCGTGCAGAGCGGTAGCGTCACCGTCACCGTCAACACCGCCGCGACCCGCGCTCAGGTGCTGGGCACTGCCACTTACGCCAGCGTCAACTCCTCCATCTCCACCGTTGGCGGTGGAAGCAATGGTGCTGGCGGCACGGTGGTCATCAACGGGCAGTCCATCACCGTCTCCGGCAACGACACCGTGCAGACGCTGATTGACCGCATCAACGCGCTGACCAGTGTGACCGGCGTAAGCGCGATGTTCAGCGCAGCCAGCGGCAGCGGCACGATCGTGCTGAGGCAGGTCAACTACGGCGCGAACTTCAGCGTTCAGGCGAACCAGAGTGCGACGCTCTTGTTTGCGTCGGGCAACTCCAGTTCCAGCACTGGCGTAGATGCGGTGGTGACGGTGTCTGTAACCACCTCGGCGGGTGTGACCTCCGCGCTGTTCACGGGTGGTCGCGCCGCTGGCGACAGTGGTTTGAAGGTGAAGGACGCCTACGGCAACACGCTGTTGCTGACGGAAGCTGGTAACAGCACGGCTATCAGTGACGCACGAGTAGCGGTGGTTTCCGCGCAAAGCCTTGTGTTCCAGATAGGGGCAAACTCCGGGCAGACCGCTCGCGTGGCGCTGTCGGACGTGCGTGCCAGCCAGCTGGGCACTACCGCAGTGGCGGGACTGTCGCTGAGCTCCATCGACGTCACCACGCTGGAAGGTGCTCAGAACGCGATTAAGATTATCGACGAGGCGATTTCGCAGGTGAGCCAGTTGCGCGGTAGCATCGGCGCGTTCCAGAAGAACGTTCTGGAGAGCACGATGCGGTCGCTCAATATTGCCCGTGAGAACCTGGCGGCGTCGGAGAGCGCGATCCGCGACACCAACGTTGCCGAGGAAGTGATGAACTACACGAAGCTGCAGATTCTGCAGCAGGCGGGCATGGCAGTGCTGGCACAGGCGAACGCTGCCCCGCAGATGGTGCTATCGCTTCTCCGCTAAAACGAAAGGCGAGCCAGCGAGCAAGGGCGGGGTAACCCCGCCCTTGTTTTTGTTTACACCCCTGTCCAGTCAAATACCACCCCCATTGCCGCCGCGCGGTCATGGCGAAGCATGTGATATGCCTGGGGCGCCTCGTGTGGCGTGAAGCGGTGCGTGATAAGGTCGTTCACGCGCATATCGCCGCGAGCGACAAAAGTGAAGAAGAGTTTATACATCTCCGCTTGCGTCCACGGGGCATGGTCGGTGCTGACTGCGGGTGGATTGCTGGCGTGTGTGCCGATAATGCGCAAACCTTTAGTAATCACATCGCCGGTCAGGAACTGCTGAGATGGCTCGCCAGTGTCGCCCAGCAAAATCAGCTTCCCGAACTTCCTCAGCAGGGTGAGGGCGGGAGCGAACACCGAGGCGATGCCGGTGATGTCGTATACGACCTCTGCGCCTTTGCCTTCTGTGAGTTCCACTATCTCGTCACGTGCCTCCTGCACGCGCTTAGCGATAATGGTCGTGGCGCCATGCTCTTTTGCCATTTTCAAACGGGCTTCCGCAGGGTCAACCACAATAATCTGTTTCGCTCCCTGCAAGCGCAGGTATTGCACCGTCAGCTGTCCCAGCAATCCCGCGCCGATAATTACCACGTTGTCGCCCAGCTGGTGTTCGGCAGCTCGAACGGCGTTTTGCGAAATCATCGCCAGCGCGAACCACGAGGCGTCCTCATCGCTCACCGCGTCAGGCACTTTCACAGGTAAACCAGCATCCACCACATGCCATTGGCGGTGCGAGCGCTGGAACACTACCCTGTCGCCGGGCTTCAGGTTCTCTACTCCCTCACCAACCTGTTCTACGACGCCCATCATGCTGTAGCCGGGCGGGAAGGGGTACTTGACCCATCGGTCCCAGTGTGTGCCTTCCTCAAATAATCTGCCCAGGCAAATGCACTCGGTGCCGGTGCTGATAAGGCTTTTGCGTGCACGTACCAGAACCTGCCCAGGTCCCACTGGGGGAACGCTTTCCTGAACAAGTTCCACCTGATCTTTACCGGTGAAGTAGATGCACAGTGATTCCATCGTCGTCCTCCTTATTCACGAAATGACCTCGCGCCTGCTGCAATGTGACAGCGGTGGACGTTGGGTTGTATTCCGGTGCGGGCTGTATACTCTTCGGCAACGCTCCGCACAAAGTCATCCATCTGCGCTTCCTCTACCAGGTTAATCGTTGCACCTCCCCAGCCAGCGCCGGTCAGGCGTGCTCCGATAGCTCCGTGTTTCCGGGCGAGCTCCACCAGCAGGTCCAGCTCGGGAGTAGAATTCTCGTAGTTCACGCGACTGCTTTCATGGGATGCATACATTGCTTCGCCCAGCGCGCGGATGTCACCGCGATGCAACGCCTCACGCCCATCCAGCACGCGCTGGTTTTCGCTGATCACGTGACGTGCTCGCCGGCGCAGGGGCTCCGGCATCTGTGTTTCCCATTGCAGGAACTCTTCCCAACTCACGTCGCGCAGCAGCTGCACGTGCGCTCCCAGCCGGTCACGGAACCACGCCGCCGCTTCCATGCACTCGCGGTAGCGGGTAGCGTAGTCTCCACTTACCAGGGTGTGCTGCGCCATCGAGTGTATCAAAATCAATCCGAATGAGCCGGAAGGCAAAGCCACCGCCTCATGCTCCTCAGTGCGGGTGTCCAGAAAGAGGATGCTGTTCTCTTCACCGAAGACAGAGGAGAACTGGTCCAGAATGCCGCACGGCATCCCGACGAACTCGTTCTCTGCGCGCCGACACAGCCGGGCTATCTCCCAGCGAGGCAGCACGATGTTGTGCAGTTCCAACAGCGCCATTGCGGTTGCCACTTCCAGAGATGCGCTGCTGCTGACCCCTGCGCCGATGGGTACGTTGCCTGTGACGACTGCGTCAAACGGCTCGACCGCAACGCCCGCCTTGTGCAGCTCCACGACGACCCCTTTCACGTAGTCCGCCCAGCGGTCGTGGGGGTCTTGCTGAATGCCATCCAGTGAAAAGGTCGCCTCGGCACCCTTTTGTTGTGCAAAGACCCGGCATTTTTCAGTGCTCGCCTTGTCTACAGCGACAACGGTCACACGGTCAATGGCTGCGCTCATTACGTATCCGCCGTTGTAGTCAGTGTGATTGCCCAGCACTTCTACCCTGCCCGGAGCAACACCGTATGCGGCGGGAGGTCTTCCGTACCGTTCCTGAAAGACCTTTTTTGCCTGTTCCACTACCTCTAACATACTATCCCAAACCCCGTTAAGTTGTTCGTACCTCAGAACGATTTCGCGAAGAGCCGTCGTTCTCCTGCCGATAATGGAGAAGGTAACGTCCCTGTAATTCTATAAACTGAACACGTGAAGCCGAAAGGAACCGGAGGACACGGATGCCAAGACCTGTGGTGCTGGGCAATGGTGAGATACTGGTTTGTGAAGACGGTGCGCTGAATATCCGTGATTTCTACTTTCCCTATGTCGGGTTGTACAATCATTTGAGCGGACACAAAATCCGCATGGGCGTGTGGTGCGACGGACGGTTCTCCTGGCTGGAGAGCGGCGAATGGGCGATCACTATCAACTATATGGCAAATACGCTGGTTACCGAGTGCACTGCTGTGCATCCGGGTATGAACCTCAGTCTGAGCATTAACGATTGCGTTTCTCACCGCGAGAACATCTTTTTGAGACGTGTGCTTATCCGTAATCTCAGCGATTTTCCCCGCGAGGTGCGTGTTTTCTTCTCGCACAACTTTCATATCGCCGAAACCGATATCGGCGATACCGCGTTCTACAACCCCTTTTTGCGGGCGGTGATACACTACAAGCGCGATAACTGGTTTCTGGCTACCGGCACCAGTCGCTACAACGGAATCTACCAGTATGCGTGTGGAGTGAAAGGCTTTGGAGGAGCTGAGGGCACGTGGCGTGACTGCGAAGACGGCGAGCTCAGCGGGCGTCCTATCGAACAGGGGTCTGTGGACAGCTCCATCAGCTTCCGACTGTTGCTTCCGCCCGATGAGGAAGAGGAGCTGCGTTACTGGATCACTGCCGGACACGATTATCAGCAGGTGCGTGCATTACATAACTGCGTGGTAGAAAGAGGGTTTGATGAAATCCTGCGTGATACCGCAAACTACTGGTCGCGCTGGTCGGAGAAAGGAGCAGAGCTCGTGCAGACCCTGCCTGAGCCGGTCGCCCAGCTGTTCCGTCGCAGTCTTCTGATGATGCGTACGCAGATAGATAACCGTGGGGCAGTTATTGCCGCCAACGATACCGACATCATGACCACCGCCCGGGCGCACTATAGCTACATGTGGCCTCGCGACGGGGCTATCGTTGCCTACGCGCTGGATACCATCGGCTACCCGGACACCACGCGCCGCTTTTTCGAGTTCTGTGCCCGTGTGCTCCCTAAAGACCGCCCGGCACTGATGCACAAGTACTCCGCCGACGGTTCAGTAGGCTCGTCATGGCACCCCTGGGTGATCGGTGAGCAGCACGAGATTCCCTTTCAGGAGGATAGCACCGCTTCGGTGCTATGGGCGTTGTGGCATCATTACTGGCGATACCATGACCTTGAGTTCATCGCGTCACTCTACGAAAGCCTCATTTTGCCTACGGCGCATTTTCTGGCAACCTATCGCGACCCACAGACACGTCTGCCCCTGCCCAGCTACGACCTCTGGGAGGAGCGCAGGGGCATTCACACTTATACCTGCGCCTCGGTGTATGCTGCCTTGCGGGCAGCGGCGCGGTTTGCTCACCTGTTCGGAGACGAAGAGGAACGGCTCCTTTTCCGTACCGCAGCCGAAGAGATACGCACGGGCATCCTCCGCGAACTATATGACGAGACCAGCGGTTGTTTCGTGAGGATGATTGTGCCGCAGCCAGACGGCAGCTACCGCCGAGATGCAACAGCGGATAGCAGTATCATGGGGGTTCTTCGCTTTGGTGTGTTGGACGCAGACTCTCCGCAAATGCAATGTTGTGCAGAGCGCCTGCGCGAAAGATTATGGGTGAATACCCCTATTGGCGGGATAGCGCGATACGAGAACGATTACTACCACCGCAAAAGCCACGAGTTGCCGGGTAACCCCTGGATTATCTGCACCCTGTGGCTGGCAGAGTACGAGATTGCCCGTGCAAACAGCCCCGGAGACCTGCGACCGGCGATGGAATTGATAGAATGGACTACCGCACGTGCTATGCCTACTGGAGTGCTACCAGAGCAAGTAGACCCGTTCACCGGCGAGGCGTTGTCAGTGGCGCCGCTCACCTGGAGTCACGCCGAATACGTGTATATGGTGATGGCGTACTTGAATCGGCTGCGTGAGATGATGGAGTAGTCTTACACCTTAAATCGGATGTACAGGATGTCTCCGTCCTGCACCACGTAGTCTTTGTGCTCCAGGCGGATGGCACCTGCGTGTTTGGCGTTCTCCCACGAACCGTGTTCTTCTATCTGGTTCCAGGAGAGCACTTCGGCACGGATAAAGCCACGCGCCATGTCGGAATGGATTCGCCCTGCTGCTTCCAGGGCAGTGGAGCCTTTCGGTAGCGTCCAGGCACGCACTTCGTTCTCGTTGAAGGTAAAGAAGGTAATAAAGCCCAGCGCGTCGTAGACCTCGCGTACCAGACGTAGGCGGGCTGGTTGCTCGATACCCATCGCCTGCAGGAACTCCGGCTCTTCTTCGGGGGACAGCTGCGTAATCTCCCACTCGATCTCCGCGCACATCTGCAGAAACCGTTCGCCGCGTTCGCGGCAGTATGCTTCCAGTTCCGCAACGGGTTCGCCGGACTGCAGGCGCGCTTCGTCTACGTTAGCCACCACAACCACCGGCTTCAGCGTCATGAAGTTAAAGCTGCGCAAAAGCTTTTCCTGATCCGGGGTAAACTGAGCAAGGCGCAGTGGAGTTTCAGCATCCAGCAGTGTCTTAGCGTGGGTCAATGCATCGTGTTCCGCACGTTCGGGCATCGCATCTTTTCGAACGCGCAGGGTTTTCTCCAGACGCTCCAACCGCCCTTCTACCATCATCAGGTCCGCCAGGAGTAGTTCCTCGTCCACGCGTCGTGCCGCCTGTACGGGGTCTATGGTGCCGCTGAAGACGTCAATCACGTGCACCAGCGCGTCTACTTGACGAACGCCCTGAAAGAAATCCGTGCCAAAGGCTGGCCTGTGACGTTCTGTGCTGATGTGCGCCGCGCCGTCAATGAACTCAACCGTTGCCGGTGTTGCTTTCTTGGGTCTATACAGGTTCACAAGGTAATCGAAGCGCGGGTCGGGGACGTTGATGGTGCCGTGGTGCGCTCCGGCGATACCTGGCACCGCTCCCTCGTGTGCTCCGTGCAACAAGGCGTGAAACAGCGTGGTTTTGCCAGACTGTGGTAAGCCGATAATTCCCACTTTCATGGTTGGTTCCTCCCTGTCTCAAGGTGCTGAAAGTGGAACTGCACAACAGGGGGCGGCTGGTGGCGATACCGTCCCCACGCAAGATACCACACCGCAGCTATCGCCAGGAGCAACAGGGTCACCTGCCCGATGTCGCGCCACGGGACACGTGCGGGTGCTCTTCTTCGGTATGAAACTGGCTTTCGGCGTGTCGTCATGGTGTGCCCATTGTAGCATAAAGGAGCAACAAACGCAAAGTCCATTTCCCTGTATCTACTACGGAGAAGCGTTCATCACGATTCTAGGTCTGCCATAATGCACGACTACCTGTCCGTAAGCAACGCCTTCTCCTTATCGTACGGCACAAAACCGAGCTACGTATCACCTGTCAAGAACCAGCAGAGCGTTGCTAATCTCCCTTCCTGGACGGGTGAGGTATTTTCCCTTAACCCATAAGCCGCTGGAAGCTCCTCCGTCCATGTTCATCGCATGGTACGCCCCCAGTGCTTTCATTACCGAAGCCATCTGGCGGACGGTAGCGGTTCGACAGGTTACAAGTAACAGCTGGTTATCTCGCGTTATCCCAACGGCGCTGCGTGCCCCGGAGAGCGAGAGAATCTTCGGGTGCCGAAAACCTTCAGAGACCGGGTCGTAGGTGATAGAGCCGTTGGTCAGCAGAGTTGGACCGCAGCCAAGAGCCTCCTGGACAGTGCTCCAAAAGGTGTCTTCTTCACCATCGGAACGCTCCACCCGGTACGAGGCTTTGTCACCGACGCGAAATCGGTCTGCCAGAGACACAAGGTCTCCCCGAAGGTATAACACGAAGCCGTCAAAGGGGATAGGTTGAGAACCGTTTCCTACCGAGCGCACTATACCGCCAGATACCACAATCTGGATACCGTCTCGAAGTCCGGTGGAGCTGCCCCAGTATCTATTGAAAATGACCGCGGTATGTGCAGACTCCGGAAAACGGTTGATCCAGTAGGCGTACCACGTCGAGGCACCCGAATCGTCTTCCACGGTTCCCCAGATACTCAGGGGTACCCTGTCAATACGCGCTTCGTTTCGTTCGTTGAAACCGATCATACACCCCACGTTTCCTTTGTGTACCACGGTGCCGCTGGTAATCAAAGTGTGATGCGGATTCTTGATGGGGTTTGATGTGTACGCATCGAAAAAGCTACCGTTGATAGCAATGCTTGCGTTATACCTTTGTGCAATGCCTGCAAGCGATTCAACGCGCCCAACCAGTCCCTTTGCCAGTCCAACCCTGACCCTCACGCGAGAGAGAGGCACGCGCACCACTTCTACCGTAAATGACCTTCCATCCACTCGGACCGTTGTCGACATCGTACCTTGCTACCTCTGTCCGTAATACGCCCCCTCGCCGTGCTTACGCCAGAAGTGTTTGTCCAGCAGAGATTGAGCGACGGGGGGCAGTTTCTGCCACGCTTCCTGAGCGACCTGCGTCCATAAAGCCATCGCTGCGACCTCTTCCAGCGTCACCGCGTTCTCTACCGCTTTGGCTGCACTCTTGCCCCACGTGAAGGGCGCATGTTGTGCGACCAGCACGGCTGGCACGTGGAGAGGGTCTATGCCCAGATTCTGGAAAGTTTCCACAATAACCAATCCTGTGTTGCGCTCGTAGTCGCCAGCAATCTCCTCATCGGTTAAAGGGCGCGTACAGGGTACCGCGCCATAGAAAGCATCTGCGTGTGTGGTACCAAAGCATGGCAAGGGACGCATTGCCTGCGCCCATGCGGTAGCGTAACGGGAATGGGTATGCACAATGCCGCCAATGTCTTCGAACCGCTGGTACAGCACCAGGTGCGTCGGTGTGTCGGAAGAGGGGCGCAGCTCGCTATCCACCGCTTTACCGCTCATGTCTACCAGCACAATATGCTCGGGACGCAGTTCTTCATACGGCACACCGCTGGGTTTGATTCCGAAGATGCCTCGCTCGCGGTCTATCTCGCTGGCGTTGCCCCAGGTGAGAATAACCAGACCGTGTTTTACCAGAGCGATGTTGGCTTCGTAAACACGCTCTTGCAGGTCGCGCAGGGCTTTTCCCATCTGTTTTCTCCTCCGGAGGGAGGTTTCTGCGGTATTCACAAGATTCGCCCTGTGAAGCTTGACTCCTGCGCAAGAAGGCGGTATACTACTTTCGAAATCACAAGGCGAGGTAGCCTCAGAGGTTGTGAAGAGGGACGCTCCTCACAAAGCAGAACGGTTCTGCGGGAGCGTCCCTTTTGGCTTGTCTGGGGCGAGCTGCTGTAAACCAGTCAAGGAGGTAACATGCACATGACACCGAGGGAGGCGATTGATTTCGCCCGTGAGAAGGAAGCCCGAATTGTGGACCTGCGTTTTACCGACCTGCCAGGCACCTGGCAACACTTCTCCATGCCCGTAGAAGCTCTGGATGAGAGCCTCTTCGAGGAGGGCATCGGCTTCGACGGTTCGTCCATCCGCGGTTTTCAGGTGATTAACGAGTCCGATATGCTGCTGGTACCCGATCCGAGTTCCGTATTCATGGACCCGTTCACCGAGCATCCAACCGTCGTTTTTATCTGCGACGTGATAGACCCACTGACGCGCGAGCGGTACACCCGGGACCCGCGTTATGTTGCACAGAAGGCTGAGCAGTACCTGCGTTCCACCGGCATTGCGGATGTAGCCTATTTCGGTCCCGAGGCGGAGTTCTACATCCTGAACGATGTGCGCTTCGACCAGGACCAGCACTCCGGCTATTACTTCATCGATTCCGATGAAGGCGCGTGGAACATGGGACGGGATGAGAAGCCGAACCTGGGCTACAAGGTGCGCTACAAGGAGGGCTATTTCCCTGTTCCGCCGACAGACAGCCTGCAGGACCTGCGTACCGAGATGATGCTGAACCTGATGAAGGTGGGTGTGGAGCCAGAGGTGCACCACCACGAGGTTGCGACAGCAGGACAGGCGGAGATCGATATCCGTTTCGCACCGCTGGTGCAAATGGGCGACAGCCTGATGAAGTACAAGTATGTCATTAAGCAGACGGCTTACCAGAATGGGTATACGGTGACTTTTATGCCCAAGCCCATTTTCATGGACAACGGTTCAGGAATGCATGTACACCAGAGCCTGTGGAAGAATGGCGTAAACATCTTCTTTGACGAGCGAGGTTACGCGGGACTGTCGGAGACGGCTATCTACTACATCGGTGGTATCCTGAAGCACGCTGCCAGTGTGCTTGCCTTTGCTGCGCCGACGACGAACTCGTACCGCCGACTGGTGCCCGGCTACGAGGCGCCCATCAATCTGATTTACAGCCAGCGCAACCGTTCGGCGTGCATCCGTATCCCGATGTACTCCTCCTCGCCGAAGGCAAAGCGAATTGAGTTCCGTGCACCGGACCCCTCCTGCAACCCGTATCTTGCCTTTGCGGCGATGTTGCTGGCGGGGCTGGACGGCATCCAGAACAAAATCGTGCCGCCCGACCCGATTGACAAAGACCTTTATGAGCTTCCTGCAGAGGAGCGCAAGGGCATCCAGCACACGCCGGCGAGCCTGGCGGAGTCGTTGCAGGCTCTGCGCGAAGACCATGAGTATCTGCTTCGCGGCGGAGTATTTACTGAAGACGTGATAGAGACCTACATCGAGTACAAGCAGAAGCGCGAGGTGGAAGGCGTGGCATTGCGCCCGCATCCGTACGAGTTCGTGCTGTACTACGACGTGTAGGCAGCCGTTCAGGTAAATATGGAGGGCGAGCCTCCCGGCGAGCCAATGTCAGCAGACCCCAGTCTCCTCCCCGCAGGCGGGGAGGAGACGGGTCGGCGTAAGCCTCGCCCTCCAGTTCCATCGGGTAACCGGATTACTGTCCACTTCGCAATGACACGTCGCATAGATGTAGCAGGTCGTGCGCCACACACAGGGGATGGACGTTGTTCCCGTCGCTCGGCGGGAACCAGATATGCTAGCCTTTGCAGGGCATGAGGCGTTTTCTCCTGCGCCTCCAGACACTCTTCTCAAACGTACGGGTGATGCACTTTGTTTGCATCTTCTTGTTTAGCCTATCTAATCATACCAGCGAAAAGACAAAGGGTTAAGAGCAGGAATCACTGCTTTGCGATAGAAACCAGTGATGACCACTAACGGAAAGGGAGACGGTGAAAATGCTTGGGTGGTGTTTGCTAGTAGCGGTCGGTGCGGTTACTTTGCAGGATGGGTGGGTCACAGTGCAGCCAACGGATACGGGCGAAGCGCTGGTTAATCCCGGCATGGGATGGGTATTGCACTACTACGATAACATACCTGAAAACTATGGTTCCCGACTGGAGCCTTCGGATACGGTGGATGATTTCCCCGGGCTCTCGGTAGTGTACCTGCGAATTCCCTGGTCGTACATCGAGCCGGAAGAAGGTCACTTCAACTGGTCGGTGCTGGATACCCCAGCACAGCGATGGATAGCCAAGGGCAAGCAAATAGCCCTGCGCATCAGCTGCAGTGAGTCGTGGACACGCTGGGCGACGCCAGAGTGGGTACAGCGTGCCGGCGCAAAGGGGTACGACTTCGAACCCGGTACAGGTGTCAAGGAAGGGGGACCTTACTGGGAGCCTGACTACGACGACCCCATTTTTCTGCAGAAGCTGGAGAACTTTCTGGCTGCGCTGGCAAAACGGTATGACGGCAATCCCGAGGTGGCTTTCATCGATGTCGGTTCGCTGGGTGTGTGGGGAGAGGGACACACTTTCGCGAGTACACAGCGCAAGATTTCGCCTGAAACGGTGAAAAAACACATTGACCTGCACCTGAAATACTTTAAACGCACACTCCTGGCGGCGAACGATGATTTTTCCTTTCACGGCGAGGAGACGATAGACTATGCGCGAGAGAAAGGCTTAACCCTGCGTGACGACAGCGTTCTGGTACAGGGAGGAGAAAATGCCTATTTCCACGCGGGCATGGCTCAGGCTTTCTGGCGTAACAGACCGGTGATTCTGGAGTGCGAACACTATGGACCCTCTAAAGAGCGCGGCTACTGGCAAGATGGCAGCAAGTACCTTCAGGCAGTGGAGGAGTACCATGCCAGCTATGCCTCCATCCACTGGTGGCCTCGCGAGTTTCTTCAGGAAAACCGCGAACTGATAGACAGGATCAACCGTCGGTTAGGCTATCGTCTGCGGCTGATAGAAGCTTCTTGGCGAAAGCAGGTGAAAATTGGGAGCAAGTGGGAACTGCGCTGGCGATGGAGTAACGCGGGCGTCGCACCGTGCTACCGCGGTGGCTATCCAGCGGTCACATGGAAAGACGAGAAAGGCGGAATCGTGGCGGTGCTGGTGGATGAGGGATTAAACGTGAGAAATCTACCCGTTGCCCCGTCGGACAGGGCGGAAATCATAGAGAGCCGTGCGACCTTTGCGTTGCCGTTCCAGCTGAAACCGGGTGTATACTCGGTGTATGTGTCGGTGGGTGCTCTCACGGGCACACCAGAAATCGCCCTTCCCTTGCCGAATAGCGATGGGCAAAAGCGTTACCTGCTGGGGCAGGTGGAAGTCGTGCCGTGAGATTTGCCTGTCACCGTGTTTTAGCCTATAATGTACCTGTCAGCGTTATCAGGTAAGGAGCACAGAAGATGGCTTTGTCTGCACAGGAGATATGGGCGCAGAGCATTGACCGCATGAAGGACAAGATTGTGTTGCCCAGCATGTGGGAAGCACTTGACCATGCGGTGCCCATCACCATAGAGAACGGCGAGTTTGTGGTGGGATTGCCCTCGCAGCGGTTCAGCCTGTCCGGGCACCTGCGCAACCCCGGTTACCGTCGCACAATTGAGATTATTCTTTCGGAACTCGCCGGCAAGGATGTGCAGTTGCGTATCATCGAGGGTACGACGCTCGCAGACTGGGAACGCACCAAACAGCGAGAGGCGCTTGCCGCCGCCAGCCGCGAACAGGAATACGCCCAGCGACGCAAGCAGGAAGAGATAGAACAATCTTGGGACACGCTATATGAGCGTATCGTACGCGCCTATTCGGAGCAGCCGTATCGCCAGCTGCCGCAGGGGAAAGCAACTTACCTGCAGAGGGCGCTCCAGATGGTGAGCGAAGCGATGGATGAACTGTATCCCAAAGGCGAGGAGGCAGATGACCTCACCGAACGGAACCTCGCTCGGGTAATTGACCGAATCGCCAATAACATTGGTGCCCCGTCTGCACTGGTGGCGTACGAGCTGTTCCGTTTGCGCGGTTCGGGAAGATAGACTCTTCTGGTATGGTGAGCGAGCCGCACGGCAAATCGCCCTGCGGCTTTTTATATATCCCTCAATAGGAGACGAAGGGCATGAGTTACGATGTCTGCGTGTACGGAACGATGTGCATAGACCGCATCCGTCGCGTTCGGAGCTTGCCGCCGCCCGGTGGGTATGTGGAGGTTCAGGAAGAACGGTGGATGCCCGGCGGCGAAGCATTGAATACCGCTATTGCGCTGGCAACGTGGGGCGTACGGGTTGCGCTCGTTCCCAATGCGCTGGGGGAGGACGATCGGGCAGAGCACCTGCTGAACATGTTGGGCGCATATCCCTCTCTCGACCTGCGTTTTGTACGCCAGCGCAAGGATGTCCAGACGCCCGTGTGTGATGTGTATGTCACACCAGATGGGCATCGTACGATGTTCGGCATGGGCTTCGCGCACATGTCTGCCGATTCTGTTCCTGACGCAGCCTTGCAAGGCGCGAGGGCGTTTACCGCAGACGCGAACCCGGGTGAAGCATCGGTACGTGCCTGTGAGCAGGCAGCCCGGGCTGGTGTGCCGGTAGTGGCGATGGATTTGCACGATTCAGAACGAGCCGGGCGCGTAGCAGACATCCTGCTCACTTCCTATGAATGGGTGGGACGCGACGACGATATCGCTACCCTGAGGCGGATTGCGGCTCAGTATCGGGAGCGGTATGGGTGCACGGTTATCCTGACCGCTGGGGCGAAAGGATGTGTGCTGGCGGAGCGCGAACGTCTGGTTACGGCGCATATTCCAGCGTATCGCGCACCTGCCATCGTGGACACCACCGGCTCGGGAGACGTGTTCCGTGCTGGTCTGATTTACGGACGTTACGTGCAGGAGCGCGAAATAGAATGGGCGATACGCTTTGGCTCAGCGGCGGCAGCTCTGAACGCCGGAGCGATGGGCGCATGTGCCGGTGTGCGCCCGGTTGAAGAGATTGAGCGACTGATGAAATCACAAAGCCACATTGGAGAGGAGGCTACACAGTGAAACTCTGCCTGAACGCAACGATAGGCGGTTACGGTAACATTCAGGAGTTCGTCGCACGGGCGAAACGCCACGGCTATCAGGCTGTGGAGTTCGGTGTAGAAGAGATTGCGGGTATTATCCAGCAGCAGGGCGTGAACGCAGCACGTGCGATTTTTGAGGAATCGGGCATCGAGCCGGTCTGCTTCGGCTTGCCAGTGGAGTGGCGCAAAGACCACGAGACTCTGAAGGAAGGATTGCGCGAACTGCCCCGCCTCGCTCGCGCGGCGCAGGCAATCGGTTGCACGCGCACCGCTACCTGGCTACCTCCAAGTATCGACGAATTTCCTGCGGCGTACTCGGTGCGTATGGCAGAACGCTTCCGGGAAATCGCTCGTGTGCTGGCGGACTTCGATGTGCGCCTCGGTCTCGAGTGGGTTGGTCCGGCGACTTCGCGTACCCGCAAATACGACTGGATACACACGATGCACCAGCTACTCGATTTCGAAGCGGAAATCGGCGCGCCGAACCTGGGGCTGCTGGTAGACAGCTTTCACTGGTTCTGCATGGAGGGCACGGTGGAAGACCTGGAACGCCTGACTAACCAGCAGATTGTACACGTGCATATCAACGACGCGCCTAACAAACCGCCAAAGGAACAGATAGACTTCCAGCGGCTGCTGCCGGGTGAAGGGGTTATCGACCTCGTGGGCTTCCTGCGCGCCCTGAAGAGGGTGGGGTATGACGGCGGCATCGCTATCGAGGTGTTTAACGAAGATTTGAAGAAGATGACGCCTGACGATGCTGTCGCCAGGGCAAAGCAGGCATACGATAAAGTGTGGCAGAAGGCATTTGGATAATCTGGTGGGCCCGGCAGGACTCGAACCTGCAACCAACCAGTTATGAGCCGGCCGCTCTGCCTTTGAGCTACGGGCCCCCTTGTGCGCACATATAGTTTACCAGAGATGTTCGGTGCGTGCAAGGGGACGTAGTTTTTTGCTCGCGCGTCCCGCCACCTTCCGCTTATACCTTCACGGAGAACCAATAACACTGACTATCCCCGAAAAAGAACCGGTTTTCATCTACGTTCGGTGGAATCCCCGTATTTTGCGAAGTCCATCTGCGCCCTTTCTTGCTATTTAATAGGGGTGACTATATTTTCTGAGGAGGTAGTGTACCCATGCAGAAGCGCGTTCCTCGATGGCTCGTGCTTATAGTGGTTGGCGTGATGGCTCTCACCGTCTCCGCCAGCGCAACCACTATCGTTGGCTCTGCTGGAGCGGGGTGGCAGGCGTGGTCTGCGCCGAACGAAGATAGCAATCCCTACTGGGATAACACATCCAACGATGGCGGCCAGAAAAACATCGGTTATTTCCTGAGCAAGACCGGTGGCTTCAGCAGCCATCCTGCCAGCCCGAATATCACGCCCCCCTGGTGGGGTTACAGCGATGGTAGCGCAGACCTCAGCTTCTACTTCAACAGCACCCTGTCCCAAACAGTGAAACTGTACATTGAGGTGGCAGGCTACTCGAACATCAACGAGCTGTGGTGGTACGACGTGAGCAACCCCGCCGTCGGCGGAC
>VSSL01000272.1_pt1 | contig 15305 bp, 11 predicted proteins | sample 4557531 | NCBI WGS metagenome assembly VSSL01 (sample SAMN10986726, study PRJNA523729) | hot springs metagenome | isolation source: hot springs | place: India:Timba, Gujarat | collected 2018-05-31 | reverse complement strand
AAATGCAGGTGACGGCATATAATATGTTGTTAGATTCAACTTTTACTGATAGGATAGGCACAAGTTCTGTTTTTTATTCTAAAGCAACTTTTGAATTCTTAAAAAATGTAGTAAAAGATTTCTTATTATACAGAAATTTAATTAATATAAGAAATAAAATTGTCCTAACTGAGCTTAGTATATGTGATAGAGATTTTTCTCTCTTTGATGAGTTATGTAATTTTGATTGTTCCAGATATCCGCAATTTATACAAACACGATTTAATAATTTCAAAAAGATATATAAAAGCCTCTCAGAACTTGAGTTAGAGTACTTTCATAATTTTATTTATTTCATATTCAAAGAATTGAAAGCTGCAAAAATAGGAACAGATAAAATCTATGAAGGAACAAACAACGGCTTCGCATCGCTCTGGTTGGATACTTTAGAGGAAAAAAAGGATAATTCTACAATTCTCTATAACCTGAGATTTAGGAAATATGATACAGAAAAGGGGACATACATTTTTGATATAGATAGAAACAATCCTTTAACTAATTTTCGTGAAGGTGATATTTGCATAATTTATTCTCAAGATAATAAAAAGCCATATAAAGATTCTCAAATTTATAAAGGTACAATTATATCGCTTGATAAGAATGTTGTGGAGATCAAACTCAGGAATACTCAATTATCAAAAAATATTTTTACCCCAAATAATTTATGGGCTATCGAGCATGATTTAATGGAGATAAATTTTCAGAATCAGATAGAATCATTAATTTTATTTTTAGATTCCAATTCAGAGAAAAAGGACAAAATATTATGTAAAAGAAAACCTGAATTTGAAGCTCACGATTATCAGAATAATAATTATAACGAAAATATCTGTTTAATAGTATCAAAGTTTAAATCAGCCAAGGATTACTTTCTTTTACAAGGACCACCAGGGACCGGAAAAACTTCCCTTGCTTTGAGGGTAATGATAGAAGAAACTTTTAATGATAATCCTAAGGCGAAAGTTGCGGTAATTGCTTATACAAACCGCGCGGTAGATGAAATTAGTAAAAGTCTTTCTACATCAAATAATATAAATATAAAAAACTATGTAAGGATTGGTAGCGACTATTTAGAGGATGAGAGATTATTACAAAAATTAGTTTGCGGGAAATCAATTGATGAAATGAGAACACTCCTTAAAAATTGTAATGTTTTTGTTTCCACTATTTCATCATTTCAAAAAAGATTCCTTGACCTTTTACAACCAGGAGAAAAATTTGATGTAATTTTTATTGATGAAGCTTCTCAAATTGTTGAGACTCAGATAATAGGATTATTAATGTATTGCAAAAAATTTGTTCTGATTGGAGACCACTGCCAACTTCCTGCTGTAATTCTTCAAGAAGAGAAAGAGTATAAATTGCAGAGCGATATTTTAAAAAAAATTGGATTGGAATATCTTTCTTTATCTCTATTTGAAAGACTTTTTATAAAATGTCAGAGAGAAGGTTGGGATTATGCTATTGATACTCTAAAAGTACATTTTCGTATGCATAATGATATAGTAAAATTAATAAAAAGTAATTATTCAATAGAACTAAGTCATAATGATCCGAGACAAGTAGAAGAGCAAAAACTATTTAATTCTAAAGCAACTGATCCTATAGAAAGGCTTTTATCCCGTTCACGGACTATATTTATACCTACAAAAATTAACAAATTGGAGAGCAAATATAGTACTGAAGAAGCAAAAAAAATAAAAGCAATTTTAGAAACATTATTAAGAATATATAATAATAATTTGGAAACTAATAACATAGGAATTATTACTCCGTGGCGAATACAAATCAATAAAATAAGAAGCTTTATTGAAGAGGAAGATTTGCTGGATAAAATTTTAATTGATACTGTTGAGAGATTTCAGGGTTCAGAAAAAGATATAATAATTATTTCAGTTGCTGTTAATAACAAACATCTGCTAAGAAATTTGCAATCTGAAAATTTTGATAAATCTGTTGATAGGAAGCTTAATGTTGCTCTTTCAAGAGCTAAAGAACACTTAATTCTACTTGGTTGTGAACAAATTATTAATTCAAGTCATCATTACAGAAATGTAATTAATATAATTAAGGAATCAGGGGGATATATAACAATTGAAGAGTCAAATAAATATTTTGAAATTTAATAGTTAAGGTTTAAAGGAGAAAAAAACATCAGTTAATTTTTCTTTTATATTTTTAATATTCAAGTTTATGATTAATTTTATCATTATTAAATAAACTAAAAAAAATTACTATGAAAAAATATCAAAATTTTATTAACGGAAAATGGCAAGATTCTTTATCGGGAAAAACAACAGAAAACAGGAATCCAGCTAAATGGGAAGAAGATTTAATTGGTTTATTTCCTTCTTCAAATGAAGATGATGTTAATCTTGCAGTGGAAGCAGCAAGGGAAGCTTATAAAAAGTGGCGTTTAATACCCGCTCCGCGTAGAGGTGATGTTTTAAAACTTGTTGGAGACATAATGGCAAACAGGAAAGAAGAAATTTCTTTTGAAATGACAAGAGAAATGGGAAAGGTTATCGCCGAAACAAGGGGTGATACACAGGAAGGAATTGATACAGCATATTATGCAGCATCGGAGGGAAGGAGATTATTTGGATATAATGCACCAAGTGAATTACCAAATAAAATGAACTTAAGCTTTAGAATGCCAATCGGGGTTGCCGGAATAATTACCCCCTGGAATTTCCCTATGGCTATTCCAACCTGGAAAATTTTTCCCGCTCTTGTATGTGGCAATACTGTAGTATTTAAACCTGCAGAATTGACCCCAAAAACAGCAACCACACTTGTAGAAATCATTGATGAAGCCATGAAAAAAGTTCTTGGTAATGATTATATTCCTGGAGTTATAAATTTAGTACACGGTAAAGGAAAAATAGTTGGAGAAGCATTTCTATCAAATAAGAATATTGATTTAATTTCTTTTACAGGTTCTACCGAAGTTGGAAGAAGAATAAATGAAGTAGGCGGTAGAATGTTAAAAAGAGTATCACTTGAGTTAGGAGGAAAAAATGCTCAAATAGTTATGGACGATGCAAATTTTGATTTGGCGCTCGATGCAGTTTTATGGGGAGCATTTGGCACAACAGGACAAAGGTGTACAGCTACCTCAAGGTTAATACTTCATAAAAAGATTCACGATATGTTTGTGGAAAAACTTCTTAACAGAGTAAAGAAATTAAGACTTGGTTATGGAAACGATAAAAATGTAGATGTAGGTCCCTGTGTTAGTGAAACTCAGAGAAATATAGTTCATTCATATGTTGAAATAGGAAAAAATGAAGATAAGGCAACACTACTAATTGGAGGTGAATTTGCAACAGAAGGAGAACTTGCAAAAGGATGGTTTTATAAACCTACGATTTTTGTTGATGTGAAACCAAATATGAGAATTGCGCAGGAAGAAATTTTTGGTCCCGTCTTGTCTGTCTTAAAATGTGAGGACCTTGAAGATGGAATTAATATATTAAATGGAACTGAATATGGATTATCTTCAAGTATCTTTACTAATGATGTAAATAGTGCTTTTAAAGCAATAAGGGATATTCAGGCAGGTATTACATATATAAATGGAGCTACAATTGGAGCTGAGGCACATATGCCATTTGGTGGTGTAAAGGGAACAGGAAATGGACATAGAGAAGGCGGCTGGACTGTTTATGACTTCTTTACAGAATGGAAGGCAGTATATATAGATTATTCCGGAAAATTGCAAAGAGCACAAATAGACAATTACTAATTATATTTTCATTAACTTTTTTAAAAGTTAAACGGTAAGAAGCTATGAAAAAAACTTATTTAATTTTAGTATTAGTTTTTTTCCCTATTTTTTGTTTTTCTCAAACAGGAGATTCTCTTTTAAATATGGCAGACGAGGCGCTTTTTAAAAAAGATTATGATTTAGCCGCTACCTATTTTAAAAAATATATTGAAATTAACCCCAGCTCTGCTAATGCATATGTGGGTTTAGGGGTTACCTTTATAGAAAGGAAATTATATGATTCAGCCTATTACTGTTTTAACTATGCTGTAACTCTTGAACCAGAGAATTCACGAGCTTTAACAAGCAGAGCGTCTATTTTACTATTATATAAAAACTATGATGATGCTTATAGAGATTTAATTGCCTCCTTGAAAATTGATTCAACTTATATGAGTACTTATGTAACCCTTGCAACCTATTACTGTTTAATAAACGATATCCCAAAAGCATATAAGATTCTTGAAAAGGCTCTTTCAGTTAATCCAAATTCAATTGATGTATATATGAACAGAGGAGCCCTAAATTTGCAACTGGATAAATATTTAGATGCTTTAAACGATGTAAATAAAGTTTTAGAGTTAGACCCCAATAATGTAAAAGCTATGTATTTTAGAGGTACTATTTACCGATATTTAAAGGAGTATGAGAAAGCTATGCTTGATTATGAAAAAGCTTTATCTTTTGAACCTGACAATGGGGAAATTTTTGTGAGAAGAGGTATTTTATATCTTGATATGGGAGAATACCAGAAAGCCTTAGAGGATATGGAGTATGGATATAAATTAAATCCCGAGCTAAAATCACAAACTGAAAATTTCTATAATCAAGTTCTTGAGAAACTAAAGAAGAATTAAATTCTATTATGAAAAAGTTCTTATTATTTTTGCTCTTTCCATTTATTACATATTCACAGGATAATCCAACCCAATTATTTCTTTTGGGTGAAGCAGCATTAAACGGTTTTGATTGCAATAATGCAATTAATTATCTTTCACAATATCTGGAGGTAAATACCAACGATTTTGTAGCTCTTGAAATGCGAGGAAGAGCATACGAATTATGTAAAAAATACGATGAAGCAATCTCTGATCTTTCAAGTTCAATTTTTATAAATCGTCAATATGAAAAAGCATATATAAGTAGAGGTAAGCTTTATATTTTACTTCATGAATATGATAATTCAATTTCAGATTTTAGTAATGCACTTATGATAAATCCCCAGGATTCATTAGCATATCTACAAAGAGGTATTGCATATTTATTTTTAGATAATTACAGTGCTGCATTATCAGATTTTTCGAGCGCAATTAGTGTTAATCCTCAATATTCTGAAGCATATAGATATAGAGGGTCGCTATATTACAAAATGGGAAATAAAAATGATGCGATTGCTGATTTTAATAAAGCTATAGAATATGATAAAAATAATTATGATGCATATATGGATAGGGGTAGAGTATATTTCATCGAAGGGAAATTTTCCGAGGCGTTAGCAGATTATAATTTTGCATATAATATTAATAGCACAGATCCAGAACTATTTATTAGAAGAGGTTACACTTATAAAATGTTGAAAGATTATTCGAAAGCATTAGCTGATTTTAAGACTGCCTGTGAACTTGATAATTTTTATTGCAAGCAATTAGAAAATGAAATTGAAGAACTTAAAAATTATTAATATAATTAAGATTTCAAATTATATGAAAAAGTTATTAATAATTTTTTTATCCTTAATTTTAATAACTGTTGGATGTAAAAAAAGCACTGACGATATTACTGTAAAACACAAAGATACTAAAAACGATTCCACATTAAATTATAATAACACACCACAAACAAGTTCTCACCCAGATGAAACTGGAAAAATAAATGAAGAATATCAAACTGGTGACAATACAATTTCACAAAAGAAAGGAACTGAGCAACGAAAAGAAATTACCACAAAAGAGGTGAATGATTATATTAATAAAACTGTAACTGTAAAAGGATATGTTGCCGAGGTTGTTTTGAGACCAAAAGTAAATTATTTAAATTTTGATAAGAAGTATCCAGATAATACTTTTACTGCTGTTATTTTTCCTGATGATATGTATAAGTTCGAGGATTTAATGAAGTATCAGAACAAAAATGTAAAAGTTACTGGCAGAATATCATTATATAAAGGTAAACCTCAGATAGTAATAAACTCAACTTCTCAATTAAAAATAGTAAATTAATTGTATGAAAAAATGTGGATATGTTGCAATTGTTGGTGAGCCGAATGTAGGGAAGTCAACCCTGCTGAATGCTTTTCTTAATTTTAATTTATCGATAATAAATAAAAAGGCTCAAACAACAAGAAATAAAATAATTGGTGCTTTAACGGAAAATAATTACCAAATAATATTTATAGATACACCGGGAATAATAGAGCCGAAATATGAACTTCAAAATTTTATGGTTTCAAATATTAAATCCTCTGTAAAAGAAGCTGATGTTATTGTTTATCTTTTTGATATAGTGAATTATAAAAATCTTGGTTCGTTAAATGTGGAAAAAGATAAAAAGCATATTTTTGCATTAAATAAAATAGACTTGGTTAAAGAAGATGAAGTGGAAAAAATACTGCACTTTTTTTCACAAGAAAAACCCGAAGAAACAGTGATACCTATTTCAGCTGTAAATAGAATTAACCTTGATGTATTGAAAAACAAAATAGTAGAATTACTGCCAGAATCAGAGTTTCTTTATGATGAGGATTTTTTAACAGATAGACCCGAAAAGTTTTTTGTGGCGGAAATTATTAGAAATTGTATTTTGGATTTATTTGAAAAAGAAGTTCCCTATAGTGTATTTGTGGAAATTCCTTTATTCAAAGAAAAGAAGGAAGGTAAAGATTATATTGAAGCGGAAATAATTGTTGAAAGAGAATCTCAGAAAGTAATTATAATTGGAAAAGAAGGTAAAAAATTAAAACAACTTGGTGAAGTAGCAAGAGTAGCAATAGAAAATTTTCTCGGCAGACCTGTGTTTTTAAAATTATTTGTTAAGGTAAGAAAGAACTGGAGAAAGAATAAGGATTTTTTAAAAATGCATTATAATTAAGTTTATCTTATAGCACTAAAGACCCACAGTTCAGAATATAAAATTGCTTTATATCCTAAATCATTTGAAAATATTCTTGGTTTAGCAAAATCATCAACAGATATGTAAGGAACATATTTCATAACCTGCCAGCTGAATTCATTTCCTTTTAAAATACCAAAGCTTTTTGATACTGGTGACTTGAGAGTTCTCTCAAGCGTAACAATATAGTAATCACCAACGGGATTAAATCCGTGAAAATGAACAACATATATTCCGCTACCGGAGCCCCATTCATAAGTAAATAAAGTATTATTATTAACAAAAGAAAATCTATTCTGAGGTGTAATCAAAAATGGGGGTTCTTCCCTTGAAATTGTAAGAGTAGAATTTGGATAAGTATATTCATAATTTTCAATATATGCACCCCCCTTTAATGTCATTCTGCCTTTTACTCTAAGTCTGTAGCCAAGTTGAAGATTTAATGGTACCAGTATGTTAGCAGTTATTAAATCTCCTTCGGTTTTATTTAGTAACATTTCGGCGTTTCTGTTAAGTGATAAAAAATCTGCATAAACAGAAAGTTCTTTTTTCTCATAACTGCCCGATGGGAAGTAAATGGTTATTATAGATTCACCAGGAGTGTTATAAAAACTAAGGGTATCAAATATAACATTTTGCGGATAAAAACCTTTAGATACCGAAATAACTTTTTCTCCTAATTTCTCATACCGTGTTTGAGACTTTTCAAGATATATTACTCTTCCGTTTATTGTGCTTACATTAGAGGGCCAATTAATCTGTAATAATTTTGTTTTTTCTCCTGCAGATGCAAATATATCGGGGGAGTAAAATATTTCATCACTTAAAAACTTAATTATTGCACTTCTGCCGGCTGGAATTGGATTAAAATCTACTCTAATTACCTCCGAATTTATTTCTCTTGGTATTTCTACTCCAAATAATTTTAGCTCTGGATTTAGAATAGATAAATTTTGGTATAGAACACCAATTGAATTTGCTGAATCAATAATAACAAGATCATAAGGGTATGTTTCAATAATTATTTTAAACTCACCTCTTATGTTAGTTATTGCACTACCGCCTGAGGATATAATGACCCTTACATTAGGAACAGGAAAATTTTTCTCATCAAGTACCTGTCCTTCAACAATATAGCCGGAATTAATAGATTCTTTTTTTGAACTTGCTAATAGAAACTCTGATAAAAAGATTGTAGAAATAAATAAAACTAATATAAAACTTTTAATCAACGGAAATTCTTTTTTACAATATAAAATTGTTTCTTTTAACACTCAATATAAAACCTGTAAATTATTTTGAAAGTCTTTCTATCTCATCACGAAGTTCAGCAGCTCTTTCGAACTCTAAATCTTTTGCAGCATTAATCATTTCCTGGCGTAATTGTTCAATGAGATTTTTTCTTTCTTCTTCATTCATATTTTTAAACAATGGTTCTGTTACAACACTCAAACTTGTTTTATAGGTGGTTTTTCTTTTATATTTAGTTTTTGAATCTGCTACAATTGTTGTGGACATAATATCTTCATAACTTTTATAGATAGTTTTAGGTTCAATTTTATTTATTCTGTTATATTCTTCCTGCATCTTTCTTCTTCTATTTGTTTCATCTATTACCTTTTTCATTGAATCAGTAATTTTATCGGCATACATAATAACCATTCCATTAACATTTCTTGCTGTTCTGCCAGCAGTCTGTAAAAGAGATTTTTCAGAACGCAAAAACCCCTCTTTATCAGCATCTAATATAGCTACTAAAGAAACTTCAGGTAAATCTAATCCTTCTCTTAATAAATTAACCCCGACTAAGACATCAAACTCTCCAAGTCTTAATCCTCTAATTATTTCCACTCTGTCGAGAGATTCAACTTCAGAATGCATATATTTTACTCGTATTCCAATATTTTTAAGGTAATCTGTTAAATCTTCACTCATTCTTTTCGTTAGAGTAGTAATTAAAACTCGTTCTTTTGCTTTTGCTCTCTTTCTTATTTCTGCAATTAAGTCATCAATTTGATTTTTAACGGGTCTTACCTGAATTTCTGGGTCGAGTAATCCGGTTGGTCTGATAATTTGTTCTACAACAACTCCACCACTTTTTTCAAGTTCATAATCTCCGGGGGTTGCACTGACATAAATAACTTGATTGATTAAACTTTCCCATTCTTCAAATGTTAAAGGTCTATTATCTAATGCTGAAGGTAACCTAAACCCATGTTCTACAAGAGTTTCTTTACGAAATCTATCTCCGTTATACATCGCTCTTATTTGCGGTATCGTTACATGTGATTCATCAATAATGAGAAGATAATCTTCTGGAAAATAATCAAAAAGACATGCCGGTCTTGAACCCGGTGGCCTTCCTTCAAGATGGCGGGAATAGTTTTCTATACCAGAGCAATAGCCGACCTCTTTAATCATTTCAAGATCAAAATTTGTTCTTTGTTCTAATCTTTGCGCTTCAATTAATTTATTCTGACTTCTCAAAAAAGCTACTCTTTCTTCTAATTCTTCTCTTATAGTTTTTATTGCATTTTCTATTTTTTGTGGGGTCGTTATAAAATATTTTGCAGGGTAAATAGATACAACATTATCTCTGCTAACAATTTTTCCTGTTGAAGCATTTATACGAAAAACATTCTCAATCATATTATCAACTATTTCAATTCTAACTCCTAAATCCTGTTCATCGGCAGGTATTATATCAATTGAATCACCTCTGACTCGAAAAGTTCCTCTTTTAAATTCAACATCGTTTCTAATATAATGTATATCAACAAGTTTTCTCATTAATTCTTTTCTTGTTATTATTTGATTTTTTTTCAAAATAAGAACTTGTTCTGCAAACTCCTGTGGAGAACCAATACCATAAATACAACTGACAGAAGCAACAATAATTACATCTCTTCGCCCCTCAAGAAGAGCAGCAGTTGCCTTTAATCGCAATCTATCAATTTCTTCATTAATAGATAGGTCCTTTGCAATATAAGTATCTGTTGATGGGATGTATGCTTCCGGTTGATAGTAATCATAGTATGAAATAAAAAACTCCACCCTATTTTCGGGAAAGTACTTTTTAAATTCTCCATACAATTGTGCAGCAAGTGTTTTATTATGAGACATTACAAGAACAGGTTTTTGTACATTATTAATTACATGAGAAATAGAAAAGGTTTTTCCTGAACCCGTAATGCCTAAAAACACTTGATGTTTAATGTTTTGCATAATACCCCTGGTTAGTTCCTCAATTGCTTTTGGTTGATCACCTTTTGGGGAATAATCTGATATAAGTTTAAATCTCATCTTTATAAGTCAATTGATATTGTCTGAATTTAAAGGGATAAAAATTTATTGGTTGTCAATCTCTATTAAATATTTACTTGCTTCTTCATTATAGGGGTCCAGTTCTAATACCTTTTGAAAATCATCTTTGGCTTCGCTGAAGCAAGAAGTTTTATAATATGCAACACCTCTCAGAAAGTATGCAGAAGAACAATTAGGAATGTATTTTAAAACTTCTGTGGATATGATTTTACATTCTTCGAAAAGAGATTTTTCTTCAAATAAAGCATAAATCTTAATATAAACTTTAACTTTCTCTTCTGAATCTGCAATAACTTTTGAAAAATATTTTACAGATTCATCATAAATTCCTTCTTTAAAAAGCAAATCTGCTAAGTATATATTTACAAGGTTGGACTTATAATGGTTTCTGTATTTATAGGCAATTTTTTCTGATTCGTTTACTAATATTTGTCTCCATTTTTCAGGGTCATTCTCATTTTCTTTTTGCTTTAGGGAAAGTCTTAATATTTCATACGCAATTTCCTCATCATATACTAATTTTAATGATTTTATTTTTTCTTCAAAATCAGTAGGAAATCTAAATACAGAACGGATTTTCTCGTTTTCATAGTAAACTTTAATATAATTATCAAAGAAATGTATAGGACCTAAAACCAGAGAGTTTTTTATATTCTGTCTTCCCATTAATCTATCTAAAGTAAAGGTCATTTCAGTACCCATTGTATAAAACATAGCAAATCCTGATAGTCCTTCTCTAATGAGTGAGTCAATCACTTCCTTTTTGCTATATTTAATTTCTTTGATAACTTTTTTGAAATATTGAAAATCTTTTTCCAACAGTGATAAGGGTCTGTTTTCCTCTGAAATCGGAGCAATATAATTTAAAATACCACCAGACTGCACCTCGTTTAAAATATATACTAAAGTTGAGTCTGAACCTCTAATTGTATAAGGAAGAATATTTGTATATATCTGGTTTCTCCCTTTTAAAAATAGTTGCCGTGTAACATACTTAATAAGATTAAAATAATTCTCTCCAAAAGTTTCAACATTCACATAGGTTTCTTTATTAATTTGATTACTTAAGTAATTATCATAAACTTCAAATCCTAAAGAAAAATTTATTTTTGAATTTATACTAACTTCATAAGGTAACAATTGGAAGACTCTATTTTTTATCTCAAAAGTAAGCAATTCTTCATCTCTTTTATATTTGTTAATTGCCTTTGCGATTTTTTCCTTATAAAGATATATTCCGCCCAAATTGCTGAAGGATGAGGGATTAATTACTTTATAGATGTTGTATAGAGGTGAATTGTTTATTGCGTATTGAAAACACAAATTTACTTTCTCTTTATCCAGTTTAAGATTCTTTGCATATTCAGGGAAATTATCTTCTATTATTTGATAATAATCAACATCTTTTTCATTCAATAAATTTAATATTAATTCAGCGTTAGAGTAATTATATTTTAATTCGAAGGCAATATTTAAAGTATCAAATACATTTAAAAAAGGCTTTTTCTCCTTGTAAGATTTGGAGTTAAAAGGAGAGCCCTTTTGAAGAGGTGCAAGTATATAAGCGGTATAAATTAATCCATTTAATGTATTGCTTGCGTCGAAATATGTAAAAGCGGATTCAAGCCTTTGCTTAAAATCTGTTGGCTTTATCATTGAATCTAATTCTGCAATGTAAATTAATTCTTTAACCTGATCAAGAGACTCAAGAAGGGAAAGATTTTTAAACAGTATTCTTGCATCAGCTATATCAATTGTTTTTTCTAATTCTTCAATTAGTCCTTTAGAGGTTGTGGAAACATCATAATTACCATAAATAAATTCAACCCATTCCCACTCTTTATTGAAATTAAAACCATAATATGGTTGAGTAAAAGATGAATTTAAGAGTAAAAAAACAAAAAGAGTGGTTAACGATGTTTTAAGGAGATTAGTTTTTATATTAAAAATTGTTTTCAAAGTAAATTACTCAATTTTTGTAATTAGTCCAATTTCCTTTAAAACATCATCAATTCTTTTCAACTCATGATATTCACCTGATTTAACAACTGCCTTTCCCGTTGTATGTGCAATCATTGCTATCTGTTCACAATGAAGAATGTCAAAACCTGTGGCTTTCATGAGTTGAAGAACTACATCCTCCCAGTAATGTTCGGAGTTGAACAAGATTAATCTTCTTAAAATATCAGTTTCATCATCTCGAATTATTTGTTCTTTTTCTTTTTCAGACATTGGGTATTAATTAATTTCTGGAAAACATACATAAAAGTTCACATATTCTATCTTGCTTCTTCCGAAAGAACGAAGTATTTTCCTTCTTAAATCCATTCATTGCAATATAAAAAATTAAAAGCTCATTGTCTCGGGAAATTGCATACCCAGCAAGAGTACTTACATAATTTAAAGTTCCAGTTTTTGCATAAACATTGTGTTCCGCTTCAGTATTTTTCATTCTTTTTGATAAAGTCCCATCAACTCCTGCAATAGAAAGCGAATTCATAAATGTATCAAAAATATCTACCTGGTCATACATAAATTTTAATAATTTTGTTATTGAACTTGAAGTAACCATATTGTACCTCGATAATCCAGAGCCCTCTAAAATCTCGTATGAATTTCTATTTATGCCAATACTATTAAGAAAATCTATAATTACCTCAGTCCCTTTTTTTAAACTTCCCGGAGGAGATTTAATTTCTGCACCTAAAACTTTATAAACTGTAATTGCGGATTGATTATCACTGGGTTTATTCATATTTGAAATTACTTCACTTATTGGTCTAAGAAATCTTACAAGTACTTTTAATGATTCAGGGGTTGTACCTGGAATAACAATGCCTTTAAACTCAATATTTAATGATGTAATTTCTTTAATTAAATAAGTAGCAGCATAGAACGCCGGATTTTTCGAAGTGTTATTTTTATCTATGCTCAGGGCTGTTACATAGGGCCAGTATTTAGGGTCTGTATCAGAAGTATAAACACCGGCTAAGGAACTATAATTATCATCAAGAAATGATTCGTCATAAATAAGATTACCTGTAATTTCTCTTATATTTAGTTTGGAAAGATGCTCAGCCATCTCGGTAATATCATAAGAGGACAGGTCGGGGTCACCATATCCTTTTAAATATATATTACCATTAATAACACCATCGTTGATATTATTATCATCTGTATAAATTATCGTCTTAAAATTATACCCCAATCCAAGTTTTACAAAAGCAGCAGCAGAAGTAATTAATTTTGTAACAGAAGCAGGAATCATTTTTGCATCTGGATTATACTGATAAAGTATATCACTTTTAGAAGCACTAATTACAGAAACAGAAATTTCACAATTTAAATCACTAATGGTGCTGTCAATTTTTGCCCTGAGTTGTTGTAAAGAAATCTGAGCAAAACTGTTGCTAATAAAAAATAATAAGATAGCAAATAGAAAAATCTTGCTTTTAATTTTTAAATAAGGTAACCCTTTATCTAAGAATTTTTGTTTTAATAATATCATATGCTTTTTTAGTAATTCTTTAGCTTTATCGTATGTAATAAGATTTAATGCTTCATTAAATTGACACCAGCAATAATTAGTAATTTCTTTTTCATCAATTTTTATATCGGGATATTCGGAATCTTTATTCTGAAAATCAAGTTCTCCAATAAAATAATAATTAGTCTTATCTACTTGTGAATCTTTAATTATATAATTTTCTGATAATATTAATTCATCGGTATTATTACTATTAAATTTAAAGATTTTAATATCTTTTAATCCTGTTTCTTCTTCAACTTCTCTTATTGCTGCTGATTTTATGTCTTCTCCATCTTCAATATGTCCTTTTGGAAATGCCCAATGACCCTTTTTGTGCTTTACTAATAAGAATTTTACATCGCTATTTTTTTCATCAAAAAAATATATTATAATTCCGGCTGAGTATTCCCTTTTCATAGTATATAATTCATCTTGAAATTAAAAATTATCAATATATTTTAAAATGAAAGAAATTAATTTCTTATAATGATTTTGTTCTATTCCAGATTTTATCCATTTCCTCCAGAGAAATATCTTTCAAATCTAAATTATTACTATTTGCGTATTTTTCAATTTCGCTAAACCTGTGTATAAATTTTTCTATTGTCTTTCTTAATGCATCTTCAGGATTTATTTTGAGAAACCGTGCATAATTTACAAGAGCAAAAAGAACATCTCCAAATTCTTCTTCTAATTCTTTCGAAACTTGTTTTTTATCAGTTTCCTTTTGTTTCTTTTCTACTACAGATTTTAATTCATTTATTTCCTCGAGAATTTTTTCATACACAGGTTCAATATTACTCCAATCAAAGCCTACTTTCGAAGCTTTTTCCTGAATCCTGTAAGCTCTAAATAATGCAGGTAATTCTTTGGGCACACCATCAAGAACAGAATTACGACCTTCCTTTTTCTTTATTGCTTCCCAGTTTCTTTTTACCTCTTCACTGCTTTCAACTTTAACATCACCAAAAATATGGGGATGTCGGGAAATCAATTTTTTAGTCTCTTCTGCTAAAACATCTTCCAAAGTGAATTCCTTATTTTCTTCTGCAATTACACTATGAAATATTGCCTGTAGGAGTAAATCACCTAATTCCTTTTTTAGTTCCTCTGTATCGTTTAAATCAATTGCTTCTAAAACCTCGTAAGATTCTTCTAAAAGACATCTTCTTAAACTTTCGTGCGTTTGCTCTTTATCCCATGGGCATTCACTGCGAAGTTTTTTTACAATTTCAACGAGTCTATAAAATTCCTCCATAATATCCAGATGTTAAAATCAAAAAAATTAATTTTTCAATTAAAAATTTTATTTTAATTGCTCTACATAATTCAGATGAAACTTCCTAATTTTAGAAACAAGTTCTTCCATATCTTCTTTTGGAGGTAAAAAAGTTGTTCTAAAATGTAAGGTACCGGGTAATTGTCCAAAACCTGAGCCTGGCACAACGCATATACCCGTCTCTTCAAGTAATGATAAACAATAAGCTGAGTCACGACTGGCTTCATATTTTATTCTTTCTTCTTCAGACATTTTTT
>VSSL01000270.1_pt1 | contig 15385 bp, 8 predicted proteins | sample 4557531 | NCBI WGS metagenome assembly VSSL01 (sample SAMN10986726, study PRJNA523729) | hot springs metagenome | isolation source: hot springs | place: India:Timba, Gujarat | collected 2018-05-31 | reverse complement strand
TTTTATAACTATAAAGCTGATCAGGAGTATTAACTTCTGTAGCTATGGTTTCATCTATAGCTGGTGATGATGCACCACTACTATTTTCTTCACTATTTTCTTGATAAGCAGGAATCCTATTGCCCCCTCCATCATTAGCATTATTTTCGCCAGATGTCTGAGTATTACTTACCGTAATTAGCCTAGCAATACCTAATCCCACACCAACTAAAGCAATCGCACTAAATGCATATATTAAATACTTTTTACGTTCCATAATAATTATTTATTACTGCTTATATAATTTTATTGCTAAATAATATAATGTATAATTCGACGATTAATTAATAACATCAACATCTTCTTCTGTCAATTTCTGTCAATCAGCAGACTCTAAAGAAGATTTTTTGGATTATGATTAAAACGATTAAAAGCTATTTTGATATAAGGAGTAAATTAACTCAATTTACTGTGTTAATTTTATTATTCTCATTACTATCTTTATTTCAGTTATTTAATCAGACAAAATTGTTTCATAGTTCTGCAATAAGTCTACTACTGATACATATTTTTGTACTGATCTATTATGTTATAAGTAAAAAATATCTACACGATAAGTTCCTTAACCTGCAAAATATTATTATTTCAGCCAATATAATTTATCTTATCGTACATCCGACGGAATTTGATGCGCTTAATAATTTAGCTTTTTTTGATCTATTTTTAGCTGTTTTTATTGGAGTGATATGTAATAGATTTTTAAGATACAAAGGTTTCCCCATATTTAATCCTGCTGCTTTAGCAGTATTAGTTACCTTCGTATTCACTTCTCTACTCGTCCAATTAAACTTACGTGATATGCCGATATTTATTTCATGGTGGGGAGCAAATCTGTTAAAAATTAATGATGCGAATAGCATTATGAATTTTGCAGTAGCTTTAACTGTCGGTGGGTTATTTGTCTACTATTCATACTCATTCAAGAAATTTTATTACGGTTTTGTATTCTTAATTTCATATTTCCTACTAGATTTTGGCTTTGCTATAGTAAATAATCAATCCATAAATAGCATCTTATTACACTTTATAAATGTAATTTTTACTTTTGGTATATTTTTTGCTTTTGTTATGCTATCCGAGCCTAAAACTTCTCCTATAGGTAAAGAAATACTTGTTATATACGGTTTTATCGATGCCTTTGTATACTTTTTATTGGATATATTGAGTCAGGCTGGTTTGACAAACCTTGGATTTGTAGATTTAGGCGAAAATATAGCAATATCTACAATTATTCTCATGAATCTGATTTATTTCATACAAAAGTACACGAAAAATGCTGGTAAAGATAAAAGTTATTCCATCAAAAAATAATGAATGGATTGGATGGTTTGGAGATAACATTTTGAAAGTCAAACTAAATTGTTCTAATAATTCAATGCAAGAAACCCTTTTACAGTATTTATACGAAGATTTAGGAATTAAGCCAGAAAATATTAAATTCATCAGTTTAAGTAAAAATATATTCACCTTAGATTTGCCCGATGTAGCTTGGGAATTATTTTTAACTATAGTAAAATAGACGAACCTAAAAAAAAAAACGATCTACATACTTGGATGTTTCTTGGATGTTTTTGATATCACAACATCCGAAAGACAAAAGATCTAAAAAAATGATCAATTTATTTGACTAAATCTAGAATTCATTCTAACATTAGTCGACCAACATAAGGTTAGTATACATCTATGAAATCAATAATAACTACTTGTTTTTTCTTGTTGTCGCTTTTTATTTTTGTACCGGTTGCAAAAGCAGATACTGTAAACGGAACAAATTTTTCTGTGAAAAAAGACGTTGCCCCATCGACAGTATCTCCTGAGGCCACAGTGAGCTTTTCTATAACAATAACTAACTTATCCACAGTCAACGCGACACCGCAAACTGTCACTGATACATTGCCGGATGGATTTACATTTGTCGGTAACTCTATATTAACTACGGTATCTGGTTCCCAAATAAACTTTAATCCTCAAACTAATGCCAATACATTAACTTGGACTTTTGATGGAGATACTTTACAATCAATTCCACCAAATCAAAATATTGTCATAACATTTCAAGCTAAAGCTGGATCTAATACGGGAACGTACACAAATAGAGCCTGTCTGACACAGCCAGAAAACGTATGTGCTACGGCAAATGTAGTCGTAGCAGTCAATCCCAATACATCGATACAAAACAATGTATTGTTTGGTTTATTAATTGGATCTATTGCCCTTTTTATAGCCATAAGCCTACCTAAGACTCAAAGATCATTCGAACATAAAGTACTTTCAAAAAAATTCTAACCTCAGACATTTCACAACCTAAGAATTTTATGTATAATTAGGCATCTCTTCTGAATATAAACTGCGTTTAGTAAGAAGAGATTGTTTGAAAACGCAGTAAATATATTTATTTTTAATATCATGAGAAGAAAAAATTATAGAAGGCGTGTAATTGAGCCAGATCCTATTTATAACTCTACACTGGTAGCAAAATTCATAAATTTAGTAATGAAAGACGGCAAAAAAACTCTTGCCTCAAGAATTGTATATACAACTCTAAAAAGATTAGAAGAAAAATATCAAAAAGAAGGTTCAAAAATTCTAGAAGAAGCATTAGATAAAGCTAGACCAACAGTAATCCTCAAAGCTCGAAGAGTTGGGGGGTCCAACTTTCAAGTTCCTATGCCAGTAGAAAGGGATAGAGGCCTTATAATAGCAATGAGATGGCTTATTAAAATTGCTCGAGAACGTAAAGGTAAACCTATCATTGAAGATTTAATAGAAGAAATCAATGACATTTTTGAAGATCGAGGCAATGTACTAAAAAAAAGAGATGAAACTCATAAAATGGCTGAATCTAATCGAGCTTTTTCACACTTTAAATAATAATTATTTAGTCTTTTAAAAATATGTCAGGAATAGGACAAAAAGTCGATCTAAAATATGTAAGAAATTTCGGCATTATTGCTCATATAGACGCCGGAAAAACCACATTATCAGAAAGAATTCTCTTTTATACAGGTAAAACTCATAAAATAGGAGAAGTCCATGAAGGGGCTGCAACCATGGATTGGATGGAACAAGAAAGAGAAAGGGGCATTACGATTACAGCGGCAGCCACTACGTGCTTTTGGAGATATAACAACACCGTGTATCGTTATAATCTTATTGATACACCAGGACACATTGATTTCACAGCAGAAGTCGAAAGATCATTAAGAGTTTTGGATGGAGCTATTTGTGTTTTGGATTCGTCCCAAGGAGTAGAACCACAATCAGAAACTGTATGGAGACAAGCAGATAAATACAATGTGCCAAGGCTTATTTATGCTAATAAATTAGCTAAATTAGGCGCAAGCCTGGAAATGACGATGGAATCTATCAAAGATAGGCTCAATGTACGTTTCAGCCCAGTAGTCATACCTATCGGTGAAGAAGATAAGTTTCACGGTATCATAGATTTAGTTAAAATGAAGGCTATTATTTATGCTAATGATTTAGGTACAGATATTCGAATCGAGGAAATTCCGGCAGACATGCTAGCCAAGGCAAAAGAATATAGAGCACGCTTAATAGACCAAATAGCAGAATACGATGATGAAGTGATGAATAAATATTTATCAGGAGAAGAGCTTACAGAAGAGGAAATAATACGTGCAATGCGTGCAGGTACATTGGCTGTTAAATTTTTCCCATTGTTTTGTGGTGATGCTTTAAGTAATAAGGGGCCACAAACATTATTAGACTATATAGCTTTATTACTACCTTCTCCGTTAGACAAACCTGCTGTAGTAGGCCATCATCCAGATAATGAAGAAACAAAGATAGAAAGACATCCTACTAAGGATGAACCCCTTACTGCCTTGGCTTTCAAAATAGCAACTGATCCACATGTGGGGAGAATTACTTTCGTAAGAGTATATTCAGGGGTGCTAAAAGGCGGCAGTTATGTACTAAACTCAAATAAATCAGAAAAAGAAAGAGTTTCACGTATTGTATTATTACATGCAAATCAAAAAGAGGAAGTGGATCAATTAGAAGCTGGTGAAATAGGAGCATTAATCGGTATGCGAGTGACAAAAACAGGAGATACCTTATGTGATCCGGACAATCCGATAAGGCTTGAAGGTATATCCTTTGCTAAACCAGTGATTTCCAAAGCATTAGAACCAAAGACAAAAGCAGATCAGGATAGATTATCTGAAGCATTAAATAAGCTTTGTGATGAAGATCCTACGTTGCTTGTCGAGTCAGACATCGAAACAGGTCAAACTATCATCTCAGGAATGGGAGAAGTACAGTTAGAAGTCGTAGTAGATCGTCTGAAAAGAGAATTTAAAGTTGATGTAAACACCGGGGCTCCCCAAGTCGCCTACAAAGAGACTATTCAATATCCAGTTGAAAAAGAAGCAAAATATATCCGCCAGACAGGAGGACGTGGACAATATGGACATGTCAAAATACGATTTGAACCTTATCCAGAAGGAGACTTTCTTTTTGAGAATAAAATTGTCGGTGGAATTATCCCAAGAGAATATATTCCATCTGTTGAAAAAGGTCTTAAGAAAGCCCTAACGTCAGGTGTATTAGCTGGCTATCCAGTAATAAACATCAAAGCAACACTTTTTGATGGATCTTATCATGAAGTAGATTCATCCGATGCAGCATTCCAAATAGCAGCATCCATGAGTCTTAAGGATGCTATGAAGGACCCGGCTGCCTCAGCAGTCATCCTAGAACCGATAATGAAAGTTGAGATTACTTTCCCATCAGAATATCAAGGTGCAGTACAGGGATCTATACTTTCTCGTCGTGGACTTATCATAGGAACAGAAACCAGAGGTAATGCCACAGTATTAAAAGCCGAAGTACCATTAGCAGAACTATTCGGATATACAACAGAACTCAGGTCTATTACTTCTGGGCGAGGTGGATCACCGACAATGGAGTTTTATAAATACGCTCCAGTACCTGCTAATATTATGGAGCAAATAATGAAGGGCAGATCTAGTAAAGTTAATAAAGAAGAATAAACAAAGTAATATAAATTGGCAAAATCGTTCGTGTTTTGCATAGCCGAATAGCTGATGCACCGATACCTATTAACTTAGAAATGAAGGGCCTTTTGAAAAAAATAATTATAACCTATTTGACTTTACTGGCCTATATTAAACTAAAGATAAAATTTAAAGGTAAAATCATAGGTGTTGGTGGTTGCTACGGTAAAACATCTGCGGTGACTCTCATACAGACTTTGCTCTCTTATAAATTCAACGTATTTTCTACAAGCGTAGAAGGAAAAGGTCTCAATTCAGAATCGGGTATTCCCTTCGCTATACTCAATATCAAGCCGGATTCATACTCTGTTAAAGATTGGATTTCATACTTAGTTCAAGGGACGAAAAATGTTTTTCATACGTTTAAATATGACACTCTCATTTTAGAAATGGGAGTTGATAAACCCGGCGATATGAAACATCTAACCAAGTACTTCCGGCCTGATATTGGTATTTTATTAAACTCAAACAATACCCACTCTGCGAATTTTAAAGAATTACATGAAACTACAGCAAAAAGTTATGAAGATTTGATTGCCTATGAAAATGGTTTTATGTTTGAAAGAGCTAAAGAAGTCATATTTTATAATCTCGAAGATCCTCAAGTCGTAGCCCAAATCACAAGATTTAAAGGTAAAAATAAAATAGGCTTCTCTACTCATTCTAAGTCACATATTTTAGAATTTTCACCATCCATCGAAGGTACAAATATTAAATTAAGATACAAAAACAACGATGTATCAATAAAACATAAATTACCTTTACTAGATGAATATAAAACTACATTTGAGCTTATAATTAAGATAGCAGAATATTTCGATTTAGAAACACAAGATCTTGCAAACGCCATCGAGAATTTTGAAATACCACCAGGAAGATGTTCTTTGTTTGAAGGTATTAAAAACACTTATATCATAGACTCAAGCTACAATTCCTCATTAGTTCCTGCAATATCGGCTCTGTTCTTACTACAAAAAATTGCCCCAAAACGTAAAGTAGCAATTCTTGGAGATATGCGAGAATTAGGTGATTTAGCAGAAAAAGAACATAATAGACTTGCATTAATTGCAGCAAAGACAGTTGATGTAGTGATCACTGTTGGACCACTAATGAAAAATTATTTTGCAGATCAGTTTAATCTCGTAAAAAGAGAAAACCAGCAGATTTTTTCCTTTGACACAACAAAAGAGGCATTAGAATTTGTTCTCAATAACTTTTTGCAAGAACAAGACACTGTGCTAATAAAAGGTTCACAAAATACATTATTTTTAGAAATCATAGTAGAGGCTTTATTAAAAAATAAAAGTGATATTGCCAGACTCTGCCGAAGAGACAATCATTATGAAATAAAAAGAAAGGCTCTTTTAAAATGATGTATCATAACGTAGTAGAAATTTCTTCACAAAATCTGATAGAGAATATCAAACAATTCCGATCATTATTGCCTAAAAATACCCAAATAATCGCAGTAATTAAAGCTAATGCCTACGGTCACGGTCTAAAAGAAATAGCGAAATTAGCAGAACCATACGTAGATTATTTCCAAGTTGACGATATAGAAGAATTTGTTGAATTAAGAGAAGTATCACAAAAACCAACATTTATATTTGGATATGTGATGGAGAAAGATTTAGAACTCATGGTAAATTTAAACGGTATACTAGGTTTGTATTCTATTAGACAGGCTGTCTTACTTGATGAAATAGGAAAATCGCATAGTCGAATCGTGCCCGTACACATATGTGTAGATTCACATCTTGGCCGAGATGGTATACTTGCAAGCGAATTGGACAATTTTTTAGCTCACATTCATACGCTCAGCAATATCAAAATTGACGGTTTCTATTCACATTTTGCTAATATCGAAGATACTGATGATAAGACACATGCTAATAAGCAAATACAAACATTTGAACAAGTAAAAAAAATATTTTATCAATATGGGTATACTGACATAAAGTCTCACATTTCAGCTACGTCAGGCATTCTTGAATATGAACAATTTGCTTATCATAACCCTTTGGTACGTCTTGGTATAGGAATGTACGGACTGTGGCCCTCTGAAGGATTGCGACAAAAATACAGCAGCAAAATTAAACTTCAACCTGTAATGACAGTAAAGTCCATCATAGCCCAAATAAAGACATTACCTAAAGGTCATTCTGTTGGATACGGTCTAACCTATATCACACACAAGAACATGAAAGTCGGTATAGTGCCTTTTGGTTATAGTGATGGAATACCAAGAAGTCTATCAAATCAAGGATATGTCTTAGTTAAAGGGCATAAATGTCGTATCATAGGAAGAATATCAATGAATATGATGACAATAGATCTAGATCAAATAGATGTAACTGAAGAAAGCGAAGTTGTGATATTAGGTAGCCAAGGTAGTGCTACCATTACAGCAGAAGATATTGCAAAAATACATGAGACAATAAACTATGAAATCCTAGCAAATATAAATCCTAAACTAAAGCGGGTTATAATATAAATAAAGAAATCCGCCGTAAATGACGGATTTTTTTATAAGACCTGGCTACGACCTATTCTCCCATGTCTCTGCGGACATAGTACCTTCGGCGCTGGAGCGTTTTACGACTCTGTTCGGAATGGGAAGAGGTAGGTCCGCTCCGCTACAGTAACCAGAGCTAGTCTTCAATAAAAACTAACTCTGAATACCGTAAAATCAATTCTTAAAAAACTGAATAGATATGCTTGGGCTAGGAATAAATAGTTCTAATCAAAATTATTCGACCGATTAGTACCACTCGGCTAAATACATTACTGTACTTACACCTGTGGCCTATCAAACCCGTAGTCTGCGGGTGGTCTAATGACGAAGATTCATCTTGGGGCTGGCTTCGCACTTATATGCTTTCAGCGCTTATCCAATATTAGTGTAGCTACCCAGCTGTGCCACTGGTGTGACAACTGGTACACTAGGGACTAACCCACTCCGGTCCTTGCGTACTAGGAGCAGAACACCCTTCAATCTTCGAACGCCCGCGCCGGATAGAGACCAAACTGGCTCACGCCGTTTTGAACCCAGCTCACGTGCCGCTTTAATGGGTGAACTCCCCAACCCTTGGAAGATGCTGCATCCTCCAGGATGCGACGAGCCGACATCGAGGTGCCGAACGGTGCCGTCGATATGAACTCTAGGGCACCACTAGCCTGTTATCCCCGGGGTAGCTTTTATCCGATGATCTTCATCGCTCCCATATGCGATTGTCGGGTCACTAAGTCCCACTTTCGTGACTGCTCGACTTGTGAGTCTTACAGTAAAGCATCCTTATACCTTTGTGCTCTTAAGCCCGATTTCCATCCGGGCTGAGGATACCTTATGAACCCCTCCGTTACTCTTTAGAAGGGAACCGTCCCAGTTAAACTGCCCTCTTTGCTCTGTCCCCGATTACGCAAAAGAGCCTACTACTTAGGCACTCATGCGTAATCAGGGTTAGATTTAAATACATACAAGAGAGGTGTTACATTGTCGACTCCACCATGACTGGCGTCATAGCTTCAAAGTCTCCCTCTTACTCTATACATGTATGCACCTAAATCAAAACAAGGATGCAGTAAAGCTCCACGGGGTCTTTTTGTCCTTGCGCGGGTAGGCCGCATCTTCACAGCCATTTCATTGTTCGCCGGGCTCTCCGTCAAGACAGTGTCCAACTCGTTACGCGTTTCATGCGGGACGCCAATTAAGCGCCAAGGAATTTCGCTACCTTAGGACCGTTATAGTTACAGCCGCCATTCACTGGGTCTTAGGTCAGTCGCTTATCACGACCTTCTTTCGACTACCAGCATTGGGCACGCGTCAGCTCCTATACATCGTCTTGCGACTTTAGCAGGAACCTGTGTTTTTGATAAACAGTCGGCCAGACCTCTTTTGTGCCTCCTATACAGTTAAGTATAGGACTGCCTTCTCCCGAAGTTACGGCAGCAATTTGCCGAGTTCCTTAACGGAGAATAACCCGTCCACCTTGGTATACTCTACCAATCCACCTGTGTCGGTTTACGGTACGATCATAATAAAGCCTCCTTTTCGAGGTTTTTCTAGCAACCTTAAGCTATGCCAATTAGATTTACCCGTAGGCAAATCCTTTGCATCGTAGCTCGTTTTCATCCCATATAAATGGGAAACGGAGCTAAAGCATTTCTCTATAGCCCCTAACTTGCTACTTGCACTCTGACCTATCAGAGCTGACATTCTCAAGATTGGTCACCCCGTCAGTCAAACGGCTTTATTATGGTAGGAGAATATAAACTCCTTGTCCATCGCCTACCCTGCATTTTTGCAGACTCGGCTTAGGATCGACTAACCCACAGTTGATCATCATTGCTGTGGAACCCTTGGATATTCGGTGGCCTGGATTTTCACCAGACTCTCGCTACTCATGCCAGCATTCTCACTACTTGCAACTCCAGCGATCGTTACCGATCACCTTCAACGTCGCAAGTACGCTCCCCTACCATTTATTAGTTTGAAAACTAATAAATCTACAACTTCGGTGTGTAGCTTAGCCCCGTTGAATTGTCGGCGCAGATTTTCATTTGCCAGTGAGCTGTTACGCACTCTTTAAAGGATAGCTGCTTCTAAGCTAACCTCCTGGATGTCATAGAAAATCTACTTCCTTTTCCACTTAGCTACAACTTAGGGACCTTAGTTGGTAGTCTGGGTTGTTTCCCTCTCGCGCCTGGAGCTTAGCCCCCAAGCACTGACTCCCAGGGTACAGAAGTTAGTATTCGCAGTTTGAAAGAGTCCGGTAATCCTAAGGACCCCGGAACCCGATCAGAGCTCTACCCCTAACTCTAATTCCCTGAGGCTAGTCCTAAAACTATTTCGGGGAGAACCAGCTATTTCTAGGTTCGTTTGGCATTTTACCCCTACCCACAGCTCATCCAATAGCTTTTCAACGCTAACTGGTTCGGTCCTCCCCCGCTGTTTCCAGCAGGTTCAACCTGGCCATGGGTAGCTCACCTAGTTTCGGGTCTTGTTGTATCGACTAAACGCCCTATTCAGACTCGGTTTCCCTTCGACTTCGACCTTAGCAGTCTTAACCTCGCCGACACAACATACTCGCTGGCTCATTCTTCAATAGGCACGCTATCATCCGCTTGCGCAGACTCTAGCTGATTGTAGGCACATGGTTTCAGGTCTATTTCACTCCCCTACCCGGGGTTCTTTTCACCTTTCCCTCACGGTACTAGTTCACTATCGGTCATAAGAGGTATTTAGCCTTATCCCATGGTCGGGACAAATTCAGACAGTTAACTCGTAAACTGCCCTACTCAAGAACGTTAGAAGTAGATGTTTGTATTTCGAATACGGGGCTATCACCCTCTATAGCGTTTCTTTCCAGAAACTTCTCCTATACAAACATTTTGTAACTGCTTTCTGCTTGCATGACCGCAGCACTAACGTCTTATTACCCCATACATACATGACCGTCATGCCGGTGACCAAAACACTTAAACGCATCGCTGCATTTAAGACGAATTGGACAGTATGTATGGTTTAGGCTGTTCCCTGTTCGCTCGCCACTACTAAGGGAATCACATTCGTTTTCTTTTCCTCAGGGTACTAAGATGTTTCAGTTCCCCCACTTGGCCACGCATCTACTTATACTTAAGATGCGTTCTCCGGTAAACCGGAGGAGTTTCCTCATTCGGAGATCCCCGACTCATAGCGCTTGTATCCAGCTCGTCGAGGCGTATCGCACGGATCCCGCGTCCTTCATCGCCCTCTTATGCCAAGGCATCCTCCATGTGCCCTTGCTTCTTTTGATTAGAACAGAAATAAAACTAAGTTTTTTCTATCCAATACGGCGAACATGAAATATGTTGCGTATTGTATTTATTCCTACCCAAACAATCTATTCAGTTTTCAAAGAACCGAAACACATCAAATCCTTCACAAAATAAGAGTCACAACAGATCACGTAAAACGAACCTTTTAACACACAACTCTCGAGAAATCCTGAGCAATTATAACACCAACTTTAAATTCATGCAATAGTTTTAGACCATTTGAATCCAAAATAAAAGTTATTAATAAATAATAAACTTTTTTAACTCTGAATATACTTGTTATAATAAAAGTTTAGTTTCTGCATTATGATCTCATTAAATCAACAATTGAATCCATAGGTATAAATATCAGTTTTCAACTTCGAGCTAGGATTTATTGATTGATTCATAAATATAAATATCATTATTTTGGCATTTAAAATTTCAATTCCGAAATTGAATGGATTAGGCGCATCATCAGAAAGAGATACAATAATTATTAAAATTACAAAAAAATCTTTAATTTGTAATCAATAGATTACTTTTCCGAATTTGAATCATTATCATTAGGTAGATAATCAACAGGAGTATAAGGCCAGGGAGCATTTTCATCTCCAAAAGAGCCAACGTATCCGAGATACGGATCGACCACATATAGTTTACCACTCTTATTTGATAAAAACTCTGCCCAGAAGTGCCATTCATGTAAATAATTCCCTAAACATATAACATTGGCATCTACTCCACATTGTCCTTCTAGGATATTTTCTCGTATGCAATATTCTATTACGGCAGCGGCGGCCAATGCATGAATTTCAATCCATCCACATAACCCATGGTCTAAGATTATCTGCAGAAATCTACTCAGTTTAGTTATTCGAGGTTTTTTAGGAAAGAAGAAATCCCTTGAAATTGAAACCATAGAACGTACATCTGAAAGCCTAAAGAATTGAGGAATTAGATTTTTAATTTCCATCAAAACATCATTTTCGTCACTTTTACCTTTGACGCGATTTTTAACTTCATCCAAAAATTTCTTAAAATCGGCATTTTCATCTGGATCATCAACTACAATACCTCTCAAGCCATGTTGCAACAAAACACACCCTAATATAGGCATACATCCTGGTTTAATAACTGGTCTCAAAATTCCATCCACGATATATTTATGTTGATCTTCATCAATCCACCCTTTATGATTTTCAGCAATTCCTGCAAATACCTCTTTGCCAGAGCATGTTACTTTATCTAAATAAAAATTTGGTCTGCGACGAAAGTGCCTTTCTGGACTTGATATCAGAGCATCTTGTTTAAGTTTTTTAAAACAATTTAAGTTACTGGAATTATTCAAAGATTGTTGAGTTGACATAATCAGTATAGAGTTAATAATCAGCACCCATGTTGTGCACCAGGGGAAAGAAATCTACCACAACATCGGCATAAAAAATTACTAATTCATGTAAATAATTGTATGATAATAACTCCTAAATAGCCACTTCATAGCGGCTACTGCTTACTGTTGTCAGCTCCTTGAATATAGACTCTATTATACGATATCGCAGCTGATCTCTATATGGAGGACGTAGCACAACATCCAGACCACGCCATTTTTTACAGCATTCTCTGTATACACCTGAAGATATTACATGACCCCATCAATGATAATCTCAACTCTTTCGATTTCAATAGACCGCAAACGCTCGCCAGAGGCTTGATTAGAATCACTTTCACCTTCTTTAGAAAATTCCCTTTGATTTATACACTAACTATTTTCTATAGTTATATAGTTTTATGTATGACTAACCAAATACCTCCAATCGCTATTTTGACATTTCTATTTCATTTTTCAGAGCCAATTATAGAATTACGCAACAAAGTTACGGCTGTTTATTAATCTGAAACAAGTTTTTTGATGTAATATTTATCTCTATAGAATAATAAATTTATTAGCACCCATGTCTGAAAATAAAATAGAGAAATTATGCTTTTTAGCAAACCAAAGTCTTTGTAAACTGTAACCAACAATATCCTAACAAGCTCAATAAATCGAACAAATTAAAAACATTTAGTGTATTCGGACATTATTACAAGAAGAAAAATCAACCATACCTGACTAAAACTATTTTGGAAAATATAAATTAGCTTTTTAATCATGGTGGACCCTAGGGGATTCGAACCCCTGACCTCCTCGGTGCAAACGAGGCGCTCTACCAACTAAGCTAAAGGCCCTGAGCCACTGATCCAAAATACACACCATAAAAAATATGGTGAGCGCACCTAGAATCGAACTAGGGACCTCAGTCTTATCAGGACTGCGCTCTAACCAACTGAGCTATGCGCTCATAAAACTTAGATATTTCTATTCAAGTACAATACTAAGTTCTATTTGTTAATTTTAAAACTATAAATCTAATTAAGCAAGAGTAATAAGAGGAAAATCAGAATTTATTAGAATAAATTTACCTAGAATTAATAAATATCAAAAAATATTAAAAAGGAGGAAAACACAAGAAAAATATCAAACCAATAGGAAGAGTGAATAATATTGACAACTTAGTAGTGATAGAAAATCCTGCATCTTTGAGTCTAAAAGAGCATCCCCAAACTTCACGTGAGCGTGAAGAGAATGTGCTTAAAAACACATTCTTTTACATTGTACTCCCTAGAAAGGAGGTGATTCAGCCGCAGATTCCCCTACGGCTACCTTGTTATGACTTAATTACAGTCGTCGAGCCTACCTTCCAATCAAAACCGATGACTGTTCGGGTATTCCCGACTCCCATAACTTGACAGGCGGTGTGTACAAGACCCGAGAACGTATTCAACGCGCACTGCTGAAACGCGTTTACTAGCGATTCCGGCTTCATGGAGGCGAGTTGCAGCCTCCAATCTGAACTGGGACCGGTTTTTTGGGATTAGCTCCGTCTCGCGACTTGGCAACCCTTTGTACCGGCCATTGTAGCGTCTGTGTAGCCCAAGGCATAAGCGCAATGCGGACTAGACGTCATCCCCACCTTCCTCCATGTGAACCATGGCAGTTCCCAAAGTTATGTAACATTGGGTGAGGGTTGCGCTCGTTGATGGACTTAACCAAACATCTCACGACACGAGCTGACGACAGCCATGCAGCAGCTGTGTAGTAGCTCCCTTGCGGGCACTCCTCTGTTTCCAGAGGATTCGACTACATGTCAAGCCTTGGTAAGGTTCTTCGCTTATTGTCGAATTAAACCAGGCGCTCCACCGCTTGTGCGGGTCCCCGTCAATTCCTTTGAGTTTTAGCCTTGCGGCCGTACTCCCCAGGCGCCTTACTTAACGCGTTAGCTATCGCACTCAGTACGCGGGGAAAAGGACAAAAGTCCAATTCTAACGTACCGAACGCCTAGTAAGGATAGTTTAGGGCGTGGACTACACGGGTATCTAATCCGTTTTGATCCCCACGCTTTCGAGCCTTAGCGTCAGGAGAACCCCAGAGAGTTGCCTTCGCCATTGGTATTCCTTACCGTATCAACCCATTTCACCGGTACTCGGTAAATTCTACTCTCCTCTGATTCCCTCGATTCTGCCAGTATCAAACGCATTCCTTCGGTTAAGCCGAAGTCTTTAACGAATGACTTGGACAGAACGCCTACGCATCTCTTTACGCCCAGTAAATCCGGATAACGTTTGCTACCCCCGTATAACCGCTGCTGCTGGCACGGAGTTAGCAGTAGCTTATTCGCATGGTACCCTCGCATTGTTCCCATGCAAAAGGAGTTTACAACCTTTCGGACTTCATCCTCCACGCGGCGTCGCTGGATCAGGGTTTCCCCCATTGTCCAATATTCCTGGCTGCTGCCACCCGTAGGTGTTAGGGCCGTGTCTCAGTCCCTATGTGGCCGATCATCCTCTCAGACCGACTAGCCGTCTTAGCCTTGGTAGGCCATTACCCTACCAACTAGCTGATAGCAAGCAGGCTCCTCCTAAAGCGCAGTATAAACTGCTTTGGTCTTGCGACATCTCCGGTATTACCCCCGATTTCTCGAGGCTATCCCGAACTTTAGGGCAGATAACCTACTCGTTACTCACCCGTTCGCCGCTAGCTTTGATGTTGGCATATAAGACTTCTATACCAAAAGGTAAAAGAAGTACTAAGTGCCAACATCGCTGCTCGCTCGACTTGCATGCCTAAGGCGCGCCGCCAACGTTCATCCTGAGCCAGGATCAAACTCTCAAAATAAAAGAGATTTGATCAAAGTGGGCATAAAGCCCACTCAAAAGACTAAAGACTCAAAGAAAGACAGGATTTTTCTATCACTATTAAATTGTCAAGAACAAACATACCGACTAAAGAAGCGTTACGAATCTACAACAAAAACAAAAATAAGTCAAACGAAAGCTAACAAACTAAGGAACTTGTAAAAGAACATCTCAAACGCGACAAATAATATAACACAAAAAATCAATTGTCAATATCTTTCATGATCTTACAAAAGTAGAAATCTAAATAACACCACAATTAGAGAGATTCT
>VSSL01000269.1_pt1 | contig 15391 bp, 8 predicted proteins | sample 4557531 | NCBI WGS metagenome assembly VSSL01 (sample SAMN10986726, study PRJNA523729) | hot springs metagenome | isolation source: hot springs | place: India:Timba, Gujarat | collected 2018-05-31 | reverse complement strand
CCCCCTGTAGCGTCAGCAGTTTCGTCAGCACCTCGCCGCCGGAGTACGGCGCATTTACCGACACAAAGCCGTCTATCCGCAGGGTGAACCGTCGCACGCGAGCGGTCTGGTTGGGTAGATAGTAACCTTCCACCGAGTAGAACGAAATCTCATCGGGGCAGCCGGGCAGGGCGGAGCGCGTGACCAGCAGTCCCCATGCGGGCATGTTGTTGCGGTTTACCCATCGTTCGCGCTGGGGACCGGGACGCTGAAACGCCTCCAGCCAGCGTTTGAAGTGCAATCCATCACGGCTGACAATCAGCACGTTGTCGCACAGGGCAGGGTAGGGGTCTTCGGGCACTTTAGCGCGGTCGGGCACAAGGCGCATGGGAAAGCCAAGCAGGATGCGTGGGTTGCGGAAATAGGGGCGAATAGCGTTGGTGTACAGGTGCTCACGCGGCGTATTGCCATAGTCCAGTAGACGCGGCTGGCTCCACCGAACGAAGTCGCTCGATTCGCTTACCGATATGTCGCGGTAGCCCTCATGCCAGATACGGAAATAGGCGAGGTATCGCCTTCCTGCGCTATCCCAGAAGGCAGTATTCAACGAGTCGAAGTGCCCCTGTGTAATCACCGGTTCGTCACGCAGGCGGCGCCAGCGGATTCCATCTGGGGAGACGAGCGCGCCCAGCGCACCCCACTCGTTGCCAGGTACTTCGACGCTCGCCATCGCTTTGTAGCGTTGCATGCGTCGAGTGTCCGGGTTCTCGTCCACGAAGGGCGCGAAGTTATGACTTTCCCTGCCTATCCAGACGATGTTGTTGCGTTTCGAGCCGTTGAACTCGTAGAGACCGATGTTTGGACGCTCCCAATGGATGCCATCACTGCTCTCAGCCACGCAGGTCACCGCGGGGTGCGTTTCCCTCTTCTCTTTGACATCGTAGCTCGAACCCCGATAGTACATCCGCAGGGTTTTGCCGTCTTGCAGCACAGTGAAGTATCCGCTGGTGTTGCCCTCCCAAGGACGGTCGCATTCGAACACTGTCTCCTGCGGGGCAGGATGGTTCAGACGCAGCTGCGCTCCGCCTGTGAGACTTTCTATCACCGCGCCGTCCACGAAGAGTTCCCAGTATGAGTCCACCGTCCAGTTGCTGTTTCCCATCGTCGTTCATCCGTTACCACTTTAGTTTCTCAATGCCTTCCTTGCGCACGCGGATACGCATAGCGCGTATCGCACTGCCTTCGCCCTCCTCGTAATAGACCACCAGCACTGAACCGTCTTTCAGCTCCACCGTGGAGGGATAAGCCCCTATCACCTCATCCAGCACGTAGGGACCCTGCCAGCTTTTGCCTTCGTCACGAGTGATATGAAGGGCGGTGTTCGGTACGCGATGCGTGAGCAGGATTTCTCCGCTGCTCAGGCGCGTCAGGTGCGGGGCATGACCCGGGAAGCCGATGTCCTGTGGAGGTGTCCATGTTCGCCCTTCATCTTTGCTGAGGCAGAAGTGCATGTTTACCTTGTCACTTCGGATGACCGCCATCAAGGAACCATCCTTCAGGCGGATGAGGTCGGTTTCAGAGCCGTCGGGCAGGCTGCGGCAGTTTGCGCTCAGAGGAAGGGGCTCGCTCCAGTGCAAACCGTCGCTGGAGGCGGTCACCGCCGCGTAATATCGTTCACCACCTTCTGTGTAAACGCCTAACAGGCATCTGCCCGGAGACACCTCGCGCACCGGCGCGGAAGTCGCATAACCTCTGGCAATGGTGACAGCTCGCTTGCTCCACGTGTGACCGTCGTCGTGAGAAAACACCAGCCGCGTGTCAAACTCCACGCCGTTGGAGGTTTTACGGTAGGCGAAGAAGGTGCATACCAGCGTGCCGTCATGCAGCTGGGCAATATGCGGGTCGCGGTCGTCATCCGGTCCGTCGTACAACACCTGCGGCTGGCTCCATGTGCGTCCTTCGTCGCGCGAGCGTACCAGACAGATCCGTCCTCCTCGTGGATACTCGCGGTTGGGCAGAGAGACGTGTCCATAGCCCGCGTAAAAGACACACACGATATCGCCGTTTCTCAGACGGCAGGCATCCGGGAATGCCTGATAGGAACCAGCCGCCTCTCCGCGCGAGATGCGCTGGTAATACGGGCTGTCGGTCGGCATGTTGCGCCTCCTCAGGGTGGGGTTACAGATAGATTCCCCACCGCCCCGAAGGCTCCTCTTTGGGTTGCGAAGGGGCTTATCCCCAGTCCAGACGACGAAACTCGATCACTCCTTGCGAAAAGCCGCCGCCTACTGTCCACTCCACTGCTTTCTGCTGAGCCTCCGCCTGCGCGGTGATAACAGCTCATTCCTCGCCAATGACAACAGGAGTAGCGTCTATCCCTACGCGACGTAAGGTCTCCGCCCGCTGTCGAGCGCGGTTGACATCTTCGCTATCTACCTTCAGGGAAACCTCTACCACCAGCACCCTATCTCCCTTCTGCCATACCAGGTCGGCTAAGAAGGGGTCTGAACCTGCGTCTATATCGTATCCATCGCGGTAAAGAGGCTTGAGCCATGCGCCCAGGGCGTTGCGTACCTCCCTCTCGGCGGGGCTTCCTCCCTCCCCGCCTGCGAACAGATAGGTAGCCCGACGCAGGATAAACTGCTCATACTGCTCGCCCTGTCGCCTCCCTGCCTCGCCTCTCTGCCAGTCCACCAGCTGCCGCAAGGACTCCCGTAGCAGCTGATCCCCTCGCACGAGTTCAGCAATTTGCCGGGAGTTCTCCTCCAGTATCTCCGAATGGCGACGTTGTATCTCTAGAATTTGGGCAATGTTCGAGCGAATGTCCGCTATCTCGCCCCCGTGCTGGCGCTGCAAATCCGCTATTTCGCGTACGAGTTCCGGTAGCTGGAGAAGCTCCGAAGTGAGCAAGACTCTTCTGAGCTCCGCCCGCCACTCAGGTTGTTCTTCCAGCAGCTTAATCAGGTCATGCAGGTCGTTGACAGTGATAGCCATCTCTCATCGCTGCCTCCACCTCTGTATTATACCTCTCCTCGGGCAGTGAAAAAAGACGACTTTTCTTGGACATTAGCAAGGGAGTCTCGGGGCGGTATCGTGCGAAGTACAGGGTGCCTCCTTGGAAGTCTCCTCTCCACGCGAACCAGGTTCTGTGCTAACGTATATTAAAGTACTTCGCCTCGGGGTGGTGCACAATAATCGCCGACGTGCTCTGTTCGGGAACCAGCTGATACTCCTCTGTCAACGAAACGCCGATGCGCTCGGGGCGTAAGATCTCAAACAGCTTCGCCTGGTCTTCGAGATGGGGACACGCGGGGTAGCCGAACGAATACCGACAGCCTCGATATTTCAGCGAGAAGAGTAAACGTATCTCTTTCGCGTCCTCGTCAGCGATGCCGAGCTCCTCGCGGATGCGCTTGTGCCAGTACTCCGCTAACGCTTCAGCAGCCTCCACCCCCAGACCGTGCAGGTACAGATAGTCCTGATACTGGTGCTGGGCAAACAGCTCCCTTTCCGCTTCGCTGACGCGGCTGCCCATCGTGACCAGATGGAACGCCACCACATCACGCTCACCGCTTTGTACGGGGCGGAAGAAGTCGGAGATACACCGGTACGGCGGTGAGGGTTGGCGAGGGAAGGTAAAGCGTACCCACTCGGTTTTACCGTCCTCGCGATAGATGATGAGGTCGTCGCCGTCGGAATTCGCCCAGAAGTAGCCGTACACCACCTTCGGCTGGAGCAGACCTTCCTCTTTCGCACGCCGTTTCCATCGCTCGAAAATGGGGCGCACATGCTCTTCGAGAAAGCGGTTGAACTCCTCGTTACTCATCTTACCGCGGCGGAACTGCCACTGTCCGCGGAACAGCGTGACCTGATTGATGTACGGATATATCTCATCCAGCGAAATGTTCTCCACCACGCGCGTGCCGATGAAAGGCGGTTCAGGGATGGGCACATCGGTGCGCACACTGCTCCGCTGTGGAACGGTGACTGCAGGTACAGGTTCTTCCCGGGCGAGTTCTGACGGGTCAGGAAGCTTCGGGCGAGGTACAGCGGTGACCGACGGCGAGCCTTCCAGAGGCTTCTCCGGGTTACACAGGTGCTCCATAATGACCAGTCCCTCAAAGGCGTCCTGTCCGTAAAAGACGCGCCCCCTGTAAATACGGCGCAGGTCTTCCTCTACATACCGACGGGTGAGCGCAGCTCCGCCCAACAGCACCGGGTAGTGCCACTTACCGCGACGGTTCATCTCCTCCAGGTTCTCACGCATGACGATGGTGGACTTCACCAGCAATCCGCTCATGCCGATAGCGTCCACCTGGTAATGGTCCGCCGCCTCCAGAATGCGGTCAATCGGAACCTTAATGCCCAGATTTACCACACGATAGCCGTTGTTGGAGAGGATGATGTCCACCAGGTTCTTACCGATGTCGTGTACGTCGCCCGCTACCGTTGCCAGCACGATGGTTCCTTTCTGTACATCCTCCGTGCGTTCCATGAAGGGCGTCAGGTAGTTCACCGCCGCTTTCATCACCTCCGCCGATTGCAGCACGAAGGGCAGCTGCATCTCGCCTTTGCCGAAGAGGTCGCCAACAACCTTCATCCCTTCCAGCAGGATGTTGTTAATAATGTCCAGTGGGCGGTGGGTTTGCATCGCCTCGTCCAGCGATTGCTCCAGTCCGTTACGCCTGCCCTCGATGATGGCGCGTTTCAGGCGTTCCTCTACCGACAGGGATTGCCAGTCATCCTCGCGTTTGGCGGTAGCACCGGCTTTCTCGAACAGCTTCATGAACTCCACCAGCGGGTCGTACCCCTCGCGCCGCTCGTCAAAGATAAGCTGCCGGGCGACCTCGCGCTGTTCTTCGGGAATGCGGTGCAGGGGCAGGATGCGTGAGGGGTGTACAATCGCGGCGTCCAAGCCAGCCTCCAGACAGTAGTGCAGGAAGACCGAGTTCAACACGTGCCGCGCAGCAGGCTTCAAGCCAAACGAGACGTTGCTGACGCCCAAGATGGTGTGACACTGCGGAAACTCCTGCTTGAACTGACGGATGGCTTCGATGGTGGCGATGCCGTCGCGTCGCAGTTCTTCTGAACCTGAGCCGAGCGGGAAGGTGAGCGCATCGAAGAAGATGTCTTCAGGGGGAATGCCGTAATCCTCCGTGATGACCTTCACCAGCCTTCGCGCCACACGCAGCTTCCACTCGGTGGTGCGAGCCTGCCCTTCTTCGTCAATCGCCAACGCGACTACCGCCGCGCCGTACTTGCGGCACATCGGCAGCACCTGATGCAGACGCTTGCCGCCGTCCTCGAAGTTCACCGAGTTGACGATGCACTTCCCGCCCAGCCGTTTCAGCGCGGCTTCAATAACGGGCGGCTCGGTGGAGTCTATCATCAGGGGCAGGGTGCTCTGCGTCGCCAGCCGGCGAACCACCTCGGTCATATCGCGCACGCCATCACGCCCCACGTAGTCCACGCACACATCCAGCACGTTCGCGCCCTCGGCGGTCTGCTCGCGAGCCATCTGTATCATGTCGTCGTAGTTCTCGTTCAACAGCAACTCGCGAAATTGCTTGGAGCCGTTGGCGTTGAGTCGCTCGCCCACTATCAGGAAGGAGTTTTCCTGCTCGTAGGGCACAGACTGGTACAGGCTGGAACAGGCGGGAACCACCTCCGGGGTCCGTTGGGCGGGCTCGCGGAAACCAACTGTTTCTACCACCTTGCGAATGTGCTCCGGCGTGGTGCCGCAGCATCCCCCCCACAAAGTTCGCGCCGAACTCCTCCACAAACTGAAGGTGATACTGCGCCAGCTCGTCGGGGGTGAGGGGATAGAAGGTTTTCCCGTCGCGCAGTTCGGGTAAGCCCGCGTTGGGCTGGATGCTGATCAGGCGTGGCGACTGGTGGTGCAGATACCGCACGTGTTCCACCATCAGCTCGGGACCGGTGGCGCAATTCATGCCAATTGCCACTACGTCGGGGAACGCGAGAAGGGTGGTTAACGCCGCGCCGATTTCACTGCCCAGCAGCATTGTGCCGGTGGTCTCCATTGTCACCTGCACGAAGAGGGGCACGGTGCGCCCTGTGGCGCGCATGGCGTTGCGACAGCCGTTAATCGCCGCCTTTGCCTGAAGCAGGTCCTGCACGGTTTCAATCAGCAGCAGGTCTGCTCCACCGTCTAACAGTCCGCGTGCCTGTTCGGTGTAGGTGGCTTCCAGTTCTTCGAAGGTGATGTGTTCCAGCGTGGGCAGTTTGGTGCCGGGACCGATAGAGCCAGCCACGAAACGCGGTCTGTCCGATGTACTCAGGGAATGTGCTACTTCTCGTGCGATTTGCGCCCCCTTGAGGTTCAGCTCGTAGACGCGATGCGCGATGCCGTATTCCCCCAGATTCATGGCGTTCGCGCCGAAAGTGTTGGTCTCCACGATGTCTGCGCCCGCCTCGAAGTAGCGTGCGTGAATCTGGGCGATCAGGCGCGGTCGGGTGGCGTTGAGCACCTCGTTGCATCCTTCCAGCCCCTCAAAGTCGTCTGCGCTGAGATGCAGGGACTGGATTTGGGTGCCCATCGCCCCGTCGAAAAAGAGTACCCGCTCTCTGGCTATCCGCAGAATGTCATTCATGGCTGATAGTAGTATACCCGATGATGGTTCGTGTTGACTTCGGTATCTCCGCTTGCTATACTGCTCCTGCGCAAACCCTTGCTCTCTGGAGGTACGGTGATGCGGCGCATTCTCTGGTTGGTCATCCTTCTGCTACTTGTCTTGCTGGGTGGCGTTCAGGTCATGAAGCGCCTGCCTTCCCAGTACCGCCCAGCGGGGCAGAGCGTTACTTCACCGAAAGTGCCGTTGCCTACCCTGGCAACGGGCAACCTGATGACGACCGCCCGAATCACCTTTTCCGGCAATGGCAAATGGCTTGCGGTGCTTCACCGGGGCTACCGTGAAATCTCACAGGGCAGGCGACGCAGTCAGGCATCACTCACCACGGCGGTCGGTAGCGGCGACAGGGAGGATAGCATCTCGTTCCGTCAAGCGTACTTTCGCCTCGCTGCCAGCATCACGAGGGAAGGCTATCCCTTTGTGCGCTATGCGTTGTCGCCCGATAAGAAGATGCTCGCAACTTTCGGCGGGGACGATAGACGGGTTGCGGTGTGGGATACCGGCTCCGGCAGGTTACTCGCCGTCTGGAAAGAACACTCCAGCCCTGTTACCGAAGTCCTCCTGAGCAGCGATGGAAATCTGGTCGTAACGGGCACGGAAGGCGGCGGCGCGTACGTGTGGAGCGTGGACACGGGCGAACTGCTGTGCAGAGTACGCGCACATCGTGGGAAAGTCACCGCGCTGGCGATAACTGCGGACGGCAGCCTGCTCGCAACCGCTGGCGAAGATGCTGTTCTCAAGGTGTGGAGGGTGCAGACCGGACGCCTGCTGTGGAGGTCGCATCGGTTGAGGAAGCCCATCGTTGCCCTCGCGTTCTCACCAGATGGGGAGGACCTGCTTTCGAGCACAGAGGACGGCGAGTCGGTGCTCTGGGAGAGTGCCAGCGGTAAAGAGCGAGAGCGTATCGAGTGGCGCTTTGGAGTGACCGGTCGGGTGCGGTCGGTGGGTTTTTCGGAAGATGGTGAGGAGATTCAGATATCATACGAGCAGGAATACGTCTGCCTGTGGAATCTGGGCGAGAGCAGGTTGCAGGGAGTGATAGAGGACCTCGAAGCGCATGTGTATAGCATGACCTTCACTCCCGATGGGAAGTACCTGTTCGTGGGTGACGAGACAGGGAACGTCTATATCTGGCACACGGAAGACATGGAGAGGGAATCGGTAATACCGATATGCCATGCACCGGTAACGGCTTTGGCGACCTCGCCCGATGGCAAATATCTGCTCGTTGGCACCGCGGACGGAAAAGTGGGGATGTGGAACTGGATAGAAAAGCGGAAGATGCCCTTGCGCCTTGCCCCGTATGTCGGGCGGGTGCAGTATGTTGCCTTTACAGACGATGGTCAACATTTTATTTCTGCTACCGCCGACGGCGAAGTGGCAGTGCGCGATATGCGAGGGGCAGAGATGGCGCGGGCAAACTGCTATGGGGAACTGCAGATAGCAGCCCTCTCGTCCGATGGACGCCTGCTGGCGACGCAGAGGTCAGAAGGGTTAGCGGTGTGGAAACTTGCGGGGCAGTACATACAACCTGTTGCCGAGGCGAATTCGCTGGTGCCTGCGGATGCGCTGGGTTTCTCCCCCGATAATTCGCGCCTGTATGCCGTTGGGCGCGGAGGGGTAGACACGTACCGTATCGCCGATGGCAGACTGCAGTTCGCCAGCCGTTTGACAGAGCGTTTCGCTTTCTACAGTGCGCTATCTCCCGATGGGAACATTATCGCTAACGGCTGCAGCAGCACCGTTGTAGAGCTGACCTCTCTGCACGACGGGCGTCTGATTGCGCGTCTGGAGTACGCCGGAAGCGACGCTGGCTGGCTTATCGCCAGCGGAGATGGTTATTATACCTGCTCAGAAGAGGCGAAATCGCACGTTGCATGGGACATCGGAAACAAAGTGGAGCGCACTATGGGAAGAGACCCGCTGGCTTATTATCGCCCCGAATCGGTGCAGCTTGCGCTGAAAACGGTGTACGAGACCAGATGACAGTTAACGTAAATGCATGGACGAGTCGGGGTGTTCTCCCCGTCTCGCGACGGGGAGAACACGCAAGTTGTAACCTACTGACACAGGAAATGTACCGCCGCGATGACATCCTCGCGCGTCGGGATGGAGGCGTCTTCTAGGGTCTCACTCATGGGCACGGGCACGTCCTTCGCCGCCAGAATCACCGGCTGCATGTCCAGATAGTCCCATCCGCTGTAGCCGTTCTCGAAGCGGTACTCCAGTATCTGGCGCAAGAACTCGTTGGCGACCCCGCCTTTCGTCCATCCCTCCGACATCAGGATAACGCGCCCCGTCTTGCGCACCGAGTTGGCGATAGTCGCCACGTCCAGCGGATGGAGCGTGCGCGGGTCGATCACCTCACAGCGGATGCCTTCCTTCTCCTCCAGGTCCCACGCCGCGTCCAGCGCGACATGTACCATCCGCGAGTATGCCACGATGGTCACGTCCTCGCCCGGCTTCTTGATGTCCGCGACACCCAGAGGAATGATGTAATCCTCGTCGGGCACGGGACCCATCACGCCGGAGTAAAGCAGTTTGTGTTCGAGGAACATGATGGGGTTGTCATCGCGCACGGCGGCTTTGAGCAATCCCTTGGCGTCGTACGGCGTGGAAGGCATCACCAGATAGATGCCCGGCACGTGCAGCCACCATGCCTCCAGGCTCTCGCTGTGGTGCGCGGCGATACAGCGTCCCACACCGCCCTGCGAGCGATACACCACCGGCACTTTGGTTTTTCCGCCGAACATGTAGCGGTTATACGCCGCGTTGTGCAGAATCTGGTCGGAGCCAAGCGTGGTGAAGTCCACATACTGGAACTCGACGATAGGTCTCATGCCCCGCATGGCTGCGCCCGCTCCCGCGCCTGCGATAGCCAGTTCGGAGATGGGCGTATCGATCACACGCCGACCGCCAAACTCATCCCACAGTCCGCGCGTGGCGGCGTATGCCCCGCCGTATAGCCCGACATCCTCGCCCATCACGAACACGCGCCAATCCCGGCGCATCTCTTCCGCATGTGCCTGTGCCAGCGCCTCGTTGTAGTACTTGATGGGGATGCCGTACTTTTCTTCCAGCCGCTGCGCATCTTCCTTCTTCAGTTTGGGCATGATGGCTCCGCCCGGCGTGCCTGCCTGCTCGCGCGCGATTCGGCGGATTTCATCCTCAATGGGGCGGATGCGCGCGCGCAGCGCCTCTTCCTGTTCCCGTTCGCGGGCGAACTCGATGGGGTCTTTAGGCACGTACAGATCGTCAAACAGCTCGACCGCAGGAGGCAGCGGACTGGCTTTAGCGAACCGTTCTGCCTCGTCGATGGTCTGGCGTGCTTTTTCCATTACCGCGTCCATCTCCGCCTCGGTGGCGATTCCCGCCTCCAGCATTCGATGGCGCAGCAGCAGGATGGGGTCGCGCTGACGATACTCCTCCAGCTCCTCTTTGGTACGGTAACGCTGCTGGTCGGAGAGCGAATGGCCGAAGTAACGGTAGGTGCGCGCCTCTACGAGCACCGGTCCTTTGCCTTCGCGGCACATCTGCACCGCCTGGGATACCTTTTCCTTCACGTCCAGAACATCCATGCCGTTACATTGCAGCCCGGGGATACCGTATGCCTCCGCTCGTTTGACCACATCGCGAACTCGTGAGGCATAGGGAGCTTCCGGCACGCTGCGGTCATGCCAGGGCATGGACATCGCGTACAGATTATTTTCGCAGATGAAGACAACAGGAAGTCCATCGTGCGTCACCGCTGCCAGGTTGAGCGATTCATGGAAAGAGCCGGTATTCACCGCTCCATCGCCGAAGAAACAGAGTACTACCGCACCGGACTGCTTAAAGCTCTCCGCCAGTGCCGCGCCGACGGCTATGGGGATGTTGCCACCTACGATTCCCGTTGCGCCGAGGTTGCCTTTCTCCACATCGGCGATATGCATCGAGCCGCCGCGTCCGCGACAGTATCCTGTCTCGCGCCCCATCAGTTCCGCCAGCATCTTGTTCCAGTGGGTCTGACGGTCCTCCTCGCTGTCGCACCACAGGTTGCCTATCGCACCGCAGTGACCGTGTCCGCGGTGTGTGCTGGTAATCATATCATTGCGGGTAATGGAAGCCACCGCGCCCACCGCAACTGCCTCTTGCCCGGCGTACAGGTGCGACGCGCCCTTTATCTGCCGACTGCGCACCAGCTCGTACACCTTGTCCTCGAAAAAGCGTATCTCGTACATGGTGCGCAAGTAGTCCAGGAGTCTCTCTTTGGGTTCTTGATGAATAGGGTCGCTACCCTTTCGGGCTTTCGTACTGACTGCCATTTTTCGTGTGCCTCCTGCGATATTGCGTTTCAAGCCATCTGTGGATATAATACAACAACAAAGGAAAACATTCAATGCCCTAAGCGTAAATAAACGAAAATGTTTGCGGAAGAACGCCGACAACAGATACTGCACCAGTTGCGCCAGGCGGGCAAGGTGACGGTGGACGAACTGAGCGCGCGCTTTGGCGTTTCCGCGCCCACCATCCGTGCTGACCTGAGCCTTCTGGAGAAACAGGGCTTACTGAGGCGCACGCACGGCGGAGCTCTTCCCGTGGAGAGCACGCTGTATGAACCGCCGTACGCCGTTCGCGAAATGAAGAACCTGCCCGAGAAGCGAGCCATCGCGCGGGTTGCGGCAACGCTCGTGCAGGATGAGGAGACGGTGTTGCTGGACGCGGGAACGACCACCTTCGAAGTGGCTCTGCAGCTCAAACAGCGAAGGGGCTTGAAGGTGGTTACCAACTCACTGGCTATTGCGCTGGAGCTGATGGAGCGTAAGGATATGGAGGTGGTATTGCTGGGGGGTAGTGTTCACCCCGCGCGCCGTGCTACTTTAGGCGAACTGGTGCTGCACGCTCTGGATGTGATTTACGTAGACCATGCCTTCCTGTCTTTTAACGGGGTGGACGCTCGCGCTGGCTATACGAGCGTGGATTTTGAAGCCGCAGTAGTAAAGCGCAAGATGATACAGCACGCACGGCAGGTCATCGTCGTGGCGGACCATGCGAAGATAGGACAAATCGCCTTCGCGCAGGTGGCTCCGGTGCACGCCGCACAGGTGCTGATTGTGGACGACGGCGTTCCCCCTGATGCACTCAGCGCGTTTGAGGAGGCAGGCGTGCGCGTGCTGGTCGCAAACGTTACTTAGCCTTCAACTGCTCCCACGGTGGGTTGTGTGTAGCTATCTGGTCCAGCGTGATTCTTGCCAGCTGCCGCTCCGCCATTTCTCGCAGGTAATTCCACACCTCGTGCGCCGCGCAGGGACGGATGCTGTCGCACGTCACCCGATGGTCCAGAAGGCACTGCTTCTTCTCGATCTGCCCCTCGCAAGCGTTCAGGATGTCCAGATAGCTAATCTGGCTAGGCGGGCGAGTGAGAGAAAAGCCACGCTCGCGTCCACGATGCGCGTACACCAGACCGTGCTGTTCCAAATCCTTGAAAATGGCGTACAAAAAGTTCACCGAAACGTTTGCTTCTTGAGCAAGCTCTTTGACGGTAACAATTGCCCCCTCGCCACGCTTTGCCAGACAAGCAAGCGCACGCACCGCGTACTCCGTTTGTACCCCGCTATCCAAGAGACGAATCATGCGACATCCTCATCTAGTATAGTATAGCCAATCGCTATAATGATATACCGTGCAGAGGCGAATTGTCAAGGGGCAACCATCGCCTCACGGACTGTTGACAAGATATGGCGCACGCGATAGAATCGGAATACTCTCACAGACGCCGTGTAGCGGTAACCTGTTATTTCCAGTGACGTCCGGTCGTGACGGATGTGGCATAGAAAGGAGGAAGCCGGAGATGCGCGATGCCCATACAGCCAGATGGTGGTCGCTTCTCAGTATCGTGTCGTGCTTTGCTTTTGGCGTGTCGGTTCTCGCTCAGCCAAATATCCGATGGCTTCTGGAACCACCCTCCCGAATGGCGGGTTTTTCGCCAGATGGCGGCTGGATGTTGACCTCTTCCTTCCGTACCTCTACGCTGTGGAGTGTGGCTGAACAGAAGCCGGTTGCCACTTTCGCGGGATGGCGGTCGGTCTTCCTGGGGAGCCGTCTGTTTGTCGTTCACAACGACAGACAGCTGGACATTTATGACTTCCCCAGCCTGCGCCGGGTCTACCAGATTCCTGTGGGGGTGCGCCCGTATCGTCTGCTTGCCTCCCGCGACGGCAGGTGGCTTCTGGTGGACTACCTGACAGAACTGCAGCTATGGCAGACCATGCCTCCGCGCCTCATGAAGGTGATTAGCGGTGAAGGAAAGGCGATGGGAGCTATCGCGCTGTCGGCGGATGGGCGGTTCCTCTCGCATGGCGTGCCTCCCTCACAGATAACCATCCGGCGCACCGAAGACGGCGGGATAGTGAAACGGTTGACCGTCGAAGAGATGGGCGAGGCGGTCTTGTCTCCCGATGGCTCACTCATCGTCGTTGCCTCGCAGAGCGGCGTGCGTGGGTACCGCGTGTCGGACGGGCGAGTACTCTTCCACTTTCCGATGCAGATAGAGGGTATGCCTGCGCTGGCGATGAGCGAAGACGGCAATTATCTGGCGATGATGGCTCCGTCGTACTATCATTGCGCATGGCGTCTGTGGCGTCTGCCTGATGGTGCGCTTCTTGCTGGCGAGGACATTCCAGAGTACCTGTCCACCTACGAGCTTTCCGTGCATTTCTCCACCGATAGCCGGACGCTCTATCTTCAGGTCAGGGATACTATCCGTATGATAGACACATCTACCGGCGGGGAGGTGGGCAGTTGGGCGACGCCGCGACCGTTCCGTACACGAGGCTTCTGCAGGGGAGGCGAGCAGATAGTCGTTTCGGATGCAGAGGCGCTGAACATCTACGACGCCGCGAGCGGAGGGTTGCTCGTCTGTTATCCACGTTCTTACGAACCATACTATGATGCGGAAGCGGTATCGCCAGATGGTAGACGATACGCCCTCTTCACGGAGCAACGGGGTTTGAACATCTTTTCGCTGTCGGACGGTGGAACACTGGTGCCTCTTCTTACCATTCCTACCCCAAACCTTCCTGCCCCTGCGTTTCAGATGCAGTGGACGGCGGATGGTACGTGGTTGTATGCGGGCGGCTACGGAGGAAAAGTGTTTCGCGTGCGCGTGCCGGAAGGCGACATCGAGGCTCTGGTGGAGCGCGCCTGGACGTTCGCCGTCAGCGCGGACGGACGTTATCTTGTGTACTCGGATGGTGGTATCACCGCGCTGGACCTGCAGCAGGGTCGGGTTCTCTATACCTGGACGGGCAGCGATTTCCAGCTGCTGGATGCGGTTCAGCAGGTAGCGGTCGTGCAGAGGAGCACGGACCGTAGGAACGTCCTCCTTTACAGCCTGTTGACTGGGGAGTTACGGGGCTATGCAAGCTGGAGCCGTCCCACCACGTGGACGATGCAGGAAAAGGTTGCGGTATCGCCGGATGGGCTCGTTATCGCTATGATTCAGGAGCAGGAGCGACGGACTGACTTTTACAACAACCAGAGCCTTCTGATTGCTCATTGGAGCGCGCCGTACGGCGGTCAGCCCATCTCTTTCTCGCCCGATGGTAGATACATTGCCATCGGCGACTCAACGCTGGCGGTTGCAGACGGCTTTCGCGGCAACGTGCCGCTGGAAGGGAGATTACACCTCGCAGGATGGATGGGTATTTTGCCCGACCAGCTGCGCTACACACTTCGCGACAGCGCTACAGGGCAGGTGGTGGCGGAGGGAAGACTGGGGCTCCTGTCGTCTATGGGCTTTTCGTACGCGCGATTCCTGCTGCCTGCGCCGGATACCGACCTGTTGCTTACCGTTTCGGGCGCGCCGTTCCTTTCCAGAACGGTGTTCGTGCCGCGTTCGTATCCTCCTGGCATCGTGAACGTTGTTCTGTATCCCGGCGATATCGACGGCGATAACGAGGTGACGCTGTTCGATTTTGGACAGATGGTGGTAGCCTTCGGTAGCGTGGCAGGTGAGCAGCATTACAACATGAACGCCGACCTGGACGGCGATGGCGAAATCAGCCTGTGGGATTTTGGGTTGCTGGTAGAATATTTCGGCATGATAGGGGACGACTAGCCGACCGCGACCATTGCCTCTTTGGGGGCGCGGTAGGAGATAACCCGTGAGACGCCCTGCTCCTGCATGGTGACGCCGTACCACACGTCGGCACACTCCATCGTTACCGGGTTGTGGGTAATGATAATGACCTGCGAGTGGCGGGCGTAATCGCGTAGCATATCGGCGAACTTCTCCACGTTCGCGCCGTCCAGCGAGGCGTCTACCTCGTCCAGCACACAGAAGGGGCTGGGTTTCACCTGCAAAAAGGCGAACATCAACGCGACCGCCACCAGCGCGCGCTCGCCACCGGAGAGGAGTGACAGGTTCTGCCGACGCTTGCCCGGCGGCTGCACGATAATTTCTACGCCTGTCTCCAGCAGGTTGTGTGGTTGCGTTAGTTCCAGCTCCGCTTTGCCCCCGCCGAACAGGCGTACGAACACCTCCTGAAAAGCCTCCTGCACCGCGTGAAACGTCTGCAGGAACAGGTCGCGCGTGCTGGCGTCTATCTCCTGAATGGCTTGCAGAATGTCCTCTTTCGCCGATTCGAGGTCGGTGCGCTGCTTATGTAGAAACTCGTAGCGTTCGGTGAGGCGCTGATACTCCTCCGCCGCACCGGTATTCACGTTGCCCATCTGCCGGATTTCCCTGCGCAGGCGGTTGATTTCAGAAGCGGTTTCGGGGG
>VSSL01000267.1_pt1 | contig 15430 bp, 18 predicted proteins | sample 4557531 | NCBI WGS metagenome assembly VSSL01 (sample SAMN10986726, study PRJNA523729) | hot springs metagenome | isolation source: hot springs | place: India:Timba, Gujarat | collected 2018-05-31 | reverse complement strand
CACTGGAGGTCAAATCCCCTGGGGAAAGTGCCCAAAAACCTGCCCATATGGCATCGGCTGGAGGCCGGAGAATTTTACACAAAATGATTGACACTACCCACCAGTGTGAGCGTTCTGATCAGCGGGCACATCCGCGCCAGGGGAAAACTCTTGGTTCCAGCGTTATCGTTCAAGAGGTGCTCCAGCGCACTTTTTCCGCGCGGCCGCTATCCATCTTTGTGCAACATGCGCGTGTCATGTCGATTCACTGGCTTTATATTGAAGCGCCCCGGGGCACAAGAACAGCGCGGGGGTTCCTGCGGCGGCCGTTCCGCAGCCGACGCCGGAAGGTACTTTCAACGAACATTTAGCACCGGCGACTCAACTCACCGAGAGCCGAGATACGTCCTGGCCTTGGCCCCGCTCAGTCTTACGTCCCCTCCCACCCGTAAAGGTTGTATCACGTTGGAGGGCGGGGACCGGTGTCCAGCCAAGGTTCTACCTCCGATACGCGCCAACCTGTAGCATGACTTCAGCCTCTTGTCAATTTGTCGTTAGCATGTGTGTCGTTAGCATGTGTGTCGTTAGCATGTGTGTCGTTAGCATGTGAAATGTCCGGTTGATATAGCAAGTGATGTGTCCGCTTTTTGCGGTTATGGGGGTAAGATAGGGGCTCATGGAAAGGAGGGCCTTGGGATGGAGACCTACTATTACCCCAGAGCTGCTATGTAGCGGGCCATGAAGATCCAGGAGGTGATTTTGAGGGCCATGGACGGCAGGCTTAAGTGGTATGAGGCGGCTGAGAACCCAGGGATCTCTCATCGGCAGATGCGAAGATGGAAGTTCAGCGGCGGCGCGCAGCGCCGTCCGCTGATGCTATTGTTAAGGCCACGAGCCTTACTTAGGCTCCATTTGGATGTCTACCTTTACGCCGTTGATCAGCGTGTTATAGACTGGAGAGAACGAAACCAAAGATTTCAGCGTCTCGATGTTCTCTTCAGCTGTCTTCACTTTGAACTTCACGCGAATCGCAGTGTAGCCTTTCGGTACGTCGGCCAACCCGAAAAATCCGCGTAGGTCTATATCGCCTTCCAGTTCGGACTCCAGTTCTTGGATTTCGATACCGCGGACAGCCGCGTGGGCTACGATGCTCGTGGTGACACAACCGGCAAGAGCGTTCAGCAAATGCTCCACTGGGTTCGCGCCTTCATCGTCACCCGCAAGAATGGCGGGCTCGTCGCAGTGCAATTCAAACTCCTGTTTGTGGGCGATCTCCTGTTTGGCCGCATAAAACCCCTTCACCGTAGTGCAGTTGTGAGCGGCGTTTACCCATTTGTTGGTCGCTCGGAACTTGCAACGGCCAAGTTCCGGATCGCTCTTTACTGCGTCGACTGTCCCCAGCAGCACATCAAGCCTGATCCCGTTCACTCGCCTGCCATCCCCATCTGCGGTCTTTGTTGACATGGCTGTCTCCTTTCGATCTTTTGGTTGTGAGCGTTGTCACTCGTGAATGGGCCTAACGGTTGAACTCAGCGGTGGCTACAAGCCATCCGTTGCAGTCTCTTGTTAGCCTCTCATCAATCTATCTCTTATCCAGCTTGGGTTACAACGGCAATCAAGAACAGCAAAAACCACGACCGCATCATCGATAATTGTATGTAGCGAACGGAAACCGTTTGGATAGCTGGCGATGGTATCCGAAAACGACTTGGTGAATGCCCCCAAAGTATGCCAGCCGGTCAATATCAGAATAAAGGGAATCAAGGAAATACGATCCAAGACCAGAAGACTGCGACTCGTAGAATCGGTAACCTTCTTCGGGATCGGCTTCAGCAGCACTGAGGATTCTCATCTTCACGAGACCTTCTTTTTAATCCCTTTTTTGGCTTGTTCCCAATCCTATACGGTCGCTTTGCCGGTTATGAAGGCTTCCCCGAGATCCTTGAGCACGTTTCATACCAAGCCGGTGATTTAAGTTTCTTCTCGTCTCGGCTCAGATCCGCCCATAGAGCCTCCATCAAGTTCAGCTTCTCGGCAAGCGATAGTTGGGAAAGAGGTAGATCAATCTTTTTCATTTCTTCGTCTGACAGGAACAAGCAGCACCGTTCCACCCCCTTCACAGGAGGTAGTCTCTTTCCAGTAACCCGGGCTATAAATACCGGGCAAAGAAATTTCTGAATTATTGGAAAGAGGATTCTTTGATTATCTGTAATGTGATCTTTTTCCTTCACATCAACAAAGAAATGATCTCCCCTCTTTCAAAGGAGTTGCAGATGGGCTCAATCGTCATCATCCTCGTCTTCGTCATCTTCGTCAGGGTCATAGCAGTTGAGGCAGAGGAATCGCCTATTCCTCCAGTTACCGTGTTCTTCGCAGTAACCATCGCGGCACTCCGCGCAGTAGTAATCAACCGACCCGTGACAATTCTTGTAATTGCATTTTCCCATGTGGCCCTCCTTTCGTTCCCATGTGGCTAACGCCCGCAATGAGCGGCTGGCCTGAAGCCCAGCGGAAGGCCAGTCCAACTCGATTGCGTTGTTAGGTGCTCCATTTCACAGTTCACTTTCATCAATTCCTGCGACCTCCATGAGGTGTTTCAACAAACCAATCTTGAGCTGGGTATTTCCATGTATGGGTACCGAAATTCGAGCGGGGTGTCCCGCTTTGGCGTAGATGTGGTGACTTCCCTTCGTTGGTCGCAACTCCCAGCCCTTCTTCTCGAGCAACTTTGCGAAGTCCTTCCCGGAAATGGTTTTCACACCGCAATCTCCAGAACTCGATCTTTTTCTGTTACCTTGATGTCCTTTATATCCACGGACAAGCAACCTTCGACAGCTTCATAAATGTTTTCAAGTAATTCTTCGAACGTTTCGCCCTGGGTGGCACAGCCCGGAATGGAGGGCACTTCAGCCCAATAGCCTCCTTCTTCCGCTTCATGAACGATCACTTTGAGTTTCATCGAATCACCTCATTTATGTTTCCAGAAGCACATAACAACGAATTAACCGGCAGGGCGATAGCCCTGTCCGGTTGAATGACTGGTTAAACGTCTCTTTTCCTGAATGGCTCCGTAAACAACAGCACGATATTTTCTTCTCCAGTCAGGTTGCACTCTAAGCAATTTTCCTTACCTCGTGAGTCACGGGCTTTCTCCGCAATTATTTTGGAAGAGATCGCTCCATTCCGTTCACTATCATGACTTCTTTATTGGCATTCCGCCTGGCTTTTGTTTCAGCCTTGGAACCTGCCGTAACGTATACCCGTTCCTGACGATCCCTCAGAGGTTTGAGTATTCTTTCGATATATTCTTTCTTGTTTTCCAGGTAAACGGGTTTCACCTCTTCTCCCGCAGGGCATACTGCCATGCAATAGCCGCAACGGTAGCTTATCCGAAACATCAATGACTGCCACATGAAAGCAGTCTCCTTATCATCGAAATGGGAGCGGTATTCCTGCATATCCTGAGAGGTAACGATGGCTTCCACCATATTATTAAACCCGACGAAATTGTCTCTGTACGAGTGAGTAATGCAGGACATAAAATCAAAGGGTTGGTCTTTGGTGATGGCTCCCGTGGGACAGACGGCAGCGCATAGATTACACTTGATGCAGGGATTTCCCTTAACAGGGTGATCATATTCATCCATCACCCCATTTACCAAGATACTTTCCAGTTGGACACAGCTGCCATACTTCGGATGAAGGACAAGCCGATTTATCCCCATGTTTCCAAGACCAGCCTCAACTGCCATGATTTTGTGACTGACATCCCATATTTTACCCGGATACCGATCCATAGCCATCGGCCAATCCCTGTTGACTACTACTCCACGGATGCCGAGTTGGTTCAGACGGCGCAGAATATCCCGCGCAACTCTGGAAGTCCTGTCTCCCGTATGATGATATTCTTCATTTGCAACATATCTGGCCGGACTCTGAATATTCTCGCGGTTGTTTGCTATAATGATGGAAATGATGCTGCGTGTATGAGAATAGACGTGCAAAATTCCTTCTCTTTCCTTGCACAATGAATCCCGTTCAATATCCACCAGACCCACATCATCAGCCCCTGCGTCTATACAGATTTTTTTTATCGTCAATGCAGAATAAATTCCGTTCGGCTTGGACATACTCTTTCTCCTTTTCCTTATCTTTTCCGCTTATTCTCACATATTTTTGCTCTTTGCTATGACGTTTAACGGCCAAGCTCACCTGCCGCTGTGGAGCGCAGCGGAAAAGCGGACAGGTGGAGCCAATGGTTAGACCAGTTCAACCGGATTTCAATCGGTCTCGAAGCTTAACAATATATTCCTCTTTGAGCATATTTTTTCATGTCCTTCCCTCCTGCCTGAACGATGCGCTCAGCCGCGTCGGCTGCAGCGAGGGGTTAGGCTTCACGATCTTCAAGCGTTCATCCGTCATGGGTTGGACACCCTTGAGTTGTTCGCTGCATTTCTTCCATATCGGGACGCCAGACATATCCCACTTTTCCAATGCCTGAGTATGCAGGGTAGTAAGAGGGAAGTAATTCAAAACGCGCAGAGTTGCAAGCGCCGGATTGAACGCGAACATTAGCAGTTCAACAAATGTTCTGTGGTACTCGACTAATAAGTGATTGATAACACCCTCGTCTTGCTTAGCTCGGAGTTCCATCGTGTTCCCATCAATCGGATGCAGCCACATCCAGACTGAACTGGCGCCTGGGTGGGTCAAGTCGCAAAGGGCTTGGTAGCACGGAATTACGTCAGCAACTCTCCCCTTTTTCCAATATGTCAATGTAATCCCGGACTTTCAAGGCCTTATGCGATTGGGGAGCTGCTTTGAGTTCAGCTTTCGTGAGATGACGAGCATATGCGTAGTGGATCAGAGTCTCTTCAAGTTCTGGAGCCAGAATGATCTGCGAGCGGGCTTTTCCAGCCAAGGCCAGTAGTACATGAGGATGATCTCGAGCTAGCGTCAGCGCAACTGATCTAAGAGCGGTTGAGGAATCAGCAGCGGATTCGAGAAGACCTCGAAAGGACGCCGCAAACGAAAGGAGGTTTGGTGTCATTGCGGCGACGCGCATCGCTTCGATCCACTGTCTGCTCCTCAGGATCGCTGTGGCCGAGGCCAAGTGTGCACGGGCTAGGATTTCATTCCAATAAATTTCCATCGCACGGCCGAGATCCGCTTTGATGAGTGCTTCGTATTTGTCTTTTGGAAAAAAGCTATAGCGGGTGGACCAGCTCGCTACACCCAGCTGATCGATCATCTCAATGAAGCGCGTGGCGTCTGGATCAATAGCCGATTTAAAATCGAGCACCGCGGAGCCTCGTGAAGCCTAACGGCCGGCCGTTCAGCTGCGCCGCGGAGCGGCGTCGGCTGGAGCGGCGGGTTAGCCCGCTTGAGTGATTTGCAGGACCTTCACCACCAATGAGCGAAACTCTCCGTAACTTTCAGAACTTGGATGGGAGTAATCCGACCATTGAAGGTGATATTTGCCTTGTAACCCAAGTGGCTGTTCACGGTTCTTCTTTGTGCCGTCAGAAGCTTTTGCATCCCAAGCCAGAGAACCTTCGAGCATCCTCCCATCGTGAAGTCGAAAAGCAGCATCAACAGTGCTGGGACTAGCGGGTTTTATCCAATAGGCACTGTCATTTGTGAGTAGGATAGCGTAACCTGTCAAATTCCGGTATGTGGCAGCCAATTGCTCCAATCTTTGGATGTCCTTCACGAAATCATATCTGCCAATATCTTGAGCGCTTTGGTCTTTCAGCCTGTATTGCTCATTCCCAATTCGAACCGCCAAGGCACGAGTTTTATATTTCAATTCAATCGCCGAAATCGCATCTTGATAAGCAACCCAAATGTCAACGTGGAGAGATTGATTCTGGACTTGAACAGGCAGCTCGAGTCGAATGGATGCGGATGGCAACTTCTGATGAATTTCCCAAGCAAAGGCGTGTTGAAAATCAGCTTCCGAGTGGAAGACAGGTCGTTGTCTTGCGAGGGAGGAAAACACTTCTCTAATCTCTATCATAGAGTTCGCCATTGCCGTGATGAAAGCGGGCTAACGTACTTTCAATGATCATTCGGCACTGGCGAGTGCACTCACCAGCGGCAGAGATGCGTCCTGGCCCTGGCCCGGATCAGACTTACGGCTCCCCCCACCCGTCCGTAAAAAGTGTATCATGTTCGAGGCGTGGACCGGGGTCCAGCACAAGATTGTGTCTTCGACATGTGGCAACCTGTACCATGACCTCAATTTCTTGTCAATTGAATTTTGCCAAGGATCTAGAGCCACTTGCACTCTTAAGGTTTTGGCAAAAATGGTTGGCTATCCTCTCATCAAGAATCCCCTTGAGGGCCTCACGACTCGCCACCCGATAGTCAGCCTACCACCCCTGAGCACTAAGCCCCATCTCCTCCATTACCCCAAAGGCCTGCGGCAAACTCCGAATCATCAGCCCCTGCCTCATGGGATACCCTCCTTCACCGGTCTTCCATCAGGTCCTAAGGAGCTACCCCTTTCCCACCCCTGACACAAGAAGGTTTATGGCTGGCCGGACTTGACCCTAGAGGTCATGTTGAAGTATTTTAAGACCAAAGCGGGCACGAAGCCCGCGCAGAATCTTAGGCTTAGAAATCAGAAGGGCCACGAAGGCCAAACCCCTGAAGGGGACCGGTCTCGTGGCCCTCTTTTTTTGGGTTTTCTCGTGCTGAGCCCCTACCCTTGGCAGAGGCGGACATCCCCATGGGTGGAACGTGTCTGAAAAAAGAGATCTCAATCCATTGGCTTTGGAGGTAAGAGCCATGACCAAAAGAAATTTGTTCTTTCATGCCCTCTTTATCTCATCCTTGCTCCCCTTCCTGGTCTCTGTACCATGGGCCCAGACTACTGAGGTCCGCATCGCCGACAGCAAAGGCGACTGGGGCTACCCCAACCCCTGGAGGCACTACCCCAGGGGACCTGGGTACGTGCGCATGAGCTGGGTCTTGGACACATTGATCTGGAAGGATGAGAAAGGCATGGTGCCTGCCCTGGCCAGATCCTGGTCCTACGACCAAGGCCGGAAGGCATTCGTGTTCCAGATGGAGCCCCATGCCAAGTGGCACGATGGTAGACCGGTGACCCCTGAGGATGTGGCCTTCACCCTGGCATATTTCAAGAAGTACCCGTACGGCTGGGTGGTCCTGGAAAAGGTGGAAAGGGCCGAGGCCACAGGGCCCCACCAGGTCACCTTTTTCCTCAAGGAGCCTTATGCACCATTTCTGGAGGACGTTGGTGGGACCATGCCCATCTTGCCAAAACACGTGTGGGAGAAGGTCTCTGATCCCAAGGCCTACGAGGACCCCGAGGCCTACGTGGGGAGCGGCCCCTTTGTGTTCAAGGACTTCGATGTGGCAAAAGGGACCTATCTTTACGAGGCATTTCACGGGTACTACCAGGGAAGACCCAAGGTGGAGCGCCTCGTTTACGTCAAGGCAGCGGATCCCATCGCTGCCCTGTGCTCAGGGCAGGCGGACCTGGCCAGCATAGAACCTGAGATGAGGCCCTTGCTGGAACAGCGGGGGATGAAGGTCATAGAAGACAAGGCTGGCTGGGTGAAGAAGCTCATGATCAACCATCGCATGGCCCCCTTCGACGACAGGAGATTCAGGCAGGCCCTGGTTCACGCCATCTCCCAGGAGGAGATCATACAGAAGGCACATCGGGGAAGGGGCCGTCCGGCCTCTTATGGGCTCCTCTCTGCTGATCATGATTTGTACAATCCGGCTACCCCCAAGTACGCCCACGATCCAGGCCGGGCCCGCCAGATACTGGAATCCATGGGGTTTCAGCGCGGCACCGATGGCTTTTACGTGAAGGATGGCAGACCGTTCAGGGTGGAGCTCCTGGCCTCTTCCATCACCGTGGCCGGCCAACCCAGCTCTGACCGTGACGGAGAGGTGATACGCCACCAGTTGGAGGCTGTGGGGATCCGGGTGGATCTTCGTAACATGGAGCAGCCCACCACGGACGCCAAGGTCAAAAACTGGGATTTCCAACTGGCCGTATCCGGTCATGGGGGTATCATGGGGGACCCAAAGATCCTCAACGAGATGATCTCCGAGGAATATGCCGCGGGATCTGTAAACAGCGCCCGCTTCCAGGCCAACAAGGAGCTCTTGGATCTGCTGGATGCCCAGTTGAGGGAGATGGACCCAGACAGGCGCAAGGCCATGGTGTACAGAATCCAGGAGATCTTCGCCCAGGAACTCCCCTCCATCTGCCTCTATTATCCGGAGACCCTCTCGGCCTACAACCCCAACAAGGGAATCCGGTGGTTCTACACCAAGGGAGGGATCAGCAAGGGGATCCCCATCCCCCAGAACAAGCTGGCCTTGATTCGCTGAAGGCCAATATGTCTCGGAGACTTGCATGGGGAAGCACTCGGGCCTGACACGTGCTAAAGTAGGTCACCTCTTCACCTTCGGCCTGGCTGCCTGGGTCCTGATTTGCTTGAGCTATGCCCTTCCGCGCCTCATGCCAGGGGACTTCGTCACGGCCATGTTCGCAAGCTCCCATGTGAGCCTGACCCAGGAGCAGGAGTCCCAGGCCAGGGATTACTTCAAGCGGGAGGAGGGTTTTGCGACATATCTCCTGCGCCTCCTGAGGCTGGACTGGGGAAGATCTTACGCCCTTTCGCAACCGGTCTCCTCCCTCATCTTCCAGGCCCTTCCCTGGACCATGCTCCTGGCAGGGGGAGCACACCTCATCGCCTCCTTGCTAGGCTTCGTGATCGGCGTGGAGGCGGCTTGGCGTCGCAACAGCAGGACCGAAAAAACACTCGTGGGGGCCATGACCTTCATGGAGGGCGTGCCCGAGATGGCCTTGGCCGTGGTGATATTGGGCCTTTTCGCCTTCCAGCTCCATTGGTTTCCCACAGCAGGGGCTCAGACCCCTTATGCTCAGCTTTCCCTGGGGGGTAGATTGGCCGATATGGCCCACCACCTGGCACTGCCCATGACCACTTTGATCCTCTCTTATTTCCCGGGAAACTTCCTCCTGGCCCGCAACTCCATGGTGATGGTCCTGGGAGAGGAGTTCATCCTGACTGCTAGGGCCAAAGGACTTCCGGAAAGGAGGGTTAGATACCATCACGCAGCCAGAAACGCACTGCTCCCTGTGGTCACCCGATTCGGGCTGAGGCTTGCCTTCATGGTGACCGGGGTCGTGGTGGTGGAGACCATATTCTCCTACCCAGGGCTGGGCACCTTGCTCTTCAATGCCATACGTAGCCGCGATCTGCCCCTCATCCAGGGTGTGGTGCTCTTCTCATCCGCGGCGGTCCTGGCCGTGAACCTGGCCCTGGAACTCCTATATGCAAGAATAGACCCGAGGGCAGGCCATGCATATTGACGTGAAATCCATGCTCTTGAAGGATAGGCTCTTCTTGATCGGGGCCTCTCTGGTCTCCCTCCTCTGCCTGATCTGCCTTGTAGGGCCTCACGCAGTGCCCTTCGACCCCACGGACATGTCCTTTCAACCATTTGCCAGGCCATCCTGGGGGCACCCCCTCGGGGTAAATGACGCAGGACAGGACATCCTCTCAGAGCTGGTCCATGCGGTTAGAAACTCCCTGGCCTTCGGCGCATCGGTGGGGCTCCTGGGGCTGATCTTGGGCGTGGTACTTGGGCTGGCAGCAGGCTGGTTCGGGGGAATCACCAACAGGGTGATCATGAGCAGCGCCGATGTCTTCATGGCCACACCGGCGGTCATGATCCTCATACTGGTTGCGGCCCTGTTCATGCCATCCCCCACTGTCCTGGCCTTGGTCCTGGTGGGCCTGAGCTGGCCCACCACGGCCAAAGCGGTCAGGGCGCAGTCCCTGGCCCTAAGGGGAGAACAGCACGTGAGGGCATCGGCTCACATGGGAGGCTCGGCCTTCTACGTGATATCCCGGCACCTCATCCCAGAGATGTTCCCCCTCTATGTTGTCGGTTTCGTGGCCAAGGCCAGGATGGCCATCTTCATGGAGGCGTCCCTGGCCTTCCTGGGACTGTTCGATCCGGGCAGGAAGTCCCTGGGGGGAATGATCTACTATGCCCTCAGGTATTACTACATGGATGTCTGGTGGAACTGGCTGGCCCCGGCCGTGGTTTGCCTGTGCTCGGCCATGATGGCCGCAGGCTTCCTGGCCATCAGCCTGGAGAAGATCATGGATCCCCGTCTGAGATCGAAATGGGCCTGAGGATCAAGGGACTCAGCGTGAGCTTCGGCAACGGTGAGCACATGGTGCGTGCCGTGGATGAGGTGGATATCCACGTCCCTCGAGGAAGATGCCTTGCCATGGTGGGGGAATCGGGCTCGGGAAAGACCACCACAGGGCTTGCCTGTCTGGGGCTTCTCCCGGCCAACGCCGCTGTGGAAGGCGAGATAGAACTGGATGGGGTCAGGCTAGACTACACAGACCAGGAGCTGGCCAGAAAGACCCGCTGGGCTCGCATCTCCATGGTCTTCCAGTCGGGGGCGGCGAGCCTAAATCCTGTAAAGTCGGTCCTGGACCAGGTGGCAGAGCCTCTGGCGGTGAATCTGGGGATGGCTTGGCAAGAGGCAAGAAAGCAGGCGGCCCAAGCCATGGAGCTAATGGGGCTTGGGCCAGATCTTCACCGAAGATTCCCCCACCAGCTCAGCGGCGGGCAGGCCCAGCGCGTCTTGCTATCCATGGCCACCGTATTGGATCCCCCGGTGATCATACTGGATGAGCCCACGGCCAATCTGGATGCAGTGACCAAGGCCTTCGTAGGAGAGGTCCTAAGGGGCGCCAAGGACAAAGGCAAGGCCCTGCTCCTCATAGGCCACGATCTGGACTTCATATTCAGATGGGCTGACGAGGTGGCGGTGATGTACCTAGGCCAGGTGATGGAGTACTTGCCGGCCAGGACACTGCTCAGCTCACCCCGTCATCCCTATACCTGGGCCTTGGCGAAGTCATATCCTTCCATGTCCCGCACCAAGGACCTAGGCGGCATAAGGGGAGAATCCCTTCGAAGATGGTGCATCGCCACCCCAGCTTGGGCCCCGCTCCCCATGTCCACGGCATTGGAACTGGCCAGGGGGTTCATTCGGCACACGCCCCAGAGGCAGGATGCCTCTTTTGGCCCCGCTGCACACAGGCCGTGGAGCAATGCAAGACAGGGAAGGTAGAAGTGGAACGGGAGGGCTCCCATGGGGTGAGGTGCCTTCGCGGCGGCCTGGTGGAGCTCGTGCGCCTGACGGGGGTCAGCAAGAGATACGGCAGTAGCTGGGCCCTTCACCCCTCGGACCTTTCGGTCCTGGCAGGGGAGACATTGTGTATCGTGGGCGAGACCGGGTCCGGAAAGACCACTCTTTCCATGATAGCCGCCGGGGTCCTGAGACCTGACAGCGGGGCCAGGCTCTTGGACGGCGAAGACATGGACCAGTTACTCCGGCGGGACAGGATGGCCCTTGCCCTACAGGTGGGCATAGTTTATCAGGACCCCGTCAGCTCCGTGAGTCACCGCTTCACCGTGAAAGAGATCATCGAGGAGCCCCTCAAGATCTACAATCTGAGTCCTTGGAGAGGGCCGGTTCAAGAGAGAATCCGGGAGCTTTTGGCCTCGGTTCACCTGCCCACAGACGAGGACTTCATGAGAAGCTATCCCCACGAGCTCAGCCAGGGGACAGTGCAGAGGATCTGTCTGGCCAGGGCCCTTGCCCTCGGCCCGAGGATCCTGGTGGCCGACGAGCCCACCAGCGCTCTGGACCCAAGCGCCCAAGCCAAGGTGATGAGGCTCCTCATGGAACTCCAGACAGAAAAGGGACTCACCTTGCTCTTCGTGACCCACGACATAGGCCTGGCCCGCAAGATCGGGGACAGGCTGGCGGTGATGCTGGCAGGTAGGATAGTGGAGCTCGGCCCCGCAGCTAGGCTCCTGGCCAACCCCTTGCACCCTTACACAGAGTTCCTCATCAAGGCGGCCGAGGGCCATGCTGGAGATGGCAAGGCTGGCCAAGGAGTCCCCAGCCCCGAGGGATGCGCCTTCGCCCCTCGCTGCAGATGGGGCGACAAACGCTGCGTTTCGGAGCCGCCCCCCTGTCTCGAGCTGGAAGACGCGGATCGCACGGTCCGATGTTTTCGGGCCCTGGAGAGGGAAGGCGCATGCTGAAGGTTCAAAGGCCGCTTGTGAAATCCGCCCTAAGAATGGGACAGCGAGTCATGCCCAGATCTCGGGAGCCTCCCTGGGCCCTTGAAAATTCACCGGCATTGACGCTGGTGCGTCAGGATCACGGCGGGGACGTTGTAATAGGCCGGGTATGGAGTTGATTTTGCGATGAAGCGAAAGGAGCCATGACATGGTAGTTGCGCCCTTGAGTGAGGAACAAGTCAAGCAGGTGATTGCCTTCCATGGACACTCTTGTCCAGGCCTGGCCATAGGGATGAGGGCAGCACAGATAGGACTTCAAGAGGTCGGCCCTTCTTCCCAGGACGAGGAGGTGGTGGCCGTGGTGGAAACAGACATGTGCGGCGTGGATGCCATCCAGGTGCTGATGGGATGCACCTTTGGCAAGGGAAACCTCATCCACCTGGACTATGGAAAGAATGCCTTTAGCTTCTACCGCAGATCTGACGGCAAGGGGATCCGAGTGGTCACCAGGGCGGATATCTTCAACCGACCCGAGGAGGAGATGGTGAGGCTGCGCACCAAGATGGAAGGAGAAGGGCTAAACGCCGAGGAGAAGGCCAGGCTAAAGCAACTCACTGCGGCCAAGGTAAAAGAGATAATGGAGGCCGACCTCGAGGCCCTCTTCCACGTGGGGGAGGCCTGTGGCCCCATCCCTAGGAAGGCCCGCATCCTGGCCGGACTCATCTGCGAGGGCTGCGGGGAGAGGACCATGGAGAGCCGCATCCGCAGGTTCATGGGCCAAAACCTATGTCCGCCTTGCTTCGCAAGGTTTGAGGCTAGATCATGACTTAAAGATCGGCCCCCACAGGTCGCAACCGGATGGGTTAAAAACCCGAGTTCCAGGGAAGCCTCAAGCCAAGAGGCTGGCGCCAGTCCATGGACTGTGGCAAAATAATGGCTGGCTGTGGGAGAAGAATAACCGGGGGGGAGGCACAAGCTCAATGCCAAGGTGCAGGGAGCATGAATGGATAAGCACCGTAGAGGGATGGATTTGCCGGATTTGCAAAGAAAAAGCGGCCAGTGAGCACCCTCAGGTTCAGCCTTGCCCACGCTGTGGGGCCAAGCCCGATGGAAACCTGGTTTACTGCCGAGTTTGCCTGGATAGGATATATGGCTTGGAACTCCAGGATGCTTGACCTGCTGGAATTACCTCCTGGAACACCCCGAGACTGCTCCAAATCTTTGAGCGAACCATTAGAAGAAATCCGTGAGCTGGTAGGAGGAAGCCTTTGGCATGGTGGGTCTCTTGCCAAGGCCATCTCAGGACCACCAGCCCCCATCATCTAGGAGACTTTAGCAGCTCCCATTGCTTAAGATGGGCCAGGGATGAAGCAACTGACGATCTTCTGAGATGAAATGATTTGTTCTTAAATGCAGCCTGGTTTCCCGTACCAGATCCCTCCCTGCTCAGGCCTCAAAACCGCCAAAGGCACCTGGGGCTGCGGCCTCTAATCTCAGGAATCCCGGGCAATAGCCTTGGCAGGAACCAAATGAAAGGGCTGCACCCTCTTGGGTAAAAAGAGGGCAGATTCATATGCTCAGGAGAGGTGATCTCCCTTGGGGTGTCAGAGCCTGACAGGCTTGCCCGTAGGCATTATTCTATAAGAAGTGCCACGGGAAACGCTCTCCAGAGCTGGAGGGCTTGTAAGGCAAAGAATTATAACACTTGTGGCTTTATGTGGAGTTGAGATGGTTGTTTCAGGCAAGATAATCGTGGATACTCGTGGCAATGGAGACACAAGGGACATCACAGAGCTTGTGCAGGAGCAGCTTCACCGATCGGGTCTTGCGGCAGGCGTTGTAACCTTGTGCGTGGTGGGAAGCACAGCGGGGCTGACAACTCTTGAATTCGAGCCCGGGGCAGTAGCCGATCTCCAAATGGCATTGGAAAGAGTGGCCCCGAGGGAAGCTGTTTACAAACATCATTTTCGCTGGGGGGATGACAATGGGCACTCCCACGTGAGAGCCGCCTTGCTTGGGCCATCTCTGAGTATTCCTTTCCTGGAAGGCAGGCTGACCCTGGGCACATGGCAACAGGTAATCCTGGTGGATTTCGATACAAGAGCCAGGCGCAGGGAAGTGATTGTGCAGATCATTGGGGAGTGAGCAGGCAGGATGTTGGGAATTTCCACCTGTTGGTGGGAGGGGAAGGACATAAAGGGCCATGAGATTCCTTCACAGGCTCTGGACATGGGATTCCAGGGCCTGGAGCTGGACTACAGGATCACCGCCCAACTACTTTCACGCCTTAGAACCGCCCTGAGAAGCTCCATTTCCGTCTGGAGTGTACATAACGTGTTTCCTTGCCCTGTGCCGGTGTCAGGCCGGGGGACTGTCACAGCAGATCCTCTGCTCTTGTCTTCCAGGGACAAAGAGGAAAGGGCCCAGGCAGTTCGCTGGGCTGTTAACACCGTGGAGCAGGCCTGTGATCTTGAGGCCCCTGCCGTGGTCTTGCACCTGGGGAAGGTGGACATGGAGGACCCCACAGCCGAGCTGCAAGATCTGTTCAGGAAAGGAGCTTCCTGGAGTCCTGAGGCTCAGGAACGCATGAGCCAACTTCGCTCCCTTAGAGAATCCCGCAGGCAGCCGAATCTGGATGCAGTGCTTTTCAGCCTGGACAGGATCCACAAGGAGGCTGACAAGAGGGGGATCATACTTGGAATCGAAAACAGGCTCCACTTTCACGAGATCCCGGATATCTGGGAAATAGGATTCCTTTTGCAGTGCTTCGAAGGGGGGCGCATGGGCTATTGGCACGACGTGGGGCATGCCAGGGTCCAAGAGAAGCTGGGAATCTTGAAGCAGGAAGAATTGCTCAAGAAATATGCCCCCCAAATGGTTGGAATTCATCTACACGACGTGGTGGACCTGGAAGACCATCACCCCCCTGGGAAGGGAGACGTGGATTTTGGTGAGGTGGCTGCCCATTTATCTGAAAGGGTCATAAAGATCCTGGAGGTGAAGTCTTCAGCAAATGTAGGGGAAATAAGAGAGGCCGTGGCATCATTACAGAAATTCGGGATCACTTGAGAAAAAGGCGAACTATTTTCCCTGTTGAGGAGCCTCCCGGGTAAACAGATAAGGGAGAAGGGCTGTTGCCACTCCCCCAAAGGTGCTCAGAAAGGCAGCGCTATAGGCTTCCAGGCTAGAGCCTCCTGCCTGAGCCCATCTGTCCACAACCCACCCCAACCCCTGCAGGAAGCAAGCAGCCCCCAACATCGTGAAGAGGTTTATGCCAGTGAGGGCCATTCCTGTCATGGGCGTGGGGACCAGGTCTTTT
>VSSL01000265.1_pt1 | contig 15445 bp, 15 predicted proteins | sample 4557531 | NCBI WGS metagenome assembly VSSL01 (sample SAMN10986726, study PRJNA523729) | hot springs metagenome | isolation source: hot springs | place: India:Timba, Gujarat | collected 2018-05-31 | reverse complement strand
CTTGTCATCGTTCCTCAGTCGGAAGCTTTCCAGCCGTTCGGTGATGAGCCTCAAACGGGAAGTGGAGAGCACGCTCAAGGCCATTCCCGGAGTCGGCGCCAATATCCTGCAGCTGCTGAAAAAAAGCGAAGAATCGTTTCTGGCGTTTTTCACCCCCGGCATGCTCTTCCAGGCGCTTCGGTTTCAGTACATCGGCCCCATCCAAGGCCATCGGCTGGATCGGCTCATTGAAACCTTCGAAACCGCCAAAGCCCTCAAAGGCCCGGTGCTCATCCACGTCGGCACGGTCAAAGGAAAAGGGTACGAACCTGCCGAGTGTGATCCGGCCCGTTTTCACGGCGTGGGCTGTTTTGATGTGGCCACGGGGAAGACCCCACAGGCCGGTCCCTCCGTCCCGTCGTATACGGCGGTTTTCGGCCGGTGTCTGACGGAACTGGCGGAAAAGGATCCTCGGATCGTGGCCATCACCGCCGCCATGCCCCAAGGGACGGGCTTGGACACCTTCGCCAAGGTCTATCCCAAGCGGTTTTTCGATGTGGGAATCGCCGAACAGCACGCCGTGACCTTCGCGGCGGGACTCGCCGTGGAAGGCTACCGCCCGGTGGTGGCGGTCTATTCGACCTTCCTCCAGCGGGCTTACGATCAGATCGTCCACGATGTCTGCCTGCAAAATCTCCCCGTGGTTTTCGCCATGGATCGAGGCGGCCTCGTGGGCGAAGACGGGCCGACCCATCACGGCGTGTTCGATTTGTCCTACCTGCGCCACATCCCCAACATGGTGGTCATGGCGCCGAAAGACGAAAATGAACTGCGCCACATGCTCAAAACGGCGCTGCTCCACAAGGGACCCATCGCCGTGCGCTACCCTCGAGGCCAAGGCGTCGGTGCGCCGTTGGATCCGCACCTGAGCGAACTTCCGATCGGGCGCGGTGAACTGCTCCGAGAGGGAGAGGATGCGCTCCTCGTGGCGGTGGGGGCATCCGTGATGGAAGCCCTTGCGGCGGCGGAAATGCTCGCTCGGGAAGGAATCGAGGCGGCCGTGATTAACGCCCGGTTCATCAAGCCTTTGGACGTGGAGCTCATCGGCCGATGGGCCCGAAAGGCGTCTCTCGTGGTCACCATAGAGGAAAACGTCCGACAGGGCGGCTTCGGGAGCGCCGTTTTGGAGGCTTTGTCCGAAGAAGGCCTTATCCCGCAGCGCCTGCTGCGTTTGGGAATCCCCGACGCGTTCATACCCCACGGCGGATTGCAGCAGCTTCGCAAGGAGCTGGGCCTGGATGCCGAGGGTATCGCTCGAAGCGTTCGAGAGGCTTTGGCCACGCCCCGGACCCATGGCGTCCAGATCCGAGCGGTTAGATAAGCTTGTCGTCCAACGCGGTTTGACCCCCAGCCGCGAAAAGGCCCAAGCCCTCATTTTGGCCGGCTGCGTTTGGGTCGATGGGGAGCCGGTGACTCAATCGGGTCGCAAGGTTCGTGACGACGCCCGAATCGAGATCCACGGCCAGGACCATCCCTATGTGAGCCGCGGAGGCGTAAAGCTCGCCCACGCTCTGGATGCCTTTGGATTGGATGTGGCGGGCCTCGTGGCCATGGACGTGGGGGCCTCCACCGGCGGCTTTACGGACTGCCTGCTCCAACGGGGAGCCCGAAGGGTTTACGCCGTGGATGTGGGCTACGGGCAGCTGGCCTGGAAGCTGCGCCAAGACCCTCGCGTTGTTGTTCTGGAAAGGCAAAACATTCGCTTGCTGGATCCCGCCAAGATCCCCGAACCCATCCAGTGTGCCGTCATCGATGTGTCCTTCATTTCGCTGCGGCTGGTTCTCCCCAAGGTGGCAGCGTTCCTCGCTGAAGAAAGCCTCGTGGTCGCCCTCATCAAACCCCAGTTCGAAGCCGGCCGTGAACATGTAGGGAAAGGCGGCGTGGTCAGAGATCGGGCCGTCCACGAAGGGGTGTGCCGATCGGTGGCGAGCGCGGCCGAGGCTTTGGGATTTGACATCCTGGGGATTACGCCTTCTCCCATCCTCGGTCCCAAGGGCAACCGCGAGTTCCTCCTGGCGGCCCGACGCCGACGCTCCCTCGCATGTTCCGCAGATGGGGACGCTTTGAACTTTGCCGAAGATCCGACATGAAAATCCACTTCGTCTTCGTGGGAAAGACCGCTTTCCCGGAAATCCAGAGGGGACTCGACCGATATCTCGAAAGGATCGGGCATTACGTTCGGGTCGAGGTCCACGTCGTGCGTGCCGAACGCATTGGGCCTAAATCGGATGAAGCCCTCGTTTTGGAAAAAGAAGGGCGCCGTATTGTAGATGTGGTTTCCGGAAAAGGAATTCTCGTCGTCTGGGACGAAAAAGGCGCTCCGCTCTCTTCCGAGGGCTATGCGGCTTTCTTAGAGCGCAGCGCCAAAGAAGGCCGAGATTTGTGGATGGTCGTTGGCGGGCCGCTGGGTCTTTCGAAGGAGGTCAGACGCTTGGCCCATCACGTTTTCTCCCTTTCGGCCATGACCTTCCCCCACGATCTGGCACGGCTCATGGTGGCGGAACAAACCTACCGTGCCCTCACCATCCTGCGGGGCGAACCGTACCATAAGGGCGAAAGCCGCGGCACTCTCCCCTAAGAACCCGGGCAAGGATGTTGGGGCAGCCGCCGTCGCCGGAACAACGCCTTATACGGCGATGACTTCTGTGACGGACGGGACTTCCTGCTTGATGATCCGTTCCACACCCGCCTTGAGGGTCATCTGGCTCATGGGACACCCATGGCAGGCTCCCACCAATCGCACCTTCACCACCGATCCTTCCACGTCCACCAATTCCACATTGCCCCCGTCTCTTTGCAGCATGGGGCGAATCTTCGACAAGGCCTTTTCCACTTGATCCCGCATCGTCTTTCTCCCTTCCGTTCCAGGTCTTTGTTTCGATTTTTAATAAGACTTTCTCCCGAAGAACGCAAACGCTAAACGGCAGGAGGCGGTGCGGTTTCTTATTGTGAATGGTTTTGAAGAGTTAAGATCACGAGGTCATTGACCTTTCGGTTTTTTTCCGCTACGCTGCGAGCCGTTTGCCTATGGCGATCCGACAGACGACGGGGGAGATGATCATTTTCATGAAGCCCCACAGGCTGGTTCCCAAAATTTCGCAGCACGACATCCAGTGCCGCGTGGATGCGCTCGCCGCACAAATCAACGCCGACTACCGCGACAAAGACCTCGTTTTGGTGGGGGTGCTCAAAGGCGCTTTTATTTTTTTGGCGGATCTGGTGCGCCGTTTGGACATCCCGGCCGAGGTGGACTTCATCCGGATTGCCAGCTACGGCTCCTCGACGGAATCGTGCGGCCGGATCGCCTTGTCCAAAGATTTGGAATGCCCCATCGAAGGTCGGGAAGTCCTTGTCATCGAAGACATTGTGGACACGGGCATCACCATGCTATGGCTGGTCCGGCATCTGGAAAGTCGAAATCCTCGGACGGTTAGGATCTGCGCCCTCATTGACAAATACGAAAGGCGAAAAGTCGATGTGCCCGTGCACTACACAGGGTTTCGTATTCCATCGGGTTTCGTTGTGGGCTACGGGCTGGACTTCGCCGAAAAATACCGGGGACTCCAGGGCATTTACGAAGTGGAATTCGACGCCGTAGAGGGTCATCATGCTGGTCACCTGTGAGTTGTGCGGGACCAAATACCGCGTGGATCCCAGGAGACTTCACAAGGACAAGGTGAAGGCCCGGTGTTCCCGTTGTGGGCACACCTTTGTGGTCCGACGCACCGCTGAACCGGAACCGGAGCCCGATTTCGAACCCATGGACGCGGCACCGGACGAACAGGAAAGCTTCCAGGAACCCGAAGTCCAGGAAACGGTTGCGGCCATCCGGCCCGAACCTCGAGTCCTTCGGCCTCCCGCGGGAAAAGATCGGCCCCGGTCCCGCCGGGGCTTGATGTTGTCCGTCCTCGCCTTGCTTCTGCTCGCGGTCGTCGCCGCTGTTTATTATTTTTATTTCGCGGGCATTTTCCCCACGGGGGGCCCCAAAGCCGACAAGGCGCCCCCGGCTTCGGCCGGGATCCCGCAGGTCACCATTGATCCGGACATCCGGGCGTACTTTTTGGAAAACGCCTCGGCGGGGCAGATTTTCGTCGTCGAAGGCAAAGCGATCAACGAAGCGGCAACCCCCGTGAGTTTCGTTCTCGTGGAAGGAAAACTCTACACCACCGAAAAGCAGCCGGCTCAGGTGCAAAAAGCCTACTGCGGCAACATGATGTCCCGGGAAGAACTGATGCGGATGGACATGGCCCAAATCCAAAACGCCATGATGAACCGGGAAGGCAAGGACCTGAGCAACGTCCACATTCCGTCCATGGGTAAGGTCCCTTTCATGATCGTTTTCCACAACCTGCCCGAACTGAGTCTCCTTTCGGACTACAGCGTGGAAGTCGTCAACGCCCAGGCGGACAAGTAACAGGGAAAAGCGAGGGAAAACCATGCTGGACCTGAAGTTCGTGCGTGAAAACGTGGATCGTGTCGCCCGAATGCTCCAAGACCGGCACATGGACATGGATATGGGGCCCTTCCTGAAACTGGACGAGGACCGGCGCGCGTTGTTGAAGGAAGTGGAACAACTGAAGCACGAGCGCAATAAGGCCTCGGAAGAAATCGCGAGGCGTAAGCGTGAAGGACTCGACGCGGCGGACATGATCGAGGGGATGAAGGCGGTGTCCCAGCGGATCAAGGATCTGGAAACGGAACTCGGCGCCATCGAGGACCGCTTCCGAGACATCCTCCTGCTCATCCCCAACATGCCGCACGAATCCGTCCCTGTGGGCGCAGACGAACGGGCCAACCCCGTGGTGAAAACATGGGGGCATGTACCGTCGTTCGATTTCGAGCCGAAGCCTCACTGGGATCTCGGCGAAGCGTTAGGCATCCTGGATTTCGAGCGGGCCGCGCGGATGACGGGGGCTCGATTCACCCTTTACTGGGGAGCCGGCGCCGCTTTGGAACGCGCGCTCATCAGTTTCATGCTCGATGTCCACACCACGCGGCATGGGTACACGGAAGTGCTCCCCCCTTTTATGGTCAACCGGACGGCCATGACCGGTACGGGGCAGCTGCCCAAGTTCGAAAAGGATCTGTTCAAGCTGGAAGGATGGGATTATTTCCTCGTGCCCACGGCGGAAGTACCCGTCACCAACATCCACATGGATGAAATGCTGGAGGAGGACGACCTTCCCAAGTATTACACCGCCTACACTCCGTGTTTTCGGTCCGAAGCCGGATCCTACGGCAAAGACACCCGAGGCCTTATCCGGCAGCACCAGTTCAACAAAGTGGAACTGGTCAAGCTGGTCAAACCGGAAGACTCCTACGACGAATTGGAAACGCTCCTGCTGAACGCCGAGGCCATCCTTCAGGAACTGGGGCTGCACTACCGGGTGGTCGTCCTATGCACGGGAGATCTGGGCTTTTCCGCCGCGAAGACCTACGATATCGAAGTCTGGCTGCCGGGGCAAAACACCTATCGGGAGATCTCTTCGTGCAGCAATTTTGAGGACTTTCAGGCCCGCCGAGCCAACATCCGTTTTCGCCGCAAAGGGAAAAAGAAAACGGAACTCGTCCATACACTGAACGGCTCCGGTCTGGCCGTCGGAAGGACTCTCGTGGCCATTCTGGAAAACTACCAGCAAGCCGACGGGACGGTTCTTGTCCCGGAAGCCCTGCGCCCCTATATGCGGGGTTTGGAACGGATCACAGCCCGCCGTTGACTTCATGAAGGCGTAGACAAGGAGTCGTCACCATGACCAAGAGCCAACTGATCGAAGCTTTGGCCAAAGCCGAGGGCATTACCCTCAAAGCCGCCGAACTGGCCGTGAACGTGGCCTTCGAAAGCATGGAAAAGGCGCTGATCCAAGGGGACCGCGTGGAAATCCGAGGCTTCGGCAGCTTCAAGGTGAAAAACTACGAGGGCTATAAAGGCCGAAACCCCAAGACCGGGGAACTCATCGAAGTGCGCCCGAAACGCCTGCCCTTCTTCAAGGTCGGGAAAGAATTGAAGGAACGCGTGGACAACCGTTCGTAGCACGAAGGGGCGCCGTGGGCGCCCGTCGTCCCCCGCTTTAGCGGCGATTTTTCGTCAAGAGTTCGTGCACACGCTGCACCAAAGCAGGATCGACACCCGTCGAATCCTCTCGCTCCTTGAGCACGGTCTGTGGATCCCATGTGTCTTGATAGATCACCACGTGTTCTCCGAGCGGCGCCCACACGGCCGGATCCGTCGGACCGAAGACGACCACGCCGGGCACCTTCAGGGCCGCGGCCACGTGGGAAACCCCGGAGTCACACCCCATAAAGAAAAACGCCCCGCTCAGCAAGGCTGTAAGTTGTTTTAAATCAGTGCTTCGATAAACAGGCCACCCCCACGCCTTGGAACATTGCGCGACAAAAGGCGTGAGAGCGTCATCTGCAGGCCCTGACAGCAATACCGTCGGCATCCCGAAGAGGCCTCGGGTTTCTTCAAAAAAAGCCGTCCAACGAGCGACAGGCCACACCTTCCGAAGCCCGCCGCTCCCCATGTGGACAACCCCATAGTGTCCGAAACGGATACCGAATCGCCGAAGCCACGCCCGAACATGGGTGACGGCCGCCGAATCGGCGCGCAAAACCGGCCGCCTTTCGGGCACGGGAAAACCGAGGGCGATTAACTGTCGCGCAAGAAACCGGGTGACATGCTCTCGGGTGGCGCCGTCGGGAAAGGATTGAATCCAAAAGACCGGGCGGGACAGGCGTTCCTTAAGGCGTTCCACGGCGCTTCGAGCGCTCTTTTGCCCCACCCAAAAGAAGAGCCCGCACCGGGACAGGGCTTCTGGGAGCCTCGTCGTTCGCCACACGTCGTCCGTAAAGAGAGTGCGCCAGAAGGGTTCCTCGGAAGAAAAAACCGTCACCCGATAGGGTTTGCCGTACAAAAGGTCCGCGTAGGCCGGGCGGGTCCACAACACCAAGGAAGCTTCCGGCTCCACCTCATGGAGTGCATCCAAGACGGGAGAAAACAGAACAAAATCGCCCAGCGCCCCCTGATGCCAAAAACCGATGGGGACATCCCGTGTCGGCAAGGACGCTTCGCCCCGCCATTGATCTTTCCGCAGCCCTTTTGGCGGCATTTCCATGGATCTTTCCAACCGCCTCACTTCAATGTTAGGGGTAGATTGTCACGCTTGGGGAAATCCCGATCTTGTCCTCCTCAAAGGCTTTATACCATGAGGCGAATCGAAGCGCAGGAACCAAACACCCGTTATCATCGACAGCAGTTGATTCCCGGTTGGCGACAGGAAAGACTGAGCACGGCCGCGATCGGTGTGGCGGGCAGCGGGCCGTGGCCGGTCTCTTTTTTCCTGACCGCGGCGACGGCTTTGGGCATCCGACGCTTTCGGATCATCTGTCCTCGGGTCCATGAAACTTTCGTTTCTCTGGCCCGAGACTTGGACCCGGGCATCGAAATCGCTCATCTGCAAGGCTGGCTGACACACCCGGCCGCGGCGGCCTTGCTCGACGGATGCTCGATTCTCGTGGACTTCTCCCAACTGGGGCTCACCAACAAGATTCTCATGAACGCCGCTTGGGAACGGTCCAAACCCCTTATCACGGTGCGATGCCTCATCGAAACGGACCATGCCGGGTTTCGCCTCTTGAGTGTCGAACCGGGAAAGGAGACGGCCGCAATCCGAGCCATGGTTTCAAGGCACTCTGTGACCCCCGTCCTCTGGGACGACCCTGTGACGGCCATGGCGGCCGCCGGCCTGGCCCTCGAAGAAGTGAAGCGGATCCTCTTCGAAGCCCCTCAAACACCAAACGCGGTGGAATACGCGCGGCCCGTTCCGACGGCATCTCTGGAACATCGCCGGGTGGCCGTCATCGGTGCCGGAGCCTTGGGAAACTTCGTGGCTCCCGCATTGGCCCTGTCGGGCTGCCGGCACATCACCCTGTGGGACCCGGACCGGGTGGATGTGACCAACCTGAACCGACAGATTTTCTTTGCCAGGGACGTAGGCGCCTTCAAAGCTCCGGCTTTGGCCTCCCGAATCAACACATTTTTCGGGGCGCGGACCCGTGGGCTGCCACAGCCTTTCGACGAGCACAGCGATCTTTCCGCTTTCGATGCTGTTCTCGACTGCGTGGATAACTTCGAAACGCGGATCCTGATCAGCCGTCGGGTCCGGGAACGGGGAAAGATCCTCATCTCGGGTGGAACCAGTCCAGAGAAAGGTCAAGTCGTCGCCTACGACCCGACGCGGAGCCCCGAAACACCGGCGCAGCTTCTAGAGATGGACCGCATTGTTTTTCAAAGACGCGGCTCCGTTCCCTTTCAAAAGCCCTCGGATCCAAGCTACCCCTCGGGAATCGAGGGCCACGGTCCCGCCCGCACCGCGGACAAGGCTTCGGCGGTTCCCCCAAGAGAGAACTCCGTGAAAGACCTTGTCGGGCAAAGCCCGATGGAAAGCGCATCCTGCCTCGTGCAAGCCGATCCGTCGGTCGTCATGAGCAACCTGATCATCGGTGCGTTCATGGTTGACGCCCTCCGGCGACTCCTTTCGGGACAATCACCGGAGCTTCTCTTCTACGAATCCTCGGAAAGATACGGCCTGCGCCTTACTGCCTCATCGCAGCCCAGCTCCAGATAAAAAAGGGGCGGCCTCATGTCGAGACCGCCCCGTCGAGACACCCTCTCCCAGCCCCCTCCTGCCGGATCGGGTCGTCCGCCTCTCGGCTAGAAACTAAAGAACACCTTTTGGAGCACCTTGGGCGTGACGCCCGCCATGTCCAGGTACATGGTGATGCCGCCCATAAAGAACGGCCAACCGGCGCCCATGATCATGGCCAGGTCCACATCCCGGGAACTGTCCACAATCTTTTCCTTGAGGATCAGGTCGATTTCCTTGGCCAGGTTGGCCAGCACCCGATCGCGGATTTCGTCGGGATGGAACTCCTTCTGCCCCTGCTTGACCCACAGTTTTTCCACTTCGGGGTCCACCTTCTTGGTCTTGGCCCCCGGCACATAAATGCTCTTTTTGCCGGCATCCACGAGTTTCTTGAAGTTGGCGTTCAGCGGGAACCGTTCCGAACCGAAAGCATGGTTCAAGGTTTCCGCCACATGATAGGCGACGGGGAATCCCACCAAGGCCAGCAGGTCGAACGGCGCCATGGGCAGCCCAAGGCCCAGCAGGGCCTCATCCACTTGGGCGAAATCGGCGCCTTCGTCCACCATGGTGAGGCAGTCGGCGAGCATCTTGGTCAAGATCCGGTTCACGAGGAAAGCCGGGGCGTCTTTAACGAGCACGCCCGTCTTTTTGAGTTTCTTCGCCAGATCAAAGGCGGTGGCCAGTGTAAGGTCGTTGGTTTGCGGCGTCTTGATGACTTCCACCAAAGGCAGGACAGCCACCGGATTGAAGAAATGGAAGCCCACTACCCGTTCGGGATGCTTGAGATCCGCCCCCATTTCGGTCACGCTCAGGGACGAGGTGTTGGTCGCCAGGATGCATTCCGGCCCCACCACCGCTTCCACTTCCGCAAACACCTGCTTCTTGATGTCCATCCGTTCGAAGACGGCTTCGATGACGAAATCGCAGTCGGCGAAATCGTCGTAGCTCAGGGTGCCGTGGAGCAGGCTGGAAAGATACCGGGCCCGAGCTTCCGGCATCCGGCCTTTTTCCACCATCTTTTGGAATTCCTGATGGACATAGGCGCAGCCTTTGTCCACGAATTCCTGCTTGATGTCCTTCATGACCACGGGAACACCGAGCCGATAGATGAAGAGCTGGGCCAGCTGGGAAGCCATCAAGCCGGCGCCGATGATCCCGACCTTCTTCACGGGCTTGGGCTTGGCCTCGGGCACACCTTTGACCTTCTTGGCGTAACGGTTCACCAGGTCGAAGGCGTAGATGGAGCACTTGCATTGACGGCTCTTGATGAGGTCGCCCAAGGCCTTGTTTTCTTCTTCAAAGCCTTGGTCCACATCCCACTTGACCGCCCCTTCGATGAGTTCGATGGCTCGATAGGGCGCCGGCGCCGCGCCGTGCACCTTGCCGTCCACGAATTCCTTGGCTTTGGCCACGGCGGCCTTGAGGTTAGTCGTCTTCGGGGCAGGCCGTTCCACCTTTTCCGTGCCGGCAATGATGCCCATGAGGAACCGCAGGGAATCGTCGAAGAACTCCGCGCCGTCGAACAGACGGTCGGCCAAGCCCATTTCATAGGCTTGCACGCCGTTGATCATGCGATTCTGATTCAAGGCGTTGAAGATGATGAGTTCCAAGGCCTTTTCGGGGCCGAGGAGCTTGGTTGCCAGGGTGCAGCCGCCCCAGCCGGGCACCAGCCCGATGAAACATTCGGGAAAGCCCATGGCGGGGACACTTCGGGCCACGGTGCGGTATTGGCAGTAGAGCCCGATTTCCAGGCCGCCGCCCAAAGCCACGCCGTTGTAAGCGGCCACGGTGGGAAAAGGCAGGTCCATGAGGCGCTTCATGATCGTGTGGCCCGCCTTGCCGATCTGATAGCCCTGTTCGAACGTGGTCACGAAAGGCACCTGGGTGAGGTCCGCCCCGGCGGCGAAAATGTAGGGTTTTCCCGTGAGCATGAGCCCCTTGACATCGCTTTCGGCCAGGACCGTATTGAGGGCTTCGTTGAGCGACATCAAGGCCGCTTCACTGAACACGTTGGGTTTCTTGTAATCGTGCCCGTTGTCCATGGTCACGATGGCCAATTTGCCAACGGGAGAATTCCAGAAGTTCACGAAAAACTTGGTCACCGGTTCGCCCATGACATTCCCCCCTTATTCGGACTTCGCCGTTTGAAGGTTTTCCCAAATGACCGATCCCCCTTGTCCCAGCCCCACGCACATGGCCGCCAGACCGTAGCGCGCTTCCGGATGGGCTTCGAAATAGTGCATGAGGTGGATCATGAGCCGCGGGCCGGAAGAGGCGAGCGGATGGCCGAAGGCGATGGCGCCGCCGTAGGGGTTGAGCCGCTTGTCATCGGGGAATTTCATGCCGAATTCCTTCATGAAGACCACGGCTTGCACCGCGAAGGCTTCATTGAGTTCGATCACGTCCAGGTCTTCAAACTTGAGGCCCGTGCGCGCCAGCACTTTCTTGGTGGACGGCACCGGGCCGTAACCCATGATTTCCGGTTTCACGCCGGCAAAAGCATAGCCCACCAACCGCATCTTCGGCTTCAAGCCCAGTTCCTTGGCCTTGTCGGCGGACATGAGCAACACGCCGCAGGCGCCGTCATTCAAGCCGGAGGCGTTGCCTGGGGTGACCTTGCCCTGCACCCGGAACGGCGTCCTCAAGGTCGCCAAAGCTTCCATCGTCGTCTCGGGGCGGGGCTGTTCGTCGCGGTCCGCCACCACCCAGCCGTTTTTCGTGTAGACCGTCATGGGAACGATCATTTTCTGGATGATGCCGTCCTGATAGGCTTTAAAGGCCTTCTTTTGGCACAGAAGGGCGTATTCGTCGGCCATTTCCTTGGTGATGTCCGGGAACATGTCATGGAGGTTTTCCGCCGTTTTCCCCATGACCAAAGCGTCTTCGGAGACGATCCTTTCCGCAACGAAGCGGGGGTTGGGATCCGCCGTAGCGCCCATGGGATGATGGCCCATGTGTTCCACGCCGCCCGCAATGGCGATGTCCACGGAGCCGAGGGCGATTTCCGAGGCGGCACAGGTCACCGCCGTCATGCCGCCCGCACACATGCGATCTACTGAAAAACCCGCCGTGGATTCCGGAAGCCCCGCCAGAATGGCCGTGGTGCGGCCCATGGTCAGCCCCTGATCGCCTTCCTGGGTGGTGGCGCCCCAGACGTTTTCCTCCACCATCTCCGGCTTCACCTGCGGATTGCGACGCAGAAGCTCCCGAATGACCTTAACCACCATATCGTCGGCTCGGGTCATCCAAAAAATACCCTTCTCCCCGGCCTTGCCGAAGGCCGTGCGAATACCGTCCACCAAAACCACGTCCCTTGCCTTCATGCGATGTCCTCCTTGGTCTTTAGACAAGAGCAAAACTTTCTTCAGGAATTTCCAAAGGCGACTTGTCGCTCGTCATGATCGCCCGCGCCTTGCCGGACGCCTGGGTGAGCACCTGGGTCATCCAGAACTTGGCCGACGCGATCTTTCCGGCATAGAAGGCGGCGCTGCGGTTGGACGCCACCACGGCTTGGCGCGACGTTTCGTCCTTGGCTCCATTGTCGGCGAAGATTTCATAGAGCTTCCGGTCGGCGATGTAGGCCTGCCACAAGAGCAGAAGGCCGATGGTCACATCGCCGAAAAGATCCAAATAAGGCTTGGCGTAGAGGATGGGCACGTGGAATTCGTCGGTCATGCCCTTCAGGCCGAAGAACTTGGTCACCTGAATGAGGCTTTCGGCCGCCTCTTCGTAAATGGCCACCATGTCATGCATGCGGTAGTTCTTCTTGAACTTGGCCGTGAGCTCGGCGCTGAACTTGACGGCGTTCTTGAACAGCAGCCCGCGCTTCATGGCGATCTTACGGCCGACCAAGTCCAGAGCCTGGATGCCGTTCGTGCCCTCGTAAATGGAGGCGATCTTGCAATCCCTCAGGAACTGTTCCACCGGGTATTCCGAGGTATAGCCGTAGCCGCCGTAGACCTGGACTGCCGTTTCGCACACCCGGAAGCCCAAATCACTGCCCATGGACTTGCAGATGGGGATCAACAGATCCACGTAGCCCTGGTACAACTCGCGCTCTTCGTCCGTTTCCGCCACCCGCTCCCGGTCCAAACAGTAGGCCGCAAGGTGCATGAGCGCCCGCAGACCTTCGGTGCTCGCCTTCATGAACATGAGCATCCTGCGCACATCGGGATGGTTGATGATGGCCACGCGTTCCGCCCCCGGATCCTTCATCTTTTCCACGGGAGTGCCCTGGACGCGATCCTTGGCGTATTGGAGCGCATGGAGATAGGCCGTGCTGGCATGGGCCAGGCCCTGCATGCCCACAAAGAGGCGCGCTTCGTTCATCATGTCGAACATGATGCGCATGCCCTTGTTGGGTTCGCCCATGAGGTAGCCCAGGCACTTGCCGTTTTCGCCGAAGTTCAGCACGCAGGTGGCGGAGCCGTGGATGCCCATCTTGTGCTCGATGCCGCCGCAATTGACGTCGTTGTCCACCAAGTTGCCGGCCTCGTCCACGAGGAACCTCGGGACCAGGAAAATGGAGATGCCCTTGGTGCCCTTCGGAGCGCCTTCAATGCGGGCCAAGACCATGTGGACGATGTTCTCCGTCAAATCGTGCATGCCGGACGAAATGAAAATCTTTTGCCCTTCGATCTTGTAGGTTCCGTCCGGTTGCGGGATGGCCCGGGTGCGCAAGTTCCCCACGTCGCTTCCGGCCCCCGCTTCCGTGAGACACATGGTGCCGCCCCATTCGCCGGAAAACATCTTGTACATATACTTTTCCTGCAGTTCCGGCGTCCCGTATTTCTGGAGCAGCCGGGCGGCGCCGTGGGTCAAGCCGGGGTACATGAGCAGGGCCCAGTTGGCCGCGGCGAAAAATTCCACACAGGCGTTGGAAACCGTAAAGGGAAAGCCCTGCCCGCCCACATCGGGATCGTCGGCCATGGCCAACCAGCCGCCTTCGCAGTACAGGCGATAAGGCTGATGAAAAGACTCGGGGACTTTCACCTGGCCGTTTTCAAAGCGGCAGCCTTCTTTGTCGCCTTTCTTGTTCGTCGGGTAGAATTCCTGTTCCGCCAGCTTTTCCGCCTGTTCCAAGGCCATGTCGAACATTTCCTTGGAATATTCCGAAAAGAGCGGATACTTGCACAAATCCTCCACGTTCAGCTGTTCATAGAGAACAAATTTGAGATCCCTTTCATCCACCAGCAGCTTCATGAGCCTGTCCTCCTTTTCGGGGATGTGTACCATCCGTTGTTTCCGCGGATTTGGCCGATAAATCCCGGAATGGAACGTCTGCGGAAAAATCCCGCAATCCGTTTAAGAACAAATCCATGAGGGGCTCCGTCAGGGATTCCAAATCGTACGGTCGGCCCGCCAGCACCCACGTGGACACCACTTCATCCAAAGCGCCGAAAATGAACCGCTTGACCAAACCCAAGGGCACATCTTTTCGGAAAACGCCCTGTTGCTGACCCTCCCGGACCACATCGCCCATGAGGTCCAGGTAGTTTTTCAGTTCCACCTTCTTGTATTCGCGCATGAAACGGCTGCTCTGGCGCAGTTCCACCTGGAGCACCGCCGCCAGGTCGGGATAGGCCTGAAAGCCCGCAAGATGCATGGCGATGAGCTTGCGAAAGCGCGCCAAGGGCTCCGCTTCGGAGGCCAGCGCCTCGCGGAATTTCACGTTGATCTCCTTCATCTTCTCTTCGAAAATCGAGATGAGGAGATCGTCCTTGTTTTTGAAGTACAGATAGATGGTCCCGTCAGCTACACCGGCCAATCGGGCGATGTCGGACACCCGGGCCTGGAAGAAGCCCTTTTCCGCAAAGACGGCCACCGCGGCATCCAGGATGCGCCGCCGTTTGTCCGAATTCTTGTGGTTGCCTCGCCCTTCCGCCATGGTTGCTCCGTGCCGTCCGCCCATGAATGAATCCTCATTCATCCGCTGATTAAACTTTTCCCGCCCCCGGTGTCAAGGGAAAAAGGAGGGCGGGTTGCCACGGTCAGGATGGTCTTCCCGGTGGCGGAAGGATGTCCCGATTTGGTAATCTAAGAACAAGGGAAAACCCGAGCGAAGCAACTGTGCCGAGGTGGTCAAGGCGTTCGCCGGCAAGAATTCCCTCTTGGCAGGAGGAAGACCCATGAAGACAGCCCAAGACAGCCCCCAAAAACCGCGCCCACGCCTCCTGCTTTACATGCTCCACTGCGGCCTGGACGGGAAACTCTTGCAAAAGATCTGCGCCCGACACGGCCTGGACCTGGAAGTCCGCCAGTTTCCCAGGGAAGAAACCTTCGCCTATCACATGCACCCTCAGCTCCCAACGCCGGATCTCATCCTTATCCGCGGCCATTTCATCCAGCTCGTCCAGGAATGTGACAAGGACCGGCACATTCCCTATGTGGTCGTCTCATCCAAGCTTAAGTACGGAACGGGCCAACCCGTTTTCATCCACGCCGATAAAGGCTACGGGTCGGAAGAAACCCTGGCCGTTTACCACGCCATTGCGGAAAAACTGAAAGAAATGGTATCGTTGCGCTCGGACGCATCGGATTCGGCTCGAACGACGCCTTCGCAGACGACGGATTCCATTCCATGCTGAAAGTGGTTTTTCACGAGGGCTATCTCGCGCGGTATCCCACGGGCGCCGTAGAAACCCCCGCCCGGGTCCGATCCATCCTGGCCAACGTCAAGGACCGATACGAGGTGGTGGTGCCGGAACCGGCCGGGAAGGACGACCTCTTGCGAGCCCACACCGCGGAGCATCTCGTTCAGG
>VSSL01000263.1_pt1 | contig 15526 bp, 9 predicted proteins | sample 4557531 | NCBI WGS metagenome assembly VSSL01 (sample SAMN10986726, study PRJNA523729) | hot springs metagenome | isolation source: hot springs | place: India:Timba, Gujarat | collected 2018-05-31 | reverse complement strand
CTTCCTTGGTAAGGAAGAGGTCACCGGTTCAATCCCGGTCAGTCAGCTCGAGGAAAGGGGTGTAGCTCAATTGGCAGAGCGGCGGTCTCCAAAACCGTAGGCTGAGGGTTCGAGTCCTTCCACCCCTGCTAATTTTTTGAAAAGGGGACAATATGCTGGGTAAAGTAAAAAGATATTTAAATGAAGTTGCCAAGGAAATGAAAAAAGTTTCTTGGCCCACTCGTGCCCAATTGCGCGAGTCTACTTATATTGTGATTATAACTATGTTGATTTTTACTGCATTTGTCTACATTGTTGATTTGTTGATGGTTAAAATCTTAGAGTTTATTTTCTAAAATGGAAGACAAAGAATATTTAAATAGAAGCGAAGAGGAAATCGAATCGGGCAAACAGCCCGAATTTAAGTGGTATGCCCTTCGCACATATACGGGCCACGAGAACAAAGTCAAACTGACTTTGGAAGCGGAAATTAAACGCCTTGGTTTGCAAAATCGTATCACAGATATTATTGTTCCCCTAGAACAAGTTTTCGAAATTCGTCACGGCAAAAAAAGAACCAAGATTCAGAACTTTTTGCCCGGATATATTATTCTTCGCGTTGCTCTTGATAAAAAATTAAAGGATTTTATTAACTCTCTCCCTTCGGTTGTTAGTTTTGTCGGTACAAAAACCGAACCGGTGCCGTTGACCGAAGCAGAGATTAAACGAATTCTAAGCCGAGTTGAAGAGAGAAAAAATATCGAAACTATTGGAACTGAATTCCAGATTGGCGACCCGGTGAAAGTCATTGATGGTCCATTCACTGGATTTAATGGTACAGTCAAAGAAGTTAACTACGAGAAGCAAAAATTGAAAGTCGAGGTTGGCATTCTTGGCCGAAAGACACCAATTGAATTAGATTTTAGCCAAGTAGAAATTGGCGCAATTTAGATTTTGTGGGAAATTTAGTAGAGATTAGATATGGCAAAGAAAGTATTAGGCTCGTTTAAACTTCAACTACCCGCTGGCGAAGCAACGATGTCGCCACCAGTTGGTCCTGCATTTGGTCAGCGTGGTTTGAATGGCGTCGAATTTGTGAAGCAATTCAATGCCAGAACAGCAAAACAAAAAGGAACAATTGTCCCAGTTGTTGTAACATTTTATTCCGACAAAAGTTTTACTTTTGTCGTAAAATCTCCCCCAGCAGCGGTGTTGATTATGAAAGCCGCTGGAATTCAAAAAGGCTCTGGGCAACCAAACAAAGTGAAGGTTGGGCAAATTACATTAGCCCAATGCGAAGAAATTGCAAAGATTAAAATGGATGATTTGAACTGTGATACATTGGAATCGGCTGTTTCTATGATTAAAGGGACAGCCCGAAGTATGGGAGTTACTGTTGTCGAATAACAGAGGACAAGATATGAAAAAACACGGAAAGCGCTACCGACAATTGCTCAAGAATTACGACCCGAAGGCGATATATCCCTTTCGCGAGGCAATCGAAATTGTCAAGAAAAACGCTACTGCAAAATTTGACGAATCTTTCGAAGTTGCAATGCGATTGGGAGTTGACCCCCGAAAGGCAGACCAATTAGTCCGCGGAACAGTAACGCTACCACACGGAACAGGACGCCAGGTGCGTGTCCTTGTATTGTGCAAATCGCCACGCGACCAGGAGGCTCTTGACGCAGGAGCAGATTACGCTGGCTTCGAGGAATACATCGAAAAGATTAAAGGTGGTTGGACTGATGTCGATGTTATAATTGCAACCCCCGATGTTATGGGCGAAGTCGGAAAACTTGGTAAAATTCTTGGTCCCCGAGGTTTAATGCCAAACCCCAAAAGTGGTACCGTTACAACAGATGTCGCAAAAGCCGTGCGGGAAGTCAAGGCTGGTAAGATTGAATATCGAGTTGACAAAACGGGAAATGTCCACGCTTCGATTGGCAAATGTTCTTTTAGTGTGGACCAACTTGCCGAAAATATTCAAGCCTTGTACCAAAGCATTGTGAAAGCAAAACCTGCTTCCGCAAAGGGTCGTTATATCAAGAGTATACACTTCTCATCTACTATGGGACCAAGTGTAGAAGTGAGTGAATCGTCGTTCCAAAATGCATAGAAATGAAGGCTATTACGCACTCGTAGGATAAATGGGCGGCTTGCTTCTCGTTCATTTGAACGAAGTCGCTTGTAAACAAAAAAGGATGGTGAAATGATTACGAAACAAAAGAAAGTTGAGCAGGTTCAAAAACTTGTTGAAAAGTTCAAAAAGGTAAATTCTTACTATTTTGTGGATTTTACCGGAATGAACGTCGAATCGACTCTTCAATTCCGTCGGGAACTGAAAAAGAACCAGATGGAGTTGAAGGTAGCCAAGAACACGCTTCTTGAAAGGGCTTTAGCCGAGGCTGGAAATCTCCCAGGGTTGAAAGATGGGTTTCGCGGACCAACCGCTGTGATTTTTGGCTATGGAGACCCCATCGCTCCCGCAAAAGTCCTTAAAGAGCGAATCGAAAAGTTTCAACAACCGGTTTTCAAAGGTGCAGTTGTCGAAGGAGTTGTCTATGGTGCGGACCAGTTGACAACACTTGCTTCGTTGCCTTCGAAGAGCGATATCATTGCAAGTATTCTTGGAAGTTTGAATGCCCCAATTTCCGGAGTTGTTGGAGCAATTAACGCTGTAATTCGCGATTTAGCCTATGTAATCGAAGAAGTTGCAAAAAAGAATTCAAAATAATATTTTTGGTTTAAAAATTAAGGAGTTGAAAAATGTCTGCAATAGTTGAAGAATTGGTTGAAAAGATATCGAATTTGACTTTGGTTGAAGCAGCAGAGTTGAAAAAAGCACTCGAAGAGAAATTTGGTGTTACAGCCGCTGCGCCCGTTATGGTTGCTGGTGCTGTTGCTCCTGGCGCACCTGCCGAAGCACCAAAAGAAGAGGAAAAGACCGAGTTCGATGTCGAATTGACCGAAATGGGACCAAACAAATTGAATGTAATTAAAGTCATTCGCGAAATCACTGGACTTGGCTTGAAAGAAGCCAAGGAACTTGTCGAAGGTGCTCCGAAGATGGTCAAGGAAGGTGTTAGCAAAGAAGAAGCCGAGGATATCAAGAAGAAACTCGAAGCCCAAGGCGCCAAAGTTACTATTAAATAAATTAATTTTGGACCGAGCATATGCTCGGTCCAATGATTGTTTAACAAGGAATTTTGAATGGAATAAGGCAATTGGTTATAAAAATTCATTCAAAAGGCTTCTATATTGGTAAAGCCAAATTGTTGGTTTTACCTTGTATTTTTTGTATTCAAAAGTTTTAAAAATAGATGGAGGCAAATCCCGTGAAGAAAGAGAATTTAGAAAAAATTGCTAAAGAGTATGGACTGACCGTTTTAACGGGAATTGAAAACGATGGTACCGTTCGTCTTGTCGATAGGTTAAGTTTTGGTAGAACGAAACGATACACCAATTTCCCCGATTTGTTAGATGTTCAAATCAAATCCTTCGAAGAATTTTTGCAAGAAGATGTTCCCCCCGACGAAAGAAAAAATGTGGGATTGCAATCTGCTTTTCTTGCCAATTTCCCTGTCGAGGACACATCGGGCGTCTATCAACTTGAATTTTTAAATTACACTGTTGAAAAACCAAAATACTCCGAGGAAGAATGTCGAGAACGAGAACTTACCTATGCGAAGTCATTAAAAGCAAAGTTCCGTCTTTCAAGCAAGGTTGGTCCAGATTCCGAAGATTACATCGAGGCTATCGAGCAGGAAGTATTCCTTGGAAATATACCTGCAATTACTGCCCGAGGCACTTTTATAATAAATGGTGCCGAAAGAGTTGTTGTTTCGCAATTGCATCGTTCCCCGGGCGTTTTCTTCGACGATACTATGCATCCAAATGGTACCCGAATCTATTCCGCTCGCATTATTCCATTCAAAGGTTCTTGGTTAGAATTCACCACCGACATTCACGAAGTTCTTACTACTTACGTCGATAGGAAGAAAAAATTCTTAACAACTACTTTCCTACGCGCTCTTGGGTATTCTTCTGATATGGAAATCATTCAACTTTTCCAATTGGACGAGGTTGTTTCTAATGAAAATCTGAACGAGAATTATGCCGGTCGAAAACTTTCAAGCGATGTTGTTGATTTGACCACTGGGGAAATCATTGCTACCCGCGATATGATTTTAACAACTGATTTGATTGAAAAAATCAAAAACACACAAGTTCTGGATATTCGCCTTTATAAACCATACGATCCGAGCGAAGAACCGGTGATCGCACGGACTCTTTCCAAAGACCCAACTAGAAATCGAGAGGAAGCATTAGAACATATTTTTAGACAATTGAGAACTACAGACCCACCAGATCTTCAAGCCTGCGAGGCTTTGCTCGAAAAATTGTTCTTTAGTCCAAAGCGGTATGATCTGGGTTTAGTTGGTAGATTCAAGATTAATAAGAAACTTGGGTTGGACATCGACCCAGAAGTTACTGTTCTTACGAGGGAAGACATTATTGCCACGATAAAACACTTGCTCTATTTGCACGACAACAAGTTAAGTGGCGATGACATCGACCATCTTGGAAATCGACGAGTTCGTACTGTTGGCGAACAATTAACTGCACAAATTAATCTTGGTTTGGCAAGGATGACTCGTACGATTCGGGAGAGAATGAGTGTTCGCGAAGCCGAAAGTTTAACCCCGCAAGACCTCGTTAATGCTCGTACAATAAATTCCGTCCTTAATCAATTCTTTGGGACCAACCAGTTATCCCAATTTATGGACCAAACGAACCCTCTTGCGGAATTGACACACAAAAGAAGAACTTCCGCACTTGGTCCTGGGGGTTTGAGTCGTGAGCGTGCTGGTTTCGAAGTCCGCGACGTGCATTACACCCATTATGGCCGTTTGTGTCCAATAGAAACACCAGAAGGTCCCAACATTGGTTTGATATCGTCTCTTGCTTTATTTGCCAGGGTAAACGATAAAGGTTTCATTGAAACTCCATACCGAAAGGTGGTTAATGGATATGTTACTGACGAAATAGAATATCTCACAGCCGAAGACGAGGATGATAAAGTAATTGCAACTGTACATACGAAATTGGACGAAAATGGAAAAATAATTGAAACAAAAGTTAATGCAAGATTGTCTGGGGATTTTGTTGTTGTTTCGCCCGAAGAGGTTCAATATCTTGAAGTTTCAACAGAACAGATTACAAGCGCAGCAGCGTCTTTGATTCCATTCCTCGAACACGACGACGCAAACCGTGCATTGATGGGTTCAAATATGCAACGCCAAGCAGTTCCTTTGCTGAAGCCCGAAGCACCGATAGTTGGTACTGGAATGGAGCCCAAAGTTGCGAAGGATTCTCGAACATTGGTTTTTGCCGAAGGACCGGGCGAAGTGATTTATGTTGATTCTGAAAGAATCAGAATTAAATATGAAGATACGAGAACCGAAGAAGAAAAATTAATCGATTTTAGTTTCCAGGAGGTTAAAGAATATAAGTTATTAAAATATTTTAGAACGAACCAGAATACTTGTATTAACCAGAAACCTATTGTAAAAGTTGGAGACAAAGTATTTAAAGGAATGCCAATAGCCGATGGTGCTGCAACAGACCAAGGAGAACTTGCCCTTGGGCGAAATGTTCTTGTGGCGTTTATGCCTTGGCGTGGGTACAACTTCGAAGATGCTATCGTTGTTTCTGAAAGGCTTGTTGCCGAAGATGTTTTCACTTCTGTCCATCTTGAAGAATTCTCGCTTCAAGTTCGAGATACAAAACGGGGCGAAGAAGAGTTCACCCGCGATATTCCAAATGTATCCGAAGAAGCCACGAAAGATTTGGATGAAGATGGTATTGTTCGAGTTGGAGCGAAAGTTCGCGAAGGCGATATTCTAATTGGAAAAATTACACCAAAAGGCGAAACCGAACCAACTCCCGAGGAGAAGTTGTTGCGTGCAATTTTCGGCGATAAGGCTGGCGAAGTTAAAGATGCTTCTTTGAAGGCACCTCCAGGTTTGAAAGGTGTTGTGATAAACACAAGGCTGTTCTCCCGAAGGCATTCCAAGAGTAGCGAAATGGATATTGAAAATAAACGAATTCTTGAAAGAATTTCAAAAGCCGAGGGGGAAAAGTTAGCCCAACTTGCAAAGGATGCTGTTGCTCGGCTTGCTAAACTTCTCGATGGATATAAAGTTTATGGTTTGAAATTAACAAATGGTGATACAGTCTTCAGAAGTGGTCACAAAGTTACTGCCCAAGAAGTTTTAGATTATTTTGAAAAAGAGCCATTGAAAATTGAACTAGTGAACCTTGAAAATCCAATAGTTGCGAACAAAGAACGGGACGAGTTGTTGCGAAAAATGTTTAATAATTACTATGAACAGAAAAATAAAATTCAGCAAACTTACCGAGCCCATCGAGCTAAATTGACTGCTGGCGAAGAGTTGCAACCCGGAATCGTTAAGATGGCAAAAGTTTATATTGCAATAAAGCGAAAGTTAATGGTTGGCGACAAGATGGCTGGAAGGCACGGCAACAAAGGTATTGTTTCTATTATTGTTCCGGTCGAAGATATGCCTTTCCTTCCAGACGGAACTCCTGTCGATATTGTATTAAATCCGCTTGGCGTTCCTTCTCGTATGAACCTGGGCCAACTTTTCGAAACTTCGCTTGGGTGGGCTGGTCAGAAACTTGGCATTCGTTTCGCTTCGCCTGTGTTTGACGGAGCAACCTGGGAACAGGTTTCTGAATTCTTAAAAATGGCTGGTTTGCCGCCCGACGGCAAAACAATTCTTTACGACGGACGAACTGGCGAGCCATTCCACGAAAAAGTTACTGTCGGTGTGATTTATATGATGAAACTTGTCCATATGGTTGAAGACAAAATCCACGCTCGTTCAATTGGACCATATTCTTTAATTACCCAGCAACCGCTCGGAGGCAAAGCCCAATTTGGTGGTCAAAGACTTGGGGAAATGGAAGTTTGGGCTTTGGAAGCATACGGCGCGGCTCATACTCTTCAAGAGATGTTGACTATTAAGTCCGACGATGTTGTTGGCAGGGCAAAGGCTTACGAAGCAATAGTTAAAGGAGACAATTTACCCGACCCGAATATTCCCGAATCGTTTAATGTTCTTATCCGCGAAATGCAAGGTTTATGCCTTGATGTTGTTCTTGAGTAATTAGGGTTTTAAAAATAAATATTGGTTAAAAATGCAAGGAAAACCAATTCCAAAAAAAGGATTTAAAAGGATTATGATTAAAATTGCCTCTCCGGACTCTATTTTAGAGCGGTCGAGAGGCGAGGTTACAAAGCCAGAAACTATTAATTATCGTTCTTATCGACCAGAAAAGGATGGTCTTTTCTGCGAAAGAATATTTGGTCCAGTTAAAGATTGGGAATGCGCTTGTGGAAAATACAAGCGTATTCGCTACAAAGGAATTGTCTGCGATAGATGTGGAGTTGAAGTAACACAGAAAACTGTTCGCCGCGAGCGAATGGGTCATATTATGCTTGCTACTCCTGTTGTTCATATATGGTTTTTGCGTAGTCTGCCAAGCAAAATTGGGGCTGTTCTTGGTCTATCTACAAAGGATCTCGAGAAAATCGTTTATTACGAAACTTATGTGGTTATCAATCCGGGGAAGTTTCCATTTAAGAAATATGATTTAATCTCCGACATTGAATATCAGAACATAATGAAAAGTCTCACCGAGGAAGAAAAATACCTCGACGACGACGACCCAAACAAGTTTCTTGCTTTAATGGGTGGACCAGCAATTAAAGAACTTCTCAAGCGAGTCGATGTTGAGGAGGAATATTACAAATTGCGTACGCAAATGCGAGAGGAAACCAACCCACAGAAAAAGCAAGAAATATTCAAGCGTTTGAAGGTTCTCGAGGCTTTCTTGCCCGACGAAAAGACCGGCGAACCCATAAATCGACCAGAGTGGATGGTCCTGGATGTGATTCCTGTGATTCCGCCGGACCTAAGGCCCTTGATTCCCCTCGATGGGGGTAGGTTTGCTGCATCAGATTTGAACGACCTATACCGTAGGGTTATCATTCGCAACAATCGTCTAAAGCGGTTAATGGATATCAAGGCGCCGGGAGTTATCATTCGAAATGAACAAAGAATGTTGCAAGAAAGTGTCGATGCACTTTTTGATAGTTCCCGCAAAAACACCAAAACCGAGTCGAGCAAACCGTTGAAGTCGCTTGCTGATTCTTTGAAAGGAAAGCAGGGACGTTTCCGACAGAATTTGCTTGGAAAACGAGTCGATTATTCTGGCCGTTCGGTCATTGTGGTTGGACCAGAACTTAAAATGCACGAATGTGGGCTTCCCAAAGATATGGCTGTCGAATTGTTCAAGCCCTTTATCATTCGCAAACTCATTGAACGAGGACACGTTCGTACTGTTAAAAGCGCCAAGAAATTAGTTGAAAAGAAAACTGACGAAGTTTGGGATATCCTTGAAAAGGTTATTGAAAATCATCCAGTGCTATTGAATAGGGCTCCAACGTTGCACCGAGTTGGTATCCAAGCATTTCAACCCAGATTGATTGAAGGGAAAGCCATACAATTGCATCCGTTGGTTTGTACTGCATTCAACGCTGACTTTGACGGCGACCAGATGGCTGTCCACGTTCCCTTATCTTTCGAGGCTCAACTTGAAGCGCTTCTGTTGATGCTTGCACCACACAATATAATGCATACTCAGAACGGTGACCCAATCGCTGTTCCCTCGCAAGATATGGTTTTGGGCATATACTATATTACCAAAACTAGGAATGGAGTTAAAGGCGAGGGGAAAATATTTAACTCGCCAGATGAGGTTATCATTGCCTATAACAATGGAGCCTTGAGTTTGCACGCCAAAATTAAAGTTAGAATAAATGGTAAACTTGTAGAAACTTCTACTGGTCGTGTTCTGTTGAATCAAATAGTTCCGAAAGAATTAGGTTTCATTAATGAGTTGCTAACAAAGAAAAGGTTACGCCAAATTATTGGCTATTGCTTCCGTGTTGCCGGTTTGGCAAAGACTGTCGAGTTTCTCGATAACTTGAAGCAAATCGGATTTGAATATGCAACTCGGGGAGGACTTTCTGTAAGTATTGCCGACGTTGTTATTCCAAAGGAAAAGTATGAAATAGTCGAGCAAGCCCGAAAACGTGTCGAGGAAATTGAAAACGCCTATCAGAATGGTGTTATAAGTTTTGGTGAGAGATATAATAAAATCATAGATACCTGGTCGACAGCAACCAATAGAGTTGCCGATAAACTTTATAGCGAAATTGCCCGCGTAGACCAGGGATTTAATACATTCTGGATGATGCTCGACTCGCAAGCGCGAGGTTCGAAAGAGCAGATTCGACAGTTGGCTGGTATGCGTGGTTTGATGGCTAAGCCAAGAAAATCTTTGACCGGGTCTACGGGCGAACTTATCGAAAATCCAATTCTTTCGAATTTCAAAGAAGGTTTGTCCATAATTGAGTATTTCATTTCGACACACGGCGCTCGAAAAGGTCTTGCCGATACTGCATTGAAGACCGCTGATGCTGGCTATCTAACACGAAGGTTGCACGACGTTGCTCAAGACATAATTATTACCGAACAGGACTGCGGTACGATTCGTGGCGTGGTGATGACCGCCTTGAAGGAAGGAGAGGAAGTCAAAGAAACACTCTACGAACGAATTCTTGGGCGTGTTGCTCTTTGGGATGTTGAACATCCAATCACAGGCGAAATATTGTGCAAGGCTGGTCAAATGATTGATGAGGAAATTGCCCAAAAAATCGAAGAGTCGCCAATCGAAGAAGTAACAATCCGAAGTGTGTTGACTTGTGAATCGCGCCACGGAGTTTGCGCCAAATGCTACGGACGCAACCTTGCTACCGGGAAACTGGTCGATGTTGGCGAGGCGGTTGGAACTATTGCTTCCCAATCGATTGGTGAACCTGGTACACAATTAACATTGCGAACATTCCACACTGGTGGTACTGCATTGTTAATCACCAGCCAATCTTCGGTTTCTGCGAAATTCGACGGAATTGTAAAATTTGATAATGTTCGCACCGTAAGTTACGAAGGTGACGAAGGCGAAGTTCAAGTTGTTGTCTCTCGTAATGGTATAATAAATATTATCGAACCCGATAGCAATAGGGTGTTGACCAAATATGATGCGGTTTACGCTGCAATACTAAAAGTCCGCGATGGCGAGGCGGTCAAGAAAGGTCAACTATTGTATGAATGGGATCCATACAACGCTACGATTATTACAGAAGTTAGCGGAAGGGTTCGTTTCAAAGATATGATTCATAACGTAACTTACCGAGAAATTAGCGACGAGCAAACTGGTCACATAACAAAGGTAGTTATTGAATCCCGCGATAAGACCAAACAGCCGAGTATTGAAATTTTGGACGAGAATGGCAACGTTTTGCGAACATATTCTGTTCCAGTTAAAGCACAATTGAGAGTAGAGGAAGACGAATTTGTTGGAGTTGGAACTCCATTGGTTAAAATTCCGCGTGATCTTGGAAGAATGCGTGATATTACTGGTGGTTTGCCCCGTGTTACGGAATTGTTCGAAGCGCGCGCTCCACAAAACCCAGCGTTTGTCTCCGAAATCGATGGAATTGTTAGATTCGAAAAGGTCAAACGTGGGCAAAGGACTTTGGTGGTTACCTCGCTTGATGGTAAAACTCAAATCGAATATAATATACCATTCGGCAAATACATATTGGTGCAAGATGGCGACTTCGTACGGGCTGGCGACAGACTTACCGACGGAGATATTAATCCCCACGACATTCTTAAAATCAAAGGACCTAATGCAGTACAAGAATACCTTGTTAACGAAATCCAGGAAGTTTACCGAATGCAAGGTGTCAAAATTAATGACAAGCACATAGAAATTATCGTTCGTCAAATGTTACAAAAATATCGTATTGTCGACCCCGGGGATTCGAAATTCATTGAAAACGATTACGTGGACCGAATCAAAATTATTGATGAAAACGAAAAATTAAAGAAACAAGTTGTCATAACCGATAAAGGCGACTCGAAGTTTAAAGTTGGGCAAATTGTTACCAAGGAGAAATTCCGCGAAGTTAACCAAGATTTGAGAAAGAAAGGAAAGAAAGTTGCCCAAGCCCGACCCGCCGAGCCAGCGATTGCTGAACCAGTCCTGCTTGGAATCACGCAAGCCTCTCTTGAAACAGATAGTTGGCTCTCGGCTGCTTCGTTCCAGGAGACTACTCGCGTGCTTTCCGAAGCAGCAGTTGAAGGTAAAGTGGATTATCTCTACGGGTTAAAGGAAAACATTATTCTTGGTCAATTAATACCAGCGGGTACTGGATTGAAGCATTATCAAGATATAGTAATCAAGGCAGAGAGTAGCGATATTTTCGAGGAAACTGTTGAATTGAAACCAATTGTTACTCAAAAAGCCACTCTTATTGAAGCAAGTAAAGAAAAAGAGAAAGAACGTTTCATAGAGTGAATTTTTTCATAAACAACATAAGCGAAAGCGGAACTTTCCGCTTTCGCTTCTTTTTATAAAAAAGAAATTGTATGTGTTACTTTTTAAATTAATTGGAAATGAATAACTTAACTCAAATAAGGAACATTGGAATTGCTGCCCATATTGATTCGGGGAAAACTACCCTAAGCGAAAGAATTTTGTATTACACTGGTCGAATTCATCAGATTGTAGAAGTACGCGATAAAAGCGGCGCTGGACCAACTCTCGATGCGATGGAACTCGAGCGTGAAAAAGGTATCACAATTCAGTCCGCTGCAACTTATTTTAAATGGAAAGATTACCACGTCAATTTAATTGATACGCCTGGACACATAGATTTTACTGTCGAAGTTGAAAGAGCGCTTCGAGTTCTCGATGGTGCTATACTTGTTCTTTGCGGTGTTGCAGGTGTACAAAGTCAAACAATTACAGTAGACAGACAAATACGAAGGTACAATGTGCCAAGATTGGCTTTCATTAACAAGTTAGACCGTTCTGGTTCGAACCCAGATAAAGTTATCCAGCAAATGAGAGAGAAGCTGAATTTGCGTCCCGTTATGATAACAATGCCAATTGGTTTGGAAGAAAATTTCACTGGGGTTGTGGATTTGTTGAAAATGAAAGCAATTTATTTCGAAGGCGAGAATGGGGAAATTGTTGTCGAAAAGGAAATTCCAGAGGATTTAATCGACGAGGCAGAGTTTCGAAGATTACAAATTATCGAAACATTGGCTGACTTCGACGACCAAATTGCTGAACTGTTTCTCTCGGATATGGAAGTTCCAACTGATTTGATTATTAATGCTTTGCGAAGGACAACAATTTCGCATTTGGTTACTCCCGTCTATTGTGGGTCGGCTAAAAAGAATAAAGGAGTACAACCCTTGCTTGATGGTGTTGGAATGTTTCTACCAAACCCTTCTGAACGTGAATACGAAGCCTTCGATTTGGATAACAACGAAGAAAAAGTCCGCTTGGAATGCTCTCCCGAAAAGCCTTTTGTTGGACTTGCTTTTAAATTGGAAGATGGTCGATACGGACAATTAACATATATGAGAATTTACCAGGGTAAAGTTCGCAAAGGGGATATGATTTACAACGTGAAGTCGAAGAAAAAGATAAAAGTTCCAAGAATAGTTAGAATGCACGCACAAGAGATGTCCGAGATTGAGGAAGCCTTTGCAGGAGATATTATTGCAATGTTTGGCGTTGAATGTTATTCTGGCGACACGTTTACCGATGGAACTGTGAATTACTCTTTGCAATCTATGTATGTGCCAACACCAGTTATTGAACTTTCCGTTGCACCAAAGGAAAAAACAACATTGAATAATTTTTCTAAAGCGTTAAATCGATTTCAGAAGGAAGACCCGACTTTTCAAGTTTATCGGGACGAAGAAACTGGCGAAACAGTAATCAAGGGTATGGGCGAGTTGCACTTAGAAATCTATTTGGAGAGGATACGGCGAGAATACAATTGCGAAGTTGTTGTCGGGCAACCAAAGGTTGCCTATCGAGAGACAATTACACGAAGAGCAGAGTTCAATTATACACACAAAAAGCAAACTGGCGGTGCTGGTCAATTTGCTCGCGTTGCAGGATACATTGAACCGATAGATGGAACAGAAGGCAAAGAATATGAATTTGTAGATAAAATTGTTGGCGGGGTGATACCTCGGGAATTTATTCCTGCTTGCGACAAGGGTTTCCAAGAGCAATTAAAAGAGGGAATTCTTGTTGACCAACCGATTGTAAATATTCGGGTAGTTTTGAACGATGGTCAAACCCATCCGGTCGACTCTTCGGAAATGGCTTTTAAACTTGCTTCCAAATATGCTTTGAAGGAAGCATTGCAAAAGGCTGGACCAATAATCCTCGAACCGATTATGAAATTGGAAGTAACCGCTCCAGAAGAGTTTCAAGGTGTAATCATTGGACAAATCAACCAAAGGCGAGGGATAATTGTCGACACAAGAGTGGACAATGGCTTTGTTGTTGTCGAAGCAGAAGTTCCTTTGAAGGAGATGTTTGGTTATTCTTCCAATTTGAGGGGTGTAACCCAGGGCAAAGGTGAATTTACAATGGAATTTTTACGCTATGCACCCGTACCAAAAACAGTCCAAGATTCAATTATTGAGGAGCATAGGAAAAACAAGAAAAGTTAGTATTTTAAAGTTTTTGTTTCTTATTTTTTTAAACTCGTATTTTGTAATTTGATTTTTTAACTTTTTGTAATGAACGAAATTTTCGAGACAAACAATGCCGATTCTCTGGAGGTTAACGGTAGGATTACAAAATCCGAGAGTGCCAGTGTAAACGATTTAGAGCCGGACAAGTGGAAAGAATACGAAGAGAAAGAAAATCTTCAATTTTTTACAATATGGGATACCCCCGAAAGAGACCCCTACAATTGGACAAAATATACAATTCACGGTAATTCACCCATTGAAATTCCTCGTCAATGTATGCTGCGCTTTTCAAAAAAGGGCGATTTAATCCTTGAACCATTCTGTGGCTCGGGTACGACATTAGTTGTAGCTGCACATTTAAAAAGAAAATGCATTGGAATTGAAATAAATCCCAAAATTGCTGAATTAGCCCGGCTAAATTTAGAAGAACAACGACTTGATTTTGGCGACGACGAGTTGAATTACTGGTTGAAACAGCAAAAAGTCATCGTTGGCGATTCTACGAAGTTGCTTGAAATGGATTTCGAGCCAGAAAGTTTCGATTTCTCCTTCGCCCATCCACCATATTGGGAATTAGTAAAGTATAGTGAAGAGTATGGAAATGTCGAAGGCGACTTATCCAATGAATCGACCCTTGATGGCTTTTTGCAAAAGTTGGGATTAGTTTTTAAAGGTGTTTATCATTTGTTGAAGAAAGGAAGATTTTTTTGCGTTTTAATTGGCGACGATTTTAAAAAGGGTGGGAAAACTATACCATTGGATTATTATACTACCAAAGTAGGTATGGAAACTGGATTTGAATTTTATACAAAAGTAATAAAAGTTACTCGTTTTGCAAGTTCTCGAATGGGAAAGATGAACATCAACAAATATCGTTCTCTCCGTTCAAATTATTTTATTTGCAATCACGATTATGTTATTATTTTCAGAAAACCAAAATGACACATTCTGAGGTCATACAAAGTGTATCAAATTGGTTTAAGTTAAAACCAGATGTAGAAATTGTAACCAGGTTTTCATATTCATTCCCTGTTCCAGATATTCAAATACAATATACCGATGGAACGATATTACAAATTGAGTGTAAGCCAAGCAATGCAACCCGAAGAGAATATCTTACAGGTTTGGGACAAACAATTGCTTTTTATAGGCATTCTGACAAGGCGTATCTGGCACTTCCTTCGAAAGAGTTCTCTTCTATGGAAGATTTCCTTTGGCCAAATTTTGTTGGTATTATTTTGGTCGATGGTTCAAACGTAGCTGTTTTTCGAGATCCTGTTAAGCCCAAAGGTATAAAACCAAAAATTGAAAAAATTAAAAGAGGATATGCATATTATAGGGACCTAAAAATAAATGAAATTTACTCTGTACTTCTTGAATTGAAAGATTCATCATATACCGTGCAAAACGATCCTAAAAAAGTTGATGATGTGATTTGGAATGGTTTGCAAAAAATTAGAAATTGGAAATCCTCGCCAAAGTCAAATGTTCTAAACACAAAATTATTGTTGAGAGATTTAAAGTTATTCGATTTTAGTATGTTTCAAGTTACAGAAATTGGGAAAGAACTTCTTGCAATGGATGTTGGCGATAGCGAAAAACTTAAGGCTTTTTTTAGGAAACAGTTTTTAATTGATGGAAACTACATAGATATTATTGGTATTATTCAAGAGTTAAATGACGAATACGACTCGTTCGAAAGCACAAATTTTTTTGTTGATTTACTTTCTAAAAAAATTTTACAAGAAAAGTTAGCAACACGAAGAACCAATGTTAAGAGAGATTTAAGAGACATTATAAGAATTTTTAAAGAATTG
>VSSL01000262.1_pt1 | contig 15538 bp, 12 predicted proteins | sample 4557531 | NCBI WGS metagenome assembly VSSL01 (sample SAMN10986726, study PRJNA523729) | hot springs metagenome | isolation source: hot springs | place: India:Timba, Gujarat | collected 2018-05-31 | reverse complement strand
GACAGGCATTTGGTTTCAGGCGTGGTGTTGAGCACGTTCGTTTGCCTCCTTGCCTGGGGCTCATCTTCATTCTACCCTCTCATCAGCCAGATGTCCAGTCGGGGAGTGTGCCAGTTGTAGGGTTTGCATATCAGGTCGGGTTTGCCGTCACCGTCGATGTCCGCGACGCGCCCTTCATGCCAGTCGTGCCCGCGCAGGATTTCCACCGGCGTGAACCCACCCTTTCCGTCATTGAGCAATATCCACGCCCGCGCTTCGGGGTTGTCGTCGCCTGCAGTCCACCGGCGCATCTCCGCGCAGAAGAGGTCGGGCTTGCCGTCGCGGTTGAAGTCGGCGATGGCGAGGGTGTGCCCGTGAACCACTTCTGTTCGTAGCAGGTCTGTTTTCTCCCAGTTTTCGGTGCGGCGGGGGTCGTTGCGAAAGCGATACAGCATCAACCTGCCGTTGGCGTCGCCGGGCACCATCGCTATCTCCACGCGCCTGTCTCCGTCGAAATCCGCCGCCACAATGCGCGGGTGGCTCTGCGCGGGGTCTATCATGGTGTGTGTCCACCGGTGATTGTCGTAATCGAACCATCTTCCGCCTGCCAACAGCTCATCGCGTCCGTCGCCGTCGATGTCCGCTTTTGCCAGACCCTCACCCGCGCCTTCGAAGATGGTGTGCAGTTCCCACTCGCCCGCGCGGGGGTCTTTGGGTATGGGCGCCCAGAAGAGCCTGCCTGCGCCCTGATTCCAGAACACCAGTTCGGGTTTGCCGTCGCCGTTGAAGTCGCCGAACAGCTGGTCGTGGTGCTGGTTGCCGTAGCCGGTCTTAATCACATGGCGTCTCCAGGGTTTGTCGGGCGTGTAGTCGGGGTAGGGATTCTCCCACCAGTAGACCGTATCGTTACGGTAGTCGCCCCCTGCCACGATGTCCAGGTCGCCATCACCGTCGATATCCGCCAGCGCGCCGCCCGCCTCCAGCGGGATGGACTCTGCCTCCACCGTATATACGCGCCATTTGCCCTTCGCCTCCTGTCGGTACCAAACCAGTGCAGGCGGGGCGTTACGACAGCCGATGAGAATGTCCATGCGCCCGTCGCGGTCGATATCAGCCACCAGACACAGCGTTTGCTGGTCGGAACCGGGCGGAGTGGGCAAGTCGCCCTTCGCGCTCGACAGGTGTTGCCAGCGGAATGGTATCGTCATCTGGGCATTGCCCTCCTGCTACAGCTTTTTGTGAGCCTGTTTCTCCATGTTAGGCGAAGTTCCTGCCGTGTCCAACTGGGCAACCCTGTCCAATTGTGGTATCCTGTATCTACACCAACCCTGAGAGCCACGAGGTGAACCGATGCGCAGTGACGTGATCAAAAAAGGCTTTGAACGTGCGCCACACCGTTCGCTGTTGAAGGCAACAGGTGTGCGTGACGAAGATATGGACAAGCCGTTTATTGCGGTGTGCAACTCGTTTGTAGAGATTGTGCCCGGGCATGTGCACCTGAATAAGGTGGGCGAAATCGTGAAGCAGGCGATTCGCGAGGCGGGCGGAGTACCCTTCGAATTCAATACCATCGGCGTAGATGACGGTATCGCCATGGGGCATGCGGGCATGAAGTACTCCCTGCCCAGCCGCGAGCTGATTGCCGACTCGGTGGAGACGATGGTGCGGGCGCATTGCTTTGACGGCATGATGTGCATTCCCAATTGCGACAAGATTGTGCCCGGCATGTTGATGGCGGCGATGCGCCTGAACATCCCTACTGTGTTCGTCTCCGGCGGACCAATGGCGGCTGGCAAGACACCCGATGGCAGGGTGGTAGACCTCATCTCCGTGTTTGAGGGCGTGGGCGCGTATAAGGCGGGGCAGATTGACGATCGCCAGCTGAAGATGCTGGAGGATTTTGGATGTCCCACCTGCGGTTCCTGTTCGGGTATGTTCACCGCCAATTCCATGAACTGCCTGTGTGAGGCGCTGGGTATGGCGTTGCCCGGCAACGGAACCATCTTGGCGGGCACGAAGGACAACCTCAATCCCGCGCGGGTGGAGCTGTTCCGCAAGGCGGCGTTTGCGCTGATGGAACTGGTTCGGCGCGACATCAAGCCGCGCGACATCGTGACGCGCGAGAGCATCGACAACGCCTTCGTGCTGGATATGGCGATGGGCGGTTCCACCAACACGCTACTGCACACGCTGGCTATTGCGCACGAGGCGGGCATCGATTACGACCTGAAGCGCATCAACGAGCTTTCCAAACGCACGCCTAACATCTGTAAAGTCGCGCCCAGCAGTCACTACCATATCGAGGACGTGGATAGAGCAGGGGGAATCAGCGCGATACTGAAGGAGCTGACGCGCGTGGACGGGCTACTGCATCCGGACTGCCTGACGGTGACAGGCAAGACGCTGGGCGAGAATATCGCCGACGCGCGCATCCTGGACCCCGAATGTATCCGCCCGATTGAGAAGGCGTATTCGCAGAGCGGTGGGCTGACCGTGCTCTTCGGCAACCTGGCGCCCGAAGGCGCGGTGGTGAAGACCGCCGGCGTGGACCCGAAGATGCTGGTGTTCGAGGGACCCGCCGTTATCTTCGAAAGCCAGGAGGAGGCGTGCGAGGGCATCCTGAACGGTAAGGTAAAGCCCGGTGACGTGGTGGTGATTCGCTATGAGGGACCGAAGGGCGGTCCGGGAATGCAGGAGATGCTCGCGCCCACCAGCTATATCATGGGGCAAGGCTTGGGCGACAAGGTGGCGCTCATTACCGACGGACGCTTCTCCGGCGGCACACGCGGGGCGTGTATCGGACACGTCTCCCCGGAAGCGGCGGAAGGCGGTCCCATCGGCTTACTTCAGCCGGGCGACATTGTCTCCATCAACATCCCCGAGGGTCGCCTGGATGTCAGGCTGAGCGACGAGGAGCTGAACCGCCGTCGGCAAGCGTGGAAGCCATTGAAGCGGGAGATTCCCGAGGGCTGGTTACGCCGCTACGCCGCGATGGCTACCAGTGCCAGCACGGGTGCGGTGTTGAGGATACCGTAATCAGCCCTCACCCATGTCCCCTCTCCCAGCGCATGGGAGAGGGGAGACCTATCTCACCGCCTGCGTTGCCAGCAGCTGCGCCTGGCGGGCGTTGTCCAGCGCCTCAGTGAGCTCCTTCATCACCTCTTCGGGATTGTGGAAGCCCATGCTGTTTTCGGAGACCACGAGGTTCTCCCAGCGCACGTGCGCCTGCTGGTGTAGCAGTACCGCTTTTTTCAGCGCTTCCTCGTCCACGCTTTTACCGCCCGCTTTCGCCTGCTTCGCCGCGGCGATGGCGTCGATGCTGTCGCTCAACGCCTGTTGCACGCGCTTCTGCGCCTCGTTCACGTGACGTTGCACGCGCAACACCTGCTCGCGCAGGTTCTGCGGGGAGACGCTGTGGCAGGCTCCACACGAGTACGCGCCCAGCCTGTCGCCCTGGATATACCTGTCGATGTAGCGCAGCGGTGACACCAGCCAGTGCGAGGTCAACCAGCGTCCGTTGACGTTCACCTTCGGCATGTGGCAGGTAACGCATGACGCCCCCGCCCGCTCGTACTTGCTCTCCCAGAAGGTCTCCGTTTCGGGGTGCTGGCTCTTGATGAGCGGTTCGCCGATGATTTCATGCACCCAGTCTTGCTGGTACCTGTGCCTTTGCGCATAGTAATCATGCAATTCGCGCACCTTGCGCCAGGGGTAATCCAGACGCACTCGCTGGTCTGCTCCCGCGCCGCACACATACTCTACATGACACTGCGCGCACACCAGCGTCTCCTTCTGCTGTTTGTCCGCTCTGGCGAAGCTGGGGGCGTTGCGCTCTTTCCAGTAGGGGTTAACGCCGCGGCGTTCGATGGCGTTGATGAGCCCCTTGTTGATGATTTGCAGCTGCGCGGTGTGCGGATTGTGGCAGTGCGCACAGGATACGCCGTAATCCTGCATCTCCTTGGGGATTCGGTTCATGGCTTCCTGCCACTTCGCCACTACATCACCGTCGGTGGTCAGCTCCAGCCCTTTCCACTCTTTGCCCCAGTAGTAAGCTATCTGCGTGGACTTACAGTTCAGGCAGGTAAGGTTCTTACCGCGCTTAATGTCCACATGGTCGCGAAGGATATATCGGTGCGAGCGGTCTTCATTGTAGTCCTTTGTGAAACCGTGTCCCGCGATGATCTTGTTATACAGAGGAAAGTCCTTCGTTTTCGGGTGCTCTTTGGGGTCGGCTGGCGTGCCACCGAACTCGCCTGCGGTGCCCGGCTCGCTGGTGAAATAGGTCTCATACTGGAACTTATGGCACGAGCCGCAGGTTTCAGCGCGGAAGTCCACGACGGGAAGCACCTCGCTGGGGTCGTCCGCGCTCTGGTGTGTGAGCGCGTTCGGGTGGCACTGCGAGCAGTTCAGACCCGCGTGCGCATATTGTTTGAAAACATCCACCACCTCAGAATGGCAATCGGCGCACTGCTCCTGTGTTTTATCTGCGGCAGGCTGGTCGGCTTCAGGCTGCACATTCGCCATCACCGCCCAGGCAATAGCCATCAACATTGCCGATGAGAGCAGCATGATTTTCCGATGGAGCATGTTCTAACCCCCGTATTAACCGTGATAGCTGGTAGCATGTCAAGCCTCTTTGTCGGAGAGGGCGAGGCTCCCGCCGAGCCGTTCCGTTGGCATTTGCGGCTAAAGCCGCATCCCTTTCACACAAAGCCAGCCTTCGCTGGCTCATAACCCTGCGCAGGCAGGGTTTCGTTTGAGAGAGAACAGCTTTAGCCGTGAAACACCACGGCATCGCCACGCATTCCACAAGAGAGAGCCTTGACGCTCTACCAGTACTCTGCCACACGTGCCTAAATGGGCATGGGCAAACCGGTCCCTCGCCCCCGTGCATACGGGAACCACCTTCTTCCCACTTGCGATACCGATTCGCGCAGAGCCACCTCGAAATCCTCTCGGAATGGTATAATTCAGGCGTAACCGTTTGAGGAGCGAGGCACGGACGCAAATCATGCATCCCATCCTGTTTCACATCGGTCCCATCGCATTGCGCACGTATGGACTGATGATTGTGATTGGCTTTGCGCTGGCGGTGTGGTGGTCGCTACGCACTGCGCCGCGGTATGGAATAGACCCAGAGCAGATTCTAGATTTCGTCTTGCTGACTGCGCTGGCGGGCGTGCTCGGGGCGCGTCTGGTGTATGTGGCACTGGACTGGAGCAGTTTCACGAAGGAGCCGTGGCATGTGCTCTACTTCTGGACGGGTGGTCTCTCCTTTCACGGCGCGGTGATTGGCGGCGGGCTGGCGGTGGCGTTTCTGGCAAAGCGCAAAGGTATCCCATTCCTGCAGCTGGCGGACGTGCTGGCTCCGGGCGTTGCGTTAGCGTATGCGATTGGGCGAATCGGATGTTTTCTGGGCGGGTGCTGCTACGGCGTGCCCACCGACCTGCCCTGGGCGTGCTCTTTTCAGGACCCGTTCAACCCCCATGCGCACACTCCGCCGAGCCACCCCACGCAGATTTACGCTTCGCTTTCCAATCTACTCATCTTTGCGATACTGGTGCGAATGCAGAAGCCCCCTCACCCGGCGGGCAAGGTGTTCTGGGCGTATGTCGCGCTGTACGGCGTGTACCGCTTCATCGTGGAGTTCTGGCGCATCGGGGCGACCTCCACCGTGCTGGCGCTGGGGCTTTCGGACGCGCAGTGGGTAAGCATCTTCATGGTGCTGATCGGCGGCGCGGGGTGGGTGAGGGCGGTGAAAGGGATGCAAAGCGTGATATAATGCAGGTGAGATGGAAGAGGCGACAAACGCACTGCTGTATCATGCTACCCCTGCCGATGAAGGTGTTCGGCTGGATGTGTTCCTTGCGCGACACCTGCCCGAGGTGTCGCGGGCGCAGATTCAGCGGTGGATTGAAGCGGGCGTGGTGGAGCTCAACGGCAGGACGGCAAAGCCCAATGTGCGCCTGAAGGCAGGCGATGAGGTCTATCTGGAAACACCTGCGCCGCCTCCTGTCGAGCCGCAACCCGAACCCATCCCCCTGCAGGTGCTGTACGAGGACGAACATCTCGCGGTGGTGAACAAACCGCGCGGGATGGTTACTCACCCTGCGCCCGGCGCGGAGAGCGGTACGCTGGTCAACGCGGCACTGGCGAGGTTCGGCAGGCTGTCTACCGTTGGCTCGCCCGAACGCCCCGGCATCGTGCACCGGCTGGACAAAGATACGACGGGACTTATCCTCATCGCCCGCACCGACCTCGCGCACCATATTCTTGCGGAGCAGATTCAACGGCGGCTGGTGGAGAGGCGATACCTTGCGCTGGTGTGGGGTGTTCCGCGATTCCAGAGGGCGCTGGTAGACGCCCCCATCGGGCGCAGTGAGAGCGACCGTACTCGCATGAGCGTGAAAGCCCCCCTGCACGACCCCAACGCCCGCCCGGCGGTGACCGAGTTCGAACTGCGGGAGAATCTCGGTGTCTGTTCCCTGCTGGAGGCGCGGTTGCATACGGGCAGGACGCATCAGGTGCGCGTGCACGCGGCGTATGCGGGGCATCCGGTAGTGGGCGACCCCGTGTACGGCGCGGGGCGCTCGGCGACGCAGTACGGCTGGAAGAAGGCGGAAGCGCGTGCGCTGGACGAACTGATTGAACGCATGGGCGGACAGGCATTGCACGCCTACCGCCTGACCTTCACCCATCCCGTCACCCGACAGGAGATGATCTTCACCTGCGAACCGCCCGAAGACATGCAAGCCATTATGGACTGGCTCAGAGCAAAAAAGGAGGAAGCCCGTGAGTAAGCTACACGTTGTGCAGCATCCTTTGGCACAGCACCTGCTGACCCAGCTACGCAATAAGCATACTCCCCCCGAAGTCTTCCGTTCCCTGACCCGCAAGCTGACCACCATTCTGGTGATTGAAGCCACCCGCGACCTTCCCACCGAGGGTGTAGCGGTAGAAACGCCGTTAGAGGAGACGCAGGGCACGGTGCTTTCGGCGAGGTTGGTGGTCGTGCCCATCCTGCGGGCGGGGCTGGGCATGTTAGAGGCGGTGGTAGACCTGTTCCCTGATGTGTCGGTAGGGTATATCGGCATGGAGCGCGACCATGCTACCGCCGTTGCCAATTCCTACTATCTGAAGTTGCCGCCCGTAGAAGGGCGCACGGTGTTGCTGATAGACCCCATGCTGGCAACGGGCGGCTCGGTGGACCAGGCTCTGGCGGCGATACGCAGTCGTGGGGCGGAGAGGATGATTCTGGTATGTATTGTGGCTGCGCCGGAGGGTGTGGAGCGCATCGAACGTCACCATCCCGACGTGCCCATCGTTACCGCCGCCCTGGATAGGGAGCTGAACCCTGCCAAATATATCCTGCCCGGCATCGGTGATTTTGGGGACAGGCTCTACGGGACGTAGCACCAAACAGGCAGGAGGCGATGCTGAACATCACCTCCTGCCATGTTACAAAGAAAGCCGACTACTTTCGCCGTCTGCGCAAACGGACCAGCCCGGCAATACCCACACCGAGGGTCAGCAAGCTGGCAGGCTCTGGCACGGGTGCAACGCCGATAGTCAGCATGTACAGACCCTCCTCGGAGTGGGTGACCCCTTCATAGTAGGGGAAACGATGCTAGGAGACAGTTGCGGTATCAGAAAACCATCCCAATCCCCAGAAGCCAGCGGCTCTCCTGTTCTTCGCGGATGATGTTCTTTTGCCAGCAGACACCCAGGGTGTAGTCCTCGCCTATCAGCCAGTACAGGTGAGCCTCCCACGCTTTGCCCACCGGAACCTCAGGGGTCGCATTGGCAAGACGTGAATTGGTGTACTCCAGCGCAAGGTATCCGCTCTGGGCAAGGGGAAGGTCCAGACGAAGCCACAGCATGTCGCGATTGGTGCCGGCTGGATGCCCCAGCACCGCGTCCCGGTATCGCCAGCGGTTCTGGGGGATTTTGTAGGTATAGGTTCCCCCGCCGGGGTTACCATCCGTATGCGCTATCTCCGCAATGAATTGCCCACCGTTTGCTATCGGGGTGTGATAGCCTATCAGAACGCCCGATTTGCGCGGGGTTTTATGCCGGAAGCGCGTCAACCAGCGAGGTGCCTGCACATCGTCCAGTAGCAGGTCCAGATAGATGCGCTGATTCCTCCATCGGTATTGAACCTGCACATCGGCAAGGTAGTTGAACCATTCGTCTTCACCGTGATAGTAGCGCCACATGGTGATGTACTGATACAGATAGAAGGGCATGACCAGCGCAGCGGCGCCATCGGGCAATTTACTAGCCTTGAAGGCTTCCGACAGGGACAGGTGCCATCTCGGGGAGAGGTCGCGCGACAGACGCCTCGCCATCACGTAGCGGCGCGAACCATCTTCATCAAACAGGGTGGCTACCTGCTCGTAGCGCCACGTACCCAGCCGCTTGCCCAGATACCACTCCTTGCGGTAACCCAGATGAAAGAGGGGCGGTGCGGTATCAGAGATTAACATTGCACCGGAGTAGCTTCCCCCCCCAGCGTAGCGGAGCCTGTCCGATACGCCACTCACCCAGCGAGGTGTAGATGCGCAGTTGTGCGGTATACACCCAGGGCAAGATGGGGCGCTCTTCCAGGAAAGAGCGGGTGGTGTCCAGTACGAGAACCGCGTCCACGTTTGGACTCAGGCTGTGAACTCCCGACAGCCGGTACACGAGACGGGGGTCGTCTTCAGAAGTGAGCAGAACCAGTCCCGCGAGGGCGGAAGCTTCGGGTTGCTCTCCACCACCCAGCAGTCTGCGAATAGCCTCTGCATGGGGAGTATTCGTGTGGGCGGAAAGGCGCAGCAGTTCCTCTGCGCACCACACGCGCTGGGTGAGGGGAGCCAGTCGCAGGGAACTGTTTGTTGTCTGCGCTAACACAGGGGCTATCAGGTCGCTTTCGGGGGTGTTGAGAGGTAGAACGTCAGATCCGACCACTGGCTGGAGAATACTCTGACAGATGCATAGTGTGAGCGCCCATCTGATGCAGAACCTGCGGAGCCATCGTGACCACGGACGAACTGCTTCTCGATATCGCCTCATCTTATGCCCGACTTGCACTTCTGGAGAAGCGCTTCGCGCTCTCCACGAATAACACGCTGGTGATACCAGTCGAGAAACCGACGTATTCCATCTGCCACCGAAATAGTCGGCTGGTAGTCTAACAGCGAGCGTGCCTTGGAAATATCGGCGTAAGTGTAGGGCATTTCCGTGTCGGGCATGGGAGTTGGTACCAGATGCGCCTTCCCGCCTGCCTCCTGTTCCAGCAACCTGATAAACTCCGCCAGCAGGACCGGCTCACCTCTTCCCAGGTTGATAATCTCATAGCCTAACGGGCGGTCGATGGCGGCAAGTACTCCTTGAACGATATCGTCGATGTACGTCCAGTCCCGATACATCTTGCCGTTATTGAAAAGGGGTACTTCGCGGTGCTTGTAGATGCTTTCAGCTATCTTATACGCGAGCATGTCGGGACGGCTTCTGGGACCGTACACCGTGAAGAAGCGCAGCGCCGTGAAGTTCAGCCCGTACAGATGGTGGTAGGTATAGCCCATGATCTCGGCGGACCGCTTGCTGGCGGCGTAGGGTGCCAGGGGTTGGGTGCAGGGGTCTGTTTCCACAAATGGTATCTGTTTCGTGGGACCGTATACCGAGGATGTGCTGGCAAAAACGAAGTTTCTCACCACCGGTTGGGTGGCGTGGACAGGTGACGCTTTGCCCACAGCTGCCTGAAGCAGATTCAGGGTCCCGTCTACATTTACCTTGAAGTATAGTGCTGGATTGGTGATTGAAGAGCGTATCCCAGCCATGGCGGCGAGGTGCACCACAGTATCAAACTGGTATTCTGCGAACAGTTTCTCCACGAACAAAGGGTCACAGATGTCTCCTTCCAGGAAGATAAAGGAGTCCGCATCGTGGAGATTTTCTTCTATTTCAAGGATGTTTGCCAGCTTCTGGGCGGGGTCATAGTAGGGATAGAGGTTATCGAGACCAACAACCATATCCCCACGCGCTAGCAGCGCCTGAGCCACGTGGCTTCCAATGAAACCCGCTACCCCCGTAATCAGTATCTGTTTGCTCAAGAGGCAACCTCCATGGTAACTCGGGGTAACAACCCTTTTTCAGCAAGCAAGCGTTCGTATTCCTCGCGGATCTTGCTGAACACTATCTGCTCATCAAAGCGTTCCAGAGCTATTCGACGCCCTTCTTCGCCCATCTGTTTTGCTTTTCCTTCATCAGTGATCACTGAGATAATCGCTTCTGATAGCTGGTCGACATCGCCCAGAGGCACCAACATACCATTGTATCCATCCTGAACGGCTTCCCGATTCCCTTTCACATCAGTGGCTACTACTGGAACTTTCATTGCGGAGGCTTCCATGACCACCCTGGGAATGCCTTCAAACAGGGAGGGGAGTACCAGAACGTCCATGAGGGCGTAGAGGAGGGGTAGCTCGCTATTCGGACGTTTGCCCAGGTAAATACATCGCCCTGCCAAACCGTATTCCTGTGCGATCGATGGGTGCACTGCATCCGGTTTGCCCCAGTCAGGCTCGCCGACAACCAGTAGGTAGGCATCCGGAACACGCGCGACAACTTTTTGCCCGGCGCGTAAGAAGTCCACAAACCCTTTGCGGCGAGCTGCTAATCGCCCGACAAAACCAATCACCTTTGCCTGAGGAGGTATGCCAATCTCTGCTCGCTTGCGCATCACCTCACTGATGGAGAAAAGCTCTGGATTGAATTGGGAGAGGTCGATGCCGTTTCCAAGGTGCTTGATCTTGTGAGGCGGACAGATACCCTCATGAACAGCAATATCCATATCTTCGCGGTTCTGCGACAGGATGAGGTCTGAGCATCTGGCTGCTATTTTTTCCAGAAAGATGTAGAATCGCCGGGTTGGGGCAGACATCCGGTCATGCAGATAGAAGCCGTGCAGGGTATTCACGATAATAGGCACCCCTGCCATTTTGGCTGCGATTTGTCCCAGAATGCCTGGTTTGGGGTTATGGGTATGAACAATGGTAAAGTTCTCCTGCCGAAAAATCCGCACCAGCTGTATCAGAGCTTGCAGGTCACGGTGGGGTGTGTGCATACTGCGAGTGAAAGACACAGCGATATGGCGAATACCTATTTCATGGAGCGGCTGGATGTCTGTGCCACGCGCCGAGATGGCTACCACTTCATAACCGGCATGGCGTAAGCTTCTGAGCTGGTGATGCAACAAATAGCACAAAGCCACATCATCATTCGCAACATGGGCGACTTTCATCGTTGTCCCCTTATTCCTGCTTGTTTCGTCGATATCTAGCGAATACCAGAATTATACCGCTGCCAAAGAAGTTCCTGCTTTAACATCCCCGCGCGTTCTCTTTGGCACTGGGCAGGCTTTGGGGCAAGGTCACGTTCTTCTGCACAGACAATCGCGGTAGAGCTGTTCCCACAGGTTCACAACATGTTCTATGCTGTAGTTTCGGACGATGTGTTGCCTTGCGGCATCTCCCATCTGTTGGCGTGCCGTTTCGGAAAGACCAGTCATACGACGCATTGCCTCTGCCAGTGCATCCGGGTTCTGAGGTGGCACGATGAACCCTGTTACACCATCCTGGACTACCTCGCTGTTACCACCGACGTTGGTAGCGACGACGGGCAAACCGGTAGCGTGCGCTTCCAGCAGGACGTTGGGTAATCCCTCTCGCGAGGAGGACATGACGTATGCATCGGCAGCGTTCATTAACTGAGCAATATCTCGTCGTATGCCCAGGAACTTTACGTGAGGGTGTACCCCGAGCGAGCGCGCCATGTCCTCCATTTCTTCGCGCAGAGGTCCGTCTCCCACCAGAAGTAGCAAACTGTCGGGCGTGTCACTGATCGCAATTGAGAAAGCACGAAGCATTGTCGGATAGTCTTTGGGCGGCTCGAAACGCCCTACCGCCAGCCACACGAAAGCATGTTCTGCGTTCAGCTCAGAACGCAACCTCTCTCTCGCCTCACTGTCTGGGCGAAAGGTGCTGGTATCTATGCCGTTAGGGATGTACCGCATTTTATGTTCCGGCACCGCTCCTATTCTCACATATCGCTCCGCGCCTGTTTGACACACGTGTGTGGTCACGTCACAAAGCGGGTCGGTGACGCGATACAACACCTCGCGCAAGCGGCTGCTCTCGGTAATGCTTCGCAGGCTGGAGATAAGCACGGGCACGGGAGCTATCGGTCGGGTTATTCGTGCGAGCAGGTTCGCATGGAACAGGTGGCTGTGCACGATAGCCGGCTTCCAAAGGCGGATGTAACGAGCCAAACGCAATATGGCACGGGGGTCGGGTACCCTCCGGCGCATCCCCAGCGTAGCGACGGTAATGCCCGCGCTCCGCAACTCTTCCTCGTAGGCTTTCGGTGGCAGCAAGGTAACCACCCTGACTTGCCAGCCGCGTTGCTTCACTTGCGCTGCGACACGCACCAGTTGCGTCTCTGCCCCACCAAGGGTCAGACTGGTGATGACGAACAGTATCTTCATGGACTGGAGCCGCCTCTGGTTTCACTCTTGCCCAGTATGGAAAGAAGCGACAGCACAGCGAAGCCAAGGAAGAAATGAAGGTTTCGTCGCACAATGTGTGCCGGATCCGTATACGCCACACTGAGGGCAGCAACCATGACAGAGCAATACGCGTACAGAGTGCTTCTGACGCCAGAAAGGGACAGACTGTTTACCAAACAACTGAGCAAGGACAACAGATAACCAGCAAGGAGACCGTGGATTACTATCCCCGCAACGCCAGCCTGCATGTAGCCGAACGTCAGGAAATCGACCGGTATACCGTACCCCACATCTCCCTCGCCCTTGCGCTCGCCCAGGAACCAGCGGGTATTCACATCGGATGCCGTTTCAAGCCCGAGGACGCCGTACAGAATGCGCTGGGGCAAGAAATGAAGGGGGGTGGCAATCAGGTCAGAAAAGTACCGGTAATCCTCTCTCTCGATGGCTCCGAAAAAGGACATGGTGGGGAAGGTGGCTTCCTTAGCATAAAAGGTGAGGAAGTTTTGCTCCAGCTTAAAGGGGTCGAGTACAACGGTCACCCCCCAGACCGTTACCGTGCCGATACAAAACAGTGCGAGTATTGCCGTGACGAACCAGTGGACGGATATCCGGCGCCAGTAGAGGTAGGCTAAGATGAAGAGAAAAAAGAATGAGGCTACGAATACTCTTGCCGTCCATGTGGATAGTATAAAGAGTGCCACGGGTAAGGCGATGATCAAGCCGATAAAGTCCGCGATGTGCCGTTTCGGGCTCGAGCGTTGTGAGAGCACCAGCCCAAAGAAGAGGAGTGCCGCAAACCATGTCAGTGCGCCGAACCGGTTCAGAAAAGTGAAGGGGTTTTCCATTTGCCAAAAGTTTACCGCAGCGCGCTGAGAGGGTATCATTACGTACAGCCACAAAGTGATAAAACCACCGTACGCCCTTGCGTAAAGCCAGTAGCTGAGAATACCTGCTACCAGAGCAAACCATGCTGTCAAGCGATAAGGCGACTGGCGATTTAGGAGTGGGGAATCGCACGCTCTCTTCACCTGCCGGATATGAGCGCTCGCCAATGCACTTCCCGCCCATACAGCAACGACGACCATCGTCCCCAGCACTGGTGGAAGCCAGTAGAACGACCTGTAGGGGCGTATTGTGTGCTGCCACAGGGGATTGTCCCCTCTTTCAGTTGCGAAGAGCACAAAGATGTATGCCGCGCCGTAAAGTAGTCCGGCGGTTGCAACAAACCAGTCGACGAGGTCCAGATATCCTCGTCGACGGGCGCGGGTGTATGTTCCCAGCCACGCTACCCCCGTAGTGATAACACAGAGGAAGGCAACCAGTTCCATCATCCGGTAGCCCACTTGTTATGAAACTTCACGCAGACCATGCTGAAGTACTTACCCACCGACACTAGCCCGTGCCGACCAGTGAATGATATTCCTCCAGAACCGCTTGCAGCAAAAATCGTTCCAGTATTGTTTCTGGTACCCGACGAGGATGGTTCAGAGTGTATAAAATACATTCTGCAAGCGAGGCGCTGTCCCCTACAGGTGCCAGGCAGCCCCATTGTCTGTCCTGCAAAATTTCACGGGGTCCGCTTGGGCAGTCTGTAGCAACAACGGGGGTTCCTATTGCCATGGCTTCCACCAGTACCGTCGGCAATCCTTCCCAGCGCGAGGAGAGCACGAATACGGCTGCCCGTTTCATATAGGGATAGGGATTCTGCACAAATCCGGGCAGTGCTACATCTTCTTCCAGCCCGAGTTCTCTAATAAGCCGTTCCAGTTCAGGGCGCTCCTCTCCTTCCCCCAGAATCATCAGTCGTACCGGTCTTTGCTGACGTACCAGCGCGAATGCGCGAATAAGGGTCGGAAAATCCTTCGGTTTCGTTAACCTGCCTACGCCCAGTATTACTGGCGGCTCACTATCCCGAAACCAGGGGTGGTCCAGAGGTTCTTCTGCTTTCTCAAACAGCTCAGGAGTGACGATAGGGTTGTATATCACCTTTACCTTCTCTGGGGAAACACCCACATAATGTACCAGTTCATGAGCAACGCCTTGTGACACCGCAACCACCCTGTCTGCCCAACGATAGAAAAAGCGCGTCCAGAGGGGCATCAGTCGCATGCGCAAGGTGCGTGCGTTGGCTACTACCTGGCTGGGGGTGCTATGTACTGTCACAATAACGCGGGTGGGTACCCGCGCGACCTTTCGAGCACACACGGCGACTGCGTTTGCATGGTCTAACGCCGATAGTAATGCGTACGGTTGTTCGTCCCGGAGGTAGCGAACGAGACCCGGCAGGCTGGCGAGCACACGTGAAGCGCCGAGGTCTATCATGCGCACACTGGGGGGAACCTGTGGCAGGTATGGTCCCTGCGCCCTGGCGAGCACCAGATGCACCTCGTAGCCTCGTTCCGCAAATCCTCGGGCAAGGTGCAAGAACACTCGTTGCGCGCCTCCCCCTGCCAGTGAAGGCATGTAGAACGCGATGCGTTTCTGAGGTTGCGTACTCACCGCCTCCTCCAGAAGCGAGCCGTGTTTTTCATTCTCCGCTTCAATAGCAAAGTCTGTCGCCACAACCAGTAGAAGGTGATATCAAGAATATCTCTTTCTTTATCCATTGATTGGAGGGCGTTGTCTAACGAAATAATCTTCGGTGCGAAGCGAGCAATATCGCAGAAAAATCGGCGCAGGTCATTTTCGGCAAAGCGATTATGATGGTAGCATATCGTCCATATCCCGAACGGCATGGCGCGGAACTGCCACATTTGCTGCGGCACCCATGTTACCCCCAGCCAGCGCACCGGTTTCCAAAAAAAGCCGTCGCTGATTACGTCGATGCCGTTAGCCTGTAATGCAACGAGGGTGTTTCTGTCGAAACTGTGCGCCGGCGCGACAAACACCTGCGGATGAATATCCTGTTGGTGAAAAATCGCCAGTGCTCTCGCTATCTTTTCGCGCTGCCGCTCCAGCGGCAATCCCGCGAACTCACTTCGAGCGTTTACCCCCAGCAATCCAGCGTCTTTT